>OFIS01000008.1_pt1 | contig 344551 bp, 279 predicted proteins | sample 1775071 | NCBI WGS metagenome assembly OFIS01 (sample SAMN08195774, study PRJEB24354) | sludge metagenome | isolation source: sludge from phenol fed wastewater aerobic bioreactor C | place: India: Nagpur | collected 2016-09-17
ACCAGCAGCGTAAAATATATCCTGACCCTATAAAACTAATAATCCCTCACTGTCAGATTAAATACTGTCTATTACAATTTAATTAACTAGGATCGACTACAGAAGATGGGATTGGATATCAACTGGCGCGGGTGTTCCTTCTGGGCACCCGTGCTTTTTTTATATGCATTCGAAGCTGTCCAACTAGTATGAGCGTTTGTCGGCTTGTCGGCTCCTCATGTTTTTTATATATCCCCAACTAGCGCGAGTCTTGCGAAGCGGACTCGCGCTAGTTATATACACCCGGTCTCCGACCGGCACGAGCGATGAAACGGGGAGTAGGGATGCTTATAGGAATCATTGTTTTTGTTCTTTCCATGAGTTTATTTGCCGGCCCAATAAATAAAAAACTCGGTTGAGTTGAGTGGCAGCGTCTGTCCTTCGTTTCTACTCTCGTGTCTTTGCGTGGATTATTAATCGGCAATCTTATTATGCAAATACTATTCAGGCGTATAGCAGGCGTAACACAGTCCGTTTTGATGTTTTCTTCTGCAGTGATTGCATCCCATGTTCCTCCGGTGTAAACCCTATTGATGCCAGGTATTGCCACAATGCTGTTTCAATCTCAATGTTTGAGTGTTCTTTTTCTTTCAGCAGTTGAAAACCCAGTCCTGTCATCTTGCGATAAAGGCTATGCAACTTCCAGCTATCCGGCAACCGGCGATACACATGCGCTGCAATCTTTGAAGCACAACCCAGCTTGCTGGCATTTTGCATAGTCTTTCTGAATCGTGCAGACGTTTTTACCCGTTTACCGGAAAGCGTACTTTTAGTGCGTACGCAGTATTTACCACGCCAGTAATAGAACACCAGGTTTCCATAGGAGCCGGTAAAAGTGATGCTATTGGAATTGTAAGGGATCTGTGCCAAGGGCATTGTAAGTTTTAAGTTGAATATTGCCACGAATCATGAGCTTTGAGCCGCGAGTAAAAAAACAGGTATTAGCAATTAGGTTTTAGCTTGTAGCAAAATACATATCGCATCTTAGCGCCTTTGCGTGCTTCTTTCTTTCGGGCTTTCCGACTTCCGGTTATAAGCTATAGGTTATACCCGGAAGATGGCTACGAGCCGCGAGCTGGGATATAATGTTACCTATAACCATTTAATAATTCAACCATCAAGCCATTTAGGCCATTTTCAAAAAAATTATCTCATTCTCAATTTTCAAATTAATTTCCCGCTCTTCCAAACAACATTGCCGTATATGCCAACAAAGCCGATTATGCCGGAAATGCCGCTTTGGACCTTACACTTTACATCTTTAATCCTGCTGCCTGAGCCTTCTTACTACTTTGCTTGCACCTTACAGCATCTTTCTTCGTATATACAGCGTACTAATTAAGGGTTTAGACTATATAAAAACGCAATGATACTGCTGGGAGATCACAGGAAAGCAGCAAGTGTATGGGAGAATGATAGGTAGGAGTGATACAGGGTATAAATAAAGAGTGATAAAACTAAAAGTGTAATATTATCATTTTAATATTTGATGTTGTATGCCACTTTTCCTTGCAGCTAAAATAGCACTTTTATTATACAGGGAGTTGCCATTAATACAACCTGGCACCAGTACCTGGCCAAGCTACTTCCTTTCCCGTGGGTAATATCATAAACGGATAGATTGTATTGGTGAGTAAACTACTGTCACTGAATGATAACAGTAAGGAAAACACCGTAGACCGGGTGCCATGCCCTCCGGCGGTGAGGGACAGAAGGGTATGGGTTTAAACAAAGATATTAATTGCTTTTTTCTTTAAAACGCCGATCCTTCAACCACAGCAACCGGGCGGTAATCTGTGGAGAAACGTAGAGTTTGCCTGATGTTTGCTCTATGGTTCCGGTCAACAGGTATTTGTCTTGTCTGATGGCGGATAGGTAAATGTATTCATCCCGCACATAATTGTCGCCTCCTGCATGTCCTGCCCCTGTAGTGCCGTCCACATATCCTGCAAAACGGTTGTTGTTCACTGTGCCCAGTACTACGTCAAAGTAGGTGTTGGCCATTGCCAGCATATCTTCGCGGGTAACGCCATATTTACCGGCATCATACGCCAGCCACATACCTTCACTGTCGTATGCAAAGTGATTGGTGTCTTCCATCCTGGAGCCCAGTGCATAACTGAATTTCCAGCATCTATTACCAGATGCAGCTATATAAGCCGTTACATTTTCTTTAAACCATTTGATGTTCACCATAACCAGTTCATCATATTTTTTTACCCTTTCCGGAGCATCATTCAGTAATGTATGGCATTGTGATAACCTGATCAACCCATTGGTGAGCATAAACAACTGGTTCCAGGGTGCAGGATCGCCGGGTTTGTAAGTATTGGGCGCTTCCGGGAAATAGAATTTTTTATTACGGTGTATAAAGTGTGGGAGGATCCAGTTGTCCATTACATAGTCTGCCTGTGTAATGTAAGTAAGTGCTCTCTCTTTGTAAGTAATACCAAATCCTTTTTCATTACCGATAGCCACCTGTTTGTTCCACAGATCTGTGTGCTGCAATATTAATTTTGCTGCATACAGCATATGCGCCAGTACACTGCCCTGTTCAATACCAGCACCGGCAGGTGTTACATCGGGTTGTGATGAAGGCCATACCGGTTCAATATTGCCGGTCCATACAATACGTTGTCCGCCTTGTTCTTTGGGTGCCAGGTCATTTCTTCCAGACAAGGCAGCATCGCAGAACAGCAGCATTCTGTCCAGTATTTCTATATCGCCGGTTACTTCAAACATCAGTCCGCAGGCTTCGATCATTTTACCTGGATTGCCATATACGTATACGTTACGGTCGGCTGTAGCAGGAGGCTGCACTTTGGCGATATGACTTTTGAAAGCCATGATCTCAGCAGTGGTGACGGGTCCGGTGAAGTTTTCTACGATCAATCGCGGCCCGGGTGATGGCTTTTCTGTTTCCTGTACGCGCGTTTCCTGTGCTAGGAGGGGAGTAACGGATGCAATAAACAGCATTGTGAGTATGGGCATTTTCATGAAGTATAGCAGTAATGAACGTGATATTGAAGGTTGGCGGCTGGTGAGACACCAGCCACGGGTGGCAATTACTGGTATTTTCATATAGTATAACATCGTTGGCTGTAATATTATCAATAATGCTGAAAGCCTGGTAATGGTAAATAAGTATTGTATTATGCAGGATTGGCCTGCCGGCAGGTATTTTTATCAATGTCTCTTATTAACGGGAAACCCGTAGGCGGATATCATAAACCGGGTTGTTCTGCGCAGGAAGCCACTGGTGTTTCTACTAGTGGTATATACAGGCTCAGGCTATATGATTGCTTAAAGCGTAGACTGAAGCCGTATGAAGATAAGCAGTAGGTGTAAGGCCGGTTATCTTTTTGAAGTATTGATTGAAAGACGATTTTGCTTTGAATCCGCAATCTTGTGCTATCAGCGATATGTTCACGGGCAGTTCTTTTGCCTGCATATGCTGCATCAGTTCTACAGCCCTGTGTATCCGGCGTTCATTAATATACTGGTAAAACGATTTGTGTGCATAGCTGTTCAATGTTTCAGATACATGGTATTTACTGTAGCCAATGGCCGCCGACAGCTTATCAAGGCTGATGTCCGGATTGGTATACAACCTGGTGCTTTCCAGGTGAAGTTCCATTTGTTTCCAGATCTGTTCATGGATGGCCAGTTGCAGCTTACCGGTGGTAGTTGCCTGCACATCAATCATCACCGGTTTTACCGGTTCCCTGACTGGTGCTGCAACAATTGTTGCAACGTGCCTGTTCCGGATGATCAGCATACATAGGAAAACTATTACCAGCACACCCATAACAATACCTGCTTCAATGATATATTTCATTAGTAATAAAAATAGTGTTACCATATTAACTGAACATTACGCCGCTGTTATTCGGGTAGCATTTGCTGCTGCTTTATTGATGATAACAGTTTCTTAATATGGTATAAGTTGTTGAGTATAAGCAAAAGCAGGTTCGTTTGCATCGGGCAGACAGCAAAAACGTACGGCTTATTGTAAACGGTCGGATGTTTTAGGTGCAGTTTGCATTTTCACAGAAAATATTACTGATCAACTATCAATATCATTTAGATAAAAAGCATTGCTGATTCCGGCTGGTGAGACTCCAGCCGCGGCACGTCTTAATTCAATAACAATCAATCAACAAAACATTTATATGAAGCATTTACTGATCTGCCTGGCTGTTATTGCTCCGGCTATTGCAAATGCCCAGCTGGCCGATAGCAGCAAAAGAGTGGTTAAAATGGAAGGTACTGTCAATTTTCGTGATATTGGTGGTTATGCAACCAAAGACGGACATACTGTAAGATGGGGAAAGCTATACCGTTCGGCAGATATCAGCAAGCTGACCGCGCGTGATGTGCAGGTGATGGAAGGAAAGCATATTCATACTGTAATTGATTTCAGGGGTGTGAAAGAAGCGGAGGCTGCACCGGATAAATTACCTGTTCAGACAGATTATACGCTTTGTCCTGCCGGCAGCGATAGCTTGCCCGATACCAGGCAAATGATCGCTTCTATAAAAGAAGGGAACTTTCTGCTGAAGTTTTACAGCAGTACGCAGTATTTTGGCCCACGTTACAAACCGTTCTTTCAAAAGCTGCTTGTGCTTCCCGATGATCAGTCGCTGATGTATCATTGCACCGGTGGACGCGACAGAACCGGCATGGCAACAGCGCTGTTGCTTTATGTGCTGGGTGTGCCACAGTCAACTATTGAAGCAGATTTTGTTGCTTCCAACGTATATCTTGAACCTATAAACAACCGTATGTTCCAGGGATTGGCACAGGGAAGCGGCATGGACATCAATGATGTTAAAAAGGCCTTTGAGCTGAAACCTGAACTGTTGCATACAATGTTCAGTTCCATTACAGAGAAATATGGGTCGGTAGAAAGCTTTTTTCAGACAGAGTTGGGTGTAGGACCTGCAGAGATACAGCAATTGAAAAAGAAATACCTGCTGTAGTTTTATCATTCTATTGGCCATACATCCTGCGTTGGTCATCTGCTGATAATCGAAGAAATCCTGTTGCTTTATTAAATAAAATGTTTCGTTTTTGTTGTTCTGTAAGAAACGGTGCGTCATTAATGACTTTAATGCCGATGCCAATAGCATCCGGCCAGATCATATTGTCTGAATGGGGGATAAGTGCTTCTTCCAGACTGAACGGACTGTGGGCGAAGGTTTTGTTAAAGCTGAGTAAGGCGGCAACGGGCAACCAATACTTTACTGGCATGGTAATATGTAGTTTTTAATATTGATCCAAAGAAGCCGGGATTCCATAAAGTATTTTACAATGCGGGTGCTTTTTACACGTGAATACTTGTAATAAGATGTACAGCTATGAGAATGCTGATAGGGCGGGCGGGGATTAATGACACTTAAAAAAAATCATGTAACATTCATCTACAAAAACAGCTATTTGTAGGTTAAACTGCCTTTCGGGCATTCTTCTTTGAGCAGTAATCATTCGTAGATTATTCTTGTATGAAATATACTGCATGCACAAAACTATTGTCAATCCGCTGATTAAAGACGAGGTCACTTTTAAGCAGACTGCTGTTGCTACAAACGGACGTATTACTTCTTTAATTGTTACACTTATGCCCGGTGGAGGTACGCCAATGCATTATCATCGTCGTTTTACAGAAACTTTTATCGTTGTAGAGGGCGAATTAATGATAATATTAAAAAATAAAACGATCAGGTTGCTGGAAGGGCAGGAGTTTACCGTAGAAAAAAACGTAGCACATCGTTTTGAGAACCAGTCAGATAAAGCTGCCGTTTTTTCTACAGTTATTCTACCCGGATCAACCGGTTTCGAAAATGCACTATGTATCTTGTATGGCCTGGCCCGCGATAAACGGACTAACAACAAAGGTATACCATTAAATATGCTGGAGCTGGCAGCTGTATCTGACATGAGCGATATGCACCAGGCCGGTGCAGCGGCAATACTATCCCCAGTAGTAAAAATATTTGCTGTTATTGCACGGTTGACGAACGTTCGTAAAAGGCTTATAATAAAATATTGTTCCTGACCATAACGATACAAAGCCAGGTTTGCCTGGCTTTTTTTAGCAGGCAGGTAATTTAAAAGATGTTTGTTTATTCAGACTCATGCGAGATATCGCTTTCGGGGTTGAATTTCTGTGCGCAGGAAACTTTATAGTTGCGGCCAATCGGTATTTTATTCCCGGCTATCAATACATGGTTTGGGTGATAGGCCTCCACACGGTTTACAGGAATGATAAAAGAGCGGTGGATACGCATAAATTCATCTGTTGGCAGTAGTTTTTCTGTTACGCTGATCTTTTGTTTGGTGTGATAGCTTTCCTTTTTCGTAATTACTTTTATGTAATCTTTGAAACTCTCAATCCATAAAATGTCCTTTGTATTTATTTTTATAACGCGTCTTTCTATGCGTAAGTATAAAAATTGATCTGCTGGCACCTTTACAGGAAGCGCAGGTGTTATTGTTTCTTGTTTTTTATTGCCTTGCACAAAATGCATCACTTTGTCAATGGCTTGCAGAAAACGTTTGAGTGAAACAGGTTTAAGCAAATAGTCTATTGCGTTAAGGTCAAACCCATCTACAGCATATTCCTGGTATGCTGTTGTAAATACGATCATGGGCGGGCGTTTCAGGCTCCTTACAAGATCTGTTCCTGAAAGTCCCGGCATTTTTATATCAACAAACAGCAGGTCGATTGTATTGTTTTGCAATGCCTGGAAAGCTTTGATAGCATTATTGCAGGTTGCTACAATTTCAAGATCGGGGATATGTGCCGCATGCTTTTGTAAGATATTTATGGCATGTGGTTCGTCGTCAACTATCAACGTTCTTATGGCCATATTGAATTTGATTAACCGGGTACAATTTAACAGTTAATTCAAGAATAAAACAATCTTCTTCATCGTACCAATTAAGTGTATGTTCATCAGGATATAGCAGGTTTAAACGATGCTGCACATTTGATAAGCCTATTTTTTCTCTCTGTCCTGTATTGCCGGTCATTGCGTTCTCCGGTTTACTATTACTGATCTTAAAAAGCAAGGTTTCATTTTGCACTTTCAGCTCAATATTTATCCATGGACTGTCGACCGTTTCTCCTACACCATGTTTAAATGCATTCTCCACCAGCGGGAGTAATAATAAAGGTACAATTTCCCAATCTTTTATATTATCATCAATATTCAGGTTGAGGTCTAAACGTTCTTCATATCGTAATTTTTCAAGGGAAATATAGTACTGTAACACTTCCATGTCGCGTTGAAGAAGCACACGGTCCGCGGCACATTCATAGATAACATAGCGGAGAATGTTAGATAATCCTAAAATAACTTCGGGTGTATCGGGCGAATTATTCAATGACAGCGCATACAGGTTATTCAATGAGTTGAAAAGAAAATGCGGATGCAATTGGCCTTTCAATGCATTTAACTCTGCCTGCAAAACAGTGTTCTTGCGTTCATGCCACAATGCAAACAGCTTTAATGTGATCCCTATCCATACAATGACATTGCTTCTTTCAATGGCGTTTACAAAATCTCCTTTATACTGCAATTGTACCCACCAGCTTTTGGAAATGCTGCCCCATACAAACGACGGGTCCCGCTGTTTGTAATAGGTGAATATATGAGGGTTAGCAAAAAAGATCTCTATTAGCCTGTACAGAATGGCAATAAAAAACATGGTCAGCAATGTGAAGATGATCGCCTTCACGTATTGGCCTTTGAAGAAGCGTGGTAACACCCAGAAAGTGATAATGTAATAATAGCAGATGTGTACCGGTAGTAATGTGAGGATAGTTACTGCACCAAGGGTGAAACTATTATAGGAAGTGCCGTAAATATATGTTAACAGGCCAAATGCAAATATCCAGAAAAGGATATGCGAGAGTAAACGGCTATGCTTTTTATAAAGCCCTGGGGTGTTCATGCTGCAAACTTAATTCTTCCCTGCTACTGTTGTAATAGGAATGTAAATATCGTCTGGCAGATCTGTAAAAAGCCCATTCATCGACAGAAGGCTGTTTTTGTCGATGAACGGGCTTTTGTATGTGCTGTATCTGATCGGGCTGTTTTTATCGTTTCAGGCCTATCTGTACCGATTCCCAATTACTTTTAAAAGAAGCCACCATTACCGGAGTAACCTGCCATGAAGGTGTAAAAGTTAAAGTTGATACACCCTGGGCATCCGTTTTTAGCCCTAATTTTTCATAAACGTTAGCCCTGGGACCGTTCGCGGTCATTTTTAATTTGGTTCCGTTGCTTAGTTTTGCCGTGATGGTGTATTTACCTACCGGTATATTCTGGATGGCAAAGTTGGTAGAGATATCACTTACCTGCCTGGATACTTTAAAAGTTTTCTTTTCTCCATATAAACATTCTATAGGCGTAAGCTCAATTTCAATAATGCTGTTAGAAGGAAGATATTCGGGGCTCGGATTGGGATCACCCGGGTAATTGATATTGAAATTAAAGGATACGGCACCGCCATAATAATTACTTTCATTATTGGGTTGCTGTGCCACTTCATCCGGATTTGCCGGGCCATAAGATAACAGTACAAAATTCTTGACAACACCATTTCCCGAAGGGAACGATGTAGTGCCGCCAACAGGGTAAAGTGCAATAACCGCAGGCGTTTCATTGTAAGTGATGGTAGCAGCAGTGCCAAAAAAGTAAGCTGCGCCGGCCGGTATTCTAAACTCGTAATACCCTTTTTCATCAGTAACAGCACTACCGCTGGAATAGAAGCCGCCTGTCAGTGAAGATGAAACCCCGATGTGTGCATTTTTGACAGGATTCCCTTTCAGATCGGCAACATATCCTCTTGCAATATTTGCTTTCACAGACAAAGCAGGAAAGTTAGGCATCCTTGGAATGGTGTTGCCCATTGCATTTACATAATATCCGCTGGCAGGAATGGTAAGAGTAGCCGTGCCGCTAACCACTGGTAAGTCGGGTTGAGAGCCCCAGGTGTCTTCAGACGATGAGCCATTGGAATTTTTTGAACAACTGCTTGCTAACAGGAAAGTCATCAGTAGATGATAGATTAATTTCATTGTTTGTATTTTTTAATAATGTTTGGGTGATCTGAAAAATGTAAAAGCTACTATAGCTGTATACGAATACAGTAGATATATGAAGGCTGAACGCCGATACTGCGATATTAAATTTGTGAATGGCCTTTTTAACGGCCTTATATTGTCATACAGGATTGTATTTATTGGGTAGCGCATCTAATACGCCTTTCGTATAAGCATCCAGTTTTCCTTTGGCCGCTATAGTACTTACTAAAACCTGCATTGAGGCTCCTGTTTCTGCATCCTTGTTAATATTTCCACTTTCTTTCAGGCTTTTGGTTTCCAGTTTTTTAATAAGGTCCAGCATGGGTTGGTATTGAGTTACCAGGCCGATTCTGTATTTATCTCCCTTGCCTGGAAAAGATCTTGGAGTGTTTATATATTGAGCTCTTATTGGAACAAACAAATATTGATCGGCAGATATTTCGCGACTGATTTTTTGAAGAATAATGCCGTTTTGTAGTTTTATTTCTTTAGAAATAAAAATCAGGCCCGGGGGAAGTTGTAACGTAACAGGTTGCTTATTGTTGTTTTTGAATAACAAACATAGCGGAACTTCTGTCTCAGCAGGAGATCCTATCCTGCGTTCGGCATTACAATCAGTTTCATCTATATGATCATAGCCCTCTATGCTTTCCAAAGTCAATCCTGCGGGTAAAACCAGGGGGGAGCCTTCGGGCTCTTCATCAGAGATGCTGAATCCTTTAGCGGGTATGAAGTCAGCGGGGGCTTCACCATCGCCGGCCCTGCACCCGGAAATAATCAGTAAGCTTACTATACAAATAGTTAGTGACTTTAAAAATCCAGGGTTCTTTAGTAATTGCTTTTTCATTTTTTTCGTTAAAAAGCGAAACTATTTTAGCCAGATAATTTTATCAATTCCTGTCGATGTATGTCTGCCTTCGACGACAAACAGCTCAAAATAATAATAGAGTAGCCAGCAGAGTGGTAGTTCTGCTTTCTTCCGGCTTTCCCTGCCCTGATTTTAGGCTCACGTTGATAAGCGGCTGCTTTTGTTGTATACGTTTTGGTTAGCGTTGTGCTGAGAACTAAACGACATTGATAAACAATAGGAATAGGGCAGTCTTCAATTTTTCCTGTAAATCATTCCCAGTGTGTCCGAAATAGTAACGATCGCATATAGAGGAGTATAATATGTAGACGTAAAATGGCATAAAAAAAGGTTCACTGATGAGTGAACCTTTTCTTGTTAGTGGGAGTTGACGGGTTCGAACCGCCGACCCTCTGCTTGTAAGGCAGATGCTCTGAACCAGCTGAGCTAAACTCCCTTCTTGCGTTTTTGGGGTTGCAAAGATAAGGGTAGTTTGAAAATAACAAAATCTATTTTAAAATTTTTGTAAATAAATCCGGAAGTATGCTATCATATCGCGGTAAAGATTTTATAAAATGAAATAAGACCTTTATTGATCAAAATCTGATGATCTGGTCTGGAAATTTCAGTACATATTGTGCGGAGATGTTAAGAATTGTTTGTTTTACCTGTATTAAAGCAAGTAGAAAAATCAACAGGCTTTTGCAACCTTCTTAATCATAGGTAGTATGTGCAACTGTACTGTCTGGCAATACCGCATATTTATAAACCATCGGTAAGTCATTTGAAAAATCAACAAAAATGGAAACAATAAAGAACAAAGAAGCCATTCATTTCCTGTACGATACTAAATTTAAAACAGTTTGATCAATTACATACGGTAATAGCAGTTGACTATTCTAATCCATATCCAGGGTATCCGTCCAACAGACAAACCGTTTCAGTAAATGGTTTTGTAACGTAACAATTCCAGGATAGAAAGATGATCAGTAACGAGGTACAGACAAACCAGGTTAGTTTTCTGCAGCAATTAGGCGTCTGTCCGGCATAGTAACGATCGCGTATAGAGGAGTGTAATAGGTAGATATAAACTGGCATAAAAAAAGGTTCACTGATGAGTGAACCTTTTCTTGTTAGTGGGAGTTGACGGGTTCGAACCGCCGCCCCTCCCGACTGTAGGTCGGGATGCCCTGAGCCAGTTGATCAAAATTTCTTTTTTGATTGCCAATCAGTAGTTCACGGATCAAGTAAAATTCCTGGGGGATGCTTTTCCGACTGGCATAAAAAAAGGTTCACTGATGAGTGAACCTTTTCTTGTTAGTGGGAGTTGACGGGTTCGAACCGCCGACCCTCTGCTTGTAAGGCAGATGCTCTGAACCAGCTGAGCTAAACTCCCTTTTAGTATAACGAACTTTATTACCTAAGAACCAGTGTTGAACTTTCCGCCGACTCTTCCGACTGTTAGTCGGAATGCTCTGAATCAGCTGAGCTAAACTCCCTTATTCCGTTTTGGGATTGCAAAGATAAGGGTAGTTTGTTTACGACAAAATTTTTTTTCATTTTTTTTCATTTTTTCCTTCCTCATAATCAACGGAATACGCTCAAAAGAACATGGCAACTGCATTACAGGGGAAAGGGAAAAATGAACTCCGGAAGAAAATACGAAATAAGAAATACGGAAGGTTGACAAGTTGAAAAGTTGATAAGGGAATCATTGACTATTCACGGATCTCAATTGCTGCCCGGATGACCGGTTTGGACGGAACGAATGCGTTTTCAGGTAAAAAACGAAGTCTTTTTTAATCGGGAATATACGAATGGCAGAACTCGAAACCTGAAACCCGCAACTGTAGTGAGGTCTCAAAACCTCCACATCACCCAATCAGAAATACAAAAAGGCACTTGCGAAGCTGCCCTTATTATATAAATTTGTAGTACAATTAAGTATTGAACTTATGGCATTTGACGGTCCAACACGCCCTTTGCAGGATGAAGAAACCGATGTGCTTGTCGCTTCCGAAGAGCCGTACAGCCTGGTGGTATGGAATGATGAGGTGAACACTTTTGAATGGGTTATTGAAACCCTGATGGAAGTGTGCGGACATTCTGCCGAACAGGCCGAGCAATGTGCCTATATCATTCACTTCCAGGGAAAATATGCTGTAAAACAGGGCTCATACGATGAGTTGAAACCTTTTTGCGATGCCATCACCGAGCGTGGCATTGGCGCCACCATCGAAGTAATGGCCGGTTAACAGTCTTCCTGCCTATGCCACTGTTTGCACTGGATACCGAACTGGCTTTTCCTCCTGTACATTTGGCCGAACCTGATGGTCTGCTGGCAATTGGTGGTGATCTATCCCCCGAACGTTTACTGCTGGCATATCGCAATGGTATTTTCCCCTGGTATGAAGGAGAACATATTTTGTGGTGGAGTCCCGATCCACGTTTTGTACTTTTTCCCGGCAAACTGAAGGTCAGTAAAAGCATGACGCAGTTACTGCGTCGCAGAGCTTTTCACTTTACCACCAACCAGGCCTTTGCTGAAGTGATCAGTAACTGTAAAGGCATTGCACGTCCGGGGCAGGATGGTACGTGGATCACCCCCGAAGTAAAGGACGCCTATATACGTATGCACCAGTTGGGATATGCCCACAGCGCTGAAGCATGGCAGGATGGCGAACTGGTGGGCGGATTGTATGGTATCCGCCTGGGTAAACTGTTTTGCGGTGAAAGTATGTTCAGCAAAGTAAGCAATGCCAGTAAATATGCTTTTATCAGTTACGTACAGCAATTGCAGCAGGAAGATGTGCAACTGGTCGATTGCCAGGTATATACAGACCATCTGTCCAGCCTGGGAGCAGAAATGATACCACGCAAGACATTTGTAAAATGGGTAAAACAATTGATAGAGCAGTAATTGGAAAATGGCCTGAATGCCTTGAGGGTTGAATTGTTAAATCGTCGAAGAAAAGTCCGGAAGACCGGAAGTCGGAAAGCCGAAAGAAAGACGCACGCAAAGCCGCTAAGACGCGATATATATTCGCTAAAAATTAAAGCCTAATAGCTAAAGGCCTTGTATTAGCTCGCGGCTCGAAACTCATAGCTAGTGGCTTTGTATTGAGCGTTCTGCGTTCAGTATTATCAGATAATCTTCCCCTTAATGATCTCCATCAGCGTTGCTTTATAGTTTTCGCCGGTAAGTATTTCTGCGGTTATGCCTTTCAGCAATACACGGTTACCTTCAATGCCTGTGATGCGTTCAACAGGAATGATGAAAGATTTGTGCACACGTATAAATTGTTTGGCAGGTAATCTTTCTTCCAGCTCTTTCATACTGGTATTGACAAGTGTTTTTTTGCCGCCGGTATAAATAGCTACATAATTCTTCATGCCTTCGATGTAGTCAATATCAGCCAGGTCAATTTTCAGCAGTTTGCCTTTCGATTCTGTTTTTACAAATATATAATCGTTTTCCGGCTGCTCTTTTGTTGTTTCAGGCGTAGACTCCTGTATGCTTTTGGCGGCTTTTTGTACTGCTGCCAGGAATCGCGGCAGGCGTATTGGCTTCAGCAGGTAATCAATCACATCCAGTTCATAGCCTTCCAGCGCAAATTCACTATAGGCAGTAGTTAGTATTACCCTGGTATTACCGTTGATGGCTTTTGCAAAATCGATACCCGATAACTCCGGCATCTGAATATCCAGAAAAACAAGATCTATTTTCTGGGTGGCAATGATCTGCAGGGCTTCCAGCGGATTGGTAGTGGTAGCCACCAGGTTCAGCAGCGGAGTCTGTTGCACATAATGTTGCAGGATATCAATGGCTGGTTGCTCATCATCTACAATAATACAATAGATCATAATGCGTAAATGGTTAGTTGGGTAGTGTAAAAATCCTGTTCATCTTTAATATCAAGTTTAAACTGATCCTTATAAGCCAGTTCCAGGCGTTTTTTTATATTGTCCAGGCCAATGCCTGTTGATAATTCTTTCGGACCTGTTTTCTTTTTATTGCGACAATAAAAAAACAGTTGATTATTGTTCACCTCCAGGTGTATTTCCAACGGATGACCGGTGTCTTTCAGATTACCATGTTTAAAGGCATTCTCTACAATGGTGATCAGTACAAAAGGAATGATGGTAGCGCCATTGATAACGCCTTTCACATCAAAATGTACCTGCAGGTTGTTGCTGAAACGAAGCTGGTTGATCTTGATCACGTTGCGAACATGTTCAATTTCATCTTTCAGCAACGTTTTACCATTGGGCGTATTGGTATCATTCAGCGCATAGCGCATAATTTCACTCAATGTCAGAATTCCTTCAGACAATTCCGGGGAATAGGGTAGTGACCGTGAATACAGGAAATTGAGGGTGTTGTGCAGGAAATGCGGGTTGATCTGTGCTTTCAGGAAATTAAAATTAGCATTGGTCTTCTCTACTTCCAGGGCAATCTTTTGTTCTTCCAGGATCTTACGCTGTTTTTTTTCGTCCAGTAGTGAAACAACGTAGGCGATCAGCAAGGTGATGCCCAGGCCAAATATGATGGACATGGAATAAGAAAAAACGATCATGCTGACCGACAGCTTAGTATTCATCGCTTCAGATGCTCTTGATAGCTGATCGGTACATAATATATAAACTGCATACGATAATGCGCCTAAAAAGGAAATGGGCAGGTAATGCAGGAATTTTTTTCTGCCTGTGATCAGTTTGTAATAACCATTCAGTGTAAAATAGTAGAACGGTATATGGAAAAACAGGCTTATGAACTGACTGCGGATATAGCTGGACTTGAAGTAAATGTTTTTCAGGAATACTCCATTTAACATCGATGATAACCCTATACCCAGCAGGAAAAGTCCTGCGTAGATACAGACTACAACCAGTGCTATCTTTTTAAAAGGAAACCGTGCAGGAGCTTGACTGTGCATGTGCTGACAACAATATGAATGGTAAAAGCAATATACTAAGATATCAAAATAACTGTAGTTGCAGTTGTATCTGGTTTCACGCTGTTTGTTATGCTGGATTCCTTTATTTCAACAGATGGATGTTGCATACCGGCTGCTTTTTTTGCCTGTCCACTAATGAATCCTGGAGAAGCATTGAAAATACCGGATATAATTACAGCAAGCAGAATTAAGATTGGCATAAACAAACAGTTTTATGTTATAAGAGAGGCGTTTTCATTGACAGTACAAACATACTCCTACCGGTAAGCCGGGTAAAAAACGTTCCACCAAACAGGTTTTTCCCGGTACAAAACCGGTAAATGGACATTTTACGCAGAAGTTGTTCTCTTTGGCGAACAAAATGCTGGAACACGACAAGTAGTTGCAGCAACAGATGCCCTACATTGTTTTTATATACAACTTATGCTGATGAATGAGATATCCGGAAAAGATTGGCGGTAATAGTTAGGCCCATGATAAGTGAAGAGACCAATCACGTAGTTCAATAATATCGGTGCAGCGTTGATTTAATAACTATACTGTTGCTTCAGGTAATCGCAAAGACCTTGAAAATCGGGATATACACTGTATTTGTTGATGCCAAAAGTGCTCAGCAGTTTCTGCAGTTTGGGAAGTAATGGTTTGGTAATATTGATCCTTTCCACGCAATCAGGATAAATATCCTCCAGTGCCCGTTCGTTGCTGCCATGTATAGTGAACAAGCCACGCTGTGCAAAAATGCGGTCGTTCGATCTGTTGGGATAGATAGCAACAGGTAGTTTATGGATCACAATACTTTTATCATTACAACGACTGGCGTAGGTGGACTGATAATCTTTTTTAAAATCTTCTTCAGGGTTTTGCAGTGTTTCAGCACGGACAGCTTTTTTATTCAAAGCATAAGGATTCAGTATCCAGATATGCGGGTCTTGAACAGCAGGCGCATCAAAAGCAAAGAACAATGCGGTGCCCAGGTTTTCTGTCCAGTCCAGCAGTCGTGTAGGAACGCCTTCATGCCGCATGGCAAATAAAGTTTCCCAACTGGAAGAAAAATGGATTCTGGGCCCTACCAGTGATCTGAAGTCGCAATAAAGATTGTTCTCCAGTGTTTCCAGGTCTTTACCTGTTTTGGCATACACCCGTTGTAATGTGGGTTGTAATTTATAACTGCCATTTGCGTGGCCTCTGAAGATGGGGAATGTACAGTCTGAAAACTTTTTCGATTTCAGTTTGCTGTCAATAGCGTCAAAAAAAGCATCCGTAGTGGTCATGGTGTAAAGTTTAATGGTATATTATAAATGCCTGCAGGTACAGAACACATATAATACAAAAATATAAACTTTAAAAGAAGAAAGACAAAGGACAGGCTTTGTACGGCGTGTGACACCAGGTTAAAAGAAGTTAGCTTTTTTGTATTTTGGCAGGCCTGCTGAGTTTAAAATCTGCCTGCTGGGGTTTCAGGAATTGCCCGCCATGTCCGCGGTAGCCTTTGGTGTAAGAGGTTATTGTTGCTTCAAAAGAGATCTGCGCGCCTTTCTGAAATGGGCCTGCATCCCGGAAACCTTTGGTTTCGGTAAACCAGCTATGATTGGTGGCCGGTGCACCGTTTTCAAAACGGATATTTTTTAATAACAGGGTAGTGGTGGTGATGCCGTTTCTGCCGGCCTTACTGCCATAACGCTCAAACACTGCAGTAAAACGGTGTCGTTCTTCATTCTTTTGTTGTAAGCCGGTTCGCATGGAGTTGTATTTGTATGCTGCCTGACAAAGATATCAAATACAAAAGGTGTCTCCGGAAAAGAGACACCTTTTGTATTTGAGTAAAGTTACTGAAAATTATTTTACCACTGAGAAACGGAGGCTGCTGGTTGTAGCAGCGCCTGCGTTCTGGATCTGCAGTGTATACACACCTGCGGGCAGTTGGTGAATATCTGCACTCAGGGAGTTATTACCAGCCTGTAGAGCTATATTGCTGGTCAGCATTTTTACACCGGCAGCAGAGTAAATAGTAATAGTGGCCTGTGTTCTCTGCAGGCTGTAAACAGTATAACGCAATACCGCTGATGCAGGATTGGGTGCAATGCTGGTCAGCTCTGTTTCAGCGAATTGTACAGATACAGTTTTAGAATAGTTTTGCTGACCGTCTATATCAACCTGTTGCAAACGATAATAGTTTACGCCGGGTCTGGGAGCTGCGTCAGTAAAAGAATAATTGATGGTGCTGGTACTGTTTCCGGCAGCAGCTACAGAACCGATACTGTTGAAAGTTTGTCCGTCGGTGCTCCGCTCAATAATGAATGACCGGCTGTTCTGTTCCTGTGATGTAGCCCAGCTCAGTACAGCTTTATCATTACTGCGTGTTGCGTTGAAATAGGTCAGGATAACCGGTAAGGTAACAGCATGTACTTTATAGTTGGAAGTAGCGCCGGATAAAGCAAAGTTGGTAAGAACACCGTGATTATTATTGGCGGTACCATCAAGGGCATATATCAGGCCGGCATTGGTGCCGTTGTCAATGCCCATGTTAAAGTTGTAAAATGCCAGCAGCCCGGTTTCAGCGCCAGTAAGTGCAACATTTCTGTTGTCGTTGATCTGGGTAACGGTGCGCTGTGTGCTCCACAAACGTACTTCATCAATGTCTCCTGCAAAAGGCTCCATATCTCCGGTACCGCTTTTGGCAATACCAATTACAAAAGGTTGTCCTGTTGCGGTTGTACCGAAAGAAGCATTAATGGTACCGATGTTTATACTATTTATGTATACAACAGTATTAGTGCCGTTGCAAACAAATGCAACATGATACCATTTACCGTTTGTAAAAGTATAGGGTACAGTGCTGTAGGAACTGCCATTCCATAAGCCTATCTGGTTGCTGGCTATGTGAAAGCTATAACGGCCGGCTGTTGCTCCGCGGTAACCGGCAATGCACTGTTGTACAGTAGTATTGAGTGATGTAGGACGGATCCATGATTCAAAGGTTCCGCTGGTAATATTAAATACTGTGCTGGCAGGTACCACTACCTGGTCATTGATCCCGTCAAAATTCAGTCCGTTGTTGGGTGAGTTACGGATCGGCGAGGTAAACCAGGTGGGTGACGCAACCAGGGTACCATTAATGCCTGTTGTAGAAGTGCTGTTGGCAGTGGTGGTTCCGGAACCCTCATCCAGTTTATAATAAGCGATAAGTCCGGTAGTATTGGTAGCAACCGGGCTATACATGCCGGCTTTGATCTGGTCGGCAGTACGGTTTATGCTCCATATACGGACTTCATCAATAGAGCCGCTGAAATATCTTGCATTACCCGCCTCGCTCCATTGACCTATAAGAAAATTGCCGGAAGGATTGCTTACGGTCGTAATGTTTCCATTATCAGCACGGGTACCAACACTGACACCATTTACATACAATGCCATACTTTCTTTGGTATTATTCCAGGTAACAGCTACATGATACCATACACCTGTAGAAAGATTGCTTGAAGGATACTGGATATTGCTGCCAATAGAACCGCTGGTATTCATACAGAAGAAAGCAAGTGCATTGTTATAGACCAGCAATTCAATGCCGGAGCCAAGTGTGGAACGACTCAGAATTTCCTGGCTGCCCGTAAAGTTGTTGAACTTTACCCAGCACTCCATAGTCCGGATTGCAGTTGCATTAAGTGCCGTGTTATTGCCACAGTTAACATACTGGCTTGTTCCATTAAAAGTAAGACCGGATTGTGCGGTTGAAGTGATTGGATGGAGAAAGACAAAAAAAGATAACAGAAATGACAGGTAGAACTTTTGCATATGATTTGGGTGTTTTTTAGCAAGGGATTGGATCGTGTTGTGCGGCGCAAATCTATTTGCAGCAACTACATACATCCATGGTACTAAATAAGGTATTAAGGCAAATAGGGGGTTATACTTATGTGTACTGGGTAAATACTGCTATCCTGATCGCACAACGTCGTGAACAGTACACAAGAAAAAATGGGATTTAGGCCAGTATTTTTACCGGTCGTTTGTGTTCATCAACTGCAACTAATGTAAAGCTGCCGCTGATGGCTTTCTCACGGTGGAAGGAGTACATTTCTTCGATGAAGATATCGACCTGTACCTGCAGACTGGTATTGCCTACATGGGTAACAATGCCCACCAGTTCAATAATCGTGCCTGCGGGAATGGGGCGGGTGAAATCTATTTTATCGGAAGACACAGTCACCATTCTTTTTCTGGCGAAACGTGTAGCAGCGATAAAAGCTACTTCATCCATCAGCAACATCGCTGTTCCGCCAAAAAGGGTGTCGTAATGATTGGTTGTGTTGGGAAAAACTGCTTTGAAAATTCTGGTCTCAGACTGCCGGATCTTTTCTTCAATGATACTGGACATCTATCGTAGTTTATTGAGCTTCACTAATATTGGTGTGCAAAGATATGACAGAATACATTTACCAAGATGACAGAAACCAAATGTATTGCAGACAAAAAAAGCCACAGAGACAATTTCGACATGTTTTTTGACAAAAAACAATTACATATTTTTTACATGTAAAATGTTTTTATATGCTTATTAATGCCGTTTTAATATCAAACATGTTCTGGTGAAAAATGTCCCTGTGGCAAAATATTATCAGGCGTGTACTGGTTGGGTAATTTTTTCCCTTGCTTCCTGCGCAGCCTGTACCATATTTTTCAGAGCTTCCTGTGTTTCGGGCCATTTACGTGTTTTCAAACCGCAATCAGGGTTTACCCACAGATTTTTTACAGGTAATAATGTGGCTGCTTTTTCCAGCAATGCTACCATTTCTGTTACCGATGGTATACGGGGTGAGTGGATGTCATACACACCCGGACCAATTTCATTCGGATATTTGAAATGAGCAAAAGCTGTCAGCAGTTCCATTTGTGAACGTGATGTTTCAATAGTGATCACGTCGGCATCCATAGCGGCGATGTGCTCAATAATGTCATTAAACTCGCTATAGCACATGTGCGTGTGGATCTGTGTGGCATCTTGTACGCCGCTGGCAGCAATACGAAATGCTTTTACAGCCCAATCAAGATAACTAGCGCGGTCTTGTTTACGCAATGGCAATCCCTCACGAATAGCAGGTTCATCAATCTGTATCACTTTAATACCCGCGGTTTCCAGTGCCACTACTTCATCACGTATTGCCAGCGCAATCTGGTTGGTGGTAACAGAACGCGGTTGATCATCGCGTACAAATGACCATTGCAGAATGGTTACCGGCCCCGTCAGCATGCCTTTCATCAGTTTGCTGGTCTGCGCCTGTGCAAAACTGCTCCAGCGTACGGTCATATCTGCCGGGCGACTTACATCACCAAAAATGACCGGTGGTTTTACACACCTGCTGCCGTAACTCTGTACCCAGCCGTTCTGCGTAAACAGGAATCCGTTCAGCAGCTCACCAAAATATTCCACCATATCATTGCGCTCAAATTCTCCATGCACCAGTACATCCAGGCCAATAGACTCCTGCCAGCGGATAGCACTGATGGTTGCTTTTTCAATTTCCGTATCGTATTCCTGCTGTGTAATGGCTCCTTTTTTCAAACGTGCACGCAGTTGCCGTATATCTTCTGTTTGTGGAAACGAACCGATGGTAGTAGTGGGTAACAGGGGTAATCCAAAACGTTGCTGTTGTATAGCCTGGCGTTGTGAAAATACGCTGTCACGGCTGGCATCAGCATCAGTAATGGCGGCTACACGTTGTTTCACTGCCTGTTTGTGTATCAGTGCAGAAGTTTTACGTGCTTCCATTGCTGCTGTATTGGTTTGCAACAAGGCTGTATTGCCTGCAATGATCTGCGACAGTTCATTTACTTCCTGCAGTTTCTGTTTGGCAAAGGCCATCCAGTTCTTGATGCCGGGCTCAATACCGGTTTCAATATCCAGGTCAAAAGGTACATGCAGCAGTGAGCAGGAGGGGGCCGTCATTACGCGCTCTTCACCCAGTGTGGCAATTGCTTTGCGGATATGTTCCACCGAAACCTGGTAATTGTTTTTCCAGATATTGCGGCCATCCACCACACCCAGTGACAAGGTAAGTCTGGGTGGTACTGCTTTCAGTATTTCCTGCAGTTGCTCCGGTGCACGTACCAGGTCAATATGTAGCGCACATACCGGCAGGTTAACAGCCAGCGAGGTATTATCGCGCAATCCCTCAAAATAAGTGGCTACCATAATTTTAAGTCCTGTTCGTTTGCGGATCTCTTCATAAGCATATTCAAAGGCTTTCTTCTCTGCGCTGGTCAGGTCCATTGCCAGGAAGGGTTCATCTAATTGTACCCAGGTAGCACCGTATTCCTCCAGCCTGTTCAGTATTTCAATATACACAGGTACCAGTTTTTTGATAAGGTCAATCCTGTTAAAACCGGTCCCTTTTTCTTTACCCAGCAACAGGTATGATACAGGTCCTGTCAGTACTGGCTTGGGTGTTTTGCCGGTAATGTGTTTGGCACTGCTGAACTCTGTAAATACTTTGGTACTGAAAATGCTGAAGGTCTGGTTGGCTGTAAACTCCGGTACAATGTAATGGTAGTTGGTATCAAACCATTTGGTCATTTCCATGGCGGTAATATCCAAACCGTCTTTCTGGTAGCCACGGGCCATAGCAAAATACAGGTCAATTTCTGTGTTCTCTTTTACATCTGTTACTACCGGCGTATAACGTTCCGGGATAGCACCCAGCAATAACGTCATATCCAGTATGTGATCATAATAGCTGAAGTCATTACAGGGAATCAGGTCAATGCCCGCCTGTTGCTGTAACAGCCAATGCAGCTCCATGAGCTTTTTACCTTCCTGGAATAATTCATTGCGACTGATCTTGCCTGCCCAGTATTGTTCGCAGGCTTTCTTGAGCTGACGTTGGGCTCCCATACGCGGGTAGCCGAGATTGTGTTTGAGCATACTCATAAAACTTTTTAAACATTAAATAAATTAATGCTCCTTAGTTTTCGGTATACCTCCGGGAAATGGTGTAGAGTGCAACAGAAAGTATGTACGCTGTTCAGCGCATCAGGTGCCCTTCTGTTCATGACTACTGCTTCAATCCGCGAAAGCATCGTCTTACATAGTGGGCAAGTATCCTGGCTTGTAACGTTATTACCGTCCTTCTCATACCGTTGATGTGGCACAATGGACAGCGGGGGTAATAACTGCTTTGTTACTTACAGTTGCGCGACAGCCCGTGATTTTCACACGGTTCCTTTTTAATGCTTTGCCAAAAGGCAAAAACAACCCTGCTATGGAAAGAAAGAAAAGTAAAGAACTGCAACAAATATAGGGATATTTGGGATTGTGGGGATGACTGGGAGTTAATTTGAAAATGTAATAATTTGGAAATGGGTTGATTGATGGGCTGATTGTTATTATGGTTTAATGGTTAAAGTGATTGTGTATTCAACTTCTGACCCGAAGCTCATCGTTCGTGGCTTTCTCAGATATCTGACTTCTTACTTCCGATCCCGGATAAAAGCTAAAATCTATTACCTGAGCGTTAAGCCTTAGGCATTCTGCTTCATTACAAATACAAATAATAATCCTTCAGCAGTTCTGCAAACTCTTCGGTATATGAACCATCTGCTTGTTGAATGATAAGGTCAAAAGTGGGAACAAAGTGCTCGTGACTGCGACTGTAATGCAGTATGGCGCGGAAGTGATTGTGCCGGGGAGTTTGTTTTACAAACAGTTTTTCGGTCAGGAAAAAGCCCTGTTGTTCAGCCAGTCTGTCAAAATACTCCCATCTGTGCCAGGGGAGTAAAATGCCAAAGGCACCACCAGGCTCCAGGTTAGCATCAATGGCTTTCACCAGTTCTTCCAGTGTAAGATGTTTGCTGTGTTTGGCTACCTGTTCGTTGTCAGCAGCAGAAGCCAGGTCGTTTTCAAAAAAAGGAGGATTGGTGATAATGAAATCGTATTTAGCCGGAAGCGCATAATTGCGTACATCACCCGGCCATACTTTCAGCCTGTCTTTCCAGGGACTCTGACTGATATTTTCTTTTAGCTGTTTAAAAGCGGCGAGATCAATTTCAATGCCCTGTATCTCAGCCTGCGATCGTTGGGCCATCATCATCATCAGTAAACCGGTACCACTGCCAATATCAAGAATGGTACTGTACTGCGGTATCTTGGCGGCGAACCATGCGCCGAAGATACAGGCATCTGTACATACTTTCATGGCACACTGATCCTGCTGTATGGTAAATTGTTTGAAGCTGAAATAAGGATTGGGCATAACAATATGCTGATTGTTCAGTTGATAATGTGCGAATGGATAGTGGTTGTAAAGGATAGGTTTAGAGTAAAGGGTTCAAGAAGTTTATAGGGTAAGTTGGCTCTTAAGGATCTTCAACTTTCAAACCTTAAATTATTGGTTTCTTGCGATGCTATATTTCATATCTGCTCATTGACAAACCTGCATATTACACTTACCATTCCGCACGTGCCGTAGGACCAACTGACAGATCTGCAAACTCACCTGCTGTATATTTGTAGTAAGCAGTCATCGCAATCATACCTGCATTGTCAGTACAATACTGAAACGGAGGAATGAAGGTGCGCCATCCGTTCTGTTGTCCCATTGCAGTCAGTGCTTTGCGCAAACCGCTGTTGGCAGAAACTCCACCTGCTATACAAATATCTTTAATACCTGTCTGGATAGCTGCTTTTTTCAGCTTGTTCAACAGGATGGAGATGATACGTGCCTGGATAGAGGCGCAGATATCAGCAAGATTGTCTTCAATAAAAGCGGGATGTTCCTGTTTCTTTTCCTGTATAAAGTATAGGATAGATGTTTTCAGACCACTGAAACTGAAGTCAAGCTCCGGGATCTGTGGTTCCGGAAAACGAAACCTGTCCGGGTTGCCTTCACGGGCATATTTATCAATCAACGGGCCGCCTGGATAGGGTAAGCCCAACAGCTTGGCTGATTTATCAAATGCTTCACCGGCTGCATCATCGCGTGTCTGGCCGATAACAGACATTTTCAATGGCGATTCGCACAGTACGATCTGTGTGTGTCCGCCGCTTACGGTAAGGCATAAAAATGGGAAACCGGGTAATGGACGATCATCGCCCGGGATAAGGTTGGCAATTACATGCGCCTGCATGTGGTGAACAGCAATCAGCGGAACGCTGAGCGATAATGCCAGTGATTTGGCAAACTGGGTGCCTACCAGTAAGGATCCGATCAGTCCCGGTGCCTGGGTAAATGCTACCGCATTGATATCCTGTAACCGGCAATCTGCAGTGCGTAATGCAGCTTCCACCACAGGCACAATGTTCTGCATGTGCGCACGGGAAGCCAGTTCCGGTACTACGCCACCATATTGTTCATGAACAGTTTGATTGGCAATAAAATTAGAAAGTACCTGGCCGTCGCGGCAGATAGCTGCCGAAGTTTCATCGCACGAAGATTCTATTGCAAGTATGGTTGTCATATAAAAAAAGATCAGATCGTTCAAAACATTGCCTGCAGGAAGCTGTAACCGGCAACTCCCGGACGGCGCAAAGATACGGTAATGCGACAAAAAGGCGGCAACGAAATACACCCTGCATCAAGTTCTGTAAATGAAAAACCTGCATACCGTTCCGTTGACAGCATGCAGGCTATGTGATCAGAATATTGCCTGGAAAAATAAAGAGTGTTTACCCTTGTAAAACAAACTAATCAGAGCCCTAATCCTCATCCCTTAAATGCAAAACCTGTTTTTTACCTGCTGTAATGCAGAACCCTCCCGGGACACAAACAGGCAACCGGTGCCGTTGCAGAAAGAAAGAAAAAAAGGCGTTTGTACATACTTCTTCGTATAAAGACAGTGGAAGAACGGCGGTACAGTTGCCTGTTTGCAGCCCCCTGAAAGGAAATAGGGAAGGGGTCGCGATTGTTATAAACGAAGCCGACTGTGTTACAATAAAATGGTTTCTCACAGATAGGAAATCCCGGTAACCGGTAGATCATTGCCGGTCAGATCAACGGGTGGTGGGGGAGTCTTCTGTTTGGGTTCTTACTGGTTTCCCGTGTGATAAGAACAGCTTGCTTCCGGTGTAAATATACGTTACCGCATATACGAAGCAGGAATGGTATCCGTAGTATTATTCAATAATTTCTTTGAATTTGAAGTTTTAGGTACGTGAATCGTGAGACGTCAATCGGGAGTGGCCAACAATCCCCAGGACTTGTATTTGCTCTCAGCCGGCAGCGGTCAACAACAATCAAACCATTCAACCATCAGGCCATTCAGGCTATCTTCAAATCAGCACATTCTCAAATTTTCAAATTAGTCTTCAATCCCCATAATACCGTTTCTCCAAATGCGGCAGGTAGCCAAAATGATTTTTGTAGGCCAGTGAGAAGGACTGTATGCTGCTGTAACCCACCAACTGTGCAATCTGCGACTCGTTCATTTCATTTTCGATCAGCAATTGCTGGGCGGCGTCCATCCGTGCATCTTTCAGAAATTCAGGAATGGTAACTCCGTAAATGCGTTTAAAAAGTGCGTTGGCTTTATATTCCGTAAGATCAAATGATTCGGCCAGTTCTGGCATAGAAAAAGGTTTATCCAACCGTTTCAACAACTGGGTTTTGATGCGATATACGGTGTCCACATCGTTCTCGTGGATCTGGTAAACGGATTTACTCAGGTCAGGAGCGCAGAGGGTGGCTGTTGCCAGCATTTCTTTGATCTTGTTCTCCTCATACAGTTCCCGCGTAGGCCAGGTATAGATGGGGTGAACAAAGTCGTTCACCAGTTTCAGCATATCGTGCGAAGCAATACCATTGCGCTGCCAAAGCATGGCAGGCTCGTGGCGTTGTACTTTTTCAAGAAAGTTGTTCATTGGTGGGTATACACTGGCAAATGGCTCTATATGTTTCTCGGATATCTGCAGCATAAAGGTGGTATAATGTCCCGGTTTGCGAAAAAACATATGTGTATGCATTTCGGGCATGTACAGGAGATTAACGCCACGCTCGTAAAACTGGATCTTTCCGAATGCAGTGGTTTCATAATACCGGTTCAGTGTGAGATTGATCAGCAGCAGCAATACCGGGGCACCTGCCTTGTAAATGAAATCGTGTGGTTGATCAATAAAAAAGTCATTCAGCACAATTGAATAACGCTTCTCCTCCACCCGTTGAAACACCATGCTGCCGTAGCTGCCTTTGGCAACGTCTATGTCGGCACCAGGGATCCGCTTTACAGGCAATAGCGGATTGAGATAGTCACTGAAGGATAGTAAACCTTCGGTGGCAGATGTTACAGTAACGCGCATAGCGGATAAGGTTTGTATGTACCGGTGAAATAAATCAATGCTGGTACAGTATGCGTTCACATACACCAGTTAATTGTGTCTGGAAGAAGTAATGTAACAACAGGATGCGCAGGATGGGATGGTCCTTACTAAAGGTAAGTAAAAAGAATCATATGTACAAGCTACCGGCATGCAGATAAAAAATCATAAAGAATTGTGCAGAAAGTAGATATCGGTCATGGGTTACTGGTAGTTTATTTTCTGCTGAATTGACTTTTGTTAAACTGATTTTTATCATGTTGTACAATGAAATACCGGTAATTGATATGTATTAAAACCGATATGTTCAATTCATATCCGGAAATCTCAATATGTCAATGCGGAAAATTATCGTATCTGGCCATTACCGGTAATGATCCATTTTTCCGTTACCAGTTTCTCAAGAGCAAAAGGTCCGCGGGCATGTAGTTTCTGGGTAGAAATGCCGATCTCTGCGCCCAGGCCAAATTCTTCACCATCTGTAAAACGCGTAGAGGCGTTTGTATACACGGCTGCGGCATCTACTTCTTTCACAAACCGTTTGCATTGACCGGTGCTGGATGATACTATTGCTTCAGAGTGTTTGGTAGAATATTGCTGGATGTGTTGCAGTGCTTCATCTATATTTTTTACCACTTTTACCGCGCATTTCAGACTTAAAAACTCACGACCAAAATCGTCAGCAGTTGCTTTCTGTAAATGGGGGTATCCTTTTAGTAAACGATATGCCTGGGGCTCTGCAAATATTTCAACGCTGTGTTGTGCAAAAAGGGGGTGTAACTGTTGCAAAAATGCAGGTGCCGCAGCGGCATCAACCAATAGTGTATCCATAGCATTACAAACGGAGGGACGCGATACTTTTGCATTGACCACAATATCAAGTGCCATTGACAGGTCTGCCGTTTTTTCCACGTACACATGACATACGCCGGCGCCGGTCTCAATCACGGGCACACGGCTGTTATCGCGTACAAACCTGATCAGTGAATCCGATCCCCGTGGTATCAATACGTCTATATACCTGGTAGCAGTGAACAATTCTTTTACAGATTCCCTCTCGGATGGCAGCAGGGTAATACAATCCGGATGAATATCGTTTTGCTGTAATATCTTTTTGATTAGTCGTATAGCTGCCTGGTTGGTATGTTCTGCCTCACTGCTGCCTTTTAGTACAGCAGCATTGCGACTGCGGATACAAAGTGCTGCAATATCAAAAGTAACGTTGGGTCTTGATTCGTAAATAGCGCCTACCACACCCAGCGGCACTGTGATCTTTTTTAACTGCAAGCCGTTGGGTAATGTGCGCGCTGTAAGGGTATCACCGGAAGGGTCGGGTAGTTTGCTGATATTGCGGATGCTGTTGGCAATGGCTTTAATGCGTTGTTCATTCAATAGCAGACGGTCTGTGCGTGGATTGTCTGCCTCCTGTTTGGCTACATCTTTTTTATTGGCACGTAATAATACACCGCTGTTGGCTTCCAGGCTGGCAGCAAGTTGTTGCAATGCCGTTTTGATCTGCCGGTCGCTTGCTTTGCGCAGGTGCGTAGCAGCATTGTATGTTTTGATGATAAGCTTTTCTGTATTCATGTGGTGAATAGTCAATGAAAACTGTTTCGTGTTACGTATTTCTGGTTCCGCAGTGCCTCAATTCCTGATTAAAAGAAGCTTCGTTTCCTGATTCCTGGTTCACTTGTCAACTTTTCAACCCCTCAGGACTTGTACTTGCTCACAGCTCAAAGCCGGAAGCTGTCAATAATAATCAAACAATACAACCATCAATCCATCATCGGGGTATTCCATTTTCAAATTAGCCTCTGACTTTCGGTCTCCTACCCAGCATCAAAAAACTACAATATCATCTGCATGGGCAGCCTGTATACCTTTTTGTGTAAGACTGTTCTGTATGGCACCGGCATCCAGTTTTACTTTGGCTACTCCAATGATGATAGTTTCTTCATCCTTTAATTGCACTACTTCGCCTGCTGCAAACTTACCCTGCACCTGTTTTATACCAATTGTCAGCAAGCTGCTGCGACGATGTAATGCTTTTACTGCGCCTTTATCAACGGTTAAAGTACCCAGTGTAATAGAACCACCTGCCAGCCATTTCTGTCGCGCTTTGAGATTGGCGGCCTGTGGAATAAAGGTGGTGCCGTTTTTACCTTCCAGTGCTGCTGTAAAAGGAGTTTGTCCACGCAATCCGCAGATCACCACCTGGATACCCAGTGAAGCAGCCAATCTTGTAAAGGTCAGTTTGGAGGTCATGCCCCCCAGGCCCAATGAGCTTTTAGTATTGGTAACATATCCCAGGATGGTATTGTCGATCTTTGGTATTACGGGGATGATATTCTTTTTATCGTCCATAAACCCACCTACTGAAGTACAGATCACCAGTGTTACCGCATCAAAACTGATGGCCATCAGGGTAGCCAGTTCATCATTGTCTGAAAACTTCAACTCCACATTGCTTACCAGGTCGTTCTCGTTAACAATGGGCAGTATACCATTTTGCCAAAAGGCTTCAAAGGTTTCTTTCAGTTGAACAAACTGCGCCCTGTTGGAAAAATGATGCCTTTCGCATAATGCCTGTGCCACCGGAATATGATAGGCTGAGAAATATTTCTGGTATAACTGGATCAGCAAGGGATTGCCCACGGCAGCAGCTGCCTTGCGTTCCGTTAAAGTACCTTTGTATTGACGGATAAAATGTTTACCGCTTCCTACTGCACCACTGGATACCAGTACGATATTGTACTTCGTGGACAGTGATGCAATTTCTGCCGCCACTTTTTTAATAACGGGTTTACTGATAACACCATCATCTACTGTAATAACAGCTGTTCCCAACTTAATGACCAATACCGGTTTTTGCATAGCGCTAAGTTACTATAAGTTAGTAAGCTGTAATGCGAAGTACACCAAATAGGTAGGCTGTTCAATTTGAGAATAGAGTCATTGGAAAATTTGAAAAGGAAGCATGGATTATGGCTTGTTGTTTTTAAAATTTCAAATCAGGGTGTAAGCAGGGCTGACCTGACAAATCCGGAAGTCGGGGAGAAAGAAATCTGAAGTGAGAGGCCTGAAAAACGGTGAGCTAATACAAGGTGTTAGCTGCAAAATGCGGGTAATAGGTTTGAGGTTGTAAGTTTTAAGTTGAATACAGTTACCAGCCACGAAGGATGAGCTTCGGGTTGGGAGTTGAATACGCAAAATCACTTTAATCAGAATAACAATCACCCCGTTTTTAAATTCTCAGATTTGCACATTATCTCAGTGTGCAAAATCTCTTTCATAATTTCCTTTAATACGTTCCATCGGAGGATTGAAGTACCCGTATTTTACCTGTGGAAATTCTTCGTGGATCAGTTCCTGGAGTTGTTTGATGCCTAACAGGTCGCCACTGTCATAAACATTGATCTTGCCGAGATACCAGTCTGGGTCAATATTAAAATTGCGCCACTGGATCATATTCAGGTCTGTATCAATGATCAGTTTACGCAGTGCTTCATATTCTTCCACGCTATCGGTCATACCGGGAAATACAAAATAGTTGATGCTGGCCCAGCCGCCGAAACTGCGTACCACTTTCAGACTTTCTACAATGTCTTCAAACTGGTAGTTATTGGGACGATAGTATGCTTCGTAAATATGTTTGCGCGCAGAGTTGGTGCTTACGCGGATGGAATCAAGTCCTGCTTCGCACAAAGCACGTACGGCAGCCGGTTTGGAACCATTGGTGTTGATATTGATACTGCCGCGCGGAGTATGTTTGCGGATCTCAATAATAGATTGCCTGATGGTTTCCCACATCAGCAAAGGTTCACCTTCGCAACCCTGACCATAGCTCACAATGGGATAGGGTGCTGTTTCCAGGTGTGGTACCGTGTATTCTACAATTTCCTCTGCGGAAGGTTTAAACGTCAGCCTGTCCTGGGTAGAAACGATCTCTTCGTCAGAAGGCTGGAACGAGATACAGCCAATACAATTGGCATTACATGCCGGTGATGAAGGGATAGGGCATTCCCAGCGTCCCATAAAATAGTTACGGGCAGCCGGACAATGATAGGTATTGCAACAGTTTTCAGCCAGGTGTTTTACGAGGCGGTTGTGCGGATAGGCTTTCAGAAATTTATCTACGCCATGTTCAATCACCTCATCATCAAAACCGGCACATTCCTGGCGGATATCCTGCTCAATACGTACAGCAGGCACATAAAATTTATTGTCAAACCATGCAGCAGCAGTATAGCAGAACAGCGGCAGGGTAGGTGCATCCTGGTCTGTTGTTTCATAAGCTGCTATATACAGACCGGTGTGTGCAGGAGGAATAAACGCAGCTACCGCCCAGCCCTTATCGCACAGGCGCAGATCGCCGGTACGCACATCTATGCCAATACCACGGCGACCAGGCAGCTCGTACAGGTTGCCACCTTCCGGCAGTTCGATCCAGTCTTCTTCGGGAACAGGCAAGGCATCCCATCCTGCACGACCAGTAGCGTACAGCGAGGTATCCTCAAAGATGTTGCCTTTTCCATCGGAATACAGCAAATAAGGCGATTGTGGGAGTACAGACATGTGAAAAAGTTTGCGTTTACCAGTTCCGGGTTTCCGAAAATGGGGTGCAAAGGTACGAATAATGCCTGATAGCGGGAATTCGGGAAGTTTGGGATAATTTGAAAATGTGTTGATTTGAAAATATGAAAATGGGAGAAGCTGATTATTAGAAGGTTGAACGGTTTGATAAGTTATGAAGAAGCTGCGCGCTTTGAGTCACGGGCAGACAGCAAGAGCAGCAGCCTGCACTTACTATTCATTACTGACTACTTATCACATACCTTACTATCAACGTATTAAGCCCCCAGATAATGTCTGCAGAACTCATGGATCTGGTCCATTTCTTCAAATTCAAGACTTTTCCGGAGGTTGAACTGGTAAGACTTTTCAGGTGTGTCGATGGTAATGGAGTTATAATGTGCATCAATCTGATCTACCTGCGACCAGATAAAGAATTTGCTCTCGGGCAATGAAGGAATGCTGATACCGGTGTGATGGATCGCTACGTATTCTTCGGTATTGGCCCTTTTTTCACAATACAGCAGATAACAATAAGCACAACTCAATAAGGTATGTATACTGCCCATCAGCCATTTCTTTTCAAAGAACATGGTAATGCCAATGCCCAAGAAAAATAAAAACTCTGCCAGTCTGAAAAACAGGTTTACCCGCGGCAGTTCGGTCAGTATATTTTTACCGATAATAACCAGGATCAGGATATCAACAGCCATTAGCAACAGGCAGCCGATATACAGAGGACTTGAATGAGGTTGATTAAAATGGGAAACAGCATGTGCCAGGATAAGACCCGCTGCAGCAAAATGTAACACACGACCTGAACGTTTCAGGTTTTCAAATCCCGGATGAACGATGGGTAAAGTTAATGAGTTCATACCGCAGTTATTTTTGAGAAGATGCGGGAGAGAAGAAATTCCATAAATCAACGCGCGGGTAAATTTGAAAATTTGAGAATGAAAGCAGTCTGGCTGTTATATTTTCAAATTCTCAAATTTTTACATCAGCCAACTGCTGACGGCAATAATCATTGAACTCGTCTTCATCCGCATCATCCTCTTCATCGTCTTCCACTTCCCGTTGCAATATGCGGTTATTTGCAAAGTCGAGCGTGAGCAGTCCGTCTTTTAACACGATATTATTAAATTGCTTCCACTGGTAGCGGCGTTTAAAAAGGGAGTTGATCACCACTTCTGCGTCGGTAAAACCGATCTCCAGTGCATGTTTGGCCTGGTATTCCAGGAAGGCGAGTGCTATGTATATAAACAGCAACCATTGAAAATAGGGCATTTTCATCCACACCAGCGCTGCTATCAGCAATGCCCGGCTGTAATACACTTTTTTGCCTTTGGATGATTGAAAGATGTTCCATGCCAGCACACCTACTATGAATATTACACCAAAAAAGTAGGCTAATGACGGGGTATGGGAGATCAGCATTTCGCGTGTGAAAAGTAAAACGGAAAAAAGGCTGAGCAGAATGCCCAGTATGTTTATAGAGCGGGAATGCTGGTTCCGGAGCGTAACAACATATTTATATACCATGCGGGAAAGCCTTTTTAGGAATTGGCTGCCACCAGCAAATTACACAACTTCCATAAAATGTGTGCACCAACATTCGCATCCCAGTCTGTATCGCCTACGCCTACCTCATTCAGATCGAACCCAATGAACTGGCGACCGCTTTTTACAATTGTTTTAAGCAGGTAATAGATCTGTTCCACTTCAAAACCACCAGGCACCGGTGTACCGGTATTAGGACATAATTTGGGATGTAATCCGTCGATATCAAAACTGAGGTATACTTTTTCGGGCAACTGGTTCACAATATCTGTTACGATCTGTTTCCAGGTTTCGCCTTCAAACAAACGTTCTTTCAGGTCTTTGTCGAAGTAGGTCACCACGCGTTGCTGACTGTCGTGAATGAACTGCATTTCCTCCTGGCTGTAATCGCGTACGCCTATCTGCACCAGTTTGGCCAGTTCAGGTATTTCACGCAGCGCATTGTACATAACACTGGCGTGGCTATAGGTAAAGTTCTCGTAAGAAGCGCGGAGATCACAGTGGGCGTCTATCTGCAGAATGCCAAAGGAAGGATGTTTTTCAGCAATGGCCTTTAAAAAGCCCAGGCTGATACTGTGATCGCCACCCAGCAATGCCACCAGTTTGCCTTCGCCCAGCAAGGCACGGGTCTGGTCGTACACCCAGTGATTCAGGTACACACCACCCTCGTTGATCTCTTTGAGCGATTTGCACATGAAGGCGTTCTTTTCCAGCCGGGCGCCTTTGGAAATATAATCAATGTAGAGTTCTGCCTCTTTGCGGAGATAATCGCTTTTCAACAGTATTTTCCTGTCTGGCGAACGCATAAAGAATCCCTGTCTCCAGGTATCTTTAGCATCACCATCAAACAGGTCAACCTGCATGCTGGCTTTAAAGATATGATCTGCAGCCCTTGCTGTTCCGGCATTGTAACTTACTGTTACTTCCCATGGAACGGGCACAATTACTAAACGGGCGTCTTCTTCTGCGAAGGGTAAACCAAAAATATTATTATTGGGGTTACTGGCTCCGTTTGGATTAAAATGCGATAAGTCTGTCATTTGTTAAAAATCCCACTCCCTGTTAAAACGCGGTGCAAGTTAGTACAGTATAGTAAAGCAGCAAAAAAATGTACGCACTGGTGTGAATAAACAAACGCGGGGCGGGAGCAGGACTGTTAATATTTACTGAACTTTTTTAAACAATCTGGTGTAAGCTTTTGTTATTCACCTCTTCAGCAATGCAATCAGTTTGTTAAAGGTTCGGCGCAATTCATCAAAATCACACGGGGTAATGACGCATTTTGAACTAACTTTGCGCAGGAAAACAAGCAAATATTAAAGGTGGGCTTGAGAAGTGAAACATAAAAGCGTAAAACAGGTTGATTACTAATTGATTGGATAAAGTGCTTTGGAACGGAAACCGGTAACCTGTGACTTGTCAAAAACGATACATTCCACATACAATGAAAAAAAGTCATATCATTATCCTGGTTGGTATTGCGGTGTGCATTATGGTACTGCTGAGCTATGTTACCGACCTCTCCACCTACGAAACCCTTGCCTCTGCCCGTCAGAAAGAAGGTAAAACCGTTACCATTATTGCGCAGCTCGACAAAACTGTAGCGGTGCCCATTGAATACAATGCAGCTATCAATCCCAATCTTACTCAGTTCTATGTAGTGGACAGCCTGGGTAACCGTGCGCAGGTTCGTTACTATTTTGAAAAACCTTTTGATATGGAGAAAAGCGATCGTATTGTGCTGAAAGGAAAAATGAAAGGTGACATTTTTGAAATTACCCGTAAAGACGGCATCCTGATCAAATGTCCTTCCAAGTATAAAGACGATCCCAAGGCCACTTACAACAATATCTCTAAAAACTGATTGGTGCCGGAGGTGTGCGCAGTGTAGCTCTCTGCGTGAACACAACCTGTTATTGACAACTACAACTCTTCTCTGATGGATTATATTGGTGAACATTTATTACCGGGACAGGTAGGTCATTTCCTGGTAGTGCTTTCATTGGTGGCTTCGCTGGTGGCTGCTATTGCCTATTTTAAATCGTCGGTAGCCAAACTGCCGGATGATGCTGTGAGCTGGAAACGTATTGCACGTATTGCATTTATTGCCGATGCATTTGCAGTATTTGCAGTATTCGGAGTGATCCTGTTCATCATTGTTCAACACTATTTTGAATATTATTACGCATATAACCATTCTGATCGTTCACTTTCGCCCAGGTTCCTGCTCAGCAGTATCTGGGAAGGACAGGAAGGTAGCTTTTTGTTATGGACCCTGTGGCATGGGGTACTGGGTTTGATATTGATCCGTACTGCCAAAAGATGGGAAGCCCCGGTAATGACGGTAATAAGTTTTGCGCAGGTAATCCTGGCCACAATGGTACTGGGTATTTACCTGTTCGATCTGCGTGTTGGTAGTTCTCCATTCCTGTTAACACGCCACCAGTTTCAGGATGCACCGATCTTCCAGGATCCGCATTACCTCAATTCTGTTAAGGATGGACGTGGCTTGAACCAGTTGCTACAGAACTACTGGATGGTTATTCACCCGCCGATATTGTTCCTGGGCTTTGCATCTACCATTGTACCATTTGCATTTGCCATAGCCGGTTTATGGAGAAAAGATTATGGTGGCTGGACCAAAGCAGCATTGCCCTGGTCATTGTTCTCGGTAGCCATTTTTGGGCTGGGTATTATGATGGGTGCTTACTGGGCGTATGAGTCTCTGACATTTGGTGGTTACTGGGCGTGGGACCCGGTGGAAAACGCTTCGCTGGTACCCTGGCTGGTGCTGGTAGCAGGTGTACATACACAACTGGTATACAATTCAACCGGCCATTCATTACGTGCCACGAATTTCTTTTTTGTAATGGGCTTCCTGCTGGTATTGTATTCAACCTACCTTACCCGTAGTGGCGATCTGCAGGACACTTCCGTACACGCGTTTGTCGATTCCGGTATGAACTGGCAGTTGCGCATTTTCCTGTTCATCTTTGTGGTTCCTGCACTGGCATTGCTGATAGCACGTTTTAAAAAAATCCCTGCCATTGCCAAAGAAGAAAATTCATGGTCGCGCGAATTCTGGATGTTCATCGGTTCACTGGTGTTGTTCCTGGGTTCGGTAGTGATCATTATTGCTACTTCTTTACCGGTCATTAATAAAATATTCGGTACCAAATTCGCCATTGGCGAAGACCGCGAGTTCTCCTACAACCGAATACAGATCTTTGTGGCGATAGTATTGGGTATACTTACTGCTGTTACGCAGTTTCTGAAATACAAAAACACCGGTAAGGATTATTTTGTAAAAAAGATATGGTTGCCTACACTGATTGCACTGGCTGTTTCACTTTGCATCAGCTTATTTGGTGGTATTGACTACGATAAATATGGTGTCGGCTTCCTGGTGGCAATTCACCTTGCTATGTTTGCCGGTGTATATGCGGTAGTGGCCAATGCCGGTTATATATGGCTTGGATTGAATGGTAAAATGAAAGCAGCAGGTGGTTCAGTGGCCCACGTTGGTTTTGGACTGTTGCTGGTGGGTATCCTGATCTCTTCTGCTAAAAAAGAAGTATTGTCGGTAAATACTTTCAACCCGCTGAACTTTGGTCCTGAAAACCCGAAAGAAGGATTGGAAAATCTGACGCTGTACCAGGGTGTGCGTACTGACATGGGTAAATACTGGGCTACTTATACAAAAGACACCACTACCGAAGGCGGTAAGATGACCTATTTCCACGTGGATATGGAACGTAAAGACGGAAAAGACCGCTTTACACTGACGCCTGACTTTATTAAAAATACCAAAGGCCAGGAAGGTGTTTCGCAAAACCCCAGCTCACGTCACTACTGGAATAAAGATATTTTCAGTTATGTAAATTATTCCAATAAAGTGCAGGAGGGAAGCGACACATCACAGTTTCGCCAGACACAGGTAAAAGTTGGTGATACGGTGTATTACTCTGCCGGTTTTATGGTACTGGATACCGTGATTGTAAATCCGCACGACAGTCTGCAACGTTATACGGACAGGGATACTGCACTGATGGCAAGACTGACCGTAACAACGCGCGATAACCGTCGGCTGATTGCCGAGCCTGTATATTACCTGCAGAATGGTGATGTACATTACATCCGCGATTCATTGTTCTCGCAGGGCATCGCAGTACAATTTACAAGGGTAAAAGATAATCAGCATATTGAGATCGGTGTAAAAGAATCTTCCAAACTGGTGCCGTTCATTGCGTTGAAAGTATTGCAGTTCCCCTTTATCAACCTGGTATGGGCCGGTACCGTGATCATGATCATTGGCCTGGTGATGAGCGTAGTGAGAAGGATAAAGCTATCCTGATGAATGAATGCAGAAGTCTTAGGTCGGAAGTCTGAAGGGGCAAGGTTCAATGAGCAAGATGTTAGCTGCGAAATGCAGGTAAACAATCAAACATTTTTACCCCAGCCATCAAACAATTCAACAGTCAGGCTATCGGGTACTCAATTATTCTCAAATTTGCACATTTTCAGTTAGACTAATTGATTCTACCTATTTTAACAATTTGTTTATAATACAATTTCCTGTCCGGCGCCTCCGTTTATAGATTTTAACAGGAATAATTATTATTTTAGTTCCCGGTGGCAGAGACTACCGCCTATATGGGTGCACGGCGAAAAATAATCTGTTGTTTTGGAGTAGCGATCTTACTGGCTACAATTTCCTTACCTGTTTGTGCACAGGTTATCCCTGATTCTATATTGAAAACGCATCCCATGCCCGCGTTAGGGCCTAATGATACCATTCCGGTTCCCGCAGTATTTGTTGATGGCGAAATTATTCCAGGTCAGGATATGGGCTGGCAATGGGTACAGGCGCCTTATCCCAAACACCTGCTGAAACGCCGGGAAGAATGGACCCGTTTGCGCAATGCCATTTATGTTACTTACCCGTATGCACGCAAGGCCGGGGTTATTTTGAATGATATCAATGCCAGGCTGGCCGGTATTTCTGATAAAGAGCAACGTAAAAAATACATCAAAAGCCGCGAAAAGGAATTGAAAAAAGAGTTTGCTGATCCCCTGACCAACCTGTCTATTTACCAGGGTAAAGTATTGATGAAACTGATCAACCGGCAAACGGGTAACAACTGTTACGAGATCATTAAAGAATACAAAGGCGGCTTTACAGCCCGTGTATGGCAAACTGTGGCCTTCTTTTTCAACAGCAACCTGAAACAGCCTTACGATGCCAATGGCGATGAACGTGAAATGGAAAAGATAGTGCTGGAGGTAGAGCGGATGTATAGGATGTAGGTGTGTAGTTGTAGGTGATTGCTTTATAGTGTATCTACCCGATAGAAAGTTTCTTTTTACTATTACCAGTCTACTTTGCTTTTGATGCAGATAAAAACACCTCCGCAATTGCTTTTGTGAAGGCGCAATGATAGGCAGGTACTAACTTAAAACCTGCAACTTTTTACTTACAACTTATGTATCTTCTCAATCAGTCCTGTTGTCGAATATCCCTGTACAATAGGATTAATCACCACGCGGCCGCCATTGGCCATCACTTCTTTGGCTCCCACGATCTGCTCCAGGGTGTAGTCGCCCCCTTTTACCAGTACATCCGGCATCAGGGTATTGATGAGTTGCAGGGGAGTATCTTCATCAAAGATCACTACAGCATCTACCATCAGTAAGGAGGCCAGTAACAAGGCCCGGGATTCTTCATTGTTCACCGGTCTGCTGTCACCTTTTAACCGTTTGGTAGAGGCATCAGAATTTACGCCTACTACCAGGTAATCGGCTTCTTTGGCCGCCTGCGACAGTGAAAAAATGTGCCCGCGGTGCAGAATATCAAAACAGCCATTGGTAAAAGCAATAGTTTTACCGGTCATCTTCCATTGAGCAATCTGTTGCAGCGCCTTTTCTTTCGTATAAATCTTCTTCTCGATAATGTCTGCTTTACGCATGTGCCACTTCTTTTGGTTGTTTGTTGAAATAAGGTAGCAGGGCGAGGGCGATAAATCCGGCGATCAATATCTGGAAAAACTGAACGGTCCACATCATCCAGCCAAATGCCAGTCCGATAGTGTTTTTAACACCATATACGGCCATGGTTTCCTGTATAAACACCGGGTATGCACCAATGCCACTGGGCGTAATGATCATAGCAATACTACCGGTTGAAAGACAGGACAACGAGGTTTTAAGTCCGAAACCTGCTGTTTCACTCATAGCCCACATACCCATTTGCACACTTACCAGGTACATGATCCAGATAAAGGCAGTATGGAAAAAGAACCATCCTTTATTTTTGATATAACGAACGCTGGTCAATCCCTGCCAGATACCATATATTATTTTATTGATCTTCTGTATAAAGGAAATATGTGATAACTTTTTCAATAAGAAAACTCCGCCCAATACCAGTACAGCCAGTATAATGACCAGCAGTGCTATTTTGCCGGGAGTAAAGAGGGCTATTTTGGCACCGAAATTCTTGTTGATCATATTACCGAAATATTCACCAATGATATCGGCCTGGGTAAAAAAGGTAATGCTCATTACAATGATCAGGCAGATCAGGTCAAAGGCACGCTCGGCTACAATAGTACCTACCAGTTTGTCTGCCGGTACTTTTTCATAGCGGGCCAATACAGTACATTTCAGTACTTCACCCAGGCGGGGAATGGCAAGATTGGCAAGATAGCCGATCAGTACAGCCATATAAGTATTGGAAATGCGGGTTTTATATCCCAGCGGTTCCATCAACAGTTTCCAACGCAGTGCGCGACTGTAATGGCTGGCCAGTAAAGCAATAATAACGGGAATGATGTACCAGTAATTGGCGTTCAGCAGGGCGTTTTTACATTCCTCCCAGTCTTTCTCGTCTACTTTTCGCAGCGACCACCATACCAGGAAAATTCCAAGTCCAAGAAACAGTAAGTATTGTAATACACTTAGAACTTTCTTTTTCATGCTATAAGGTTAAGTGGTTGATTAAGGGTAAAATTAGCAAATACGCTGTGAAAAGTAAGCAATACAAAGTACCAAGCAGAACATTGTTCAATAGGTATTGACACTAACGCTTTTTCGTACTTCGTATTGCCGGTATTGTATTTACATTATAGTTTGTTTCCATCTTTCGGGAAAACGATCCAGGGCTTAAAGCTTTTGGCTTTTTCAAAATCCATACATGCGTAAGAGATCACAATGACAATATCACCCACAGCGCCCTGGCGTGCAGCAGGACCATTGAGACAGCAAACACCAGAGCCACGTTTACCTTTGATGAGATAGGTTTCAATACGGGTGCCGTTGTTCACATTAACGATCTGTACTTTTTCATTTTCAATCATATTAGCGGCATCCATCAGGTCTTCGTCCAGTGTTAAGCTGCCTACATAATTCAGATTGGCTTCTGTAATAACAGCCCTGTGTACTTTGGATTTCAACACTTCTATATCCATATCAGTTTGAAGATTTGACAATTTGAAAATGTACCATGCCGGTTGAATAAGCAGGCTGGTCATTAATAACAATTACGGGCGCAACGTGTTTACAGTGGTACGAAACAACTGTTTTTCCATATTGCGCGGTGCAAGCTATAAAAGTTTAGCGAAATGGGGCAAAGAAGTATGAAGTCCGAAGCCGGATGTCTGAAGTATGAGGCTGAAGCCTGAAATACAACAATTTTATCACTTCAGACTTCAGTCTTCATGTATTATCATATTATCAATCAGTCTTACCTCGTTCATAAAAGCAGCTACCAGGGCTACCAGTGGTTGTTTACCGTCCCATTCGGTTACCAGCGTCAGTGTGTCTGCTGTGGCAATAGATACGTAATCTACTTTAAAGCCTTCCTGTTCCAGCAATGCTATCGACTGTTGTTGCAGAGGGGCTAATGGGCCGGGCTGCAATTGTTGTTTCAGTGCGCTCAAAGCCCGGTAAATGGCAGGCGCTTTGGCGCGTTCATCTGTATTGAGCCGCATATTACGGCTGCTCATGGCCAGCCCGTCTTTTTCGCGAACAGTGGGAGAGATGATCAACCGGGTGTCAAGCGGCATTAATTGTAATAGCCGGCTTACCACCATACATTGCTGGTAGTCTTTCTGGCCCATAAACAACTGGTGTGGTTTTACCATGGTCAGCAATCTGCTCATTACCTGGCAAACCCCCTGAAAATGGCCGGGTCTGAATTTGCCTTCCAGCACGGTTTCCAGGTAACCCAGGTCGTATTGTTCCAGTTGTTGGGTACCGGTAGGGTACATTTCCTGAACGGAGGGCAGGAACAATACATGGGTACCAGCGTTCGTTAATTGCTCCACATCGCTGGTAATGGTATTGGGGTATTTCTGGAAATCGCGCGGATCGTTGAACTGGGTGGGGTTTACAAAAATGCTGCAGACAGTGATATCGGTATGTTGCCGGGCCTGGTGTATCAGGGCCAGGTGCCCCTGGTGCAGGGCGCCCATGGTAGGCACAAAACCGATGGTTTTTTGTTGTTTTTTCTGATTTTCTATATAACCGGCCAGTGCTGCGGCTTCTTTAAAAATGATCATTTTGACGTGTTTAAAGGGATGGAATGAGCCATACTGCCCCCTTTTACAATAAAATACCTTAACTTTGCACCCTGTTTTTTTTAAAATGGGTATCAAACCAATTTTTCAATAATGCTGACAAAGAAAAGAATTTTATTTATTGCTAACGAAATGTCCCCCTACCTGGAGCTGACAGAATTTTCAGAAACAGTGAACCGGTTAGCAATAAAGGCAAATGAAGCAGGATATGAGGTGCGTTGCATTATGCCGAGGTTTGGCGTGATAAACGAAAGGCGTCACAGGTTACATGAAGTGGTGCGCTTGTCAGGTATTAATGTTTCGGTTGACAATGATGATTTCCCACTCCAGATTAAAGTAGCTTCCCTGCCCAATGCCCGTTTGCAGGTGTATTTCCTGGACAATGAAGATCTTTTTAAAAGAAAATATATTTTCCACGACGAGCAGGAGAAATGGTTCGATGACAATGGTCTGCGTACCGTATTCTTTTGTAAGGGTGCCCTGGAAACCGTAAAAAAATTCGGCTGGCCTCCTGACATCATTCATTGCAGTGGATGGATGACCGGCCTGGTACCCCTGTACCAGAAAACAGCTTACAAAAAAGAGCCCGTATTTGCGCACAGCAAAGTGATCTATACTATGGGCGGCAACAGTTTCAAAGAGAAGCTGGGTGCCGATTTCCTTAAAATAGCCAATGTAAGCCCCAACATCAAGGAAAAAGACCTGGAGCCTTTTAAAGAAGGCAACAACGTAGCGATGCTGCGTGGCGGTGCTACTTATGCTGATGCCATTACTTTTGGTGCAGACAAAGTAGATAAAAAGCTGGTAGAAGAGTTTGGTAAAGTGAAAGGTCGTAAGGTGCTTACCTACAATGCAGAGTCAGATTTAACAGATTATTTACAGTTGTATGCCGACCTGGTAAAGTAGGCTACAGATATAACAGATCCCCTGCAACAGTTGATTTCAGCCATTGCAGGGGATTGCTATAACCCGGCAGGCATATACAATAAACGCAGGATAGTAGCCTGGATACTCTACCGGTTTTGCATAGAATTGACATGCCTGTGATGACAGGCGATAATGAAGGCCGGATGGGGATTATTTATTATAAAATATAAGCACAGACAATTATCTTTGCCCCGGTTTTTAACCCATTATAATTCAGATTAATTAAATCCATTCATTCATCATGCCTTATTTATTCACTTCTGAGAGCGTTTCTGAAGGTCATCCCGATAAAGTGGCCGATCAGATATCAGATGCTCTTATTGATAACTTCCTGGCTTTTGATGCACAGTCTAAAGTAGCTTGTGAAACACTGGTTACAACCGGACAGGTTGTACTGGCAGGCGAGGTTAAATCCAAAGCCTATCTTGATGTACAGGAAATCGCACGCGGCGTTATCCGTAAGATCGGATATACCAAAAGCGAATACATGTTTGAAGCCAATTCATGCGGTGTATTTTCTGCTATTCACGAACAGTCTGCCGATATCAACCAGGGTGTAGACAAGAAAAAGAAAGAAGAGCAGGGTGCCGGTGACCAGGGTATGATGTTTGGTTATGCTACCAACGAAACAGAAGATTATATGCCACTGGCGCTTGACCTGGCACATAAGCTGCTGCTGGAGCTGGCTGTATTAAGAAGAGAGAACAAACAGATCAAATACCTGCGTCCTGATGCCAAAAGCCAGGTAACGCTGGAGTATGACGATAATAACAGACCTGTGCGTATCGACGCTATCGTGGTATCTACACAGCACGATGATTTTGATACAGAGAAAAAAATGCAGGAGCAGATCAAAAAGGATATCATCAATATCCTGATCCCCCGTGTAAAATCAAAGTATAAAAAATACGCAAAGCTGTTCAACGACAATATCAAATATCACATCAACCCCACCGGTAAATTTGTAATCGGCGGACCTCACGGTGATACCGGTTTAACAGGCCGTAAGATCATTGTTGATACCTACGGTGGTAAAGGTGCACACGGTGGTGGCGCATTCAGCGGTAAAGATCCTTCCAAAGTAGACCGTTCTGCTGCTTATGCAACACGTCATATTGCCAAAAACCTGGTAGCTGCCGGTGTATGTGATGAAGTACTGGTACAGGTATCATACGCTATTGGCGTGGCAAAACCCATGGGATTGTACATCAATACCTATGGTACTGCAAAAGTTGACCTGAGCGACGGTGAGATCTCGAAAATCGTTTCCGGTATCTTCGATCTGCGTCCTTACTTCATTGAGCAACGTTTGAAGCTGCGTAACCCCATTTACAGTGAAACAGCCGCTTACGGACACATGGGACGTAAATCTGAAGTAGTAGAGAAAACCTTTACTGCTCCCGATGGCAAAACAGTTACCAAAAAAGTAGAACTGTTTACCTGGGAAAAACTGGATTACGTAAGCAAAGTGAAAAAAGCTTTCGGTATCAAATAAGCAGAAACACTACCATAAGTAAAAAGCCTCCTCTTAACCCGGGGAGGTTTTTTTGTTATGATGAGTGGTCGGTGGTGAATAGTCAGTTGCTGATTGAAGGGTATCACGCAAAGGCGCAAAGGTTTCTTTGAACCACAAAGGCACGGAGCCACAAGGTGGCATAAAATATCAGGATACGGTACTTCGTATTTCGTATTTTCTTTCCGACCTCCGGCTTCATCGTCCTTGCACCTTCATCCTTAAACTTTGATTACTTTCGGGCTATGAATGAGCAACACAACCCCTGGCAGGTACTGGGTGCTACAGAAAAATACAATAACAACTGGATACAGGTTACGGAATATGATGTGATCAATCCTTCAGGTGGTAAAGGAATCTATGGAAAGGTACATTTTAAAAATCTGGCGATAGGCGTGTTGCCGCTTGACGATGAACTTAATACCTACCTGGTAGGGCAGTACCGTTTTCCTCTGAACCAGTATAGCTGGGAAATGCCGGAAGGCGGGGGAGCGATAGGGGTAGAACCGGTAGAGTCGGCCAAAAGAGAATTGCTGGAAGAAACGGGACTGGTGGCTGCTGAATGGACACCTATTGTAAGCATGCATTTATCCAATTCGGTTTCTGATGAATATTCGCTGATCTTCCTGGCCAGGAAACTGGAACAGCGGGAAGCAGAACCCGAAGAAACAGAACAATTACAGATACGCAAGCTGCCTTTTGAAGAGGCCTACCGCATGGTAGAAGCCGGCATCATTACAGATGCTATGACCGTGGCAGCAATTTATAAAGTAAAACTGATGTTGACAGATGGCAGGATTTCATCATAAAAAACCAGCAGTAAAAAAGTCTTCGCTGATTGTTGGGCGCAAGCCGGTGCTGGAAGCATTGCAGACAGGCAAGCAGATAGAACGTATTTATATGCTTACTACTGCAGTAGGCGAAAGCATACAGGAGATCAGGGAACTGGCGCTTCGTAATAATGTACCGATCAATAAGGTGCCGGCGCCCAAGCTCAATGCGCTCAGTAATGCCAACCACCAGGGATGCATTGCCATCGCAGCATCTGTACAGTATTACAATTTGCAGGAAGTGATTTCTTTCATCACCGATAAAGGTGAAACACCATTATTTGTAATACTCGATGGTGTAACCGATGTACGCAATATTGGCGCCATTGCCCGTACTGCACTGTGTTGTGGAGCACAGGCACTGATCATTCCCGATAAAGGAGTAGGCGCATTGAACGAAGATGCGGTGAAAACCTCTGCCGGTGCGCTGGAACGCATTCTGGTATGTCGTGTACGCAGCCTGATGCAGGCGGTAGACGAACTGCATCTGAATGGTATTAAGGTATTTGCCAGTGAAATGACGGCAGCAACCAATGTACAGGAGCTGCAGTTTAAAGAGCCTTGCTGTATAGTGATGGGAGGGGAAGAGAACGGCGTGTACCCCGCATTGATGAAGATCTGCGATGAGAAATTTAAGATACCCATGCCCGGTAAATTTGAATCGCTTAACGTATCGGTAGCAGCCGGTATGATTTTATATGAGGCCATGCAACAGCGTATGCGGTAATGTTGTCAGGCAGGAAAGTCCCGTGTTGAAACGGGATGTTATTAATTAACCAATAACCCTGCTTATTATGCGTACAATCTTTACAGTATTCATATTGTTGTTTATTTTTATCTGTTCTGCTTCCGCACAGGTCAGTTTTGGTGTAAAGGCCGGTATAAATGTGTCGAAGATGCATTATGACGACCTTACGGTAGATTTTAAAAATCTCACCGGTCTGCAGGCTGGCGTGCTGGCGCAGATAAAGTTTTCTGACAAACTTGTATTAAGGCCTGAATTACTGTATTCTTCCAAAGGATATAAGCTGGAAAAATCTGAAACTCTGCCTATTGGACTAACAAACCGCCTCAATTACATAGCCTTGCCCGTACTGGCGGGTTATTCGCCGGTAAAAGGTTTACAGGTACTGGCTGGTCCTGAATTGGCTTTCCTGGTTGCTGCTCACGCAAAAACAAATAATGGCTCTGAGAATGTCAGGGATACGTATAAAAAATTTGACATAGGAATTGCCGGAGGCATTGCCTATACTTTTTTTAAAGGTCTGGGAGCAGAGGTGCGTTACACCCATGGCCTGGTAAAGAATACAGAATATGAGCTGAAAGACCGGTCTGGTATGGTGATCAGCAATTACAAAAGTGGCCTTAACCGTAGTTTCCAGGCAGGTCTATTTTACCTGTTGGGTAAATAACAGGCAAATATGTTTTACCAGTTACTCTTTCAGTAATTTTTTGATATCTGTGATCAGTTGGTCTACTTTTTTAGCGTCTGTGGCGTCGTAAAAGCCGCGGATACGGCGTTGTTTATCCAGGAGCGCTACAAATTCGGTATGAATAAAATCTTCATCAATGCTGCTGGCAGAACTGTCTGCTACTGCCAGCAGATAATCTTCACGTGCTGCCTTATACAAAGCATATTTATCACCGGTTAAAAATTCCCATTGAGGTGTGTGGGCCTTAAAGCGGGTGGCATAGGCTGCCATTACCGGTACAGAATCTTTTTCAGGATTTACAGTGTGTGAAAGGATGGCAAAATCTGTTCTGTCCTTATACTGCTCATATACCTTTGTCAGGTTTTTGTTCATAACCGGGCAAATGCCGGGGCAGGTAGTAAAAAAGTATTCGGCAACGGTCACTTTGCCATTTACGTCATTCAGGGTAATGGTTTTACTATCCTGGTCTACAAAAGAAAAAGGGCCGGCTGTGTGTCCGGGCTCACCCAATACAGGCAATGAATTTTTTTTCATGATCAGGTTGCCTGCCAGTAATGCAGCCCCTGCAATAGTAATAACAACCACTCCGATGGTAATGATACCAGATATACGTGTCATAATATTTTGAAAAAGATGTTTAAATAAATCCTGTAAACAAAAGCCTGCGGCCATAGTTACAGCAACCAGTAACACGGGATATTATGATCAGCAGCAGGCGGGTGGATGAAAAATGCGGGAGGTGAATCCTGCAGAGGCATAAATATGGTGTAAAGCATGTACCGGTAACGGTTCCTGCATTACCGGGAAATGCTGAAATGTGCAGGGAGGTTCAAAAAAATCTATGCCTGCCTGGAAGGTATTGACAGATTGGTTTTGGGAAGTACCCGTTTCGTGAGCTTTGGCCAGTTCTTTATCCAGGTAACAACGCCCGAAGCAACGTAGCTGCGGTTTATCCCTGTTATTACACAAAGTGCCGGCAATCCAGTCTTTATTCAGTGCATAATCTATACAGAATACAGGCACAGACAGCATCTTCACAGCCATTATGATCACCAGGTACAGCGCCGCTATATGTTGTATGCTTTTGGACATTGCTGCGCAAAGGTACGCTGCAGATCTGTTTACACATCATATTCACCGGTTTTTACTTCCCTGTTAGCTCGTCCCCCGTTTTCCGTATCCTGATGAAAACTTGCATCAGGTATGCTGACCAATCCGGCTGTAGGCTATCTTTTAAGTTCGGCCTGGTAACGTGAATAGCTTCTTGTAGCATTCTGTTCTTTTTTATCATAAAATCATTGAACAGACTTCTTTTCTGGTCTGTCATTAACTGGTTGCTGTGAATCAAGCTGTATCCTTTTTTGTTTACCTGTTATCGTTTGCTTAACAAGCGTACAATACAGTTTTATATTATCATATTTAGTAGCTTTAATAAACCGTAAACAAAATCACTGACAATATGAATGCGAACATTGGTATTACTGCAGAGAATACGCAGGAAGTAGCCACGATTTTATCGAAGGTACTGGCAGATGAGTATGTGTTGTATACCAAAACACGTAATGCTCACTGGAACGTTGAAGGCCCCGATTTTTACAGTAAACATATTTTCTTTGAAAAACAATTTGGTGAGTTGGATGAGTTTATTGACAATGTAGCAGAACGTATCCGTTCCATCGGGCATTATACACCTGCAACCCTGCAATCCTTTTTAGCATTAACACATTTAACGGAAGCCAATCGTGCACCGAACGATAGTGTAGGGTTCATTAAAGAATTGCTGGCAGATCATGAAAGCATCATTATCTACCTGCGCGAAAATATCAATAAGATTGCCAATGACCTGGGCGATGTTGGTACCAGTGACTTTTTAACCGGTTTGCTGGAAGACCACGAAAAAATGGCCTGGTTCTTACGCGGACATTTGCGTTAAGGGGTTATAAGTTTTAAGTTAATACAGGGCTGAATGCTTAACGCGGAACGCTCAACGCTGAATACAGCGGCGAGTACTGAGCCGATAGCCAATACAAGATGTTGGCTGTCAGGCTTTAGCTATTTGCGAATGCAGGAGGATAGGTTGTAAGTTGAATACAGCTTATGTCTAGCATCTTTGCGTGCATATTTCTTCCGGTTTTCCCGGCCAGGCAAAATAGCACATTCTCCAATTTTCAAATTCACTATTATTTCGAAATCACCACTTCTGTCATGTCATCGTTCTGCCTGATCTCATAGTGAAAAGCCTTTTCTTCCATGCTCAGGATATTCATAAATTGATCCACAGGTACATTCCTGCTGATCTTTTGGAATACGATCCCTTTTGCATCAACATGATCTTTGAAGGTGGCTTTGATATTATACCAGCTTTCCGCTTCTGCCATAATGGATCTTAGATTGTCATTTTCAAAAAAGAATTCTCCCGTTTTCCATGCCAGCAGGTTGCTGGTATTGACATTGCTGATCACCGATATGCTTTTGTTGGGGTGAACAACGGCCTGCTGGCCAGGGTGCAGCAATACCTTGCTGCACCCTGTTGAAATTTCCAATGCACCTTTGATCAGGGTAGCTTTGTTAAGTGTATCCCTGTTGTAAGCCCTGATAGTGAATATTGTGCCCAGCACTTTATACCGGATGCCATTGCCGGAAACAATGAAAGGGTTTGACGGGTCATGCCAGATATTAAAACAGGCTTCTCCTTTTTCCAGCACAACTTCCCTGTTCCTGCTGCTGAACGTGCTCGGAAAACTGATACTGGTCTCCGCATTCAGATCCACCACACTGCCATCCGGAAGTTTCAGGCTGAACATGCTGCCTCTTGGTACCAACAGTTGATTATACAGGGGGGCTTCGTAACTGGTTGCTCCTGCTGTTCTTTCAACGCTCAGCACGGAAGAATCCTGCTTCACAATCCTTGTATTTCCCTGCTGGATAACATAGCCTGCCGGCAGGGTTTCCAAAGAGATCACTTCATTATTTGCAAGTACCAATGTGGCTTTGTGAACTGCAGCAGTAATATCCGGTTGGGGGTGTTTACCAGACAGGAGCAATGAGTAAAATACAATGTTGATCATTATAATGGCAGAAGCTACAATACTTATAATCTTGATAGCCATTGGCCAGATACGCCTGGATGTTTCAGGCCTGCTGTCCAGTTGCAGGCAATCAGCATACTCATTCTGAAACTGTTGCCACTTTTTATCAACGTCCAACTGATAGGCTGCCCATCGTAATAACATATCACGGTTTACAGCCAGTTCATTCAGTTCGGGCGTTTTTTTAATAAACTCCTCAAAAGTGCTTTGCTCTTCGGAACTCAACGGTATGTCAGAGGAAAGATTGCAAATAGCAGATATAAGAACGACAGAGTTGAGTGATTTTGTTTCCATAACGACTTTTTTGTGTGAAGTCCTGAAGATGAATAATAGCTATACCAGCAAATACTTAATAATATAGCTGATACAGGATAATACCAGTAGTACAAGGGGAAACAGGATGTTGTCAATGTCATGTTTTGCCCTGGGATTGTTATTCAGCACATTCAGTAAAGTTTTCAGCGCCCTGAATTTCTGTACGCTTACCGTGTTAACGGAAGTATTCAGTTTCTGGGCAATGTCGTTGATGCTCATATTTTGTTCAAACTTCATGTACAGGATACGTCTTTGTTGTTGTGACAGCGAGTCCATAAGTTTTCCGATCAGGGAATGCAATTCGTTTTCAAAAACCTGTTTGATCACCATCGACTCGTATTTTTCTTTGATTAAGAAATATCCGTACCGTGTTGTCTGCCACCGCTGGTTCAGGTGAAGACTGCGTAAAAAAGCCTGGCTTGCCTTTAAATAAAGAAAAGGTTTGATGCTTCCTTTCTCGCGAACCTGGTGCCGTTCTTTCCATGCGGTGATGAATGTTTCCTGTGCAAGGTCTTCGGCATCCATTTTAGCGCCGGTGAATTTTTCCAGGAAAATGATAATGGCTGCAATGTTTTCTTTATAAACCTGCTCAAGAGCATCAGTGTGTCCTTTTTTGAATGCATCAATAAGATCAAATTCATTAGTGTATTTGATTTTCATAAATGTAGAGTGGTTATCAGTCCCGTGAATAAGTTGCTGTGCATGTGACCGCATACGGTTTAATGGAGTACTCTTGTTGTCCGGACAACAAGAGCATATCCATGCCGACAAAAACTGTACATGGCCACCTTCTTTGAAGTAGCGCTACAATCAGTCCAGGGTAAGTATCTGCGCAGGGTGCAAGGTAGATGCGGTATTACCCGTATGCCTAACGGCTGTGAGACACGAATACTGTCTCCGGTTATAAGGTAGTTACCGTGTATACCATTGTCACGTATGTATGATCTGGAAAATGTTATTTTCTTAACAAATGGAAGTGTCTTTTTTTATCAGTATCAGTGTTGTATGTACGCTTTTGAGCAAAAGAATGCGGGCATGTTAGTGTCCGTCGTACATAAACTGGTTTTTGAGCAGGATATGGCCCGTACTATCTGCAATGGCCTGTGCATGGCTTATAAACAATGAAAGTGTTGGACGTAACGAACCCGATATGATATATTTTTATTGATAATGCGCAAGTGGCTGGATGTGAGGGTTGGTTGGGTTGTAAGTTACAGCTACGGGCCATGAGCTTCGAGCGATGAGCTGATACAAGGCCTTAGCTATTGGGTTTTAGCTGTTAGCGAATACAGGGTTGCGTCATGGTAGCTTTGCGTGCTTCTTTCTCTCGGACTGTCCGACTTCCGGTTTTCCGGACTTTTTTCAACCATCAAGCCATTTTCAAATTAGCACATTCTCAAATTTTCAAATCCCCTGCCGTTTATGCCGGAAATGCCGCTTTTGCACTCCTTATACCTTGAACCTTGTCTCTTTTACCTTATCCTTCTCCCTGCCTTCCTGCATCTTTCCTGCGGTTTAAAGCGTACAAACTAAGGGTTTCAGCTATTCGGCAGCAATAAAAGGATAAAAGTATTGGGAATCGAGGATGGAAGTATCATATTCAGATGCGGGAATTGTAATCAGTGGTGATGCTTTTAAATTCTGTTAAACATTATGAACATCCCTCTTGTATAACAACATTTTAATTATACTGAGTAACAGTTAGTAACAATTTGTAGCTGCTATTCTTTTCAAAAGTATACTATATGCTTACTGATAATATGAATACGGAAGATAAATATACTGCGGGAATGGATACATTACTATTGCCGGCTTTTATGCAGCGTGGAGATATTACTACAATAAAAGAATGGATTACAGCTAAACATGATTGGCCTGAATTGCAAGAAGGTAAGCAGTGTACCCTTATTGTGCAAGAAATATAGTCTATACGGTTAAAATATTTATTTGCATTATAAAACAAACATTTTCTCTCTTAATTTCGTGCGCAGTCACTTATATTTGTCACATACTCAGAGACGCAGATATTTCCGGAATGCACAAGGAATATTAACCCACATCAGTAATCAATCCACACTTCATTTCCTCTATTAATTATTACACAACAGTTGTAAATTAAAAGCATTTGTACTATGCCCAGGATCTTCCCGGCAGAAGTGTTGCAGCAATCTGTATATACATGGCTTCCACGTATACAGGTACAAAGCCAGGTCATTTATACCACCGTAATAGGAGCCGTTATTGCCATGTTGCTGGCCGCTGTTTTTATTAAAGTAGATGTTTCGGTAAATGTAGGCGGCATTGTACGCCCGGTTACAGAAAGAAGTGAATTGCGTAGCCTGGCCGGTGCTACCATTAGAACAGTGCCTGTTAAAGAAGGGGATCATGTACAGGCCGGGCAGGTATTGCTTTCGCTGCAACAGGATATAACAGATAATAAACTGAGCCAGGCAGGATACGAACTGTCAAAACGCGAATCTTATATACGTGATCTTACCTTATTGCTGCAAGGGGCCGGGCCCGGTAAGATCAGTTCTGGTTTGTATAAACAGCAATATCTCAATTTCCAGGCGTCCATAGCTGAAAGACGGGCAATACTGGAAAAACTGAGATCTGATTTTTCAATGTACAGCAAGATGTACGATGAAAAAGTGGTTACCCGGAAAGAGTTTGTAGAAAAGAAATATGCGTACGAACAGGCCAAAGCCTCTTACGACGCATTACAGGCTGAACAACGTGCCCACTGGCAACAGGACCTGGAGCATTATCGTATGGAAAGCAAACAGTGGCAAACCGGCAATGAGCAATTAAAAAAGGAAAAAGACCTGCTCACCATCAAGGCGCCGGTAACCGGCACGGTACAGCAGTTTGCCGGTCGTTATCCCGGTGGTATTGTACAACAGGGAGAGTTGCTGGGTTATATATCACCCGACTCTGGCATGATAGCGGAGTGTTATGTATCACCTGCTGATATCGGGTATATTCATACCGGCATGACGGTAAAATTCCAGGTAGATGCATTCAATTACAATTCATGGGGGTTGGTTACGGGTAAAGTAACTGCTGTAGACAACGATTTCAGCATTGTAAACAATATGCCTGTATTTAAGGTAAAATGCAGTCTTGATAAAACCACCCTGCACCTGTCAAACGGGGCCAGTGGCAATCTTAAAAAGGGCATGACATTGCAATGCCGGTTCATATTGGCGCGTCGCAGCCTAATGCAATTGCTCTACGAAAAAACAGATAACTGGATCAATCCCAACAACGCAGCCAAACCTGTATCTGTCTGATAACAGATACACATCACACATCATATCGTTGCGGTATCACCATCATCCTCTGAATTAAACACGCATCCATCGTGCTATGAAAAAAGCTGTAAAGGTTAAACAACACGACATTACCGACTGCGGAGCTGCCTGCCTGCAGTCTATAGCCTCTTATTTCAACCTGCAGATGCCGCTGGCTACCATACGCCAGTATGCAGGCACAGACACCAAGGGCACCAACATCCTGGGTATTATAGAAGCTGCCCAGAAAATTGGTTTTGATGCCAAAGGCGTAAAAGGACCTTTTGAAGCCCTGTTCAACATGCCCGTTCCTGCTATTGCACATGTTATTGTACAAAAACGCCTGAATCACTACGTGGTGATCTACGAGGTTACCAGGAAACATATCCTGGTAATGGACCCGGCTGATGGCGCCATGCACCAGTATAGTCATGATGCATTTAAAGAAATATGGACCGGTATCCTGGTTTTGTTATTGCCGGCACAATCCTTTAAAGAAGGCAATGAAAAGATATCGCACTTCCGGCGTTTCTGGTTATTACTGAAACCACACAAAGCCGTTACCATCCAGGTATTGTTCGGATCGGCTATTTATACATTGCTGGGCTTGTCCACTTCACTGTATGTACAGAATATTGTAGACCATGTGATCATTGGTGGCAATACCCGTTTGCTGAATCTGATGGGCATTACTATGATCATTGTACTGTTGCTGCAATTGTTTATCGGTGGTATGAAAAGTCTTTTTGCATTAAAAACCAGTCAGCAGATAGATGCACGGCTGATACTGGGTTACTATAAACACTTACTGCGATTGCCCCAGCAGTTTTTTGATACCATGCGTGTGGGAGAGATCACTGCGCGTATTACCGATGCGGTAAAGATCCGTGCATTTATCAATGATGTGGCTCTGACATTGGTGGTTAATGTATTTATTGTATTCTTTTCCTTTTTACTGATGTTTATGTACCAGTGGAAACTGGCATTGCTGGTCATGTGCATAATTCCTGTGTACGTACTGATGTATTATGTCAGTGATAAGTTCAATAAAAAATGGCAGCGGCGGCTGATGGAAGACAATGCCGAATTGGGTAGTCAACTCGTAGAATCGCTGAATACAGTAGGTACCATCAAACGTTTTGCACTGGAAGAACATGCCAACCTGAAAACAGAATCTTATTTCATCCGCTTGTTGCAGAGCGTGCTGCGTTCCGGTACATTCAATACCATCATAGGCAGTGTGGCAGGTTTTGCCACTGGTTTGCTGGTAGTGATATTGCTGTGGGCAGGCGCATATATGGTAGTAAGCCAGCAACTGAGTACAGGTGAACTGCTGTCGTTCTATGCATTGATCGGTTATTTTACCGGTCCTGCCATGGGTATTGTAGGAGCCAATAAAAGTATGCAGGATGCATTGATAGCAGCCGACAGGTTGTTTGAGATCATGGATCTTGAACAGGAGAATGAGGGCCAGAAAATGAAACTGCCAGAGGGAACAAAAGGCGATATTGTTTTTCACGATGTACATTTCCGATATGGAACCCGTACTGAGATCTTCAAACATTTTTCGATGGAAATATCAGGCGGTCATATTACTGCCATAGTAGGAGAGAGTGGTTCGGGAAAATCTACACTGATGTCTTTGCTGCAGAATATCTACCCGTTGAAAAGCGGGCAGATCAGTATTGACGGAAAAGATATCAGGTATCTTGATAATGAAAGCCTGCGCCAGCGTGTGGCAGTGGTACCGCAGCAGGTGGATCTGTTCACCGGTACAGTACTGGAAAATATTGCTGTAGGAGAGTTTGAACCGGATGTACAACGCATACTGGATGTATGCAAACAGATCGGGATTCTTGAACTGATAGAGCAATTGCCGGGTGGTTTCAGTTGCTGGCTGGGAGAACATGGGGTAAATCTCTCCGGCGGGCAACGCCAGCGTATAGCTATTGCGCGTGCATTGTACCGCAATCCCGACATTCTTATTCTTGACGAAGCCACTTCATCGCTCGATCCGATTGCTGATAAACTGGTACAGCAGGCATTGCAAAAACTGCGTCGTACCGGTAAAACCATTATTGTTATTGCCCATCGCCTCAGTACGGTAATACAGGCCGATAAAATAGTAGTGCTGAAAGATGGTAAGCTGGAAGAAGAAGGATCGCATACCGAACTGCTGGCACGGCAAGCCGTATATGCCAGATTGTGGCAACAACACCAGGGAACGATTGTGAATTACGAATAGAACGGGTGAATGGAATACAGGAATGTATAAAGAACCTGTGCCCAGGGAACCAGTGAATCATTTACTTATGAATTCCATTAAAAACTGAGGAGCTTATGTTAACACAAGAGTTTTCACACACAGCAAGAATTGCTTCAAAGATCAGGTCGTTGCGTCGCAGTAAAGAATATTCGCAGGAGTATATGGCACTGATGCTGCACATATCCCAGAATGCCTACAGCCGTTTGGAAAACGGAAAAACTCCCCTGACAGTAGACCGGTTATATGAAATATGTATTATCCTGAATGTGGAAGTGATAGAATTGATTAATGTTAGTGAAGCGGCGGAACTGGAACTGGCGAAAAAAATACTGCAGAACAAAACGTCCTGAATTACCCGGCTGTTTCAATTGTAAACAACGGATGGAGCTACAACAGCCTGTTGCTGATCATTACATTGTTTCTGTTAAAAGAAATTGGTGGTGATGGTGATTGCTGCTGTCTGGAAAATACGTACAGAAAAGTGCCGGTTACTATTAATATACCGTAAACGGTAGATAACAAAAAAGACCAGGAAATTCCCTGGTCTTTTTTGTTGCAGATTGTACCACATTTGTGTAATGGGAACAACCTTATGTCAATCCGTTGGTGTAATTGCCTCTTTATTGCCATAAAGACATCTCAGCAAAGATTGCCGGACCGTAAAGAAACAACACACAATCAATTACAGACCTGTGCTAAAACGGCTCAACAGGTTGTTCAGGCCGGTGCCAGTGTTAGCCAGCGCGCTGGCAGCACCTGCACTGAGCAGGGTTAATGAATTGCCAAGAGCAACACTGCTAACATTTAGCGTGTTGTTCAGTGAATTGCTAAGACCATTGATCAGGTTTTCCAAAGATGAGCCTAAGCTGCCACCGTTAACGTTTACGATTTCAGTTTCAGTCAGAGGAATGAATTCAAAATTTTTCATAACAGATAATTTGTTAATTGAAATGAATACTGTTTGCGTTATAAAATTGCTCCTTATTAGTTACATAATCTAACCCTGTTGTTTTTAAATTATGCCTGTTTGTTTTAAAATAGGATAACCGGTATCGTTACCAATGAAGAAGATCTGTTTAACTGTGTAAACTGCATGTGAATAATTGGGTGAAATGATCTTTAGGTAGACGTTTTGATTGTATTAGAGCATTGATGTTGTTGTGATAGCTGGCAAACATGTTGTTGTATGAACGGGTGTTCATTGGGCAGGGGAGTATGTCATTTGACTGATCCTGGTAAATTATTATTTATTACAACATTCGGGTATAGTTTATCCATAGGGCAGTTAGGTTAATCACTTAAATAGAATCAATTTTATAATGCTGACTTATTCCTATTAATAACCAAAAAGTCAATCATGAAAAACCAGCAATTCACGGCACTAACAGAGCAGGAAATGTTAACTACAAACGGCGGTGGTCCGCTGGATGGCCTGCTGAACGGTTTATTAGGTGGTTTACTGGGTAGCACAGGCGGTCTTGGCAGCCTGGTAAGCAACCTGGTAAGCACTGTTGGTAATCTGCTGAACTCCTTGCTCGGTGGCCTGGGCAATGGCTTACCTCTGTAATCAGAATTTTTGTTCTGCACTGTACAAAACTTCCCGGTAAATTGGCTTGTTTACATACTGTTGTTCCAGTACAAAACAGGTACTTCCTTTTCCGGTACTTTAAGTACAATTCTGAAAAGCGGCTGCTTCAATTTTGAGACAGCCGCTTTTTTATATTTTAGAAATGGTTACCCGAAATTATGGAAGATTAGTTTTGGGGGCAACCACTAACACATTCATTCCGGTAATACGAACAGCTCTCCAGTGAAAGTTGATAATAGAAGCTTGCTGTCTGCATGCACAATGAGTAATTCCAGCATGCTCCACTATCCTGACCATCTTCTGCATATCTGCAAATGATGCCATACCAGCTATAACAATTGCTTTCGTCTATATATGCATTAGTATGCGCGGCCATCTGGCAGTAATAGTAGTTGATGTCGCAGCTTTTAACACAATCTGCGTTATTTAGAATCCCCGATTTTAGAAATAATGTTTCCGGATTAGTAAGTTCGATAATGAGTTTCCCCATACCCCATTTGTCATGTTTAGGGTTCAGTCCGGTTTTTTTATATAGAGAATCGGCCAGGTACATTACTGCACTGCTAAATCGTAATAATGCTGCCGAGCGTTGCAGCCATGAAGGATAACCGTAAAGTTTTGATTGCTCATCAAGAGACAATGACTTTAGTCTGGTAAAGAATGCCATTGATCTGTTTTGCTTGTTCCCTGAAATTACCGGGCCTGCATTTACCGAATTATTGTAAGCTTCTTTCACACCTGCATGAAAGTTTACATCGGCTTTTTTTCGCTCTTCAATGGCTGCTACTGCATCCGCATTAGCAAGTACCTGTTTTCTGATCTCCTGATATTTATCCTGATCAGATAGAGCGATATCTGCAACATCTGTTGCTGTATGTTCTTTTTTAGAACATGATATTAGAGAGGAAATACCCAGAAAAATTACCAGCAAATTGGTCGGCATTGATCGTTTCATCATAAAAGCTAGGTTTAATGTTAAATTACTTTGATGAAAGTATCGATGGGACTTCCAGTCGTAAATAGTAATCTATGCCAATGGTAAAAAAATACCTGCGAACCGTAATTCCGGAACCTTGCTTTTTTGCTGGAATGTAGAAATGGCATGTAGATTTTTACAGCTTGCCAAATAAAACCCGGATTGTAATTGACTAAAAAACAGTTAACAGATGCTGTATAAATAGGTTGAGATTCTGAATTGGCAAGTAAATTGGTTTAAAAAAGCAGGTTGGTGAAAATACTAATCACAATGATATTGTTTTTACCTGCAGCTTTCTTTATTGTTGATTTCTGTATTACCGGTGAACCAGCGGTCCATTGTCTGTTGAAGTTCATTGCCATCAGTTGTATTGTCCGAAGCCCAGGCCACAATACCGTCAGGGCGTATCAGTACAGCGCTCAGGCCCAATTGTTCTTTCGCAGGGTTGGAAATATACCTGATCTGGTTATCATATGTATTCACTAATTTTTTACGTAGAGCATTGTTGTCGAAATCAAGCAGTATACCCATGCCATCTTGCATCAGCTCTCCAATAGTAGTACCGTCTTCAAATTCAAAGTTGGGAACACTGTAACCTGTCAACGGATGATTGCCATCAAGATCATAATGCATAAAAATACCCCATACTCTTGCTGCAAAATACGTGGCGCCATCACGTGTATTGATAAGATCACGGACAACAGCATTCAGCGCGCGTGATGACGGGTCTGGCTTCATAATAGCAACCTGCGCGCGTGACCAATCCAGCACCTGTGCACCAATGGGATGCCGTTCGGTATGATAACTGTCCAGCAAACCTTCCGGTGCTTTGTCGTGAATGGTGGCAGCAAGTTTCCAGCCCAGGTTCATAGCATCACCCAATCCAAGATTCAAGCCCTGGCCGCCCAGCGGTGAATGAATATGTGCGGCATCGCCCGCCAGCAGAACACGTCCGTTACGATACATGGTGGCCTGCCGCGCCCTGTCGGTCCAGGTAGTAGCAATATGCAGTGCACTGATCGTAACATCGGTACCAGAGATGCGGCGTATCACTTCCTGCACGTGTTGCGCAGTAATGGGCTTTTGTGTATGATGAAATGCACCACCATCAAAATCCTGTATCAGCAGGTAACCCGGCTGAGATTGCAGGTACATGCCGGTGGCTGTAAGGTTGCGCCCCGGTTTAAGCTTTTCCGGATCGGCAATATCAACCAGGGTAGTATAACCTGTAAATTCCGGTTCTGTACCGGCAAATTCAAAACCACCCGTTTTGCGAACAATGCTACGGCTACCATCGCATCCTGCCAGCCACCTGCCTTTAAAAGATTGATCACCTGCCTGAACAATTACATCATTTTCGGTTTGGTGAAAGCCGGTAATGGCAAACCCGCGTTTGATCGTTACTCCCAAATTCTCTGCACGACGGGCCAGTACTGTTTCCAGTTCCTGCATTTCAGAAATTAAACTGGTACTGGTAGAACCGGGCAGGCGTTTCCATTGTGAAATATCAATATCTCCATCATGAAATGGAATACCGGCAAAGTGTCCTGCCTGCCGGCGTGCACCTTGCGCAGCATTGGCGTGCGGATTTTTAAGACGTTTATGTATCTCAAGTTCATTGAGCAATCCACGACGGTAAAGTGCTTCAATAGTGGGTGTTGAAAGCCCCCGTATGCCGAAGGGAAGTTGTTTTAAGAGCGAGTGCGGCTCTGTTGCCTTTTCCAGTATCAATACAGCGCATTTGGCCAGCGCCAGTTCACAGGCAAGGAACAGCCCTACGGGGCCTGCGCCGGAAATGATAACATCATAAGGAAAATGATTTTGTGCTGTAGTTTTCATATAGAACGATTGAAGCATAAAATTCCGGAATGCTGTTGCATCAGGCTTGTACAAACGCGACAAAATCGTTGCTGACAACCCGTTTTCCTTTCTTTACTTTTCGCGCAAATGCTGCTGGTGTAGTACCGGTGTAGCGTTTAAATTCCCTGCTCAGATGAGATTGATCTGTATAACCCAGCTCCGGTGCCAGGCCGGCAAGATTGGTATCCGGGTGGTTCCATAACTGGTTTCGTACCTGTTCAAAACGTATCAGGCCCGATACGTCTTTGACCGTATAACCGGAAGATTGCCGGAACTTTCTTTCCAGTGTGCGCACGGTTGCATGGGCAGCAACTGCTACCTGGCTTACCGGCATAGTGCCATTTGCTTTCCGCATTGCGGTGCCTGCTTTGAATAACATGCTATCAACAGCGATCTGCGCGTGCGCCTGTAGAAAATATTGTTGTACCTGTGCCAGTGCTTCGTTGATGTTTCCGGTTTCTATCAGTTGATTCAATATTGGTTGGAGCTGTGCGATGGGATGTTCAAATATGCGTACCCCTTCTTTATCGGATGGTAGTCCAAGCAGATCAAACACGGTCCAGGGAAAGCACCTGACAGCAATGATCTCTAAACGGTTTTGCGTGTAAAAAACAACCGGCTGATTAAGCAGGCCAATCATAAAAGGCGATGGTAATGGCTGCAGACTTCCATTAGCATTAATGCCGCAGCCGCTTCCGAAATGGAAAATAATTTCAGCATAACCATCGGGTAATACCTCAAAACCCGTTGGCTGTTCTCCAACATTCCTGCTATTGTACCAAAAGCATTTTATGGCATCCCGCAATGCTTCGGAAGGTTCAAATTCCTGGTGCTGCATACTGAAAGGTAGCATATTTGATTGTTGCTACCTGTTCTTTATAAACGTCCTCATCTGCAACGCGCCAAGCCGTAGCTGTTGTCTTCACCAGCTACTCACTCAACAACATTGAGCAGCTTGCCGGAATCAAAACCGTTCGCTAAACCCGCTGATTAGCCATTGATAAACGCCAGAGAAATGCACAGGTATGTGGTTACCGCGAACAATAAATATCCGGGACAAAATGACAGTATAGCCTGTTGCAATTGCCTGTTATGTTTTTGAAATTTACTGCCTTTGCCGGCAGCTTATTGTCCATTGTACGCATTAATGAGGGGGTAAAATGAAGAAATCCTATCTTTTTAAACTGTTGTTGCATTGACAAATAATTGTATTCATAATAAACTGATAAGTAGCTAAAAAGTGAATTTACCCCTTATTATTTATCAATTTTTCCCCCTTATTGTCAGGGGTAAATATGCAATTTTAGACGTTACAAAAATCAACGATTGCTGTTCAGCAGAACAGGAACGTTTTGCCCTGATCAAAGTTTATGAAAAGAATCATCACCCAACTATTACTTTCTGCCGGTGTGTTGTGTATAAGTGTCATAAATGCAGTACCTGCATTGGCAAGCACAGTTGCCGACACCATTCACTGGGAAACTGTTATTGACACCAGCTCTTTTTCCGGGTATAAGGCACTGGAAGAAAAATGGAATTATCTCTATCCATGGGGCGCAGATCACAATGGTACTGCCCGTATGTATGCCAGCAAAACAGATCACAGCCAGGTTACTCTGTTAAGCAATAATATACTCCGCATTACTGCCACGCGCATAACTGCCGATGAAGGCAAAAGTGCCTCGCATCCTTTTTTACCCATCAGGTATCATGCAGGCACCATTCATGCCAAACACCAGGTAACTGTTTCTGAAGAATATCCCGAATACGAGATCAGCGGTAGTTTCAAAGCGCCCATATCAAAAGGTACATGGCCGGCTTTCTGGTTGACCAGTGTAAAAGGCTGGCCACCCGAACTGGATATACTGGAGTTTAAAGGCGATGCGGTAAACTGGCAGAATACATTTATTACTCCCAGGCAGGTAACTACCATCAAAACCAATATTGCTGATGCTGCAGAACAATGGCACCGGTATGCTGCGGTATTGAAAAGGGTAGATGATAAAGACCTGGATATATATTATTATATAGATGACCGTTTGACCGGTGTGCATCGCTGCAATTTTACCAACAAACCATTATGGATCATTATTAACCTGCAAATGGAAGGATCTGCCGGTGAACCCGGACCAACCGGTACTACTTATTATTACATAAAAGACATTCTTGTAAAAAGAGCAAAAAAATAGAATGTCGTAACAGTATCCCTGTGCCATAGCAATTAATATACAGCAACAACAGGTCATCTCATTACTCTAAATTCATAATTATGAACCATTGCTTGTCCATTACAGCCTCTGGGCTTTATACCAGCCTTGTCTGCATTAAATATTGTCATATATACACTTATACGTGTATTTGCAACACTTATAATGATAGTTATTATATTTTAAAAACATTCTGACAGCATAATACAAAGTTAATATTGGTATAAACACGGGTAACAAGGGTCAACATTCAGACTTGCAGACAGAATAATTTTATGCCGCCTCATACGAGTTAACCAATCAACTGTTTCCACCATTCAAAACAACTCAATAATTGTTTATGAGATTTTTTTTACAAACTATTTCCTTTCTGTTACTTACCGGAATGCTGTTAAACAGCGGCGGAGCCTGGGCTTCAGGCTTTCCGGCGGGTAATGTTCCTGCACCTGGAAATTATTTTTTCCAGGATAAAGGCAGGCTGGCATATACAGGTAAGGTGATCAGTTCAACAAAGAAAGCTGTTGCCGCTGCTACTGTAAAACTGGTAAGTACAGTTGATTATTCTGTTACTACCGATGCTTCCGGAGCTTTTTCTGTTAATGCCACTCCTGGTGATACTCTGCTGATCACAGCAGCGGGCTTTTCTGATCAGACTTATGTGTTGTCTGATCAGACAACCTTTACCATTACGCTGGTAAAAGAAGATATTATCAGCCTCAGTAAAAGAAAAAATGTACAGCTTTTGTACAGCAGTGTACCTGCCAATCTTACTGCTGCTTCTACAGCGGCAGTGTACACTGAAGATCTGGTTAAAAATCCTGTAACAGGTATACGTAATACCTTAACCGGCCGTTTGGCGGGTATTATCACTAACCAATATTCAGGTCAGCCGGGTAATGATGGTGTAGGTCTTAATATGCGTGGACTGTCGCCATTGGTGGTGATTGACGGTATTCCGCGTACACTGACCATTTTTGACCTGGAAGAAATTGAATCTGTTACTGTGCTGAAAGATGCATTGTCTACGGCTATGCTGGGAGTAAGAGGCTCTGCCGGCGTATTGTCTATTACTACGCGCAAAGGTAGTCCCGGAAAACAACATATCTCTTTCACTGCGCAAACAGCCAGTCAGCATTCCATGAAAATGGTTCAGCCGCTGGGCAGCTATGACTATGCAAGATTGTATAACGAAGCATTGCAGAACGATGGATTATCGCCTGTGTATTCGGCTGCTGATCTGCAGGCTTACAAAGACAAATCTGATCCGTACGGACATCCGGATGTAAACTGGTTTGACAAAGCATTAAAAGACAACGCCCGTTTTAACAGATATACACTGAGCTTTAATGGAGGCAGCCAGGTGGCCCGCTACTTTGTGTCACTGGAGCATATCAGCCAGTCTGGTATTTTACTGACCAGTAATGAAAACAAATACAACACCAACAACGATTTTAAAAGTTATGTGATCCGCTCTAATGTGGATATAGACCTGAACAAAAAGCTTTCGATGGGCTTACACCTGTTTGGCAGGATATTGAACGGAAACCAGCCGGGTTATGGCAGCAATGGTGCCGCATCAGTATTGGCCTCTTTACTGAGAACACCCAATAATGCTTATCCTGTCTTCAATCCCAATGGTTCATTGGGCGGTACCACACAGTTTCAGAACAATATTTATGGTCAGCTGATCAGGTCCGGCTATATGGCAAACTATAAACGTGATGCCTTTGCCGATCTGTATATGAAACGTACACTGGATGAGATCACCAAAGGTTTGTATGTACGTGCTACGTTGTCATTCAGCTCTACCTTGTCTCAAACCAGTTACCGGCCCAAATCATTTGCCACATACAAAATGAATATTTCCGGTACTGATACCACCTATTCCCAGTTTGGAAGCAATGGTACACAAAGCAACAATACCTACATAGATTACCAGGGGCGCCAGAGCTATGTAGAGTTTATGCTGGGCTATGAACGCAATTTTGGCGTACACGGCATCAACGCACAGGTACTGGCTAACCAGGATAACAGCGTGGACGGATCTAACCTGCCGCTGAGTTATCGTGGTATTTCCGGCCGGGTAGCCTACGATTACCGTAAAAAATATGTAGCTGAAGTAGCATGGGGATACAATGGTTCCAACCGTTACCCCGAAGGCACACGCTACAGGTTGTTTCCTTCCGCAGGACTTGCCTGGAATGTAACAGAAGAAGATTTTATGAAATCAGTTTCCTGGCTGAACCGTTTGAAAGTATATGGTTCATTTGGTAAAACAGGCTGGGACAATGCAGGGTACTTTATCTACAAACAATATTACTATGATGGTGCTGGCGCTTATTTCGGTACTTCAGCTACCTGGAATACCAGTATAAATGAACAGGTGCTGGCCAACCCGAACATTGATTATGAAAAAGCCAATAAGCTGAATGTGGGTGTAAGTGCTTCATTGCTGAAAGACAGGCTTTCTGTTACTGCAGAATACTATAACATGAAGCTGTACGATCTGCTGCAGCAACGTGGAAAAAGCACTACGCTGATTGGCAACGATTATCCCAATGAAAATATCGGTATTAATCGCTACAGGGGCGTGGAGCTGACACTGGGCTGGCACGAATCGATTAAAGATTTCAGCTATTATGTAAATGCTAACGCCAGTGTATTGAAAGCAACAGTGGCGTACCAGGATGAAGTATTCCGCCCGTATGGATGGATGCAACGTACCGGTCAGCCGGTAGGACAGTGGTTTGGGTATACTGCTATAGGTCTTTTTCAAACACAGGCTGAAGCAGATGCATCACCTACCATTGACGGATACAAACCCAAACCCGGTGATATCAAATACAAAGACCTGAACAATGACGGGGTGATCAACCAGTTTGATGAAAGCCCCATCGGTAATACCAAACCCACACTGACGTATGGATTGGAACTGGGCTTCTCTTTTAAAGGATTTGACTTCAGCGCATTGGTACAGGGTGTAAAGAACCGCAATATTATGCTGACCGGAGATGCAGAATGGGAGTTTCAGAACAATGGCTATGGACAGGCCTATCAACAGCACCTGGGCCGCTGGACACCCGAAAATGCAGCACAGGCAACATATCCACGCTTAACCGTTGGTACCAATGTAAACAATCATATCAGCTCCTCTTACTGGCTGCATGATGGTAGTTATGCCCGTTTGAAATTTGTTGAACTGGGTTATTCATTACCCGACAGGTTGGTTGGCAGAATAAAACTTGACAGGATCAGGTTGTTTGTAAGTGCCACCAATCTGCTGACGTTCTCTGCATTCGATCGCATAGATCCTGAGGTATACGGCGGTGCATATCCCATTCAACGTGTTATCAACACAGGTATCAACATTAAATTCTAAAGCACGAAAAAAGTATTATTATGACCAAGCTGAATATAAAGTCATATTGTATTATAGGATGCCTGTGCGTGTGTATTGCACTGGGAGCCTGTAAAAAATATGAAACAGTACCGTTGTACACCATCGAAGATGACCTGACCTGGGATCGCCTGGATTCACTGGGCACCCTGGCTGCATGGTTCCTGAACGATGTGTACACCTATCTGCCTACAGGTTTTAACCGGGTTAACGGCGATTACCTCGATGCTGCTACAGATGATGCCATGCCATCAGGCAATAACACCACTGTACAATATTTTACCAATGGCCGTATCAACGTGCTGAACAACCCGGATGCAGTATGGGGCAACTCATACTATGGTATCCGCCGGGCCAATATTTACCTGAAGAATGTAGACAAGGTGCCCAACACTGCACTGAAAACGTATGGCAAGGCTGAAGCCCGTTTTCTGCGGGTGATGTTCTATTTTGAACTGTTGAAAAGATATGGCGGTGTTCCATTGATTGGTGATACGGTTTTTACATTGAACGATAACCTGGAACTGCCGCGCAATTCATTTGAACAATGTGTAAACTATATTGTTAGTGAGTGCGATGATATCAAAAACAAACTGCGTGTTGAAAGTGCTATTTCAGATGGCGATTGGGGACATGCACCACGTGGAGCTGCCATTGCCCTGAAAGCACGGGTACTGCTGTATGCTGCCAGTCCGTTGATGAACGGTGGGGGTGTGGAATCAAATGCTACCCTCAAAGCATTGACAGGTTATCCGTCTTACGATGCAAGCCGCTGGCAGAAAGCACTGGATGCAGCCAATGAGCTGATCGCACTGAACTATTATGCCCTTTATTCTTCTTTCGGTACCATGTTCACTACCAAGAAGAATACGGAAGTAATACTGGCAAAACAAAGGGCCAACGGTTACGATGTGGAAACCACCAATGCGCCAATGGGTTATCAGTCTACCGGTGCCACCAGTTATGGCTATACCAGCCCTACGCAGGAACTGGTAGATGCATTCCCAATGCTCAACGGCCTGGGCATTAATGAAACCGGTTCCGGTTATAATGCTTCAGATCCTTATGCCAATCGTGATCCCCGTTTAGGATTTACTGTTTTTTACAACAACTACCTGTGGTTGAACAGGAACGTACAAACATTTGAAGGCGGTGTAGATAAACCGGGTGGCAATGCAGTGCAAACCAAAACCGGTTATTACCTGCGCAAGGCCATGTATGATTTCTCCAAAAACCAGACCTATACCAACCAGAGCCACAACTTCATCATTTTCCGCTATGCAGAAATTCTGCTGAACAAAGCTGAGGCTTTGAATGAACTGAATGATGTGGAGGGAGCTGTAACCGTAATTGGATTGCTGCGCAAAAGAGCCGGTATTACAGCAGGCACTGATAGCAGGTATGGTATCAAAGCAGGCATTTCACAAGCCGACATGCGTACACTGATCCAGAATGAACGACGCATTGAGCTGGCTTTTGAAGAACACCGTTTCTGGGATGTAAGAAGGTGGAAAATTGCCAATACAGTGCTGAATGGTACTGTACATGGCATGAAGATCACCAAAAATCCTGTAGGCGGCGCTTTAACCTACCAGCGTGTGGATGCGGGCACACTTTCGTTTGTGCCACAGAAAATGTATCACATGCCGATACCCTATAGTGAGATCTCAAAAAATACCAGTCTGCTGCAAAACGAAGGATGGTAACAACAAACCAAAACTGAATCTGAATTTTTAAGCCAGAAAGAAATTATATGAAATACAGATTTTATTTACTGCTGCTGCTTTGCTTCTTTGCGATGTCTGCCGCATGGGCGCAGAACAGGGTAATACAGGGCGTGGTGCAGAGTGCATCAGGACCAATACCCGGTGCTACCGTTGTTGAAAAAGGTACTACCAACGGTACATCTGCCGATGCGCATGGTATTTTCAGGATCACATTACGTGGAACCGGTAATACATTACAGGTACAGGCGCTTGGGCACCAGGAAAAAGAAGTGAAAATAAATGCTTCCACTACTTCGCTGACCATCACACTTACTGAAAAAGACAATGAGATGGAAGAAGTGGTAGTTGCCTATAGCAAACAGAAAAAAGTAACAGTAACCGGTGCAATCAGTACGGTATCCGGGCAGGATATCCGTCAGAACCCATCGGCCAGCTTACAGAATACATTGTCAGGCCGCTTACCGGGTTTTTTTTCACAACAACGTTCCGGACAACCCGGTGCTGATGGAGCGCAATTTTATATTCGCGGTGTCAGCACTATTTCCGGTGGTAACACCAATCCGCTGATTGTTGTGGATGATATTGAATTTACCTACGACCAGTTTGCAAGACTGGACCCCAATGAAATTGAAAGTGTATCTATTCTGAAAGATGCGTCTACCACTGCGGTATATGGTATTAAAGGCGCCAATGGTGTAGTACTGGTAACTACCAGGCGTGGAAAAACAGGCAAACCACAGATCACGGTGCGTTCGGAAGTAAGTGCACAGCAACCCACCAAATTTCCCAAGTACCTGGATGCATACGAAACAGCCAGACTGTATAACGTGGCTAAGGCAAATGATGGTGCTGCCCCGTATTTTACTGATCAAGACCTGGAATTGTACAAGAACGGTAAAGATCCTTATGGTCATCCCAATAACGACTGGCGCAGCATCCTGTTCAAGGATCATAGCCTGCAATCGCGTAACAACGTAGATGTATCAGGTGGTACAGAAAGGGTTAAATATTTCCTGTCTGTCGGTTACCTGTGGCAAAATGGTATGCTGAGAAATTTTGGTAAAAGCAACGATGTAAACAGTGATTTCTACTACAAACGATACAACTATCGTTCAAACCTGGATGTAAAGGTTACCAAAACCACTGATCTGAAAGTTGACCTGTATGGCAACGTGGGTGAAACCAATTCACCTTATTTCCAGAGTGCCAATGGTATCAACGATATCTTCTGGGAATACGGTAGCTTTCTTACACTGTCGCCCTATGCATATCCTATTTACAATCCCAACGGTTCTTACGGCTACAGCTATAAACAGCCTGACCGTTATGATATCGGCAATATTGTGGCCCGCTTAACACTGGGTGGTTATAACAGGAATTTTGAGAACAATATGAACCTGGTAGGTACATTGAACCAGCGTTTGGATTTTATTACCAAAGGATTGTCTGCAAAAGCTACGGTGTCGTATGCCAGTTCTTATTCTTACAACAGGAACGTAAACCGGCAAACCAACGATTATCCGCAGTTCATTTACAATACCACTACCGGTGTATATACGCCTAAGAACGCCAACCTGTTCAGGGTACGTCGCTTCTTCCTGGTGTACGATGCCGGTAATACCAGGCGTTTTGTAAACCTGCAGGGTATATTGAATTACAACCGCACTTTTGGTGATCACAATGTGTACGGTTTGTTGCTGGTAAACCAGAACTCTGTTACAGATAATAATGGTGCTTATCTGCCTACCAACTTCAGGGGATATTCAGGCAGGGCAGGATATAACTTTAGAGAGAAATACCTGGCAGAGTTTAACGTAGGTTATAATGGAACCGATAAATTTATAGGCTCCAAACGCTACGGATGGTTCCCTGCGGGTTCATTGGGTTGGGTGATCTCCAACGAAGAATTTTTCAAGAAAAGTGTGCGTGTGATAGATCGCCTGAAAGTGCGTGGATCTTATGGTCTGGTAGGATCAGACCAGTTGCCCAGCAACCTGAAATATTCTTATACACAAAGCTATTCTACCGGCACAGGTCCTTCCTTTGGTTATTCAGACAATACACAACCTTATGTAGCGGAAGGTACCCTGGGGAATACAGAAGTGACCTGGGAGAAAGCCAAAAAAATGAACCTGGGTCTGGACGTGGAAGTTTTCAATCACAGATTGTCGGGTTCATTCGATTACTTCACTGAAGATCGTTACGATATTCTTACCACCAGGGGAACGGTATCTGCTATTTTCGGACAGGCGTTGCCTCCGGTAAACCTGGGCCGCGTACAGAACCATGGTTTTGAAATAGAGCTGAACTATAAAGACAGGATCGGTAAGGACTTCAATTACTTTGTCCGCGCCAACTATTCATACGCCAGGAACAAGATCATCTTTATTGATGAGCCACAGGCAAAATATCCCTGGATGCAGCAAACGGGTAAAAGTGTAGGGCTGGCACAGGTATATCGCTGGATCGGTTATTATTCAAGTCAGGAAGACATCAACAACAGTGCAAAACCAACATCTGCACCTAAAGTAGGTGATCTGAAATATGCCGATCTGAATGGTGATGGCATTATAGATGGTTATGATATGGAGTATGCAGGTTATCCCAACCTGCCCAATACCAATATCGGCTTCGGTTTTGGCGGTTCTTACAAAAACTTCAGCTTTAGCGTATTGTTCCAGAGCGCATTGAACTTCAATGTACGTGGAGTAGCTGAATCTATCCAGGCATTTGGTTCCAACATGCAGCCTTTACACCAGGAATACTGGACTCCGGAAAGAGGCGATAATGCAAAATATCCACGTCTTTCATTGTTACCCGGTACCAATGAAGCAAGAGGTTATCCTTCTACCTTCTGGCTGGTAAGCGGCAACTACGTGCGTTTGCGTAATGCAGAGATCGGTTACAACCTGCCCGGCAGCTTTATGAAACGACTGGGCATTTCCGGTAGCAGGTTGTACCTGAACGGCTATAACCTGTTTTCCTGGTCAAGTGTACAGAAGCGTTACCAGTTTGATCCTGAGATCACATCAGCGTCTGACAGGGCCAGCTATCCTCCACAAAGGATCGTTAACCTTGGCTTATCGGTAACTTTTTAAACCAACACTTAATTCCCGGCAAATGAAAAAACAATTCATAATAGCAATAGCTGCTTTGGGAGCAATGGCTTCCTGCAAAAAAAGCAGCGACTTTCTTGATACTTCCAGCACTACTACTGTGTTGGATGAAAAGGCAGTGTTTTCAGACAGTGCCCGTACCATGCAGTTCTTAAATACTGTATACAATGATGTAGGTTTCAGTTTCAGAAAAGACCGCTGGGATAACCACGGCAATCTTGATCCTGCAACGGATGATGCTGAATATACCTACAGCGGTGGTACACAAAAGGCCGTGATCCTGTATGCAGGAACACTGAGCCCGGTAAACTTTCCTTTTACCGATTTCTGGAACACGCCCTATACTTCATTGCGCAGGGTGAACCTGTATCTCTCCAAACTACCGGTTACGCCATTGTCGGCAGGGCTGCAGAAAAGAACAGCACTGGAGGCCCGTTTCCTGCGTGTATGGTATTATTTCCACCTGGTACGTGCTTTTGGCGGTGTACCGCTGATCGGCGATAAAGTATATGGCAACAATGATATCATCAACCTGCCCCGCAATACGTTTGAAGAATGCGTGGATTACATGGTAAAAGAGCTGGACGAAATAGCGCCGCAATTACCTGCTGTGAATGAATATGCAGAACAGGATTATGGCAGGGCAACACGTGGTGCAGCACAGGCTTTAAAATCGAGGATACTGTTGTATGCGGCCAGCCCGTTATTTAACGGAGGCGCTACCACCAATGATGCATCGCTGGCAAAACTGGTAAGCTATCCCACGTACGATGTAAGTCGCTGGCAGAAAGCTGCTGATGCTGCACTGACAGTGATCAATTCAGCCGCTTATTCGCTGGTGAAAGACAATACAACTGCCCCCGGTTACGGATTTTACAATGTATTTCTGAAGCGCGTGAACAGTGAATATATTTTTGCCAAACTGCGTTCGGCCAATAAAGACATGGAGTGGTTTTACAATCCGCCTACCCGTGGCGGCAACTGCTACCAATGGGCTACGCACAACCTGGCAGAAGCATTTCCGATGAAAAATGGTAAGGCCATTACCGATGCTACATCCGGGTATGATGCCACCAATCCTTTTGCCAACCGAGATCCGCGTTTCGGATACAGCATTATTTACAATGGTGGTTTGTACTATCGTTCCAGTACCAACAACCAGCAACCGGTGTACACCTATGTAGGTGCTGCACAGGATGGTTATGGTACTAAAACCACTACCGGCTATTACACCAGCAAAATGTGTGATGCTACTACCAGTGCTGGCGGCGGTGCCAATACAGAAAGAGGCTGGCCGCTGATACGGTATGCAGAGATACTGCTGAACTATGCAGAGGCTATTAACGAAACCGGCCATCCGGAACTGGCCTATGCAAAACTGGCTGAGCTGCGCGATCGTGCAGGCATTAATGCAGGAGGCGACAACCTGTATGGCATGAAAGCCAATATGACTGTAGCAGAAATGCGTGCTTTTATACAGAATGAAAGACGTATTGAGCTGTCATTTGAAGAACACCGTTTCTGGGATGCACGTCGCTGGAAAATTGCCATGACCGTTTTCAATGGTTACAACAAGGGTTTACAGATCACACCGGTTACGGGAGGATATACCTATACCGTAGTGAACTCTATCAGGCTGCACAATTTCCGTCCTGAAATGTACCTGTTCCCGATCATGCAGACAGAAATTTCAAAAATGCCGGCCATGGTGCAGAATCCCGGCTGGTAATAAAAGATATCGTACTCCCTTTTTCTGTCAATGATGGTGGTGAGAGAACTGCCATCATTGATTTTTCCGGATAAGAGGTGTGATTTAATGAATATTAATCGGCAGGTAATCTGTAAGAGTAGGATATTTGAATTTAAAATACCTTACAGTTTAAATTTAACAGCATGAAAAAAGTATTGGGCATATCGGCCGTGATTGTAGCTACGGTTTTGATGAACACGGCATGTTCAGCACAGAAAAAGAACGGTTATAAGCCTGCCAGCGATCTTACTGCCACTATCAAAAAAAATTTTACCGATGCTGCTGCTCAGTATAAGGTAATGATGACCAATGTATCGGGTGATCGTTTTCCAAAAACATTCCATCCTACTACCAATAAATTTGAAACCAGTGCTTCCGGCTGGTGGTGCAGTGGTTTTTATCCCGGTACCTTATTGTACCTGTATACCCAAACCAAAGACACTGTATTATACAACGAGGCTAAACGCATCCTGGTTCCCTTGCAGAAAGAAGAATACAACAAGGGCACGCACGATCTTGGTTTTATGATGTTCTGCAGTTTTGGTAATGCCAATATGATTGCACCTTCTGAAGCTTACAAACAGATCCTGATCAATAGTGCAAAATCTCTGAGCACCCGTTTCAATCCTACTGTGGGTTGTATCAGGTCATGGGATTCCAAAAGCAATGAATTCCTGGTGATCATTGACAATATGATGAACCTGGAGTTGCTATTCTGGGCAACCAGGGTTACCGGCGATTCTTCTTTCTACAAAATTGCCGTTACCCATGCCAACACCACCATTAAAAATCATTTTCGTCCGGATTACAGTTCCTACCACGTGATCAATTACAATGCAGAGACCGGCGCTGTTCAGCAAAAAAGAACTGCACAGGGCGCCGCTGATTCATCTGCATGGGCCAGAGGACAGTCATGGGGCTTGTATGGCTATACCGTGATGTATCGCGAAACAAAAGACAAAAAGTACCTGGACCAGGCCAATCACATTGCCGACTTTATACTAAATAATAAGAACCTGCCTGCTGATAAGATTCCTTACTGGGATTATGATGCACCTGGTATTCCCAACGCATTGCGTGATGCTTCGGCTGCTTCCATAATGGCTTCTGCATTCATTGAACTGAGCCATTATACAGACAAAGCACGTGCTGCAAAATACCTGCAGGTATCAGAAACCATTTTACGCACATTATCAAACAACACTTATAAAGCTGCTCCCGGCACCAACGGCGGATTTATTCTGGAACATTCTGTAGGGCACCTGCCGCAGAAATCGGAAGTAGATGTTCCGCTGACGTATGCCGACTACTACTTTGTAGAAGCGATGATCCGCTATCTGCAACTGGGGAAGTAGCAGCGATGATTGAGACATGAAACAACCTGTTTTTTATTCCGTATTGCTGAGCCTGGCAATTGCCGGCAATGTGGCAGCACAACAGCCGTTCACTGTTACCGCCGATATGCGCGGTCGCGCACAGACCATACACAATTTCGGGGCATCCGGTTGCTGGTTCTCCGAATCAATTGGCAGGTACTGGCCACAGGAGAAGAAAGAAAAAATAGCAGAACTTTTATTCAGCAGGGAACTGGATGCACAGGGTAACCCCAAAGGAATTGGCCTTTCTGCATGGCGTTTCAATATCGGTGGCGGAACAGAAGAACAGGGCGATAGCAGCGGCATCAAAATGCCACAGAAAAGAGTAGAATCTTTTCTTGATGCCAAAGGAAACTACAACTGGAACAAGCAAAGTGGTTACCAATGGTTCCTGAAAAAGGCAAAAGCATACGGCGTAGAAACGTTGATCGCATTTTCAAATACTCCGCCTGTTCAGTTCAATACGAACGGACTGGGGTTTAAAACGGTGAAAGATTATAAGGCAAACCTGAAACCGGAATATTATACAGCCTATGCCGATTTCCTGGCAGAAGTGCTGCAGCATTTCGATAAAGAAGATTTGCATTTTGATTATATCAGCCCGGTAAACGAGCCGCAATGGGACTGGTCGAATAAATTCGGCAGCGCCAGCCAGGAAGGTTCACCGTGGAGCAATGAGGAAATTTATCATGTAGTGACTGAACTGAACAGTTCATTACAGAAAAGATCACTCAGCAGCCGTATCATGATCACTGAAGCAGGTATGCTTACCTACCTGTATGGCGGTAATGGTGCAGGCAAACAGATACAGTATTTTTTTAATGACAGAAGCCCGCTGAATGTAAAGCAGCTAAGCCACGTACCCGGTTTTATCGGCGGGCATAGTTACTTTACTGATAATGGCGACAGTGCCATGATAGCAGTGCGCAGACATGTGGCAGATACAGCCCGGCAGTATGGCGTTGAATATTGGCAAACAGAATACTCCATGCTGGGCGATGGTTTCCGGGAAGGGAGCAATAACAAACGTACGGCTATGGACTGCGCACTGTTCCTGGCAAAACTCATTCACCAGGATATTGCTATCGGCAATGCGGCCGCATGGCAGTTATGGAATTCCTACGAACCGGGAAAGGCTGATGAAGATACCCGCTACTACCTGGTAGCGCTTCATCCCGATGCTGATTTTAAGAACGGTTCATTTACTCCGGTTAAGAATTTATGGGCATTGGGACATTACAGTCGTTTTATACGCCCCGGTATGCACCGGGTGCCACTTTCGCGCAGCGACAATGCCAGTGATCTGCAGGCTGCACAGGGCATTATGCTATCAGCTTATGCAGACAATACCAATAAAAAACTGGTACTGGTGGCCGTTAACTACACTCAACAGGAACAAACCTTTACACTCAACCTGCAACATTTTGGAAAAGTAAGAACATATACCAGCTATACCACCACCGCTTCGCCCGATGAAAATATGAAGGCCCGTCAGGCATTGCCATTAAAAAACGGCATCCGCTTGCCATCGCGTTCCATCACCACAATACTGATCAACCGATGAAATATATCATTATGAAGCACGTATATTCCCTGCAAAAAACACTGTTATTGTTATGTGCATGCATTGCTATGCATATAACTACACATGCTCAACAGGTATTGAAAACATTTACACCCGGCCAGTTGTGGTACGATGATAAGGGTGAACTGATCAATGCGCATGGAGGTGGTATCCTGTATATTGACAAAACTTACTATTGGTTTGGTGAAAAAAGAGGTCGCCACGGTTCTGAAGGAGTGAATGTGTATTCCTCAAAAGACCTGTACAACTGGACCTTCCGCGGACTGGCGCTGGCACAGCAGGAAGATACTACCAGCGATATTACCAAAGGATGTGTAATGGAACGTCCCAAGGTGATCTACAACAAAAAAACAAAGCAGTTTGTAATGTGGTTTCACCTGGAGCTGAAAGGCAAAGGCTATAGTGCAGCAAGGGCTGCTGTAGCTGTGAGTGATAAAGTAACAGGCCCTTACAGGTTTGTCAGCAGTTTCAGACCCAACGGAAATATGTCGAGAGATATGGGGTTGTTTGTAGATGAGGATGGCAGCGCCTATCATATCTATTCATCACGTGAAAATTACGATCTGCGGATCGCAAAATTATCTGCCGATTATCTTACGCCCACTACACAGGATACGCTGCTGTTCAGCAAGCACCGTGAAGCGCCTGCATTGTTCCGCAACAATAACAAATATTATCTTATTACCAGCGGCTGTACTGGCTGGGCGCCCAACAGGGCATCCCTGCATGTAGCTACTTCATTGTTTGGGCCCTGGCAGTTGGTAGGTGACCCCATGAAAGGCACCGGCGCCGACAGCACTTTTGGCGGACAATCCACCTTTGTATTACCAGTACAGGGCAAAAAAGATGCATTCATTTTCATTGCCGATAAATGGAATCCCAAAGATCTGCGCGACAGTCGCTACCTGTGGCTGCCGGTACAGTTCAAAGAACAAACACCGGTCATTGAATGGACAGATCAATGGAATATGAGCTTTTTCAAATAATGTATTCACACTACTGAATACAATACGGAGCTGCATATTCCTGCACTGATACAAACCATTTACTGCTAATACCTGATCTTCCGGACAATGAAATATTGTATTGCATTTATTATACTGTTGGGCTATACCTGTACACTACCGGCACAAACACCTGCCTGGCTGGATGAAAAGAATAACGAAGAGAACAGGATGCCCATGCATGCATCGTACTTTGTATACGAAAACGCAGCAAAAGCTGCTGCCAATGACTGGACCACATCTGTCAATTACCAAAGCCTGAATGGCAACTGGAAATTTACCATGGTGAACAAGCCTGCAGATCTTCCTACCGGTTTTGAAACCCGTGGTTTTGACGACAGCAAATGGGCTACGATGAAAATACCGGGCAACTGGGAAATGAATGGCTTTGGTTTTCCCATCTATACAACATCCGGATTTGAATTTGCTTACCTCATGAAACAGGTAGCTCCCCCACAGGTACCTGTGAATTTTGATCCCACTGGTGTATACCGTCGTGAAATAGCCATTGACAGCAACTGGAAGGGCAAACAGGTCTGGCTGCATATTGGTGCAGCCAAATCCAACCTGACCGTATGGATCAATGACCAATATATAGGTTATGGAGAAGACAGTAAACTGCCCTCTGAATTTGATATTACACGCTACCTGCAACCTGGTAAAAACCTGGTGGTACTGAAAGTGATGCGCTGGTGTGATGGTAATTATCTGGAAGACCAGGACATGTGGCGTTTGAGCGGTATTACCCGTGATTGTTACCTGCTGGCGCGCAACCCGGAACATTTGTACGATGTACAACTAACACCTGATCTTGACAAAGCTTATAAAAATGCAAACCTGCATGTTCAGTTAACGCTGAATACCAAACCTGCTACTCCGCTTATTGCTACTGTAGCATTGCAGATCGGTACACAGGTAGTGCAGACACAGGACATACGTTTTGATACATCGGCAAAACAAACACTCGTAATACCGGTAACAGCCCCCAAACTATGGACGGGTGAAACGCCCAATTTATATACAGTAATCATTACACTCCGCAACAGCAAAGGAGATGTACTGGAAGTGATACCGCAGCGAATTGGTTTTCGCAAGGTAGAGATCAGCAACGGGCAGTTGCTGGTGAATGGGCAACCGGTGCTGATAAAAGGCGTAAACCGTCATGAAACCGATCCGGTAACAGGACAAACTATCTCTAAAGAAGCCATGTTGCGCGATATACAACTGATGAAACAATACAATATCAATGCTGTACGTACCAGTCATTATCCCAACAGCGAATATTGGCTGGAGCTGTGTGATCAGTATGGAATATATGTAGTAGGAGAGGCCAATATAGAATCGCACGGAATGGGTTATGATATTACCCGTACCATGGCCAACCGGCCCACCTGGGTCAATGCACACCTGATGCGTGTACAGCGTATGGTAGAGCGCGACAAGAATCATCCTTCTATTGTTATCTGGAGCATGGGCAATGAAGCAGGTAATGGTTACAACTTCTACTCCTGTTACCTGTGGATGAAAGCAAGAGATACCACGCGCCCTGTACAATATGAAAGGGCCGTGGCAGATTATCGCAGTTTTACCTGGGAATGGAATTCAGATATTGTCAACCCGATGTATCCCACACCGGAAGGAATGATCAGTTATGCCAGGAATAATCCCCAGCCCAAACGCCCGTTCATCATGTGCGAATACGCGCATGCCATGGGCAATTCACTGGGCAACTTTACTGATTACTGGGATATTATCCGGAAAAATAAAAAGGTATTCCAGGGAGGTTTTATCTGGGACTTTGTAGACCAGTGTTTTTACAGGATCAATGCAAAGGGAGACACTACCTATACCTATGGCGGTGACTACGAGCCTCCGGAAGCGATCACTGACTGGAACTATGCAGCCAAGGGTATCTTCTATGCCAACCGCACACCGTATCCCCATGCATGGGAAATGAAAAAAGTTTACCAGGATATTCATACACAGTTGTCGGGTACTCATGCTATCAGTGTGTACAATGAAAAATTCTTTACAGATCTGTCAAACGTTGTGCTGCAATGGGAAGTAATAGTAAATGGCCGTAAAATACAGTCAGGTGTATTGAATGATGTAAATGTACAGCCACAGCAAACAGCAGTTTTTGAATTGCCATTAAAACCTTTACCAGTAGGAGAAGCATTTCTGAACCTGGCATACGTAACCAGGGCAGCAGAGCCACTGGTACCGGCCAATCATACTGTAGCTACTGAACAACTATCGTTGGGCGGCAGCTATACAAACAACCTTCAACTGGCAACAATACATCCGGTAAAAATAGAAGAACAGTCACAGTCAGTGATCATCAGCGGCAATGCCGTAAAGATCACATTCAACCGACAGACTGGTTGGATACAGCAATACACTGTAAAGAACAAAGACCTGCTGGATGTGCAATATGCAGTACATAGCAATTTCTGGCGCGCACCCAATGACAATGACTTTGGTGCTGGCTTGCAAACCAAACTGAAAGCATGGAAAACTGCTACTGAAAAACCACAGCTGCAGTCATTCAATATTGTTTCTGAAAACAACCTGGCTGTTGTGAAAGCTGTATACAACCTGCCGGAAGTATTTGCGCAGTTGCTGCTGGAATACAAGATCAACGGGGCGGGGGAGATACTGGTAGATCAGCAGTTGATAGCGGACACTACTAAAAAAACAGAGATGTTGCCCCGGTTTGGTATGCAATGGATCTTATCGAAAGATTTTACCACTATAGAGTATTATGGTCGTGGACCACATGAAAATTACCAGGACAGGAGCTTCAGTGCACATATAGGTATTTACAAACAACCGGTGAGTGCGCAGTATTTCCCTTATGTAACACCACAGGAAACCGGTAACAAAACAGGCATCCGCTGGTATGCAATAACTGATGCCGCCGGTAAGGGATTGATGATCCAATCTGATGAACCGCTTAGCATCAGTGCACTGCATTATTTCGATGCAGACCTGGATGATGGCGAAAAGCGTCATCAGCGTCATGCAGCAGACCTTACCCCGCGTGCACAGACACAACTGAACATCGACTGGAAGCAAATGGGCGTAGGTGGCATTGACAGCTGGCGGTCACGACCCATGACCCGATACCAGCTTCCCTTTAAAAACTATCATTTCAGATACCTGATAAAACCCTTACAGAAATAACATGCAACAGATGCGAAAAATATTGTTCAGCGCAGGCATAGCGCTGCTGGCTGTAGCCGGAACTGCAAAAGCACAGCAGAATGACTGGGAAAATCCGCAGTTATTTGAGCTGAATAAGGAAAAGCCCCATGCTACATTCATGTTGTTTAACAACATACAGGACGTTAAAAATGATGATTACAATCGTTCACCCTATTATCAATCATTGAATGGTACCTGGAAGTTTGTGTACGCAGATAAATATGCAGACCGCATACAGGATTTTTATCGTACAGACCTGGATGATCACACATGGAGTAACCTGGCGGTGCCTTCCAATTGGGAATTGAAAGGATTTGGTACGCCTATCTATACCAATATTACCTATCCGTATCCCAAAAACCCGCCATACATAGGAGAGAACAATCCTGTAGGTACTTACCGTAAAACGTTTACAGTGCCCGATACCTGGGATGGCAGAGAAGTGCTGTTGCATTTTGGATCTGTTACGGGTTGTGCTTTTATATATGTTAACGGCCAAAAAGTGGGAATGACCAAAGCGTCAAAAACAGCTGCAGAGTTTGATGTTACCAGGTTTCTGAATAAAGGAACTAACCTGCTGGCTGTACAGGTGTTCCGCTGGCATGACGGCAGTTACCTGGAAGACCAGGATTTCTGGCGTCTCAGTGGTATTGAGCGCGATGTGTTCCTGTATTCTTTACCCAGGCTTACTATTTGGGATTTCTTTATTAAAAGTGACCTGGATGCAAAATATACCGATGGTGTATTCAGTGCAGTAGTAGATTTACGCCGTTTTGCAGGCAACACACTTGTGGCCGGTTCTGTGTTGGTTGAAGTACTGGATGCCAGTGGTAAAGTAGTTTTTACCAAACAACAACCGGTAACTGCTTCAACAGATACATTACAATCAGTATCATTCAGCGGTACTATAAAAAAACCATTGAAATGGAGTGCTGAATTTCCTGATCTTTATAACTGTATAATCACGTTGAAAGATAACCATGGTAATGTGTTGGGCGTAACAGGTGCTGCAACGGGATTCAGAAAAGTGGAGATAAAAAATGCGCAGTTGATGCTGAATGGGGTTCCTGTACTGGTTAAAGGTGTAAACCGCCATGAGCATGATATTGAAAACGGTCATACACTCACACGTGCTTCTATGGTGAGAGATATACAGTTGATGAAGGCTTTCAACATCAATGCTGTTCGTTCCTGCCACTACCCGGATGATCCATTATGGTTAAAGCTTTGCGACCAGTACGGGTTGTACATTGTAGATGAAGCCAATATTGAAACCCACGGTATGGGTGCTGAATTCCAGGGATGGTTTGATAAATCCAGACACCCGGCATATCTGCCTGAATGGGCGCCTGCGCACATGGATCGTATTACCCGTATGGTAGAGCGTGACAAAAATCATCCTTCGGTCATTATCTGGTCGCTGGGCAATGAGTGTGGTAATGGCCCTGTATTTCACGATGCCTATAGCTGGATCAAAAAAAGAGATATCACCCGTTTTGTTCAGTTTGAACAGGCAGGGGAAGACTGGAATACGGATATTGTATGCCCAATGTATCCGCGTGTGAGCAATATGAAAAAATATGCCGACGATAGTACAAAAAAGCGCCCCTATATCATGTGCGAATATGCACATGCTATGGGAAACAGTACGGGCAATTTCCAGGAATACTGGGATGTTATAGCTGGTAGCAAACATATGCAGGGCGGTTTTATATGGGATTGGGTAGACCAGGGTATTAAAACTACCAGTGCAGATGGAAAAGTGTTTTTTGCTTATGGTGGTGATCTGGGCGGGTATCATTTACAGAACGATGAGAACTTCTGTGCAAATGGTGTAGTAGCCGCAGACAGAACACCCCACCCCGGTTTGTATGAAGTGAAAAAAGTATACCAGGATATTATTTTTAAAGCAAAGGATATTAGCCGTGGTATTATTGTTGTAGAAAACCTGTTTAATTTCACCAACCTTGATCAGTATGATTTTAAATGGGAGTTGTATCGCAATGGTGAAAAGGTAAAAGAAGAATCGTTTGTAGTAAACTGTGAGCCGCACAGGCAGAAAGAGATCACACTGGCTATTCCGCTGATGAAATCTTTGCCGGGCAGCGAATATTATGTAAACGTGGTAGCTACGTTAAGACATGCTACTGATCTGCTTCCTGCCGGGCATGAGGTGGCGCGGGAGCAGTTTAAACAGGCGGGAGATTATTTCGCCCGGTCAACTGATAAAGGAGGTGATTTGAATATTACCAGGAAAGACAATGTACTTTCGTTTACTTCAGGTACCGTTAGCGGTACATTTGACCTGCGCCAGGGAAGTTTAACCAGATACAGTAATGGTACAGATGCTCGTGTAATACAACAATTTCCTGAACCATATTTCTGGCGAGCACCAACTGATAACGACTTTGGTAATAATATGCCAGCACAGTTGGGTATCTGGCGCAATGCCCACGTTAACAGAATAATAAAGAGTGTCACTGCGGGTGATAAAACAGATAGTGGCGTTACTGTAACTGTACAATATGAACTGGCGGGTATTCATGTACCTTATACGGTGCAATACCTAGTTCAGAATGATGGAGCAGTTAAGGTTACAGCCTCTATTGATATAACAGGAAGAGATCTGCCCGAAATACCCCGTTTTGGTATGCGTATGCAATTACCTGCCTGGTGCAGTAACCTGCAGTATTATGGCAGGGGACCATGGGAAAACTATAGTGATCGCAATACAGCTGCTTTTGTAGGAGTGTATACCGATTCAGTAAGTAATCAATATGCATGGAGCTATATACGGCCGCAGGAAAGCGGTTACAGAACAGATGTTCGTTGGCTGGCACTTACCGGCAGCAATGGAAAAGGTTTACTGGTAGAAGGTGTGGGACCCGTATGTTTCAGTGCAACCAATATGCGTACAGAAGATCTTGATCCTGGTATGACAAAAAAACAACAACATCCAACAGATATCAAGCCACGCAGCGAAGTTTACCTGCAGGTAGATTATAAACAGCGTGGTGTAGGTGGCGATGACAGTTGGGGCGCGTTGCCGCATCAGCAGTATCGTTTGCTGGATAAAAAATACAGCTATAGTTATATTATCCGGTTACAATAACCCATTGCAGACAACCTCCTCTGAAAAGGATATCGTCTGTTAATGATGAATATCGTCCGTAAAACTTGCAAATATGAAAAAGCTTTTTTTTGTTCTGTTCTGTAGTCTGTTGTGGAGCATGGTGTATGTACAGGCGCAGGAGAAAAAAGATGTTACAGGAGCCAACGACAGAAAATTCTGGCTGGCACAGATGGATAAAATTGCACGGCCGGTGTTGTCCAATCTTGCAGCAGACAGGTTGCATGAAAAAATGCCCATTCTTTTGTCTGATTCTATTGACAACAAAGAAGTCCGATCTAAAGTAGCTTACCTGGAAGCATTTGGACGTGTACTGAGTGGCATTGCTCCGTGGCTGAATGGCGAAGGTGGTTCAAAAGAAGAAACAGTATTGCGCGATCAATATCGTGTATGGACATTGAAAGCAATAGCCAATGCCGTAAATCCTGCCGCCAGGGATTACCTGAAATGGGATGGCGGACAACCATTGGTAGATGCTTCATTTCTGGCACTGGGATTGGTGCGTTGTCCGTGGTTGTGGGAGCATTTGGATACTACGGTAAAAACAAATGTGATCACTGCATTTAAAACCACGCGCAATACAATACCGGTATACTCCAACTGGATCCTTTTTTCCGGTATGATAGAAGCCTTCTTTTGTAAATACAGTATGGAGTACGATAAGGTACGTGTAGAATATGGTGTACGCGAGTTTATGCAACACTGGTATGTAGGAGACGGCCTATTTTCTGATGGCATGCAATACCACTGGGATTATTACAACAGTTATGTAATACAACCCTACCTGTCTAACATACTGGACATTATAGCGCTGAAAACCAGGTCTTACGAAGGGTTTACCAAAAACATGGATAAGATCATCAAACGCTATGCTGTGTTACAGGAGCGACTGATCAATGCAGATGGCACCTTCCCGGTTACAGGCAGATCTATTACCTACAGGGGAGGTGCATTTCATCACCTGGCAGATGTGGCATTGCGTAAAAAACTGCCAAAAGATCTGTTGCCTGCACAGGTACGTGGTGCATTGACTGCAGTGATCAGGAAAACCATGGAGCCTGCCAGCACATTTACCAAAGATGGATGGTTGAATATCGGACTGTATGGCCTGCAGCCGGAGTTGGCAGATTTCTATATTACTACCGGCAGCCTGTACCTCTGTATGAATATCTTTCTGCCACTGGGTTTGCCGGATACAGATGAGTTCTGGAGTGCTCCGGCAGCACCCTGGACTTCGGTAAAAGTATGGAATGGTCAGAATGTACCAGCGGATCATGCCCTTGATATAAAACTATGATCCGGTTTTGATAAACGTTCAGTATAAAAACATTGTGATGTTGCACCAATACCATCAATCAGTAAAATTTTTTGTACTGGCAGTACTGATGTTGACTGCCGGTTTTGTAAAAGCACAGACACCGCTTATTACCAATATTCCGGGCAGGCATACCACCAGCCTGGACGGCAAATGGCAATATATTGTAGATCCATACGAAACAGGTTTTTACGATTATCGTTTTAAAGAGCGGAATGAAAAAGACCGTGAAGCTTATTGGAACAGTGATATACCTGATAATAAAACGGATCGGAAGGAACATGGATACATTGATAAATACACACTGAATGTACCCGGCGACTGGAATTCACAGGATCCCAGATTTGTGTACTATGAAGGAACTGTATGGTACAAAAGAACATTTGATTATACTAAAAGCAATGCTGCCAACAAACTGTTTATCTATTTTGGTGCAGTCAATTACCGGGCTGATGTATACCTGAACGGGAAAAAACTAGGCATGCACAAAGGTGGTTTTACACCCTTTAATGTTGTAATACCCGATTCGGTATTGAAACCAACAGGCAATTTCCTGGTAGTAAAGGTTGATAATAAACGGTCAAAAGATGAAGTACCAACAGTAAATACAGACTGGTGGAATTATGGTGGTATTCATCGTTCGGTAAAACTGGTGGAATTGCCTGCCAGTTATATCCGTGATTATTCTTTACAGCTTACTTCACTGCCTGTTGCAGATAAAAAAAAGAAAACCACTACTGCAGCCATCAATGGCTGGGTAAAAATTGTACAATGGCAACCTGGGGATCAGGTACAGGTGGAAATACCTGAACTAAAGATCAGCCAGTCATTTGCAGTAACAGATTCATTGGTGAATATCAGCCTGCAGGCAAATGCATTACAGGTATGGTCGCCGGAAACCCCCAAACTATATACAATAAACATCAGCACTGCATCAGATAAACTGCAGGATAAGATCGGATTCCGTACAGTGAAAGTATCCGGCAAACAGATATTGCTGAATGATAAACCCGTGTTCCTGCGGGGCATTTCCATACATGCCGAAATACCACAGGATATCCGTCGTGCATATAGTTATAAAGATGCGCTGCAATTACTGGGATGGGCAAAAGAACTGAATTGTAATATGGTGCGCCTGGCGCATTATCCCCACGATGAAAATATGACCCGTGTGGCCGATTCGCTTGGATTACTGGTGTGGTCTGAAATTCCGGTATACTGGACCATTGATTTTACCAGCAAAGAAGTGTATGACAAAGCCAACGGGCAATTGCAGGAAATGATCACACGCGATCGCAATCGTGCCTGTATCATCATCTGGTCGGTTGGTAATGAAACTCCTGTAACACCCATACGTACAGAGTTTATGCGTAACCTGCTGGCCTCTGCCAAAAAAACGGACTCCACCAGATTGGTATCTGCTGCACTGGAAGTACATTACAATGCAGGACTAAATACGATTGATGATCCGCTGGGGCAGTATACCGATATAGTGGGCGTAAATGAATACCTGGGATGGTACAATGGCTTACCCGATAATTGTCGTACCGCCTCGTGGAGCACTATTTATGACAAACCGCTTTTCTTTAGTGAAACGGGAGCTGAAGCACTGGGTGGTTTTCACGGCGATTCACTGACCCGCTGGAGCGAAGAATACCAGGAATGGTTTTACAAAGAGCAGATAGCGATGATGAAACGCATGCCTGATAATTTTACAGGACTTTCACCATGGATACTGGCCGATTTCCGCGCACCCAGAAGAAATAACCCGGTATACCAGGAAGGCTGGAACAATAAAGGACTGATCGATCACGAAGGCAGGAAGAAAAAAGCATTCCATATCCTGAAAGCGTATTACGACGAAATGGAGAAAAATGGTACTGTACGTAAAACAGCCAAAGCTGCTCATGTAAAAATCAGTACGGTAGGTGAGGGGTGGGCCAACAATTCTGTAAATGTAGTAGTGTTCAGAAAAAATTCGCTGGTAACATCCGGTAATATGCAATACACCGCTTATTACGATAACGACCGTTACCTGGTCCTTGCAAAAAGAAAAACCAGCGACACTCAATGGGAAGTACACAAAACACAATACCAGGGAAATACTGCCGATGCACACAATACTATCAGCATCATGACAGATGGTGCAGGCTACCTGCATGTTTCATGGGATCATCATAATAATCCATTGCGGTACAGTCGCAGTAAAACCCCCGGTTCACTGGAGCTGACAGATAAAATGCCGATGACCGGTAAGCTGGAAGAACGTGTTTCTTACCCGGAGTTTTTCCGGCAGAAGAATGGCAACCTGCTTTTCTTTTACCGCAATGGTCAATCTGGTGAAGGTAACCTGGTGATGAACGAATACAATGTAAAAACACAACAATGGACACAGTTGCACAGCAACCTCATCAATGGCGAAGGGAAACGCAATGCCTATTGGCAATCCTGCATAGATGCAAAAGGAACCATTCATATATCATGGGTGTGGCGTGAAAGTGCAGATGTGGCTAGTAATCATGATCTGTGTTATGCCCGTTCAACAGATGGCGGTAAAACATGGGAACGTTCCAACGGACAAAAATACCAGTTGCCCATCACTGCATCATCAGCAGAATATGCCAGCATCATTCCGCAGAATAGTCAGTTGATCAATCAAACCTCCATGTTTGCTGACGCACACGGACTTCCGTACATTGCTACCTACTGGTGCGAAGCTGGAACCAAAGTACCGCAATATCACATTGTATATCTCAATAGCAACGGGTGGCAGACACAAAACCTCGCTTTCCGGCAAATGCCTTTCAGTCTGAGTGGAACTGGCACGAAACGCATACCGGTAGCGCGTCCGCAGATCATAGCATGGGAGCAAAATAAAAAGGTGGCTGCAGCACTGATCTTCCGTGATGCAGAAAGGAATGATAAAGTGTCTGCTGCTGTTACCAGCGATATCAATAGTAATCAATGGCGTATTACAGATCTTACTGATCATTCAGTAGGACAATGGGAACCTACCTACGATACAGAATTATGGAAGCAGAAACAATTGCTGCATCTCTTTGTGCAAAAAGCAGAACAGGTAGATGGTGAAGGAAAAGCAAACATACCCCCCACACCTGTACAGGTGCTGGAATGGGTTCCCGCTTCTGAAAAATAATAATAAAAAATCTCCGGCCGGATAACCATCATGTCCTAAACAGTACATTTGGGCATAATTACTATTGTTATGAGTATGATTGGTTACTTGCTTCGTGTCAGCAACGAACAACTGGAAGCTTTTAAGACCAACAGCAACCTGCTGGAGAGTTTTATTGATGAAGAACCGGAAAGTGAGAACAGGAATATGGTTGACCTGGATAAATCATGGGACGCAATTAATTTTATGCTTACCGGCAAATCCCTTGAAGAGCTGGAAGAAGCTGAACCTCCTTTAGGAATGGTCATCTTCAGCGGACAGGTAATAGATGAAGAGCAGGACCTGGGATATGGACCGGCACATTATGTAACGCCTGTACAGGTAAAAGAGATCAGTGATGCGTTGTCTGCCATCAGCCGTGATGAGTTTTGCAGCAGGTATGCAGTTGAGAAATTGAATGAACAGAGTATTTATCCTGAAGGATGGACAGATGAAGAAGATCTGCTGACCTATATAGCTGATAATTTTGAGAGCTTAAAAGGATTTTATGCTGATGCTGCCAACGAAGATGAAGCCGTGATCTCTTACCTGAGCTAATTAAAAACTGAAATACCTAAAAAGCGGTTATTTAAAAAATGACCGCTTTTTGCTTTTTGTAGCTTAATGCATTAAGAATGAATATCATTCCCCAAAAGATAGAGTCCGTATTTTGTTGAATCTGGTAAAAAAACAATACCTAAGATTCAAATGTATTTGAAACTGATGTATATTTGAGTCATGAATAAAACAAACCTGTATAAAGGTTGCCTGGAGCCGATTGTGATGCAGTTGTTGAAAGACAATGGCCGCATGTATGGTTATGAAATTACCCAGCGTGTAAAGGAAATGACCAAGGGCGAACTGCAGATCACTGAAGGCGCATTGTATCCCTTATTGCACCGCCTGGAAGCAGAAGGCATGCTGGAAGTGGAAATGGAAAATATCGGCAACCGGGTGCGAAAATATTACTCGCTTACCAAAGCAGGAAAAAAACAAACGGCAACAGCCATGATTGAATTACAGATGTTCCTGCAAACCTTGCAAACCCTTGTAAATCCCAAACTGGCTTAATGATGCTTACCAACCAACAGATCGAACAGCTTTTTATCTTTTGCAAAAAACACTATGTTGAGTATTATGACGTACAGGTAGAGTTGGTAGATCACCTGGCCAATGCCATTGAAGAAAAGATGGCTGTAGAACCGGCTCTTACATTTGAGGAAGCGTTGCAGACCGTATACAATGGATTTGGTATACATGGATTTGCTCCGCTGGTAAAAGAAAAGGAAAAGGCTGCTAAACGATTTAATCAGAAATTGGTCAGAAAACTTTTTTTAGAGCAGCTACGCTGGCCAAAGATCTTTGTTGCATTGGCTGTTTTTGCAGCGATTTACAGTCTTTTACAATTACACAATAAAGACTTTGCCAGGGCAATCATCATTGCTGCTATTGCAATACCCACGTTTGTGATACTTGTTATCATGAGACGATTGCAACTGACACAGAAGCGGGCGGGTAAAAAATTTCTGCTGGTAAATCTGGGAGGCATAATCAATTTCTTTTTGTTGCCATTGAACAGCTTTAATGTTATCAATCCTTTAATACAGAGAGATGGAGGAATAATTGATGGCATTGGTGTTACCGGTAGTTTGCTGATCAGCCTGTTGTTTGCGGCATATCTTGTGGCGCTGATCGCTTCTTATCAAACGGTGCAGCATATAAAAGGTGTATTGAACAGAAGCTATCCGGAAGTATTTGCGTCGTAATCAGCGGTTAATTGCGAAAGGTGAAACGTCAAATGTAAAAGGTAATTAACCCCGCCACGGAGGTATCCGGCGGATGTCTCACCAGCCGGGATCAAAAATACCTTAGCTCAACAAATGAGAATGTATGATGGCTGAACGATATAAAAAAAACAAAGCCCTGCAATGCAGGGCTTTGTTGAACAAGCTTTGTAGTTCTACTCTAAAATTTTCAGAGCGGTAGAGCACAGATACAGGAATGCATACAGGCACCCGAGTACTACGCCTCCCAAAAGAACTAAACGGGTAATCACGGGTTTTAATGAATGGGTTTGCTGAACATTCATAGCTTTCATAGGTACCGTTTTGGAGTGAATAATATTTGGTTTTTCAAAAGATATCGAAAACAAAATACTACTCAGGCCTGCTTTGTGCAAGAGGAGTTTTACTAAGAATTTATCGTTTTTCAGGCCGTAATTTCATCACCAACTACGTAATTGTAAACCTGTAAATACCCATTCCGGCGTGTAAATGAGGCGGTTATCAGTATGTGCCAGGTACCAGGGGGTCAGGTCTGCATGCATAGGGTTTTTTACAATATGTATATCCTGAGCAGGCATATAGCTTTGTGCCAGCAGGTAGATCCGTTGTCCTTCATTGTTAACCGCTACATCTATCATTATCATGGCATGACCCGGTGAACCACCTTTGATCAGTACATCGCCCGGCTGTAGCTGTTGCCATGTTTTTACCGGCTTTAACTGTTTTTCGAGCGATGCTGTACCGCAATACGAAAATACTTTTTCAAGGTACTGTTGAAATTGCTGCCTGTCATTACCATCGGTATACCGGTATTGTTTACCATTGTTATCAGCAAATACGATCTGTGAAAATTGTTTACGGCTATACAGGTATTCGGCGCGTAACCGCATTACTGCATCGGCACATTGTTGCAGATCTTTAGTACCGACAGATACATCCAGTACGGCAAACTGTGCATCCTGGTTTCGTTTCAGTGAGCCATTGTACAGGTGTACCCGGTTGTCTTTTTTCAAAGGAATATGTTGCAGCCAGGCAGCAAATGAACTGTCTGCGCAGGGAAGTCTTTTAAATCCGGTGGGTAGCGGAATATCGCCTACCTGCTTATATTGTACGGGAGTTACCTGCTGCTTTTTGCCTGTAGTATCTGTCTGCCTGGGCTGAGGAGTGTTACAGGAACCAAAAAATGGCAAAATAATTGTCATTAGCAGGTGCAGTTTCATATTTCACTACATTTGGGTGTAGTAACTAAGATGAAGTGGTATTATTTTTCCATGCAAAAGAATGTTAAAAAGATATGTCTAACATACTGATCATTGACGACGAAAAAGCCATCCGTAAAACACTCGGTGAAATACTTTCTTACGAGGGATACAAGATAGAAGAGGCTGGTGATGGCGAAGAAGGATTGAAGAAATTCAAGGAAAAAAATTACGACGTGGTACTGTGCGATATCAAGATGCCCAAGCTGGACGGCCTGGAGTTTCTTGACAAGGTTCGCGAGATCAATCCTGATATACCCGTGATCATGATTTCCGGTCACGGAACCATCGAAACAGCAGTGGAAGCCGTTAAAAAAGGTGCATACGATTATATTTCCAAGCCACCTGATCTGAACCGTTTGCTGATCACCATCCGCAATGCCATGGATAAAACCAACCTGGTGGCGGAAACCAAAGTGCTCAAACGCAAAGTGAGCAAGGTGGAGGAAATGATCGGCGAATCAGGCCCCATTGTAAAGATCAAAGAAACGATTGATAAAGTGGCGCCTACCGATGCGCGTATCCTGGTGACCGGTGAGAACGGCGTGGGAAAAGAACTGGTGGCCCGCTGGGTACATGAAAAAAGTAACCGTGCTTCCGGTCCGCTGGTAGAAGTGAACTGTGCAGCCATTCCCGGCGAACTGATCGAAAGCGAACTGTTTGGTCATGAAAAAGGTTCTTTCACTTCTGCGGTAAAACAACGTATCGGCAAATTTGAACAGGCCAATGGCGGCACGCTGTTCCTGGATGAAATTGGTGATATGAGCCTGAGTGCCCAGGCCAAAGTATTGCGTGCACTGCAGGAAGGTAAGGTGACCAGGGTAGGGGGCGATAAAGATATCAGTGTGGATGTTCGTGTAATTGCAGCTACCAACAAAGACCTGCTGAAAGAAGTAGATGATAAAAATTTCCGTCTCGACCTGTATCACCGTCTCAGTGTGATCATTATTCATGTGCCTTCACTGAACGATCGCCGTGCTGACATTCCCTTGCTGGTAGATAAATTTCTGGCCGATATCTGTGCTGAATATGGCATTGCCAAAAAAGCAATTGATAAGGAAGCGCTCACTGCTTTACAACAACACAACTGGACTGGTAACATCCGTGAATTGCGCAATGTAGTAGAACGTCTCATCATTCTTTCCGGTAAAACCATTACTGAGGAGGATGTGAATACGTATGTGCTGCCAAGACGGTAGGTGGCAGGTTCCCGGTTTCTGGATACAGGTAAGGCCTCTGCCTGAGTAGCATTCACTATAATATCCTGGTGTGATGAAAGGCTACAGAGATATTGAAATATTCATAGGGTAGCAACGACCTGCGGTTGCCGTACATAAAAATGACATTGCATTGCCAGAATTTGAGCTGTGTGAAGAAAGCAGCCAGATAAGGCGTTCATCAAAGGCTGTTACAAGTGCCATTGTTGAAGGTTATGGAAGAAGGAGGTACAAAGTAGATTTTATCCGCTTTCTGATATAGGCTCAATCGGAATGTGATGAAACAATTGCTCATCTCAGCTTTTTATACAATACAGATTCCTTAAAAGATGAAGCTCTTTATAATGAGTTTATTGAAGGGCATAATACATTAAGCAAAAAGATAACAGGTTTCTGCAGTGGGTAGAAGCAAACCTGAACGATCTTTATCCAGGGGCGTCCTGAAACCGGTAACCAGAAACCGGCCTTACCCTACAAACTCCGCCACTGCATTCTGGCATTTCAGAATATGAACATTGGCGGGAAGTTCGGTTAGCTGGCAGGTTTTAGTGCCGCAGAAGAAAATCTCTTTGTCCGGGAACATCGCAGACAGCTTGAAAGCATAGTCGTCCATATCACAACGGACAAGACTATTGGCCTGGTGACAGTACAACTGCGTAAAGGGCTGCGACTGACCAAAGGTTTCCAGCATTTCAAGTGATACATTGGTGCCCAGGTAGATATGGGGCACTTTTTGTTTTTTAAGACGGTATTGTGCAAACAGCAATGCAACTTCCTGGAAATCACCTTTAGGAGCAAATAGCAATACCCGGCGACCTTCTGTATAGGGTGTAGGTTCCAGTCCGTCAATAGCTACCAGCATCTTTTTCACAATCAGTGCACGGGCAAAATGTTCCTGCGCGGGAATAACATGTCCGGCCAGCCATAATACATTCATGCGCTGCAATACCGGGAAAACCACCTGGGTAACACATTTTTCAAAACCGATATACAGGATAATATTGTACAGTACCTTTTCAAAACGGGCAGTGTCCAGTGCAATGGCGGCTTCGGTAAGCTGGTTTACAAAAATCCCATAGCTCTCGGCGTTCGCTTTCAGCTCCAGGGTCAGTTTGCTGATCTCAGCTTCTGGTAAACAGGCTATTTGTGAAATTTTATAACCATTGGAGTACAGGTAAGCAATTTTAAGCAGCCTTTTCAGATCGTCGTGATCATAAAAACGATGCTTGCTCTCCTTGCGCTTACAGCACAAAAGTTGGTAACGCTGCTCCCAGATGCGGAGTGTATGAGCCTTTATTCCAGTAAAGTTTTCTATATCGCGTATAGAAAAAATATTCATATTCATGTAACAGGGCGGAAGTTATTACAACTAATGGAACTGTTCAAATAGTGTTCATGAAAATTTAACAAGTTTGCTAAAGGTTAGCTATATTTTAGCAAAATATTCATGTCAGTACGGGCGCAAGTCAATTATTATGGTATTTTTGCCCGGCCTCTAAAACATTCATAATGAGTTTACACGACTTGTCAATCATCATTCTGGTTTCCCTAATAATTGTCTGGTTACCCGCTTTTGGCCTTGCAAAACTCTTTCCGAAAGCCGGTATCGAGTCCTGGAAAGCCTGGGTCCCTTTCTTAAACACCTGGGAAATAGTGAAAGTTGCACAAATCAGAAAACATTGGTTTTTCTGGCAGTTTATTCCCATTGTTGGCTGGTTTATAAGCATGTGGCTGCTGGTAGAATTTGCCAAGCTGTTTGGTAAATTCGGTTTTCTGCAACATGCAGGCGCCGCACTGGTACCATTTATCTACTTCCCGGTAATGGGCTCTGACGCCAAAGAACGTTTTATCGGCGCTGAACAGGTAAAAAAGCATAAAAAATCTGCTGCGCGCGAGTGGGTGGACGCCGGTGTCTTTGCAGTGGTAGCTGCCACCCTGATCAGAACATTCGTTTTTGAGGCTTATACCATACCTACAGGTTCTATGGAAAAGACCCTGTTGATCAACGATTTTCTTTTTGTAAGCAAGCTAACCTATGGTCCGCGTATTCCCAATACCCCGCTGGCCATTCCTTTCGTACATCATACATTGCCCGTTGTCAACACCAAATCATATACTGAACTGGTGCATTTGCCTTATACCCGTTGGTTTGAAAAACCGGTAAAACGCAATGATGTAGTGGTGTTCAACTTCCCTGCCGGAGATACACTGACCAAAGAGATGGATTCGCAGAATCCTTATTATGATATCCTGCAGGATGCAGAGATCCGCAAATACAATGACCTGAAATCCCAGTATCGTGATGAAGCACAATTGCAGGCAGCCAGCAAAGCAGCCGCACGCGAATACGTGTGGGATACCTATACGGTAGTAACACGTCCTGTTGATAAACGGGAGAATTATATCAAGCGTTGTGTGGCTATAGCCGGTGATACGATCCAGATAAAAGACGGTCACCTGTTTGTAAACGGGCAACCGGCTTTTCTTTCACCCACGGCTGCTACAGATTATATCATGAGAGTGAATAATAATGCTACCGATCGCGATGGGTTGATCAATACCCTGCGTGAAGCAGGTGTACGCATTAACGAGCGCCCGGATGGTGATTTGTCTGATCCCGTGAACAATACCTATAGCATCAATCTCACCCAGTCAGAACTGGAAATTGTAAAGAAGCTGCCTTTTGTAACCGGTATTACTCCGATTATAGATACGTCTTATCTTGACTGGCGCATATTTCCGCGTGATACCAGTGTAGCCCGCTGGACAGTAGATGAATTTGGTCCGCTGTGGATTCCGAAAAAAGGCGTTACCATACCGCTGACCAAACAAAATATTGCATTCTATCAGAGAGCCATCCAGGTATACGAACACAATGAATGGACAGAACAGAACGGTAAGATCTTCATCAATGGCCAGGAAGCAACTTCCTATACCTTTAAAATGGACTATTTCTGGATGATGGGTGATAACCGTCATCGCTCACAGGATAGTCGTTACTGGGGTTTTGTACCGGAAGATCATGTGGTAGGTGGTGCCTGGCTGATCTGGATGAGCTGGGATAAAGGTGTGCGTTGGAACCGTATGTTCAGAACGATACATTAATGTGTACAGGGGAGTTTGAAAATCTGAGAATGTGCAAATTTGAAAATGGGATATCCTGATGGTTGTATTGTTTGATTGTTGTTGAAAGCTGCCGGCTTTGCACTACGGGCTGTGAGTAAATACAAGTTCCGAAGAAAGAAATCCGAAGTAAGAAATACGGCTTCATTTTATTGCCGCTTTGCGATACTTAGCTAGTTGCCAGCAAAAATAGCATCGACCACTCACGACTGACGATTCACGACTCAAGATCATATATTCACAATATTTCGTATCTTACAGCATCCTTCTGCAGCCCGCGGGAGGATTTTTTGTCTGTACTTATCCTGTTCACAGACAAGGCTTGTAAACACGATATATGAAGAAAAACGAATACACCTTTGCTTACGAAGTTTACGACTCTATAGATGAACTGAAAGAAGAAGATGCCTGGTTGCTGAACGAAGCCCGTGAGGTAACGGAACATGCCTATGCGCCATATTCGCACTTCCAGGTAGGCGCAGTGGGTAAAATGACAAACGGGGAAATTGTAGCTGGCTCTAACCAGGAAAATGCATCCTTTCCGGCAGGTCTTTGTGCTGAAAGGGTTTTACTGGGGTCTGCGTCTTCGTTGTACCCGGGTGTTCCGATTGAAACGATCGCTATCAGTTATCAGAGCAGCAATAGTGAAAGTAATCAACCTATCAGTCCCTGTGGTATTTGTCGGCAATCGTTACAGGAATTTGAAACACGTGTCAATCATCCGATACGCCTGATATTGGGCGGCATGGAAGGTAAGGTATTTGTCATTCCTGATGCAGGCATGCTATTGCCGCTGGCATTTACCAGTAAAGAACTGAATGTCTGAGGTCATTTTTGATCACTTCTTGTCCTGCGCCACTACATAGCCGTTAAATGAGATCGGCTGACGATTGGTGCTGATCACCTGCAGGGATGCACTTCCACCGGTGAAGATGCTGAGTGATAACTGTTGTACATCACGTGTGTCAGAAGGCTTGATAATAATATCCCATCCGTCTTTTTTATCCTTCACTGTATAAGAGAATTTGGTAGAGGTGAACTGTATACCGCCGCTGTTGGGATCTACATTGCCGTATGCCCTTCCAAAATAAGGCAGAAATGAGATCACAGAATCTTTGGTAATGCGTACATCATATTCGCTGGTCAACTGGCGTGTGCGACCGCTCATAGGTAATACCGTCTGGGCCTTAAAAGTATAGTTCTGTGCCTGAACAGCATTGGTAATAGCTTCATTTTTTTGCGCCTGCTTATTCTTTTTATTATCCTGCGCCAGCAGGGTATTATTCACTGCTGGTAACAGCAACAGTATTGTAATGCCCGCCAGGTAATATATCTTTTTCATATTGTCCTGTTTTTGTAATGTAATAAGCAGCAAGATAGTGGCTGGATACACAACTGGTGTACATGGAAGTGATATACTTAAAGTTACGAAATAGTTGGTTAAAGAATTATGAAAACCAGGTGCAGGTCGGGGCTTATCATTCACTTTCAGGTGATCAATATTCTGTTTCAGTATTGCCAGGTACGGCCAAAGCTTTTGTACATCATCCGTTTGTCAATGTAATAGCGCGGGGACATCAGAACGGCATCACAGCAAACGCGGGGAAATTATAGCCGGCAGAAAAAAATAAAAATTATCAGGATTATCCGGCAGATCCTGAGACGGTATTTTATGCCTCCAGCCGGATATCATTTTCTGCAAATCCTACGCAGGTAAGAATGAGTCCCTGCTCCATATCTTTTTCCGTCAATACATCATTGATGCTCATTTTTACACTGCCGTTGGTACAACGGGCCACGCAGGTACCGCAACGGCCTCCTTTACAACTGTAAGGCAGATGAATATCATGGTTCAGGGCTGCCTGCAGAATGGTGGTGGGATAACTTACACTGAACTCATATTGACGATTGTCGAAATATAATGAAACCTTTCGGGGAGCAGTATCTATAGCAAATGCAGGAGGTGGAATGGTTTCAATAACAAAATTCTCTTTACGCAGTTGTGTTTCGGCAAAACCCATTACACGGGCAGTAAACTGAACCATACGCATAAAAGGTCCGGGTCCGCAGGTATATAAAATACTATTGGCGGTAGCAGGAGTGTGTACAATATGTTCCGGCAACAGGAAATGACCAAAACGATAATCGTTCAGTAGTTTTTCAAACAACCAGTTATTCAGTCGTTGTGGTGGTGTTTCGTGATGAAGCGGGTTACTCAGTAACAATACCTGTTTGAACCGCGGTTCATATTGTTGTTGCAATTGTTCCAGCTCACGGCGATAAATAATGTTCTGTTCATCGCGGTTCTGATAGATCAGCAATACCGGGCTTAGTGGCTGTTGCTGTAAAATCTTTTTCAACAGTGAAAAAACAGGAACAATACCGCTGCCGGCGGCTACCAGTATTACCGGCCTGGTTTCTGCTGCATGTGTTTGCAGTGTAAACAAGCCGGAAGCAGGTAAACTGTTGAAAACACTGCCTGGTTGCAGGGTGTTCAGCAGGTAACGTGATATTTCACCGTTCTCTTTACGCTTAATGGTAATGGATATATTGCGGTCGATACCGGGAGCAGAACGGATAGAGTAGGAGCGCCGTACTTCGCGTTCATTATGCTGTACCAGTAGTGTAAGGAATTGTCCTGCATCATAAGTTACAGGCGTGCCGTTCACTTCTTCCAGCAGATACGTATTGGTATCAGGTGTTTCACGAATAACCTTGGTTACTTTCCACAACAACAGGGGGGCCGTCATTTATTATCGCACATTTTTACCAGGATGCGTCCCATTACTTTGCCCTGCAGAATAGCGTCAATATAATTGCTATTGAGCTCTTCCAGGGAAACTTCTTTGGCAATCGCATTCAGTTTATCTTTAATGTTCCACTGTTCGGCTAGCTTATCCCATACCGCCAGCCGGTTGCTCATAGGGGTTTCTGCCGATCCTACACCCAGCAAACTTACACCATTCAGAATAAAAGGATATACATTGGCTCCTTCCAGTTTGGGTGAACCTGCCAGCCCGGTACTGACTACTGTACCTTCAGCTTTACAACCTTTCAGCAGGGTAAGTAATGTATTGCCACCCACGGTATCAATAGCGCCTGCCCATTGCGGCCGCAGTAAACTTTTGCCGGAGGCATCATCTGCAAACGAGCGGGGTTCAATGCGGGCGGCCCCCAGGAATTGAAGGTATTCTGTTGCATTGGATTTACCACTTACAGCAATCACTTCATAACCGGCTTTAGCCAGTATGGCCACAGCCATGCTGCCTACACCTCCGGATGCTCCTGTTACCACAACAGGACCTGCATCGGGCGTTTGTCCCAGCATTTCCATTTTAAACAGTGCAGAGGCAGCAGTAAAACCTGCAGTACCCATAACCATACATTCACGCAGACTGTATTGCTCAGGCTTTTTAACGATCCATGCCGCCGGTATGCGTATATACTCGCCAAAACCACCAGCCGTGTTCATGCCCAGGTCGTAACCCGTTACCAATACTTCGTCGCCGCTTACAAATGATTCGCTGCGGCTGAGTTCCACAATACCTGCTGCATCAATACCGGGGGTGTGCGGGTATTTGCGCGTGATGCCTTTGTTGCCTGTGGCAGAAAGCGCATCTTTATAGTTAAGCGCAGAATATAATACCCGGATAACCACTTCGCCGGGCGGAAGATCATCCAGTTCGCGATTAATAATGGAACGTTCTATTTTTCCTTCGGGGGTTTCTGTAATCCAGAGTGCTTTAAAGGTCATGGCCGATATTGATTTTATCTGAAATCATCAACTGTTGTGCCAACGATATCTATTTAAGGAATGTTGAGCAATTGGTGATAAAACGTATAGCTTTCGTCGTCAAAACATACAAATATTATTTCATTTAAAGCAGTATTCTGAAGCGGGTATTGCTGTACTGTGCTGACAGCAATGGCAGCGGCTTTTGCTTTCGGAAACCTGTACACGCCGGTACTGATGCCGGGAAAAGCGATGGAGTTAACAGCGTGCTCAACAGCCAGCGCCAGTGAGTTGCGGTAACAACTGGCCAGCAGTTGTTCTTCATGACTGCGACCGCCCTGCCACACAGGACCAACCGTATGGATAACATATTTTGCAGGTAGCTTACCGGCAGTGGTGATCACGGCTTCGCCGGTAGCACAGCCGCCCTGTCGCGCGCGGATAGCCTGGCAGGCTTCCAGTATGGCAGAACCTCCGGCACGATGAATGGCTCCATCCACACCTCCTCCGCCCAGCAGGGAACCATTGGCAGCGTTGACAATGGCATCCGCCTGTATGCGGGTAATATCTCCTTTGTGTATGGTAATTCGGGTTTTCATTGGAAAAAAAGATCAAATGTGAAAAGCCGGTTGTGAGTGGCGCGTCGTGAATGGTCAAAAAATGAAAAGTCAAACGTGAATCGTGAGACATCAATCGTGAGTGGTCAATGAAAACAGTTTCGGGTTGCGTGTTTCTGGTTCTGCAATTCCCGGATTCCTGATAAAAGAAATTTGGATCTCTGCTCCCTGGTTAACCTGTCCATTTTTCAACATCTCAACCATTTACCACCTGAACCTTACCACTTATGTCTTTGCAGACTTCCGAGCCCAGATGGCTTACTGCAGGTCCGCCATAACCATCAAACAATAAATCAGCACATTCTTAAATTACCCTGTACTCATTAAAAAAGCGTTTGCACACCATTGGCAATCTTATTCTCATGCTCCAGCAACCATCTTTTGCGCCACAGACCACCTGCATAACCAATCAGATCATTGTTAGATCCGATAACGCGGTGACAGGGTACTACAATAGCAAGCTGATTTTTACCGTTGGCAGATGCTGCTGCACGGATCACTTTGGAATCGCCCAGCCGGCGGGATAGTTCCAGATAGCTGATGGTTTTACCAAAAGGGATCTTCACCAGTTCCTGCCACACGATCTGCTGAAACGGTGTGCCCTGCTGCTGCATGGGAAAATCAAAAATGCGCCGGGTACCGGCAATATATTCCTGTAATTGTTTGATGGCCTGTATTGCTACGGAAGGCAATGCGGGTGTGGCTGCAAAGGTGGAATGTACTTCGGCGTTTTCCAGGAAATGTACTTCCTGCACATACTCGTCAGTGCCTGATACACGCAGCAAACCCACCGGTGATTCACAATAGGTAACAAAAATGCCGGCAGGCGCTGATGGCCGTACTGCTTCCTGTGGCGTAATAGCCGGCATAGCAATATCGAAAGGGGCCAAGGAGTTATCCGTCATGATAAAGCGTTTATAACGGTGATGATCCCGTGAAAAAAGCCGGTGTTATCCTATTTTCCAGCCATTGTCGACAGGTTTGTCGGGACACAGTAAAACTACTTCTTTTTTGTCAGTGTAAACGCCCAGAATGAGGCATTCACTGAAAAAATTAGCAATCTGTTTGGGGGGAAAGTTTACAACTGCTACTACCTGCTTTCCAATCAATTCGTTTTGCGCATACAGTGCGGTAACCTGTGCCGAAGATTGTTTGATACCCAGTTCTCCAAAATCAATAGAAATCTGGTAGGCCGGCTTTTTTGCTTTTGGAAAATCGCTAACTTTCACAATCGTTCCGACCCTGATATCTATTTTCTCAAAATCATCCCAAGTTATTGTTGACATCCATTATATTTTTTCAACATCTAAATTAGACAAATTATGAAACGTAACGCAACCGCAGTATGGAACGGATCAGGAAAAGATGGAAACGGTACCCTTACCACGCAAAGTACAACCCTTAATAAAACCCAGTACTCTTACAAATCTCGTTTTGAAGAAGGCACGGGCACCAATCCTGAAGAATTGATTGCAGCTGCACATGCAGGCTGTTTTACCATGAAGCTGGCCTTTGTACTGGGCGGCGGTGGTTTTACTCCGGAAAGTATTGAAACCACTTCTACAATAACACTGGATAATGGCGCTATTACAGAATCACATCTTGTGGTAAAAGCAAAAGTACCCGGCATTACTGAAGATAAATTTAAAGAAGCAGTGGCCGATGCAGAAGCAAACTGCCCGGTGAGCAAAGTCCTGAACGCAAAGATCAGCTCTGAAGCTACTTTAGTGTAATAACAATTTATTTGTACATAGCACAATGGGAATAAGCAGATGCTTATTCCCATCTTTTTTTGTAGAACCTGCAACTGGTAATAATACTGAAATAATATCAGGCTGTTTTTTGCGTTACTGCTGAATACTGTTTCATGAAGAAATAGGTATGATGGATATTTTTTATTGTTATGTGTGACACGTAAAAAAGCAAATGTGGCAATGCTATTGTGGTGCGCGATGTCTTTTATATTTGCAGTGATACCTGAAAAACCAACCCTTTTTTCCGGAGCCTATGAGGAATTTTCTACTTAGTTTATCAGTAACCCTGTTTTCTGCTGTTTCTTCCTTTGCGCAAAATGTTTTAATTATAAATGATGGAGGTGCCTATACCATGCACCTCAGGTGGCAGGCAATTGTTACAGGTATGGGATATACAGCCAATTTACAGCCCACCTCCGTACTGGATAATACATCCTTTTTTGCCAGTACCAATGCATTGATCATTCCTTCAGGTTTTACCTCATTAACAACAACGCAGATCAATACCGTACAAGCTTTTCTGCAGTCTGGCAAAGCTGTGTATGTACAGGGTGAGTATCTGATTACCTATCAGGGCAATCAATTTTTTAGCCAACTTGTCAATAGCCTGGGTGGAAATTTTACGTGGACAGGAACAGTAAGCGGAAGTCTTATACCCAATGATGTACGTGGACCAATCTCAGGGCCTGGTTTGCCATACTATTGGTATGGCGCAACCGGCACCACTACCAGCCGTTATGTAACTCCCTTTATAATTTATAATTCCACACCTATAGGCTGGGTATTTGATCCACCCAATCAGGCCTATGGAATGCTGATCACCACAACAGATCAGGATTGGGTACTGAATAGCGGCATTTATTCTGATGCACAAACAGTAATGAAGAATATATTGCTGAAGTTACTGAACCCTATACAAACAGTCAATACTACTCTTCAGATCTGCTCCGGGCAACTACCTTATACATGGCATGGACAAAGCATTGCCGCCGGTGGGTTGTCAATAGCCTCCTATATAACAACATCAGTACTGACCGGTAAGGACAGCGTAACCGTTCTGCATCTTGAAGTACAGAATTCTATAAATACTACTCAATCAATTACCATCTGCGCCAGCCAGTTGCCCTATACATGGCATGGACAAACTGTTAACGCCGGAGGTACTGCCGTAGCTACTTATATAACAACATCTGCAGCAGGTTGTGACAGCGTTGTAAAACTGGATCTTACAGTGAATCCATTGAAAACAGGAACTGAAAATATTACCATCTGTGCAAACCAATTACCGTATACCTGGCATGGGCAGGCGGTCAGTGTAGGCGGCGCAGCGGTAGCTACTTATACAACTTCTTCTTTCCTGACAGGTTGTGACAGTATTGTAACATTAAACCTTACTGTAAACCCGGTAAAAACAACCACGGAAAACATTACTATTTGTGCCAATCAGCTACCGTATACCTGGCATAGTAAAACTGTAACTGCCGGAGGTACTGCTGCAGCTACCTATACCACAGCCTCTTTGCTGACAGGTTGTGATAGTACGGTAACATTAAATCTTACTGTAAACCCGGTAAAAACAGCCACGGAAAGTATTACTATCTGCGCCGGCCAGTTGCCCTATATATGGAACGGCCAAACCATCGCTGCCGGAGGTACTGCAGTTGCCACCTATACTATTCCATCTGCATTAACCGGTTGCGATAGTATCACCACGCTGAACCTGGTTCTGAATGCTGCGCCTGTTTTGGGTGCTCAGCCCGGCGATGCAACTATTTTAATTGGCGATAATACCAGTTTTGCCATTACGGCCAGTGGCGCAGGTATCAGTTACCAGTGGCAGGTAAATACAGGAAGTGGTTTTGTGAATGTAACAGATGGAGTCGTATACAGCGGTGCTGCTACAGCTACGTTAAATATCACCAATGCTCCGCTCAGTATGAATGGCTACCATTATCGCTGTGCAGTAACAGGTACATGCGGTGCCCCGGTTATCAGTAATGAATCGTTACTGACAGTTAATAAACATCCGCAAACCATATCATTCCAATCTTATACAAATGGCAGTACGGTGCCCAAAACGTATGGTGATGCTGATTTCAGTGCTGCAGCTACAGCTTCTTCCGGTTTAACCGTTACTTACAACAGCAGCAACACTGCAGTGGCAACCATCAATGCTGCCGGACAGGTATCTGTTAAAGGGGCAGGGACTACTATGATCACTGCAATACAGGGCGGAGACGCTATGTTCCAGTCTGCAGCAACAGCTACTTTATTTATACAGGTCCATAAAAAAGACTTACAGATAGTAGCAGATTATAAAACAAGACCGTATGGTGAGCCTAATCCTTCATTGACAATAAGCTATTCAGGATTTGTGAACGGCGAAAATGAATCGGCCATCACTGCGCCTGTACCGGCTACCGGTGTAATACTGACCACTATGCCCGGTACTTATCCCATTACCTTGTCTGGTGGAGCCGCCGCCAACTACAACCTGCTTTTAACCAATGGCAGTTTTGAAGTAACAGGAGCTGTGGTGTATATTGATCTGCAGCCGAATAACCAGGATGCCTGTGAAAAAGGGCAGGCCGGGTTTATTACCGCGGCAAGTGCTGCCAGTCCTATTGTTACAGTGGCCTATCAATGGCAGGAAAGTATGAATGGTACCAACTGGCAGGATATTGCAGGTGCTACCGGTGATACCTATGTTACAGCAGCAGTGAACAGCCGTTATGTTCGTTGTGTTATTCTTGCACCGGGTACGGCAGCACCTACACAGGCCGCATATTTTACAGTAAATCCTTTGCCAGATGTCAAGGCGTTTAAGTCAAACGATCTGGATTGTAACCTGGGCAGTGCCAAACTCACAGCCACAGGTGCGGTATCTTACAACTGGTCGCCACTGACAGGAATGAACAATGCGGGGATTGCCAACCCGGTTGTTAGTCCAACAGCAGCAACTATGTATACCGTAACCGGTACTGATGACAAAGGATGCATAAATTCAGATAGTGTAAAAGTGGAGATACTTACTATCAGGAATGGGGAAAATGTAGTAGCCAATGCCTTTACGCCCAATGGTGATGGTAAGAACGATTGTTTTGGTATCAAATACTGGGGGGTGATCCAGAAAATAGAATTCAGCGTTTACAACCGCGATGGCCGCCGTATTTTTCATACTACCACACCGGGAGCCTGCTGGGACGGTACTTTCAATGGTCAGCCGCAACCTACCGGTACGTACGTATACAGTATCCGCGCATTAACGCAATGCGGCGTCATTGACAGAAAGGGTACCGTGACGTTGATCAGGTAGGGAGGGAAGGCGCAAGGTTCAAGATATAAGGTTCAAAGGTATAAGATCTAAAGTGCAGGGCATAGCGTATTTCCCTGCACTTTCTGTATATACATATGTTGCTAAACGAGGTAATAGTTTTCTGCATTAACTTTTTCATTTTTTGATCTTCGGTGCTGCTTCATTCTGGCTTTTCCTGTAACTTGTTTGGGCTAAACCGATTTTGTACTAATCATTTCCTGTAAAGTTTTGTCAAATGAAAAAAAAGCACCAGATCAGTCAGTCGCGCAGGCACTTTATCCGGAATACCTCGGTAGCTGCTGCCGGCTTTTTTATTGTACCCAGGCACGTGTTGGGACGTGGTTTTGTAGCTCCCAGTGATAAACTGAATATTGCCGGTATCGGTGCCGGTGGTAAAGGACAGAGCGACCTGTCGGAATTTGCCAAAAGTCCCAATGTGAACATTGTGGCTTTGTGTGATGTGGATGATCGTGCTGCAGCCAAATCACGTACACGTTTTGCCAAAGCGAATTATTACAGGGATTTCCGGGAAATGCTGGAGAAAGAGAAAAACAATATTGATGCCTGCTCTATTTCCACACCGGACAATACACACGCAGTAGCAACCCTTGCTGCCATGCAACTGGGTAAGCATGTATATACACAAAAACCGCTGACACACGATATTTATGAAGCAAGATTGCTGACAGAAGCCGCTAAAAAATACAAAGTGGTAACCCAGATGGGCAACCAGGGAGGATCGGGCGACGGTGTACGCATTGGTAAAGAAATTTTTGAAGCCGGTTTACTGGGCGAAGTCCATACAGCTCATGCCTGGACCAATCGCCCGGTATGGCCGCAGGGGATCCCTGCGCCCTCCGGAAAATTTGATATTCCCAAAGAACTGGACTGGGATCTGTGGTTAGGCCCTGCCAAAAACATTGATTACAATCCTGCCTATGTACCGTTCAACTGGCGTGGCTGGTGGGCATTTGGTACCGGTGCATTGGGCGATATGGCCTGTCACATTATGGATCCTATCTATCGCATTTTACCCATTTTATATCCTGACTCTGTTGAGTGCAGCGTAAGCAACCAATGGAAAGATATGTGGGCAGAAGCGAATTATATTGACAGTTGTCCGCCATCTTCTATCATTCACCTGAATTACCCGCGCAATGATGGCAAAGGCAATATCAAAGTATCATGGCACGATGGTGGCCTGTTGCCGCAACGTCCTGACGAACTATTGCCGGAAGAAGCATTTGGCAACTGGGATGGTGGTGTGTTGTTCATCGGTACCAAAGGAAAACTGTTGTTTGACTGTTACGGAGGCAATCCGCGTTTACTGCCTACCAAACTGATGACAGAAAAGAAACTGCCCAAACCAACTATCAGACGTGTTACGGAAGGGCACTATATACAATGGGTAAACGCCTGTATGGCCGGTTATGGTAAAGGCGAAACCAGTTCTCCCTTTGAGTATGCAGGGCCGTTTACAGAAAGCATCCTGATCGGTAACCTCGCTATCCGTAGCTGGATGATGGTAAATCCCAAACTGAAAGGATGGGAAGACAAATATCTTGGCCGCAAGAAGTTGCTGTGGGATGCAAAAAATATGAAGATCACCAATTTTGACGAGGCCAATCAATTTGTAAAACGCGAATACCGCGATGGCTGGAACCTGACCTTGTAATGACAGATATTGAAGTTTTTGAGATAAAAGGATTTCGTCTGCCGGCGAGATCCTTTTTTATTTTTTGCATGCCTTATGTCAGTAAATCACAATGTTACTCCATTCTGCAATATCTAGCGAATCAATACGATGTTTCCTTTGCGTTGCAGGGGGGCGCCGGCAGAAGTAATGACGTTAACAACATATATGTACGAACCTGCTGGTGCAGGATGACCATTCAACATACCATCCCAGCCTTTGCTGATATTTTTACTGTGAAATATTTCCTGTCCCCACCGGTTGAAGATGCGCATGTCAAATGATCTGGGTGTATCGTAGGTCTTAATGCGAAATGCATCATTGCGTCCGTTGGCATCCGGTGTAAAAGCATTGGGAAAATAATATTCCCTACAATTGCCGTTATACCCTTTTATTGTAATGCTTGCAGTGGAAGAACAACCATTGGCATCTGTGCCTGTCAAGAAATATGTTTCATCCTGCACTAACAACAGGGTAGGACTATTGCCGGAAAGCGGATATAAACCATTGGTGCCGGGCGTCCAGGTATAGGTGTCTGCACCATTGGCACGCAGGGTTACATAATCGCCTATACACAACGATGTGGTGACGGGCGTTATAAAGACTGCTGGTTGAGGAAATATATTGACACTGTGCTGCACGCTGTTGCTACAGGCACCGGTAGTAGTGGTAAGGCTGATAGGGTAGGTTCCGGCCTGAGACCAGTTTACTTCATAAGGTCCGGCGCCAGAACCTGTCACCATTGTTGCCTGGTGAAAATTCCAGTTATAGGTATCTGGTACAGAATTGAGAGCAGACAGTTGAACAACAGCATTATTGCCGATACACGCATCCCGTATATCAAAATCCGGTTTGGGATTGGACAATATCGTTACCGGAATAATAAGTCGGTCGCTTTCACACCGGTGAGCATCGGTTTGTGTTACATAGTAATAAACAATACCGGGTGTTGTGGAAACCGGAGTGGGAGCTGCTACAGTAGCTACGCCACCTGTTGCCTGTGCATACCATTGCAGGGTGGTACCTGTAGCTTGCAGGGGGGATGTTATTGCATATTGACAATAGCTTACAGGCGATACAATACCCGGTACAGCCGGTAAAGGATAAACTGTAACATCAAACTGTGCACGCGGACTTTCACATTGCTGTGTATTGGTCTGCGATACATACCATGTAATAGTACCGGCAGCAGTAGTAGCTGGTATAGGAGCAACAGTACTGCCTGTGCCGCCTGTAGCAGCAGCATACCATAACAGGTTGCTGCCTGCCGCACTGAGCGGTAATGACGAAGATGAAAGGCAATAACCAATAGGGCTGACCACAGGTGCCGCAGGTGTTGCGTGTACAACAACGTTGAGCGGAACGCGTGCCGATCTGCTGCAGCTTACAGCATCCTGTTGTGAAACATACCAGATAGTAGTACCGGCAATGGCAGTTGAAGGAACGGGAGCCGTTGGACTTCCGGTACCGGTGATGGCATCGGTATACCACAACAGGTTGTCGCCTTTGGCGGTCAATGCACTGGCGGTGGTATATTGGCAATAGTTGACCGTTGCTGCAACCGGCAGAGCAGGGGTGAGATCCGGTTCATAAGCACCAATGTCAACAGCCGTACCTTTGAAACGTGAACTGCCTTCGAAATCAGATGGAGACTTTACACGGCTGTTGTTGCCCTTATCTATTACCGGAGAACAGGCTTTGATCCTGAAATCATTATTGGCAGCATCTACAAAAAGCGGATCGTCAATAATATTGCTGGGATTAGTCCACGTTTGATAAAGTGCACTATAATCTATAAATCCCAAACCAGACAAAATTCCCGGATAAGGCGCACCGTCTTTCCAGATAATGCAGTTGACCACATCCATATAAGATTTTGAAGTGCCAAATATCAGGTTGAAAAGTACCGGTACCGGATTATTGTATAAAGTACAATTGATAACATCAATATTTGCAGAACTTAAAGTGCCACTTGCTTCGCCACCTACAGCAGAACCTGCATTACGGATACTGCTATTGTTATTGAGGATGCAATTTTGCATGTATATATATGCATTTCCGCCTGAGTAAGATGCGACGGCAACTCCTCCGCCAATCAAACCCGAATTGTTATCCAATGTAGAATTGAAAACGTTTACCTGGCATACAGCTCCATTTCCTTCTGTATAGCTGCAAATTCCCCCTCCATATACACCAAAATTCTGGCTGAAAGTACAGTGGTTGATCTCTGCATTAGTAATGCTATTGTTAACTGCTTTAATAATGACGCCGCCCCCCTGATTGTAGGGTAGTGGTGTTTTGTTGGGACTTCCCGGATCTGCGTTCCCGGATTGTACAGAAAAACCATCCAGCAGTGCACTGGTAGCCGTTGACTGAATAGATACCACATTATAAGAATTATCACTGGCATCGCCTATAATACCGATATCGCCACTTAATATGGTTTTATTGATCTTCCAATTGCGTTCGCTCTGGATCGTCTCTGTACCATTAAAGCCTCCATATACTTTTAAACCGTTTTTATGAATGTTGAAGGAAATTGTACGATCGGTTGTGGCAGTAGGTTTGTATGTACCGGCAACCACCCATATTTCATCGCCGGGGTTGGCTGCGGTCAGAGCCGCTTGCAGATCATTGCAGGCAAGTGCCCAGCTACTACCATTACCGGATGATGGATTATTGATATTTACGCGGATAATACCCGCAATACAACAGTGATGAATGAAAATGAAAAGCACCGGCAGCAATAGCCGGCTGGGTGTCTTGGGGGGCATGAACATAAATACTGGTCGGGGTTGAATAGCTCCGCAAAGATAACTATTCAGGATGTGTCAGAACACATCTGTTCTTTATCAGGAAACATATTAAAAAGAAGAACAGGGACCCTGAGTGCTTGCACATCTCAAAATCCCCGTATCTCAAAATCTGCAATGCAGTAATTTATTTCTCCAGCAAACCATCAGTTTGCCATTGTTTAAATACATTGATGGTAGAGTCGGACAGTTTGGGGTGACGTGCAGGCATAAAACCTTTTTCACCCGGATTTTTCTGTATCCTTACCAGTATATCGTCAATGTCAGCTTTTACAGCAGCATACGTGTTGTAAGGTTTTTTGTTTCCCTGTGGCGGCATATGACAGGGTGCACAGCTGACAGCCATGATCGGCTGTACATTGGCTTCGTAGGTTAATGACTTTGGTTTGGCAGGGGCCGCTGATGCCTGTGATTTTTTGGATGATGTACAAAATTGCATGGCCAGGGTTGTGAGTACCAGTGCCGAAAGAACAATTTTTTTCATGTAGTCCGTGTTTTAAAGTGTTTCGGTAAATGTGGAAATGTGAAACGCTATGTTGTTTGGTTAAAAACGTATTGACTGGCCGGTCAATATGGTTTGGGCAATCTGTTGTATTGGGCGATACAATACTATAAATTTAAGGGAACTGTTTTTTGACCGGTTTACCCTTCATCCTAATTCCTGTTCAAAGTAAATGGGGTGATCATTCCTCGGGAGATGCCGGGTCAATAGTAATAAGACGTGATAATGCCAGTAACTCCTGCTGTTTGTAACGATTTTTTTCATCGTCAAAACATTTGCTGAACTCTTCCAGCAGCATCTGGGTAATGCGTTTGTTGGAAAGAGGTTTAAAATAAACGTCGGCAGGCGGTACATTGATGCGTTTAAAATAGGTTTCCACATCCTTATGGGTGAATACCTGTCCGCTGGCGGGATCAATGAAGAACTCCGGTCTGTATGATACTTCTTCGGTATGGCGGGTAAAGTCGTAGTCTGCCTTGAAATAAGCCAGTACAAAATGTTGTGGAATACTGACAGCTTTCACCGGTATATCCAGCAGTTCGGCCAGTATTACATACAGTATACCATTGGCAAACGCATTGCCCCGTTTGGTTTCCAGTTGCTTGTTGATCAGGAATTCTTCGGGCGCCTGGTAGGCTACTTCGGTACCTTTCAGGTTATAATAATTGTACAGTATACTGGTCAGCACATTCACCTGTTCAAGCGGTGTAAGATAGCTGTTCAGTTCAAGCCAGATGTTGCGGCGTAATTTTTCTATTTCCTGGTATACCTGTGCAGTAGTAAGATCAGGGTATTGAAATTTTGCGGTCAGCAGTGCTGCGGTCAGCAGATCCTGGTGATTGCTTTTATTCCAGTTCTCAAACTCAGTAGTAAGATCGTGATAGTGCAAGCGATGGATCAGCAGTTCAATGCGTTCCTGTATATCCTGGCTGATGGTATTTTCCCAGAGATTTTCGAGGTTAGGGATAATACCTTTCCCGTAATCGATGATGCGGGTAGATACCACATCAAAGACCTCGTTGTCAGGGTCATCGATCAGGTGAAAAAGTGCAGATATTTCCTTGGTTTCTTCCATCACTTGTCTGATTACAGGCATTGCATCAATACGCAATCAATATCGCGCAAACTATCAGAATAGGAACAAAAATGTTTTCCACAAATTAACAATCAGTTCATCGGGAATTCAGAGCCAAGTGGTAAATAGGTGTTAAAAAGCCGCTCCAGTTCACGCTTGTCAGGCGGTGTGGTAATGGTTCGTTTGGGGATAACAATAGCGTGGTGGCTACTGGTATACAGGTAATAGCTGCCTGTGGTTTCAGCTTTTTTTACAATTGCTTCCCAGTCGTATTTACTTTCCGATGCGGGGTCTTTATCAATAATACCGGTATCAGACAGTATTACTTCCGCAGCTTCCAGTATATGATGGTTTTCGGGTTCCAGCAGAATATTGTGTACCCGTTTACGGATGGAGCGTTTAATAAGCCAGGGAACCATCAAAAAGTAAGCAACCGCAATCACTACAAAAATTACCAGGTCTATTGTAAGCTGGCGGCTGTGATTGGTAAAAATATACAATGCTGCAACAGCGGCATACATCAGGAAAACGCGGAGATAGTAACGCAGCCGGTAACCTTTTTTATCAGGCGCGGCCCAGGCCGTATAATAATTGTAGTCAAAGTATTCCTCTTCGGTAAGATGATATCTGAGGGTAAGCATGAGCGTTGAAACGACGGTTTGATTGTTAAAACAGTTGAAATGCCTGATGGTTGTTACCGGTATACGATATTACCACCAGATAATGCAACAATTAAACCATCCTGGGCAGTTGTACACTGCCCGTATGGTGTTCAAGCCGGTTATTTTGATTTCTTTTTGGGCGCTGCTTTTTTAGCTGCCGCTTTCTTTACCGCCGTTTTTTTAGCCGCTTTTTTAGCAAAGGCATTGGGTACCTGTGCTTCAATCATCTTCTTCACATCGTCCAGTGATAATGCTGCAGCTTCTTCCGGCGTGTATTTGGAATCGTCTGCCTTGCGTCCTATTTTCAGCATCTTTTTATTGAAGCGGATAAAGGGACCCCAGCGACCATTTTCCAATGATATCTTTTCTTCGGGCCACTGTTGTATAAAACGGTTGCCTTCTTTTTCTATTTTAGCTTCAATCAGTTCTTCAATATCAGCTTTGCTCAGCGCATCAAAATCATAACGGCGTGGTACATTGATGAACATGTCGTTCCATTTGATAAAAGGGCCAAAGCGGCCTTTACCCTTGGTAACGGGTTTCTCATCGTAAAATGCAACCGGCGCATCTGCTTTTTGTTTTTCCTGCACCAGTTCAATAGCCCTTTCCAGCGTTATTTCCAGCGGATCTTCTCCTTTGGGAATAGAAATGAATTGTTCTCCCGCCTTTACATACGGACCAAAACGCCCGATGTTCACCGAAATCTCCTGGCCTTCGTATTCGCCCAGTGTGCGGGGCAACTGAAACAACTGCATGGCATCTTCCAGGTTAATGGTTTCGATGCTCTGGTCTTTTTTCAGGCTGGCAAAACGGGGTTTCTCTTCATCATTCACATCTCCAATCTGGATCATGGGGCCATACCGTCCCATACGGGCCACTATCTTTTTGCCCGATTCCGGATCGATGCCCAGTTCCCGCTCTCCTTTAATACGTTCAGCGGTTTCCATAGTGGTATCCACATCCTGTTTAAAAGGCGTATAGAAGTCATCGATCATACTGTTCCACTTCAGCTTGCCGGCGGCTACCTCGTCAAACTCACCTTCAATGCGTGCCGTGAAACCATAATCCATAATATCATCAAAATGCTGTTTCAGAAAGTCTGTTACCACCAGGCCAAGGTCGGTAGGGAACAGCTTTGATTTTTCAGCACCTGTATTTTCCTGTTCTGTTACTTTGGTGATCTTTGTATCTACCAGTGTAAGAATGCGGAAATCCCTTTTGATGGGCTCTTTGTCGCGTTTTTCCACATACCCGCGTTTCAGGATAGTAGAAATAGTAGGAGCGTAGGTAGACGGGCGACCGATACCCAGCTCTTCCAGTTTTTTTACCAGCGAAGCCTCTGTATAGCGTGGTAAAGGGCGGCTGAAACGTTCTGTGGCCTTCATTTCTTTTAAAGGCAACTGTTGTTTCACGGCAAGCGGTGGCAATACACCTTCTTCCTGTTCGTCTTCATTCATATCCTCATCGTCGCGGTCTTCACGGTATACTTTCAGAAAACCGTCAAACTTCAGTACCTCACCGCTGGCAGTGAGCTCTTCTTTATTAGTAGAGATCGCGATTTTTGCAATGGTCTTTTCCAGTTCTGCGTCTGACATCTGGCTGGCCATAGTACGTTTCCAGATCAGCTCATACAGCCTGCGTGTATCTGCATCATCTACAGTAGCGCTTTCCATATAAGTAGGGCGGATGGCTTCGTGCGCTTCCTGTGCAGATTCATTTTTGTTCTTGAATTTGCGGCTCTGGTGATATTGCTGGCCGTATTGTCCGGACACCTGTTTACGGATGTCTTCCATGGCTGTATCACTCAGGTTTACACTGTCCGTACGCATATACGTGATCTTACCGCTTTCGTACAGCTTTTGCGCCAGCAACATGGTACGGCTTACAGAGTAACCCAGTTTGCGCGATGCTTCCTGTTGCAGGGTAGAGGTGGTGAAAGGTGCAGCCGGAGAGCGTTTGCCCGGTTTTACCTGTATGTCTGTTACCGTATAATTGGCACCGATACAACCCTGCAGAAACTTTTCAGCATCTTCAATAGTATCGTATTTTTTACCTTCAGCTTTGAAGTGTACATTTTTACCACCCAGGTCCTGTGCAGTAAATAAGGCATCAATTCTGAATGAACTGACTGCTGTAAAAGCATTGATCTCTCTTTCACGCTCTGCAATCAACCTTACCGCCACACTTTGTACGCGACCGGCACTCAGGTTATTCTTCATGCTCATTTTACGCCACAATACCGGGCTGAGTTCAAAACCCACGATCCTGTCCAGTACACGGCGGGCCTGTTGTGCATTGACCAGGTTCATATCCAGTGTACGGGGCGTATCAACCGCCCTTTTTATAGCAGGCTTTGTAATTTCATGAAAAACAATGCGTTTGGTAGTATACGGATCCAGTCCCAGCACCTCGCACAAATGCCAGCTGATGGCTTCCCCTTCACGGTCCTCATCCGTTGCCAGCCACACTTCGTCAGCTTTCTTGGCAAGTGTTTTCAATTCTTTTACCACCCGTTCTTTTTCTTCGGGTATAATATAGCGGGGCTGATAGTTATTCTTGATATCAATACCCATCTCATCTTTCTCCAGGTCCCTGATATGACCATAACAGCTCTTCACCTCAAAATCATCACCGAGAATTTTTTCGATGGTTTTGGCTTTCGCAGGAGATTCGACTATCAATAAATTCTTCGCCATACGTGTATTAAAAAGTTCAAAATAGACTTTACTGGTGGTGCAATTTTAATGTATAACCACGAAAGCAACAAATTGTCACCTGTAACCCTAACATACTGACTGACAATTTGCCTGTGTGTTTAAATTGCCCCGTGGCTATACCGGGCAGCTTGTTGCACAGGCATTTATTAATACTATCAATATAGTTTGTGCCTGAAAATCACTTTTTAAAATATATTTATTTGCATATATGTTTAAGTGATTTATTGACAGCCATCCAGGCTATGTATCCGATCTGAAAGTACAGGCATATTAAGTTTGCGCCACTTACCCAAATGTGGCGGTTACAGCTATAAACCTGTTCGCAGCAGCGGATCAGACCAGCCGGGTAAGTAATACAACGATGTTTACGGGCAGATAGTTTATACGCGGCTGTATTGCTGCGTTCTTTTATATGTTAACAGCATGACTTATTGTAAGTAAACTTGTTATTTGGACTTTATTTCTGCACCTTTGCACGCGCTTTTTCCATGCAACCAATTCAGAATATATACCCGCAACTGACAACGCCACGCAAGGTGGTGATCACTATGCACCAGAAACCGGATGCAGATGCCATGGGCTCTGTATTGGGGCTGTATCATTTTTTGGTACAGTTTGGTCATACCGTTACCGTGATTTCTCCTACCAACTGGGCCCGCTGGATCAACTGGATGCCGGGTAGCAGTGGAGTAGTGGACTTTGAGGCTGAAAGAGCAAAAGCCGAGGCATTGCTGGATGACGCTGAATGGGTGTTCTGCCTGGATTTCAATACACTCAGCCGTACCAAGAATATGGCAGAGTCATTACGTCGCCGCGATTTTACCCGCATACTGATCGATCACCACCAGCAACCGGAAGTAGCGTGTTTTGCCTATGGCATCAGCGATACCGGCAAAAGCTCTACCTGCGAAATGGTGTATGATTTCATTATCGGTTCGGGATATGGCGATCGTATTACCATTGCAATGGCCGAATGCCTGTATGCCGGTGTAATGGCCGATACCGGTTCTTTCCGTTTCCCTTCTGCCAGCGCCGATGTGCACCGTATGGTGGCCGATCTGAAAGACAGGGGACTGGAGCATACCAAAGTGCATGAAAATGTATACGACAACTTCCTGGAAAACAGGTTGCGTTTTATAGGTCATGTACTGCTGCACAGAATGGAAGTGTATTACGAGTTCAATACTGCGCTGATTGCTATTTCCAAAAAAGACCTGTTGCGTTTTGAGATCAAGACCGGAGATACCGACGGACTGGTAAACTATCCGCTGAGTATACAGGGAATAAAAATGGCGGCACTGGTAATAGACCGTGATGAGGAAAGAAAATGGAGTTTCCGCAGCAAAGGGGATATTGATGTCAATACATTTGCCCGTAATTATTTTGAAGGTGGTGGACACTTCAATGCAGCCGGTGGCCGCAGCAGCGCCCCGCTGGATGTTACAGTACAGGATTTCTTAAAAGCAATGCAAGAAAACGCCTCACAATTACAATAGACAATATGAAAAAAACGAAACTGGCATTATGTGCCCTGGCAGCGGTTTTACTGGTAGCCTGCTCCGGTGGCGGCCTGAAGAAAACCCGCAGTGGTTTGCTGTATAAAATTGTTTCTGATGGAAAAGGTCAGAAAGTTAAACGCGGCGACATTCTGAAAATCCACGCTGTTCAGAAAGTACGTGATTCTGTACTGAATTCCTCTTTCGACAAAGTTCCTTTCTTTGTGAAAGTTGACAGTGTAGGACCTGTATACGATCCGGGTGAAATCTTCACATTGCTGCGTAAAGGCGACAGTGCTGTGGTGGTAATGCTGGGCGATAGCTTATTTAAAAAACAAGGTGGTTTACCTCCTTTTATCAAACGTAAGGACAAGATCACTTTAAGCTTCCGCGTAGTGGATGTATTTACATCTGATAGCCTGGCACAGGCCAACCAGATGGCTGAAATGAACAAATACCAGGAAAAACAGGCCAAAGAATCAGAATCACTGAAAGGCCCCAAAGTAAAAGAAATTGAAGATTACCTGGCTAAAAACAAGATCACTGCACAGAAAGCACCTTTGGGTACTTATGTAGAGATCAAAGATCCAGGTACTGGTCCTCAGGCCGATTCCGGTAAGATCGTTTCTGTACGTTACACCGGTAAACTGTTTCCTTCTGGTAAAGAGTTTGAATCTAACATGAACAAAGAACCCTTCCAGGTTACACTGGGACAACACCAGGTGATTGCCGGTTGGGATGAAGGTCTGAAATACTTCAAAAAAGGCGGCAAAGGAACTTTATACATTCCTTTCTTCCTGGCATACGACAAACAGAATGGCCCCGGCGGTACGCCTTATGAAAGCCTGATATTTGATGTTGTGATAGAAGATGTAAAAGATGCTCCGGCTCCTGCTGCACCTCCGGTTCAGGCACCAATGCCCGCACCAGCAGAAAAACCTGCAAAGCCAGGCAATAAGAAATAAGATAGCTCGTTTAAATAGCAAGAAAGGCAGTCTGAATAAGGCTGCCTTTTTTATTGGGGTTAAATGTTGTTGCCGGTCACCAGGTACAGGTTATCGTCTTCCCTGCAAATATTCTTCGGATAATCTTTACTTTCTGTCAACCCTATTCCCGCCAACTTCTAACAGCTAACTCCTGATTCCCGTTTCCGCCTTCCCATACTCCACAAACAACTTCACTGTTTCCACTGCTTCTTTTACATCGTGTACCCGCAATATATTGGCGCCGTTCATTAAACTGATGGTATTGATAACAGTAGTTCCGTTCAATGCTTCTGCCGCTGTAACACCCAGTGTTTTGTAAATAGTGGTCTTACGCGAAAAACCTACCAGCAGCGGTTTATCCAGTATATGCAATGTGTGCAGTTGTTTCAGCAGCGACAGGTTGTGCTGACTGTTTTTACCAAAACCAAAACCGGGATCAATGATCACATCATGAATACCAGCCTCGCGACAGGCAGCCAGTTTATCAATAAAGAAATCCAGTACTTCACGGGCAATGTCCTCATACACGGGATGCTGTTGCATGTTTTCCGGTGTACCCTGCATGTGCATACATATATAAGGGACCTTTAATGCACCGGCTGTGGATAGCATATTATTATCCATATTGCCGGCACCGATGTCGTTGATGATCGATGCACCGGCTGCTACGGCAGCAGCAGCTATCCGCGCATTATAAGTGTCAATAGAAATGATAGTTTCCGGAAAACGTTGATGAATGGCTGTAATAACATCGGTTACACGACGCAGCTCTTCTGCTTCCGGCACGCGTTCACTGCCAGGGCGGGTGCTTTGTCCGCCGATGTCCAGTATGGCTGCACCATCCAACAGCATTTGTTCTGCACGATGCAGCACTGCATCTGTAGTGCTGACCCTGCTGGGCGCATGAAATGAATCGGGTGTAGCATTGATAATGCCCATCACCAGCGGGTTGTTGATCACCAGCAGTTTTCCTTTACAATTCAGTGTAAACATGGTGCATAGTTACAGCATTTGTTGCTTATTTTTGAGCGATAACGGTATGATAGGTGAGGTCGGGGAATTTGAAAATGGAACACCCTGATGGTTTGATGGTTATATTGTTTAATGGTTGTTGGCAACTGCCGGCTTTGAGCTACAGGCTGTGAGCAAATACAAGTCCTGAAGGATTGACAAGTTAACCAGGGATCAGAGAACCAAATTTCTTTTAATCAGGAATCCGGTAATTGCAGCACCAGAAACACGTAACCCGAAACTGTTTTCATTAACGCCTCACGACTCAGGCCAATGAAATTATCAGATTCAATCATGATGACTACAAACCAGCAATACGACGCGGCAGTACAACAGTGTAGAAATATCTTTATCAAGAAAACCGTTGACTACGGAACCTCCTGGCGTGTGCTGCGGGCCATTTCAATCGTAGACCAGATATTTATCAAAGCACAACGTATCCGTACCATCCAGGAAAAAGGTGCGCAGCGGGTAGGGGAAGATATTGCCGGTGAATTTATGGCGATGGTCAACTATGGTATTATCGGTTTGATACAATTGCAGCAGCCAGGTAGCACCTCCGAAGAAATACCGGTGCAGGAAGTAGAAAGACTGTATGATGAAAAAGCAGCTTTTGCCCGTAAGGTAATGCAGGACAAAAATCATGATTATGGCGAAGCATGGCGTGATATGAGCCAGGAAAGTTTTGCCGACCTGATACTGATGAAACTGATGCGCATGCGACAGATACTGGCCAACGATGGCAAAACCCTCATCAGCGAAGGTATTGATGCCAATTATGTAGATATCATCAATTATTCTGTATTTGCATTAATATTGATCACCGAAGGAAAGCATAAAGGGTAAAGATTTCGTGTTACGGGTTGGGATAAGAGATGCCAGATACGCGATAAAAGATGCGGGATGAAAGCAAACGTATAGCGGCGAAGGGCTTTTGATGGTAGCTCATATTAAACATTAATTTTTTATGAGTTACAGAAATCTTGAGATCTGGAAACTGGCAAGAGAGGTCGTCATCGAAATTCATCAGATGACAATGACGCTGCCAAAATTAGAAATGTTTGAACAGGGACAACAGATACGCCGATCAGTAAAAGCAACACTTGTTGAGGGATATGACAGCAGGAGGTATAAGAACGAATTTATAAAGTATCTTGTATATGCACATGCTTCTAATGATGAGACGATCGATCACCTGGAAACGTTGTATGAAACAGGTTCGCTTACCGGTGAAGAATTGTTCAATAGCTTAACAGGCTGGGCAGGATGCTGAATAGCTGTATCTTATCTCTGGAACAACAGCATGTAAGCTATAAGTAACCTATATCCCGTATCCCGGATCTCGTATCTGGCATCCTGTACATTATATCCATATTTCTTAAATTGAATCTGAACATGAAATTATTGCTGAACATATCACGTATCATCGTTGGGGTTTTATTCATCTTTTCCGGTTTGATAAAGGCGAATGATCCGTTGGGACTGAGCTATAAAATGCAGGAGTTTTTTGAAGTATGGGGCTGGGGGGGGCTGGATAATTATACACTGACCTTTTCTGTATTGATGATTGCATTTGAGATCATTGCCGGCGTAGCCGTACTGGTGGGCTGGCAGATGCGTTTGTTCAGTTGGCTGCTGTTGCTGCTGATTGTGTTTTTCACATTCCTGACCGGGTATGCATTGTTCTCCGGAAAGATCAGGGAATGTGGTTGTTTTGGTGATTGTATTCCGCTGACAGCAGATCAATCTTTTATGAAAGACCTGATATTGCTGGTGCTGATCATATTCCTGTTTGTGAACAGGAACAAATTACAACCCTGGCTGAAGATCAGGAGCAGCCTGGTGGTATTGTTCTTCACTGTGATATTTTCATTCTCCTTTCAATGGTTTGTGTTGTTGCACCTGCCGGTAATAGACTGTTTACCCTATAAAGTTGGTAACAATATTCCTGAAAATATGAAGATCCCCGCCGGCGCTATCCCGGACAGTACGGTGATCACATTTGTGTATGAAAAAGGCGGACAACAGATCGAGTTTACTGCCGATAAGTTTCCTGATGATTATGATGACTCGTTGTACCATTTCATAAAACGATACGATAAAGTAGTGCGGAAAGGAAATGCTGCTCCTAAGATCAAAGATTTCTCCCTGCAGACCTTTTTTGATAATGATACTACCCAGGCATTACTGCACCAGGATGAATACCAGTTGTACCTGTTTGTAAAAACAGATTATCACCGCGGTGATTGGCTGAATGCACTGGAGCTGCTTACACAGGCAGCCCGGCAGAAAAACATTCCCCGTTTCCTGGTAACCAGTATTCCTGCAGAAACATTGCGTAAAGATGCACCGGAAGCATTTCATAACTATGTACCATTGCGTTGTGACGCTACTGCACTGAAAACTGCGGCCCGCACCAATCCTGCCATATACCTGATAAAGAATGGTACAGTACTGGACAAATGGAGTTATGTGAATACGGAAAAAGCGTTGAAACGTGTTTCAATGTTGCCACCCAATACACCGTTACCAGCAGTAACTGACTCGTCCGCTACTTCATCTTCCATCCCAAAAGCAGAATAATTGGCCAGGTACATCATCAGGCGTTTGGTATACGGCATGCTGGTAATGCTGGGCGTGGTAATGGTAGTATTTTTCCTGTTCCAGGGTTTTGGTGATCCTGCAAGACTGGTAATGGGACAACGTGCAGATGCGCGTACGCAGGAAAACATCCGCAAAGAACTGTACCTGGATCAGCCGCGCTGGAAACAATTCCTGCTTTATCTGAACGATGTATCGCCCGTTGCTGTGCACAGCAAAGAAGAGATAGAACAAAAACAGTTAAAGGGCTTGTTTATTGGCAAACTCGCTTTTAAAATACCCTATCTGCGTCGTTCATATCAAACACGTAAAGATGTGTGGAGTATGCTGATGGAAGCATTGCCGGGTACATTGATACTGGCAGTAGCTGCAATACTGATAGCAATTGCGGCAGGTATTCCGCTGGGTATACTGGCAGCGGTGAAAAAAGATACCTGGATGGATACTTCTGCTGTGTTTGCCAGTGTACTGGGTATTTCTGCACCTTCATTCTTTATGGGCATCGTCATTGCTTACCTGTTTGGTTTTGTACTGAGCGATTATACCGGTTTACACATGACAGGTAGCTGGTTTGATATCGATGAAAATACCGGGCAGCGTTACTGGTCGTTGCAGCACCTGTTGCTGCCTGCCATAACATTAGGCATACGTCCGCTGGCCATTATCACCCAGCTTACCCGCAGTGCTATGCTGGACGTGCTGAACCAGGATTATATCCGTACTGCTTATGCCAAGGGGTTATCCCGTGCTACTGTTATCTGGAAACATGCCTTGCGCAATGCTTTGAACCCGGTGATCACAGCTATTACGGGCTGGTTTGCCGAACTGCTGGCGGGTGCTTTTTTTGTAGAATACATTTTTGGCTGGCAGGGCATCGGTAAGGTAACAGTAGATGCGCTGGAAAAACTGGACTTCCCCGTAGTAATGGGCTCTGTATTACTCTCTTCCTTCTTTTTTATACTGGTAGGCATCCTGGCCGATCTGCTGTATGGTATTGTAGACCCGCGTGTGCGTGTAGGGTAGTATAGATAGTTTATTGCACCACCGGCAAAAGCCATCAGTGGCTGGAAGCCACTGAATATAACTTCGACACTGCAAGTAGCGAAAAGCTATATGAAATTATAAGGACCACATCCGTTCAAACAACTTAGGGCAAATCCAAATGTCTACAACCAGTTTTTTAACTCGTTTACCAGGAAAATTTTCTTATCAATTGTAAAAATACTCATGATCAGGTAATAGTATATGCAAACATATTGAACATTTAGTGTTAAAAAGCCCGTCTGGCCAGCCATTAGAAAGGCTTAATGCGATCGACAAAACCATCCGGCAATATAATCATCAAACCATCCGCCATTTCTCCATTTTTCAATTCCCTTGCCGTTTATGCCGGAAATGCCGTTTTTGCCTTTCCTGTCTTATCTCTTGCGCCTGATTTCCTGCCTTCTTGTTGGGACTTTCCTGCACCTTTCCTGCGTATTAAAGCGTACAAACTAAGGGTTTCAGCCTTTGGATAGTAATACAAGGACTTAAAAAGACTAAAGTATGGATAGACTAAAGTGGCTGAAAGCCACGGAATAAGGCTTTGCGGCTGTAAGTCGCGAAGAGTAAAGAGAGCAAAGCAGCTATCAGGAAAGGTTGCAAAGGGAAGACAACCTTTTGAAACAAGGTGAAAAGTAATCAGGATGTTGCCAAAAGTTGTCTTACAGCTAACCATCAAACAATCAAACCCTTCAACTGTCAGGAGTTCCATTTTCAAATTACCTCACCTTCTTCTCGCCAGGTTGAGATGGAAACGCGTATCAATTGTTAACAGATGGTAATATTGTTTACTGTTTTGCGACAACAGGGCCGGACGATAAGAAATACCGGCTGAAAAGAATTTTATTACAGAGTACTCCACGCCGAAGCTAAGTCCCCAGGTACGGTCAGTGCGGGTAAAACCAGCCAATGTATCCTCATAGCTGATGTGTCTGAAACGATACTGCACACCACTGATGCCAGCTGCAATATACAATCTGTTAAAAATGCGACGATGATACATTATTTCCCCATAAGTAGAAGAAATGCTAGTGCGTGTACCCGTATGCGCATAGTCGATAGGAGCAAGCGGAACAACGGCATCGTAGGCAACACCTGTATTGAATGATAATTTATGATCTCCCTTCTGGTAAAACAAACCAGCTCCAAACCCTATAAAGCCGCTTTTGGATGAAGGCTGTTGAGATTCATAATTGTAATATGCGTAGTTGTTCAATACCGGCAATATAAAACTGATGCCGTACCGTGATGGTGTTGATGTCTTTTTCTGTGCAATACTGTAAAATGGCAGTATTATAAAGCAAGGCAATAGCAATCGCAGGTAATACATGGCAGCGGGTTGGTATTTTCAGTGTGACATCTGTTTGTTGTAAAAGGTTGCCTGAAGCGGAACCATTAACAAGATGAGCGTACAAGAGGCTACTGCTCCAACCCGTAGCTTTCAATAAAACAATGGGGGATAAATTTTTTGGGCTGCTCTTTAGCCTGTTGCTGTTTCAACCAGGCCATATTACGGTAGTACTGCGGGGGAAATCCTATTTCTTTTTTAAAAAGTGCGGAAAACGAACCGATGCTTTCAAAACCAACACTGTTGCATACTTCGGTTACGCTCAGCGCTTCCTGCTCCAGCAGTACCCTCGCTTTGCTGATCCTTTTCTGCGTAAGGTACTGGTGAGGTGTAACCTTGTACACATGGGTAAACAGCCGGTGGAAATGGAACCTTGACAAACAGGCGCTGCGCGATATATCATCCAATGTAATAAGGGTGTCAAAATTGCCGTCTATATACAATTTGGCATCAATAATACGGCGGTATAATTCGCAGGTGATACGCATGGCAGGTCTTTATCGGTCGCTTAAAACACTTTAAAGATAATATATCCGGCGGTCTGTGAATGCATTTTCCGGTTTGGTTACATTATTAATTTGTTGTATCTTTTATAAGTTCATGGCGATGATAGTAGCAGTTATTATTGATTCCAATCATTGCCACATGCAAACACTTTTCTTTTCTGCCGAATCCGGCAACCTGCCACGTTACCACCCCGTAGCCGGCAGAAATACCACTGCTATGATACAACAACAGGAGGGTATTGTTGTTGAACTGGAAGCCGGCCTGCCGGGTATCCAATACAATGAACATGCTGTTTTGCCGGTAAACCTTCCTGAGCCCCTGCGTGAACCAGGCACCAGGGTTATATTCAGCGGGGAGATCAAACAGATCAGCAAAGCGGAGTTCTGGGCAGCCATGCCGGTAGTACTCACGGATATCTGTACATTATAAACAACATTAGCGATAATTTTGGTTCCTGGTATTTACAGGTTGCGTGGATTTTTCCATTCTTTCTGTAATCTTTCCAGTGTGCCCTGTATGCGTTCAGTTCTTGTTTCGGCACGTTTGGCAGTAACAACCCATTCCACGTATTCTTTTCTGTTGGTAAAAGAGAGCGACTGAAAAAAGTCAGCTGCCTTTTTGTGTTTTGCCAGCAATGCTGCAAGATCATCCGGCAAACGGACTGTTTTGTTTTTGGCATCAATATAATCCAATATAGGTCGCTCTTGGGAAGCGGTAGCAGCAGTTGTTGCTGCTTTCTTTTTACCGGTAGCAGTCTGCCGGCGCATGGCAAATGCAGACCAGGTATCATCAAAGGAAACCAGGGTGATCCATTGCAGGTCTGGTTGTTTTAACAGGGCTTCCCAGCCTTTATCGCGTGTAAGATCGGTTTGAATACCGGAAGTTCCCTTGGGGTAATAGATCCAGCATAGTACATCACCGGTCAGTTGTTTTAATACTCCGGTCAATTCCTTTTCTACCTGTTTTTTATTCAGTACAAACCAATGGATCTGCGAGTAACTACTGCCACTGGCCACCAGTTTCACGCCAGCAGGTAATTCGCCCAGGTGTTTTTTAAAGTCTTTGGGAGCATTGATGGTAAGCAACTGACTGCCTTCTTTGATCTTTAACTTCTGTGCAAGGGATGCAGGCATTTTTTATTTTAAAGATAGGGCAGAAAAGGCAGGTTCTGTTGTCCGATATTGCTTTTGTTGAATGGCAGGTGATGAATAAAGCAAAGGGAAGTTCCCGTTTGCAGATACGGAAACTTCCCTTTATCCTGTTGACCGGTTTACATACTCTGTATGCCCAGTGCTGCAAATGTTTTAGGACCTGCAATACCATCTACTTCCAGGTTCTGCTGTTGCTGAAAAGCTTTCACAGCAGCCAGTGTGGTACTGTCGAATACGCCATTCTCATCCGTTCGGGGTTGTATATTTTTGCTGTTGAGTGCCTGTTGTAATATCAATACGGCGCCACCACTATCGCCTTTGCGCAGGTAGGAACCGGTAGTGATCTTTTTATTGGCTACCCGTGGCGTATTGACTTCTTCCTGTATGGCGCCATATACTTCGGGAGATACAATGCCTGTTTGTTGCAAACCATATTTCTGCTGGAAAGCTTTCACCACACCTTCTGTCTCATTACCAAAAATGCCATCCACTGTAATGGTAAAGCCAAGATCGAAAAGCATTTTCTGTAAGGTGGCAACATCACTGCCAGAATCACCTTTTTTGATGGTGTCATCATTGGTTGCTGGTGTAAGATCATTCAGGGCTTTTGGTGTTACAAATGCTCTTACCAGCGATTTTTTCCTTTCACGCAACATCACCTGTCCACCGTCGCTGTTATTGCCCAGTGAGGTATTGCCTTCCCATGCCTGGAAAGCAGTATGTGCCGGATCCAGCCATTTTACAAAAATGCCGGTATGATCACAAATACCATCGCCGCCCCAATCGTACAAAACAATATCGCCGGGCTGTGGCGATTGTGTAAAACGGTTATTTCTTTTCCAGTAATTGTAACCAGACTGGCATGATTGATAGCCTTTGGGTCTGTCAATAGCTTCCAGCGGATGCCCTGCATGATCGTATACGTAGCTTACAAAAATGGCACACCACTTTACACCATCCAGTCCGTACCATTCGCCAAATTTGGTTTTATTGGAACCGGCCGGTGATTCTTTGATGCCATTTTGTGCCGCAGCAACTTCGATGATCTTTTCACGTGACATAGTATAAGTTTAATGGTGAAAAAACACTTGTTGTAAGCTACTATAAATCATCACCTGGATTTTGTGTAAAGATTGAACAGCGGAATATCCACACACAGCGATGTGCTGAAGCGCCAGTATATCCTGTTGCTGTAATCATTAACAGGCGCTGCCGGGTTGCTGTTGTCTATTTTACGCAGGTTGGGGCCCATCTGTGCACCGAAATTCATCGATAGTGGTGATTTGGGAATGCCAATGGAAATAAATGCACCGGGCGCCAGTATATTCTTTAGCTGGATAGTAGGTACTGTTTGCGCTGAATCGTTTTTAAAACGGAAAGCAGTTACAGCACCGATATCGATCAGTGAAATGAACAGCGAGGTAGACCAGCCATATTTATTTTCTTTCCAGCCTGATTTGCCTGTGCCTAAAAAGAACACAGAATGTCCGCGACTGATAGAAATGCCTATCGGAGCTGTAACGCCATAAGTATTGAATGCCTGGCCGTCTTTAATCCCTTGTATAGATTCGTGACCAATGAAAAGACCTGCATAAGCGTTCAGTGAAACGTTGAAAGGAGATTCGCGTTTCACCCTTGAACTGCCCACGGGCAATGCAGCGGCTTCAATGGCCTGTGCTACCTGGTCGCTGGTTTTGGCGGTAGCAACGGTAGACATAAAGCTGCCGTATTTTGTAAGATTAGTAAGTGTGTTTTTGAAAGTAGTAGCTTGTTTATTCACGCTGTCAGCCTTCAGTAATTGTGAAATTGCTGAAGTGCTATTGTTTAGATTTAATATTGAGTCTACCTGTTTTTTTAATGTATCGTTTAGTTTGTTGCTTCCCAGCTTCTCCAGCGTTACTAATGCCTTGTTGTATTTGTCAACAAGTTTCTTTTCCTTCTTTGTCAATTGTTGTCCTATATATTTTGCATCTTTTTCTGCAGGCTTTGTTTTGATTTCCTCATAAATATGTATTGCATCGTTGATGGCTGCTGAATAATTTTTGCGTATGATATCTACGGTAAGATCTGAGGTAGCATAAGCAATAACAAAATATTGATGTAATAATTTTCCCAGGTCGGGTACATAGTTTTTCACTACCGGCAGGGTAGTGGCTTTGGTGGCATACTCTATCAGGTCAACCGATGCGCGGAAATACCGGGCATATTGTTCAAAAGCCGCAGAATCTGTAGCCGGCTTGCTGTATTCTTTGATCATTTTGTTCAGGGCATCTGCTTTGGAGCCAAATTCCTGTACATACCGGCGACATACATCATACGTGGAATACACCGTATCGTAGTCTGCGGCTATTTTTTGCAATACATCAATAAGCGTGAAGTTTTCAAAGTGTATATCATCATATTTGTTTTTGGCTTCTTCATATACCAGCCCCCAGTATATCTTAAAAGCCCTGCGGTTGTTCACCAGGTCCCTGATCTTTTTAATGTTCACCCAATATCCAGCGTCGGGTGAAGAAACTGTATCCCGTAAAGATGCGCTGAGTAATTGGATGGTTTGAATAGCACCTTTCGGATTTTTATTGGGCAATACATCCAGGTATTCGGCAGGGTAGTTGGCTAATATATCTGCGGGATGTGCCTGGTTTTCCAGTTCTATAGCTATATAACAACCGCTGCGTAAAGCAGCTTCGAGATCAGGGTGTCGTTTAAAAAAATCTTTGTGGTGGTCAATAATGCCGGGTAGGTTTCTGTGTATGGAAGCAATATCCTTTTTAAATGCTTCGCGCAGGTTCTGGATATATTTTTCGTAATCGTAAATGTCATTGTCAATAGCGTGTAACAGATTGGAGGTTTCGGGAAACAGTGTTCCGAAATCTTTGGTACTGTCAATGATATCTTTAAACTTCTGGAAAAAAGCAATACTCAGTTCCTGTTTGGTACGTTTTACCAGGAATTTGGCAAGCCCGTCGGCAATATTGGTAACATCCAGTCCGCCAATGGAAGAAAAAGACAGGTCGCTGAAAACACCACCCAGGTCACTTTGTGCTTTTGCAACGGCATCACCCTGCAGTGCTTTTATATAATCATCCGTAATGATCGCCGAAAGAAATGCATTGTTATTTGTAGCAAAATGTGCGGGTATATTTTCTGCACTGGTAGCTGCATCGCCCAGGTAATATTTCATGATCTTCAGAAAATCTTCTCTTTTGATATTCTCCGGGTTGCCGCTCAGGTACAATGCATCGTGGATGGCAGAGCCGGGATGATATACTGCAGGCGCTGGTTCAGGTGAACCCGATGGGGTGGTTGCCGTACTGCTGCCTGCTATGTTAGTTGCAGCAGGTGTTGTACTCACCCTGGGATCAATAGTAACCATAATGGCTGCCATTGGTTTTTCTGTACAACCGATATATAACTGGAATGGCCTGTTGAAATTTACAGCGCGCCCATTCAGTACAATGTTGAGTTTATTATCAGTCAGTAAAGGATTGACCTGTTTAAAAAAGTTGTCTTTTAACAGGCAGTCGATACTGCCATCCAGGCTTTTAATGGCGATCTGGATTTCTTTACCGTTTGTCTGGTTATCTAAAAAGAACTGCAGGCTTTGTCCCTGCGCCAGTGGAAGATCATAGGTATTGTCGTTTTTCAGTTCTGTGTTGCCCATCATAATATGCGGGGTACAGCTTTTGTCCACTTTCAGTGTAATAGTCTGGGAATAGCCCGTTATAATACAGGCAGATACTAAAAGAATAGAGAATAAGGTGAATAACTTTTTCATGCATTGTTGTTGTCAGTAATGAAATAATATTCTTTATATGGTTTCTGATCGCTGAATACGTTGGTGAATTTGATAACGTAGGTAAACGTGTCGTTTCCGCCGATCACCATTCCCAGCGGAGTATTGCCGGCATCCACTACCACGGCTCCTGAGTCGCCAGGTCTTGAAGGTGCTTTCTTTTTTTGTGTTACAGGATCTTTTACCGTAATGGTAAATACATCTTCTATGGTATGCAGCTTCCCATCCGGATACTTGATCTGCGCATTGATCTTATAGTGGAAAATGGTAGCGTCTACCGGTGGCGCATCAGGTTTATTGAACCTGCTTTTGAATTTTACGGCAGTACTTGTTAAACCATCAAAGGGTTTTACTTCACGATGCTGGGCGTTTATTGGTAAAGGATGATTGGTAATGGTGTTCTGGTCATTGCATAGCGCAATGCCTACATCCACACCATCAGTATCGGAAAGATAGCCATGTACTACTGAACCAATGACTGTATTGTTAACATCAACAATGTCTTTCTGCAGAATATCTCTGGTCCAGTCACTGTTATCTTTCAATACATGCCAGCACGATAACAGGTATTTATTGTTATCTTTTTTATTGGCAAGAAAACAGCCCAGTGTGCCGTGTCCCAGCGCCATTTTTTTGTTGCCAATAGCACCGCTAAGGGTTTCCAGGTGTACTTCATTGGTTGATGTTATTTCATACACAAGCAGAAATGTTTTTCCCCGGTCACTGGTAGTAGTACCGTATTTGCCGGTCAGATAGGTAGCTACCTGTTGGTTTTCTACATATACAGTAATGGTGGTTGCAGGATTATCCGACGGATCTATGGCCAGTGCAACAATGCCGGGTTCCTGGCGCAGCTTTTCTGTAAGATTTTCCAGCGCTGTTTCTATAGGTTCTTTTTTGTTAATGACTACCTGTTGCGGTGAAGTGCTTTTAGTGGAAGCCGGCGTAGTATCTGTTGCTGACGCGGCATCGGCCGGTACATCTTTTTCCTCAGGTTTAACACCTGCTCCACGTATAGCGACCAGTTTTTTCAACAGATCGAACCAGAACGGTGCACCCAGCGATAACATCAGCCCGGTAATGATCAGTCCCCAGAAGTTTAAATTAAAGGGTAACAGGCGTAATGCAATGTATTCTGCCTTGTCCCAGAAACCATAGGGCACCTGTCCTTCCACTTTCATCATATTGTTCTTACCGGGTGTAAACGATGTTATCTGTACAAAATCGGTTTCATAACTTGTATTCACCTGGTTTAGTAACACAATACGTTGCAGTTCCTGTGTTTTCAGAGATGATTGCAACGCTTTGCGTGCAGAATCATTAGACACTAATCTTATGCTATCCAGCGTTTCGCGTATAGACGTATTGACATCGATGATTTTGTAGATCTGTTCAGTATATTTCTGCGGGATCTCAACATCAGCACTTTTGGTCAGTTTGGATAAATTCCAGCCCATTCCCAACGCATAGCTGGCATCTTGTATATCATTATTAATATTGGCCCAGCCACTGTCAATAGTGGCCTGTGCTGCGGAGGCTCCGTTATTACTGAGAAATGCCTGGTACCGGGCAGTGTCTTTTGCCAGTTCCACGGCCATGTTCACCATTTGTGCACGGGCATCTTTGTCTTTGGAAAGCTTGCGGGCTATCTGTATGGTATCTACATTAAAGTAGGCAGCTATAATAAACCCGGTGGTAAACAGCAATACCTGCATTTTTCTTTTGTACCAGCCGGTTGCTCTGTCCTGTGTTTCATTATACCAGGCTTCCAGTTTCTTTTTGAAGGTGTCAATATCTCCTTCGGCATCGTGTGCTATATCACGCAGACGTTTCAGGGTTTGTGGTTGTATATGATGCGTGTTGAATTGCAAACAGAAACAGATCCGTTGCATATCCTCTGTGCCGCTGCCTTTGTCGCGCAGCAGTTGAACCATGCTTTCTGAAAAAGCGCCTGCTGACAGATAGGAGGGTTTGGTTTGCGTAAAGAACGTTTTTCGTTCTCCTGCTGTATCTACCAGGTATTTAACACCGGGTTGCTCATAAAATTTGCCGGCAAAACTGTTTTTAAAATCCGGGTATTCTTTTAAAAAGAATTGTTTGATCACTTCCCGTTTGTTTGCGTATTTCAGTTTGCCGTGTTCATCAACATAGCCATCGTTCAGCATTTTTTCAATGGAAACACGCAGCAGTCGCGAGCGGATACCCATCCAGGTAGAAAACATTTCACCCAGTATGGTAATTAACAGGCTGTACAAAAGGTAAACGAGTACGAGCCCGATAAATACATCAAGGACTACACTATTAAACATAAACAGTTTTTTCGCCTACTCTGATCCGTTTTCGGCTTCCCGGTTGTTAGTAAAAGGAGAGAGAAGAAGAAAGTTGTTATTTATCAGCACCAAACTGGTGAGTATCGATCCATTCGGCTTTGGTCATGCTCCACCAGTCGTCGGCAATACCACGCAGTACATATTCATAAGGAAGCCAGCCATAACCTTTTTCGCCCCATTCGGTACCCCATGAATTGCGGATCATAATGGCGCCCGTGGTTACGATCTTCCTGTTGCCGGGATTAACAATTTTGATATTGTCGTCGTATCCCACCGTCATTACGGCATGACCACCATCTACACTTTCTTTTTTATCGGGGAAAGGAATCTTACCATCATCGGCCAGATCCAGGGAAGAATAACAGGTAAAACCAAATACCAGTGGCAAGCCATTGCGCAGGCTGTCTTTGATCTTTTCCAGCAATTGCGGTTTGGTAACACCTGCGCCATCCAGCCGGTAGTATAATAACGCCTGGAAATTTTGTGCATAGGAATACAAAAAGGCACTGGGTTCCTCATTGAACTTATGTTCCAGGTAGGGCCAGTATTTTTCGGGTGGAACACCAAACAGTGCCATGGCACCCATCATGGTGCGCAGGTAGGCACCGTCATCGGCATCCCAGCCCAGCAGGTTGCGGGTAGCTTTATACAGGAAAAGTCGTGAAGCATCTATGTATTTACCAAAGGCCCTGCGTTCAAAATATTCATACAGGGCAGTGCCGGCATGCGCGGTGCAGGAGCCCAGTTGCCCCTGGTCTTCAATAGGCGAACACCATTGCCGCAGATCTACTTTAGTTGGAACAGCCGTTTTGGCGCTTTTGGTTGCACCGGCGGTTTTTCTTTTACGCGTGTTGACCCGGCTCAGTATTTCATTAACAGATTCTTTGGCACCTCTGGCGGCTTGTTTAACGGTGAGATCGTCGGTAGAGGGGGTATTGTCGCGATAATCGGGCAGGTCTTTTAACCAGCCTTTTCCCTTGCGGGACGCAATACTTGACATATAGATATGGTTTATGGTTTGTACATCCTTTGTTACGGATCTCATGTCAACACCTTTACCAGAGAAGGATTAAAAACGGTAAAAGCATTGTGTTCTTTTGTGTGTGGGTCGCTGTAATGATCCGGAACTTATACAAGGTAGTAAGATAGCAATTTTCTCATTACCTGTTCGCGGATCCTGTGGTTTAGCCGGCACTTTTATTATTTAAACGCAGGGCATTTAGGGTTGCCGGCAACTGGTTTTCTCTATATTCAGCCGAACCGGAAACGGGTGTATATGCGTTTAGCAAAAGTCTGTAAGGCGCATCACATTGGGTTCTTGCCCATAAAGTTCAGCCTATAATCATCAGCAGAACAGGTGAAAATAACCTTTTTAAAGCAGGTGATTTTATCCGGAGATCCTTTTGCGCATATATCTGCAGGTGACGAAGCGTCAGCAAAAATGATGTTGAAATGACAAATTAGCTTTCTTCTGTACTGCGATCCCGGACGCAGAATATTATAGATGAAATTCAAAACATTGACCATAATGATTGACATGCTGAATAATGTTCCAGCCTGTTTGGAGCGTGGTACTGAAATTTACATGAACACATTACTGCGAATGACGGGGAAGATTGCCGCATGTCTTGATCTGCTCCTGCATAGCCCTGAACATGAGACAGTTAGACAGGTTGCAAACTGGCAGAAATTACCGGCTGACATACTAACTGACATTTTAACACCTTTGGCAGTGGCGGCATAATCATTGATAACCATAAGAGAACATTAAATTCAAGCAATTATGGGAAAGATTATAGGAATTGACCTCGGTACCACCAATAGCTGCGTGTCAGTGATGGAAGGTAATGAACCCGTGGTGATTGCCAATGATGAGGGACGCCGTACCACCCCGTCTGTTGTGGCTTTTCTGAAAAACGGCGAGCGTAAAGTGGGCGACCCGGCCAAACGCCAGGCCATTACTAACCCGCAGAATACTATTACCAGTGTAAAACGTTTTATGGGTCGTCGTTTTGACGAAGTGACCGAAGAGATCAGTCACTGGAGCTATAAAGTGGTAAAAGGTGACAATAATACCGTACGTATTGACATAGACGGACGTTTATATACCCCACAGGAAATTTCTGCCATGATTCTTCAGAAAATGAAGAAAACCGCAGAAGATTATCTGGGACAGGAAGTAACTGAAGCGGTAATTACCGTTCCTGCTTATTTTAACGATGCACAACGCCAGGCGACCAAAGAAGCCGGCGAAATTGCAGGTTTAACCGTTCGTCGTATTGTGAACGAACCTACGGCTGCTGCCCTGGCCTATGGCCTGGACAAAGGCAAACACGACCAGAAAATTGCAGTGTTTGACCTGGGTGGTGGTACTTTCGATATTTCTGTGCTGGAACTGGGTGATGGTGTATTTGAAGTTAAATCTACCAATGGTGATACGCACCTGGGTGGTGACGACTTTGATAAAGTGATCATGGACTGGCTGGCCGACGAATTCAAAAAAGATGAGAACGTTGACCTGCGTAAAGACCCAATGGCTTTACAGCGTTTGAAAGAAGCTGCTGAAAAAGCTAAGATCGAATTGTCTTCTTCTTCAGAAACAGAGATCAATCTGCCTTATATCACAGCTATTGACGGTGTTCCCAAACACCTGGTAAAAAAACTCAGCCGTTCTAAATTTGAACAACTGAGTGATAAACTGTTCGAGCGTTGCTTACGTCCTTGTGAGCAGGCGCTGAAAGATGCGGGTATGAACGCTTCTGAGATCGATGAAGTGATCCTGGTAGGTGGTAGTACACGTATTCCTAAAGTGCAGGAAATTGTAGAGAAATTCTTTGGTAAAAAACCCAATAAAGGTGTTAACCCTGACGAAGTAGTGGCTGTAGGTGCAGCTATACAAGGTGCAGTGTTGACCGGTGAAGTGAAAGATGTACTGTTGCTGGACGTAACACCGCTGAGCCTGGGTATTGAAACAATGGGTGGTGTAATGACCCGTTTGATCGAATCCAACACCACAATCCCTACCAAAAAATCAGAAACATTCTCTACTGCCAGCGATAACCAGCCCGGTGTTGAAATCCATGTATTGCAGGGTGAGCGCCCGATGGCCAACCAGAACAAGAGCCTGGGTCGTTTCCAGCTTACAGATATTCCGCCTGCACCCCGTGGTGTACCGCAGATTGAAGTGATCTTCGATATAGATGCCAATGGTATTTTGCATGTAACGGCAAAAGATAAAGGCACCGGTAAAGAACAGAAGATCCGTATTGAAGCCGGTAGTGGTCTTAGCAAAGACGAAGTGGAAAAAATGAAGGCAGAAGCAAAAGCCAACGAGGCTGCTGATAAATCTGCCCGTGAAAAAGTAGATAAAGTAAACCAGGCAGACAGCATGATCTTCCAGACTGAAAAACAGTTGAAAGATTATGGCGATAAAATCCCTGCTGATAAAAAAGCTCCGATTGAAAAGGCACTGAATAACCTGCGTGAAGCACACAAAAGCCAGGATATAGCTGCAATTGATACAGCTATGACTGAAATGAACACTGCATGGACAGCAGCCAGTGAAGAAATTTACAAGGCTACTCAAAATGCTGGTGGTGGCGCTGAAGCCGGTGCAGACTCTAACCAGGGTGGAACTTCCAACAGTGCTGGTGGCAGTGAAAATGTAACTGATACCGAGTTTGAAGAAGTGAAATAACACGTATTGCCGGATACAGATCGGATTTGGCTGAAGGTGAAACCTTTTAGCTAATGCGTGAAAAGTTAACAATGATATGAATGATAATGAGCCCCTGCATATTTGCGGGGGCTTTTTTTATAACACGATGGTAGGATTTTGGGCAGGATGGTGCGGATGTGTTGATGTTTGATTGCCCCGCTGGTATCTCACCAGCCGCAACAGCTTAGAATCGCTCCATATAATGTGTGGGTATTCCGAATTCGTCTTTACTGTTTCATAAAATAAGGCGAAGGAAAATTGTGTTGTCATGGTTCTTATATCTGCGGCGGGAGTTTGCCGACACACCGGGCTGGTGCTTCACCAGCGGGGCGGGTTTATACAATTGCGTGAATGATATAAGTGATTGTTTATCAGTATAGATGGGAGCGGTAGCATCCTGGCTGATCTCTCTGGTTAAGAGCCGGGAAACTGACCTGATACGAGCATGTCGCTAATACTTTTTATTTGTATTTTAGTAGCTAACCATTCCTTTAAAACCTGCCTATTATGATTGCTTTATCTATTTTGTCTGCAATTGCACTTGGTTTCTTCGTGGCACATGTTTTTTTGCTGTTCACTTCTTTTGGCAAAAAAGGGTTTCAGAAACAGCGTTATTTTATGTCGCACCTGACATTGTGGATCTTCGGTGCTATCATTTTCCTGGTAGCATTTTTGTTTGCTGGTAAAGGCATGTCTTCACTGGTAGATCTATTTGATACGCCACTGAAACAGGTATTGATACTGGTGATCGTAGCTGGCCTTTCGGCAGTAGCCCATACCATTGTTAAGCTTATGGTATTACCGGGTATAACGGCCAGGCAATAAATAGTATTTACATCCTGTAATGAGATAACAATGTGCAAACGGGCAACCGGCAACATTGCTGTATTGCTTATTTGCACATTGTTTTTATGGAATTATGCCAGTATCGGGCTGCTCATAACCGCTTCTTCAACAACTATTCTGCGTTCTTCCGGCAATTCTGCACAAGCCATTTCCCATACGGGTTGAAACACATGATCCGGGGCTGTATGCTTCATGGCGCTTAACCAGTTAATGCACTCCGCATTATTTACACCGCGTAACATCCAGCGGGAGCTGATAGCTTTTTCTTCAGGAGCAATAACCGCCAGTATAGATTGATTAATGGCCAGCAGTTCTGCATCGGTATAATGAACCCATAACACAGGTAATACAAAGCTTTCTTCCTTGGCCATGTGTTGCAGGTTAAAGATCATGAAATCAAGAAATGCTTTTGAAAGGGCAGAGGCTGCAAATTCTCTTTCTTTTGGATCTGCAGTATGTTGTACAATATTTACCAGGGTATTGAGCTGTTGTGCCAGTGCATGATCAGTTACATGTTCATCTTCAAAATCAGAAACCAGTTGCGGCGCATACTGTTCTATTTTTGGAAATAGCAGGTTGTCTTCATGATGGGCATGTTGCTCAAACATGTGCAGTACTGTGTTTACTTTTTCCAGGGCAATATTGGTTTCTTCTATCCGTGCAAAATGTGTTTGCTGCAGGGTTAATGCGGTATCGTACAACATGGCGCGAAGCGCTTTGTGTATCATGTTGAATACGTTAAATCGTTGCATAAAGGACAATGTTTAATAATTAATGATAGTTCCTGCAAAATTGCAGCATCGGGCAAAACGTGCACAGCAGTACCTACACCAGTTGTTGAATTGGATAGATCAACTGTGGTACAACGGTTGTAAAATGAAAATGATCGGCAGAGGACGTGCAGGAACATGTTGTTGCATTGGCAGTCCATTTATTGGAAAAAATAGTCTTTGGATGGAATGGTTTAACTGCAATCAGGTATTGTACATAGTATACCGGCAAAGAAGCAATGCTTACCCAAATAGGACTTATTGTGTGAGTAATCAGGTGATTACCCACCTGTTTTTCACAATAAGTAATTAATTTTACAGGCAACAAAATAATTGGCGCAAAACTTGCGTTTTACGGGTAACTTTTATCCTCCCCATTTACCCTTTCCTGTTGATACGAACCCGCAAACTCCAATAATCCTGACGGAAAGCTGTACGATTCATTCTAATTCTGAAACCAAATCGTTATCAGTATGCGCAGACTTGTGCTGTTATGCTTTCTATTGTCACCGGTATGTATTTTTGCCCAGCAACGGCTACATGTTAATTTTTTTGGCGGGATCTCTAATTATGAAGGCGATCTGCAGGAGAAGTATTTCACCATGCAGCAGTCTAACCTGGCCGTTGGCCTGGGATTACAATATGATCTTACCAGTCATCTTGCCGTTCGGTTTGGCTTTAATTATGGTAAAGTAGAAGGCAACGATAAACAAAGTACCAAAGAGGTATTACGTGCACGCAACCTCAGTTTCCAGACAAAAATTGCAGAAGTTAACCTGTTACTGGAGTACAGCCTGTTCGATATACAGGAAAAAAGAGCCACTCCGTATGTGTTTGGCGGGGTAGCAGTATTCCATTTCAACCCGTATGCGTATGATACGCTGGGTAATAAAATATACCTGAAGCCACTGAGCACAGAAGGGCAGGGACTGCCGCAATACCCGGATCGCAAACCTTACAATCTTACCCAGTTTGCCATTCCTTTTGGAGCGGGTGTTAAACTGCGTATTACAGATAACGCAATATTGTCGTACGAGATGGGATTTCGCAAGTTGTTTACTGACTACCTGGACGATGTCAGCACTACCTATGTGGATGCTTTCACACTTGCACAGGAACGCGGGTTGAAAGCCGTTGAAATGTCGTACAGGGGTGGTGAACTGAAAGGTGGTAATCCGGATTACCCGGCAGATGGCGTAGTGCGCGGTGGTGCTAAATATAAAGACTGGTATTATTTCACCGGCTTTACACTTTCTATCGGTATCGGCAAAAGAAGCTACAACAGCAGAAGCGGACTGGATTGTCCGCGGCCGGTGATGTAAGCTTACATGCAGTCTTGTCTGCAATATTTTATTGCACTCTTTCCATATTAACTATAGCATGCCTGCCCGTTGGTGTAAAATACCGGCGGCAGGCATATTTACATTACAGCACTGTTGTTTTTTGTTTTATCTTCAGGGAATTGTAACAACTTCCTTGCAGCCACCATACCAGATATTTTCCCTGGGCGACTCCGCCGTAACCATTGATTATGGCAATACCATCAGCGAAACACTGAATGAAAAGGTATTGAATATACAGCAATGGCTGCATACTCACCATTTTGAAGGATTGAAAGATATTGTTACCGCGTACAGTTCGGTTACGCTGGTGTACGATCCTTTTATTGTAAGGAAAAGTAACCCGGTTCACGGTACTGTGGCTGAATGGGTAACTGCTTTGCTGCAGAAAGCTGCTGCGCAGGCCGGGGAGCAATTTACTGCCGGTGAGCGGGTGGTGCGTATTCCTGTTTGTTATGAAGGTATCTATGCTCCCGACCTGGAAGAGCTGGCAGTACGTTCAGCACTTACTATGGCAGAGGTGATCCGTTTGCATAATGAACGCGTATACAGGGTGTACATGATCGGCTTTTTACCCGGCTTCAGTTACATGGGTGAAGTGGATCTGCGTATTGCTGTTGCCCGGAAACAACAGGCTGTGCCGGTAATGGCTGGCAGCGTTGGTATTGCAGGTATACAAACAGGCATTTACCCATTGAATTCACCCGGCGGATGGCATATCATCGGGCGTACACCTGTAAAGATGTTCGACAGGATGAACAAGGTACCTGCCCGGTTGCAGGCCGGAGATCATGTTCAGTTCTATGCCATTTCACCGGCAGCATTTGAAGAAGAACAATTAAAATATTCCATAACAGGAAACGGGCTGATGTCATAAACAGCACAGCCCTGCACATGAAACATGTCAGTTACAGTAATTAAACCCGGCATACTGGATACGCTGCAGGACACGGGCCGTTATGGGTACAGCCATTGGGGCATCAATCCCGGTGGGGTTATGGATACCTATGCCGCACGGGTAGCCAATATGCTGGTGGGCAATGACAGTAAAGAGGCGGTGCTGGAAGTGCATTTTCCTGCGCCACAATTATTATTTGAACAACATGCCCTGATTGCTGTAACAGGTGCTGATCTTTCTGCTACGCTGAATGATGAGCTGGTGCCGATGTGGCACCCGGTAGTGGTGCGGAAGAATACCGTATTGCATTTTCCCAAATGGCAGCAGGGCGCCCGTTGCTACCTGGCAGTACACGGAGGATTTAATATTCCGCGGTGGCTGGATAGTTACAGTACCCATCTGAAAGCGGGTGCTGGCGGTTTTGCCGGTCGTAAACTGGAAAAAGCAGATGAGTTGAAGTTTAAGGATAGTATGCTGTATGTGCCCGGTCTGTTGCCCGACGGAAAAGATTATCGTGTATTGAAATGGCGTGCAGGAACCGGCAAAACATACGAACATCCCAACGAGATCTGCTTTGTAAAAGGTCATGAATGGGAATTACTGACGCCTGCGGCACAAAAAGAACTGCAGGAAAATAATTTTAGCATCCATCCTTCATCCGACAGAATGGGATACCAGTTGCGTGGCGCACCCTTACAGGTAACTAAACACAAAGAACTGGTATCTTCCGGTGTGAGCTTTGGTACCATGCAGTTATTGCCAGACGGACAACTGATTGTGCTGATGGCAGATCACCAGACAACAGGTGGTTATCCGCGTGTAGGACATGTTGTATCGTCACACTTACCACGACTGGCACAATTGAGACCGGGCGATGCTTTACAATTTTCACTGACAGATATTACCACTGCTGAAGAGTGGTGGCTTGCGCAACAACAGGAGCTGCATATTTTACAGGAAGCCTGTTTTGAACACCTGAACCAACTGGTATGATCAGTATTGATGTGAACTGCGACATGGGAGAGGGCTTTGCTAATGATGCGGATATTATGCCTTTTATCAGTTCGGCCAATATTGCCTGCAGTTATCATGCAGGTGATAAAGATACCATGCGCCGCACGGTAGAACTGGCATTGCAACACCAGGTAGCGATTGGAGCACATCCATCTTACCCCGACCGGGAAAATTTTGGTCGCACTGATATGCTGGAAAAAGAACTGCAAGCGTCGGCGTTGCCAGGTATTATCACTGACCAGGTTTGCCTGTTGCAGGAAGTTTGCCATGAAATGGGAGCAGTGCTGCATCATGTAAAACCACATGGTGCTTTGTACAACAGGGCTGCCCGCGACCATGTAGTGAGTGCACTGATCTGTGAAACGATACGTACTATTGATCCCTCATTATTGCTGTATGGACTCAGCGGCAGCCGTACGCAGCAGGAAGCGGTGCGCAGCGGGTTGTTTTTTATCAATGAAGTGTTTGCCGACAGAACTTACCAGGACGATGGCAGTCTTACGCCACGTATACAGCCGGGTGCGCTGATAGATGAAGATGCTGTGGCATTACAACAGGTGTTGCAAATGGTACAGCAGGGAAGTGTAACGGCGGTTTCCGGTAAAAAAGTGCCGATACGTGCCGAAACCATTTGTGTGCATGGAGATGGCTCTCATGCGGTAGCTTTTGTAAAAATGATCCACCAGGTCTTTCAGCAGAACAATATTCGTATTGCTGCTCCTGATCGGAATAATCCCCAAATATAATTTCATATTTCCTGCAACTGTCAATGAGTAATAAAACATCTTCCTCTACGCGGTCGGTTCTTCTTGGTGCGGCCTTTTTGATGGCCACTTCTGCCATTGGTCCGGGCTTCATTACACAAACTACCGTATTTACCCAAAAGCTGCTGACCAGTTTTGGGTTTGTTATCCTGATCTCTGTTTTGCTGGATATAGCTGCACAGATGAACACCTGGCGTATCATTACAGTCAGCGGAACGCGTGCGCAGGATCTTGCCAACCAGGTGTTGCCGGGTGCCGGACACATGCTTTCTTTTCTGGTGGTATTGGGCGGGCTGGCATTTAATATCGGCAATATATCCGGTGCGGGTATGGGTGTTGACATGTTGTTTCAACTGGATGCAGATCCGCAACGTCCCGTTATCGGCGCGTGTATCAGCGCTGCCATTGCATTGACCATTTTCTGGGTAAAAGAGGCTGGCGTTGCCATGGACTGGTTTACTAAAATACTGGGCGTGGTTATGATTGGGCTTACCCTGTACGTGGCTATCTGTTCGCATCCGCCGGTAATGGATGCGTTCAAACATACGTTTGTGCCGTTGCAGACAGATACCATGGCCATCGTAACACTGGTGGGTGGAACAGTGGGAGGGTATATCAGCTTTGCCGGTGCGCACCGGTTGCTGGATGCCGGTATTACCGGGCCGCAGCAATTGCCGCGGGTTACACGTAGCAGCGTGCGGGCCATTCTGATGGCTTCTTTAATGCGTGTGTTGCTTTTTCTGGCTGCACTGGGTGTAATCTGGGCGGGCAATCATTTGGATAGTGGTAATCCTGCTGCGTCTATTTTCAGTATAGCAGCTGGTCACACAGGTTATATTATTTTTGGTATTGTATTCTGGAGTGCGGCTATTACCTCTGTAGTAGGTGCCGCATATACATCTGTTTCGTTCATGAGAACATTGCATCCATTTTTTGATAAATATCAGCGAATGGTTGTTACAGTTTTCATACTATTTTCTACTTTTAGTTTTATATTGATAGGAGGAAACCCGGTAAAGGTGCTGGTGGTGGCAGGAACCCTGAATGGGTTGGTATTACCGGTAGCACTGGCGCTGATGTTACTGGCAGCGGTACGTTTACGTACCACACAGCAATACCGCCATCCGGTGTGGATGAGTATAGCAGGTTGGATCGTAGTGATTGTAATGTGTATCATGAGTATTCATACCTTTGCAACAGATCTTCCGAAATTGTGGAAATAAGAAAGGCATAACAGTATACAGAAAACTTATATTTGTTCCGGTAGCTGCTGCTATTTGGTTAATTTCCGGTTATTGTGCATAAACAAACCGTGCTGCTTATCCCGTTATCCATAATTTAGGTATAGTTTTTGAAAAATTAATGTTAACCGCCCGGTTCAATCACATCTTATATTATTCACAATAGTTCTTTCGTTTCATGTGCATCAAGAGAAGCCTGACTCAAGTGGTTGAGCAGGCTTTTTTGTTATATATCACTCCTTCACAGAAACAAGAGCGCATACGGATACACACCGGTAATGCCCATATATTCAGATCTGTTTTTTCCGGTTGCGGCAATCTGCGATAAATTTTTACATTTGCTGTCGGTTTAGCTTTTCATTTGAATACTTTCAAACCTTTCACTATGCCATCATTTGATATTGTTAGCAAGGTAGATGCACAGGCGCTGGATAATGCAGTGAATGTTACTACCAAAGAGATCACTAATCGCTTTGACTTTAAAGGCTCACATGTATCTATACAGCTTGATAAGAAAGAGTTTCTGCTGAAAATTGAAACAGAAGACGACATGAAGATGCGTCAACTGATTGATGTATTGATCAACCGTGCACACAAGCAGGGTATTGCCCCTGAGGCTTTTGATATGTCGAAAGAATCTTACCAGAGTGGCAAGCTGACTAAACAGGAAGTATCTGTACGGAACGGTCTTAAACAGGAAGATGCCAAGAAGGTAATAAAAATTATAAAAGACTCCGGGTTGAAAGTACAGGCGCAGATCATGGATGATATGGTGCGTGTAACCGGCAAAAAGATCGACGACCTGCAGGAGGTGATCAAGCTATGCCGCACATCAGAACTGGGTATTCCTTTACAGTATGAGAATATGAGAAGCTAGGGGTAAGTTATAAGTTGTAGGTTTTAAGTGGAATATAGCTGCGAGCTGATACAAGGTGTTAGCATGTCAGGTTTTAGCGAAAGCGGAGTTAGTGGTGTAGATGGAAATACAGCCTCGGGCCACAAGCCCATCTTATCAACTTCTCTCCTTGAACCTTGCATCTTGTATCTTATTTCTTTCTCTGCCTTCGCTTTCCACATTTTATACCCGTTTATGTCAAAAAACATTTACGGACGGTATTTTGCCCTTTGCATTATTTCAAAATTCCCTATATTGCCATTAGTTGACGCAGGACAGTACTTTATTACAACGAAAGCCGTAAAAAAATCATTTGGTGCAACACGGATATTGCTGTAATTTCGCCGTTTTGTAAAAAATAATTTCTGTACGGCAAAATCCGTACTTCTTCTAAATCAAAGAGATATGAAAAAGGGCATTCATCCCGAAAATTATCGGTTCGTTGTATTTAAAGACATGAGTAACGGGCAAACCTTCCTGAGCCGCTCTGCTGCTTACAGCAAAGAGACTTTAAAATGGGAAGATGGTAATGAATATCCGCTGATTAAGCTGGAGATTTCAAGTACTTCTCACCCGTTCTTTACAGGTCAGAAAGTACTGGTAGACACTGCTGGTAGAATTGATAAATTCAAGAAACGTTACGAGAAGAAAAAATAATCTTAACTTCAAGATAAATTTTTTGTTTTTCATGGCTATACTTTCCCTTTCCCATTCTTGGGAAGGGGATTTTTGTTATAACCCTGCCTGTTCCTTTCTCCAACAGAGATAATGAACCCTCACCGGTAAATACCCGGCACAACTATTTAGTGCTTTTTGTTTTACAACACCTGCTAAAAACAGTAGCTTTAAAACATGAAACCGGTATATCTTACTGATAAAGAACTACGTAGCCACTTATTTCCATTTGCAGAGATCCGCCCGGTAGCCGATATCAGGGTGGGGATCCTCACCATCAGACAAAAATGGGAGTTGTTGTTGCAACAACCTGTACAATTGTTGACCGATGATACCGCCATTCCGGAAGAGGCCATTGTGTTTGCGGCCAATATATTACCCGGTCGTGCTTTTGTAGAATCGTTGCAGCAAAGTGAAGAGCCTGATTACACCAAGGTGAAGATACTGCAATATCCCTGGCATATTTTCCAATTGAATGATATGGCCCTGCGCGAAGATTTTGAACTGTTAACCAAAGGCAGGCAGTCAGCACCAATCCCGGATTCGGTACAAACAGTAAATCCATCAGCCATTTTTATTGAAGAAGGCGCGGTATTGCAGCATTGTATACTGAATGCTGCAGCAGGGCCTGTTTATATAGGTAAAAATGCAGAAGTGATGGAAGGCTCCTGTATACGTGGCCCATTTGCTTTGTGCGAAGGTGCAGTGGTAAAAATGGGAAGCCGTATTTATGGAGCCACCACTATTGGTCCTTATAGTGTGGCAGGTGGAGAGATCAAGAACAGTATGATTATGGGATATACTAATAAAGCCCATGATGGTTACCTGGGCGATGCGGTGCTGGGCGAATGGTGTAACCTGGGCGCGGGTACTTCCAATTCCAATCTTAAAAATACCGTAGGAGATGTGCAGGTATGGCACCAGGCCAGCGGCAGTTACATTAACGCAGGAATGAAATGTGGTTTGCTGATGGGCGATTATTCACGCGCAGCTATCAACACCTCGTTCAATACAGGTACGGTAGTGGGTATCTGTGCGCATGTATTTAGCAACGGACTTACTACTAAACTAATTCCCTCCTGTACATGGGGACAAGAGCCGTATGAGTTTAAAAAAGCATTGCGTGATATTGCCAACTGGAAAAAATTAAAAAATCAATCGCTTACAGAAACGGAAATACAACGATTGAAACATATTTTTGGCAGAGATAGCGAAATATGAGGTTGGCAGTCTATAATCAATGTTGTGTAGTTAAGGGCTTTGATTCAGGGATGAGGAAACCTGCCGGGGGATTTACACCGTGGCTGGTGTATTCATCAGGCACTAACTAAACGACATTGAATCCAGAACGCTGACGTCATACCTCAGTCATCATTACAATAACCATCATCAAATTTATGCGTAAACAAATTGCAGCCGCAAACTGGAAAATGAATTGCACCTATCTGCAGGGAGAAAAATTACTGAATGATATTTTAAGTGCTAAAGTATCACTGACACCGGCACAGGAAGTGATCTTTGCGGTGCCTTTTCCTTACCTGATCATGGCTGGCAGTGAAGTGGCGAATGAACGGGGATATTTTGTAGCTGCACAGAACTGTTATAATAAAAAATCAGGTGCATACACCGGTGAAGTGTCCACCGAAATGTTACATTCAATTGGTATTAAATATTGTGTTATCGGGCACAGTGAGCGTCGTGAATATTTCCAGGAAAGTAACCAGGTACTGGCAGAAAAACTAAACCTGTGTCTGGAAAGTGAAATAACACCCATTTTCTGCTGCGGAGAGCCATTGAGTATCCGTGAAGCAGGTACGCAGAATACATTTGTAGAAACACAATTACAGGAATCATTGTTCCACTTGTCTGAAACCGATATTCAGCGTATTGTAATTGCTTACGAGCCTATCTGGGCAATTGGTACCGGCAAAACCGCTACAGCCGCACAGGCACAGGAAATGCATGCGCACCTGCGTGCGGTACTGGCTGCAAAATATGGTGCACAGATAGCTGGCAATATTTCTATTTTATATGGCGGCAGTGTAAAAGGCAATAATGCAAAAGAACTGTTTGCCAATCCTGATGTGGATGGGGGCCTGGTAGGCGGCGCTTCGCTGAATGCAGAAGAGTTTGTAACCATCATCAAAAGCCTGAAGGTATAGTATACAGTATTGCAGCTATGTCTGCAGTGTTTTGCGATATTGAAAATGACGTGTGGATCTCTGCACGTCATTTTTGTTTATAATGATCCTGGTTCTTCTTCGCATTGTTAATACACTGGTAAAAATGGGTGTTTTGCTGGTGGGAGCATAAAAATTAACTAACTTGATAGAGAGGAGAACATGGGGTATGGAAACTATAGCAACACTGGCCCTGCTGCACAGCCAGCATATGGCCGATCGTCAACAATGTTCCTGTATTTTTGATGCTATCGGACAGGACAAAGACAGCGCTACACTTCAGCATTACATGCTTACCTTCTGGAAGAACGATCTGCAAAAACATATTGATGCTGAGGATCATATTCTGTTACCTTTTCTGCATCTTCATCGTTTCAACAGCAGTTATATCCACATTCTGCATCGCGAGCATGATACCATGCGTGTGCTGGCCCAGCGTTTACCACTGCTGAACGGCAATGGCACCAGCTTTTGTAAAACCTTTGCACGGATGATCGATGAGCATACCAGCTTTGAAGATGAAGTGCTGTTTCAAAAAATGGAGGAAATGATTGATGCACGCGACCTGGTAAAGCTGGAACAGGCTATGAAGCGTGAAACAGTGGGGATGGAGTAAAAGGCGCAAGGTACAAGGGTTAAGGTACAGGGTTTAAGGTGCAAAACGTTTGTGCTTATGGCATGTTTGAATACTTGCTATAAGCAGGGAAGAGTTGTGTAATTGCCATTACTCCTGAAATGCGCTATTTTTGGCGCAGTAAAGGAGTATACTACAGCATGGCGCTAAACAAAACTATTGCAGCCAACAGCATTTATCGTTTACTGAATATTGGTATCCAGCTATTGATCACCATTTTGCTTACCCGGCTGATGGGCATAGCAGGATACGGTTTAATCTCTTTACTGATCGCCTCTGTAGCCATTTTTAACATGGTTACTTCTTTGGGACTTGATTCTGCGATCACCTACCATATAGCCTCCCGCAAACTTACGTTACAGCATATTTACTGGTTCATTGTCATTGTATTGCTGATACAGGTTGGTGTTACCATACTGGCAGATGTTGTTGCTGTCTATTTTACAGGAGCACACCTGTTGTCGTTTACGCTGCCGGTATTATTACTATTTGTGATCAGTACTTCTGTTACAGAAAAGATCACTGCCTTACTGAACGGTTTTCATTTTTATACATTGCTCAACCGGTGGATGGTCATCACCAATGCAGTGATGATGCAGGTATGGCTGGTATTGTGGTTCTTTGTGCGTGCGTGGCAACCTGAAAGCTACCTGCTGCTGTACGTTGCATTAACAGCATTACAAACCTTATTGTTGCTGATTATATTTCGTATAGCCAGTGGCCAGGCATTTACTTTTCGTGCACCGGCCAGGGAACAGCTACGTTTGTTTGCGGCGTATGCATTTGTAGAATATATCGCCAACCTGTTGCAGTTTGTTGCTTATCGTGCTGATTACTGGATACTGGATTTCTATTATGATAAAAAGGAGCTGGGTTGGTATGCGCTGGCGGTGAAATTATCGCAGTTTTTCTGGGTAGTACCCAACCTGGCATACAGCATTCTTTTCCCGGTTATATCCAACCAGTTACCGGGTTCTGAAACTTCCAATATCACCCGTGTGATCCGTATTATGAATCTTGCCAACCTGTTATTAATGATATTGTGTGCGGTAACTGCCGCCTGGATCATTCCGTTTGTATTTGGTGTACAGTTTGCTCCCAGTGCTTCATTGTTATTACTGTTGTTGCCCGGTGTATGGCTGTATAGTATCACTACTGTATTGGGTGCTTTTTTTTCGGGTATTTACAGACCGGAGATCACTTTGTATAGCGCAGCTATTTGTTTGTCTGTAATACTGCTGTTTGATTTTCTGCTGATACCTGGTTGGGGTAAAACCGGGGCGGCCATTGCCAGTACCATTGCCTATAGTATTACCACATTTTACAACATGTATCGTTATTGTACCATAGCCCAACAGCCTATAGCAAAATTATTGATCCCACAAAAAGGAGATGTGGAGAAGTGCAGGGAGCTTTTAAGAATTTGAAAATTAGAGAATGTGCTGATTTGAAAATGCTCTAATTGCGAGATGATTAGATGGATTGATTGTTTGATGGCTGGTGCTGCTCTAATTTGAAAATTCGATGATTTGAAAATGAAAAGGCTGATTGTTAAAAGGCTGGATGGTTTGATGGTTGGGAGGCAAACGTGTAAACGTCAGTCGAGATTAGCTACTGCTGTATTTGCCCGCCGCTGTATTCAGTGTTAAGTATTCAGCATTGTGCTTTTGATTGTATTCCACTTAAAACCTATAACCGCACAGGCATTCGGCGTTGAGCGTTTAGCCAGATTCAGCTTTTCAATTTATTCACCAGCTCAATATATTCCTGCATGGCAGTGTCTTGCGTTTTGCCTTTTAAACCAGCCCAGGCTTCGTATTTGGCTTTGGAAACAAAATCGAATGGATTGGCAGGAGGATCTACATTAACATCTCCTTCAGTAGACTGCTTGTACAGTGAGTACAATTGCAGTAAAGAGTCGTTACTGGGGCGCTCGGATAAACTCTTACTGTCTGCCGCAGCCTGTTCAAAGAGAGATTTCAGATCCATATAGGTGATTATTTTAATGCGAATGTAAAGGATTTTAGGCATAATGGATATAGAAAATAGCACAGAACAAGGTAGGACTGCCCGTAAAAAGGGATGCCGCCAAAAGGCGGCATCCGGATTATTACGGGTTACATGAGAGGGAGAAACTTACAGCAGATAATAATTGTCTGCTTTTATCTTTTCAGGAACGGCTTCGGTTTCGTGGATCATTTGTCGCAGATTTCGATCAATGGTACGCGATATGGAAGTCATAGGAGTGTCAGTTGGTTTGTTCTCAAAAGGATCCTGCAGATGCACCGCCATACGTTCTATCAGCAGAAAGAAAGAAGCCAGTGCTGTTACCAGCGGGATCTCAATAATACCTACATATTCAATAACGCTGAAGGGCAGCAACATGATGAAGAAGTACAGTGCAAAGTGCGTGTACATGGTGTAGGTCATCGGGAATATGGTATTCTTGATACGCTCACATTTACCCATTGCATCACACAAACGTGTCAATGTACGTTCAATTTCCACCTGTTGAAATTCATTGATCCAGCCTTCTTCCACAGCCAGTTTCAGGTCTTTTGCATGCAGGCTCAGTATGGCATTGGGAATATTGTCGTGTGTATGCAGGAATGCCAGCTCTTTTTTGGAGAAATGTTTTTCCTGTCCTGCCAGCGGTTCCAATCCACGGAGTGCCTGTGAAAGACTATAACACCATGCTGTCTGCCGTTTGATAAACCGCTCTGTGAAATGATCTTTTTCTTCACTGCTGAATGGCGTATTGGTAAAACATTGTATCTGTCGTGCCAGTGTGCGTGAATCATTCACGATAGCTCCCCAGATGATGCGTGCTTCCCACCACCTGTCGTATGCCTGGTTGGAGCGGAATGCCAGTAACAGTGACAATACTGTACCCAATATGGTAGGGATACCCAATGGTATGGTAAGACTGGTAAGTCCAAGATCTTCGCGTAGGAACCAGATCAGGGTAGTGTACAGCGAGATAAAAATGATCTCGTATTTGATCTTGGAAAAAATATAGCTGAATGGTATTTTTTGTTTCAGTAACATAGTATATCTCAATCTTTATGGTGAATAAATACAGCCTGCTTTATAGCAGCACAAAACCACGGAGCTCTTCTGACACGCTGTTTACGATCTGTTTTATACCAGCAATAACATTTGCCTGTTGTCCTGTTGTAACAAGCCACTTAATTTCTGGCTGTTCAGGAAGTAACGTTGCAGGTGATTCATTTTTCGTGTACTGTACAGGCTGTCTTTTAACTGGTGCGATACATGGGTAAGCGTATGCTCCAGTAAGCTATATTGTTGTATAATGCTGGCCGGAACGTGTTGTGAACGGGCCATGTTGACATTGCCTTGTTGTACATATACAGCTTCAGCAGTCTGCCGTTTATAGGCTGGTTCAGCCAGCACCGGTTCCTGTATGTTTTTTCTACCGGCAGGCATTGGCTGTATGGATTCAATGCTAACTGGTAATTTATTGATGTACAGCAACGGTAGTTTACTACGCAGTAACATTTTAGTGGTTTCACTGTTGGAAGCATCATCATAATAGATAACCAATGTGGCATCTTTAGAATGTGCATAGTTTCTGAATACGGCGGGTGAGTTGCTGTAGATATAATCAAAATGAACTTCCTGTACCTGTGCTACGTGTCTGCTGCGCAATTGCTGTACCTGTTTTACAAAACCGGCATTATAAAAATTCTGTTGCCGGTCGCGCTTCAGGGTAATGATATCATTATAGTTATCGGGCAGTTCACATATCTCCAGGAAATTAACGGTCATTGGCTCCGTGTACAATTGCAAGGCCAGTCTGAATAATTCCAGCGAAGTATTGTTGGGCAGATGAGGGATGATAATGTTTTTCATACCATAGTTTTTTTCCGTTGAATAATGCACTGCTGTGCTTTGACAATACAAAACTATATTGGCACCATTAGAGCGGTTTAAGAGAGGTGTTAGAATGGGATTAGAATCTGCTAAGGAGTTGTTAAAGGGCTGGGAATCAATTAGGCGTGAGTTGTTAGTGAAAACAGTTTCTGGTTATGTGTTTCTGGTTTCTGCAATTCCTGTACACTTGATTAAAAGATACAGCGTTCCCGATTCTTGATTTACCTGTCAACTTCTCAAGCCTTCCAGCTTTGTATTTGCTCGCGGCTCAAAGTACATTACTCGCAGCCTTTTTGAACCACGAAGGCACAAGACAGAGGAACACAATGGGGGCAGGTATTAGCAGTTAGCAAAACATATTTCAAACTTCGTATTTTTCAAGCTTCCACTTCTTTATTCAATATTTGACATTCGATATTCTACATTATTTTCTTGCATCTTGGCGACTTTGCGCGCTTTATTTTTTCTGACTTCCGACTTCATGCTTAACCTTGCGCCTTCTCAGTTATCGGGAATAAGATCTCTACAGTAGTGCCTTTACCGGCCTGTGAGGTGAAACGCAGCTGTCCCTGGTGCATGCGGATGATCTTTTGCGCTAACGGCAAACCAATACCATATCCCTTAAAAAGAGCTGTGTTACTGCCGCGGAAAAAGGGTTCAAAGATATGTGGCAGATCTTCCGCTGTAATACCAATGCCATGATCGGTAACCTGTATGTGGATGGCTTCCGGGCTATCATAAATAGATACCTGCACTTCTTTGCCATGTGAATATTTGGACGCGTTCTGAATGATATTGGCAAGGGCCTGTTTCAACAACAGTTGGTTGGCTTGTATACACAGTATATCAGAGTTAACGGGCAGTGCAGAGAAATCGAGATGCACCTGGTTGCCGGGATCACTGAAATCGAGCAGGCGTTTGGTTTCCAGTAACAATTCGTCCAGCCGTACTTCGGTCATAAATGATTGCTGACCATCAAAGCTAACCTGCGCCAGTTCCAGCAGTGAGGTGGTGAGTTGTTGCAGGTGACCGGCCTGTTGCTGGATCACTGCCAGTGAAGCCTGGTATTCCTGTACAGAACGTTCCCGGATCAGCGCCAGTTCCGCTTCTCCCATAATGGCAGTAAGCGGAGTACGTAATTCGTGAGAAGCCTTACTTACAAAATTGCTTTGCGTTTCAAAAGCAGTTTCCAGCCTGTCCAGCATATCATTAAAAGTATCGTTCAGTTCGGCTATCTCATCTTTACTGGGAGTAGGCGGTAAACGCATGTGCAGGTTGGTAGCCGTGATCTTCTGCGCGTTGTAAATGATCCGGGAAAGTGGCTGAACAATTTCGCGTGACAACAATAAACCGGCTATGTATACTACCAGTACAATGAATAATATACCCAGTAATAAATTCTTCTGTACATTTTTCAATACATGCTGACCGGTTTCATTTTCGGCAGACAGTAATACAATATTGTCCTGCCCCTTGTGCGGATAATGAATACCCACATACCAGGTATCATCATGATGATAGTTGGCTTTTTTATTGCGCTTTATCTGTTGTATAAATGAAGCCGGCAGGTTACTCAACAGGGAATCATGCCTGTTGTCGAGCGGTAGCTGGAAAAAATATTCTCTTTCCTGTGGCAGTCGTTGCAGGTGCGTATCGCGGATCTGGTTGTATACGGCGATATTCATTTCCCCTTCATCAAATTTTGCCTGCGCAGCAATGCCGGCACGTACTTCCAGGCGGTGCAGAAAATCATTGTCGATATACTGACCTGTAAAAAAATAAATGAATATGCTGAGCAGCAGCAGCGCCAGTGCCGTAAGCAACGTAAACAGCGTGGTGATCTTATTCCTGATTTTCATATGGCCTACGCTTTCATAATATATCCCATACCAATCATGGTATGAATGAGCCGGGGTTCAAAATCTTTATCAATTTTACGTCGCAGATAATTTACATACACATCTACTACGTTGGTACCAAGATTGAAATCGATCTCCCACACGTTTTCGAGTATCTCCATGCGTGAAAGCACGCGGTTGGCGTTTTTCATAAAAAACTCCAGCAAGCGGTATTCGGTAGAGGTCAGTGTGATCTCTGTATTATGACGTTTGGCCTGGCGGGTAGCCAGGTTTAGTTCCAGGTCGGCCACCTGCAGCAATTGTTGATCCTGTTTGGGCGCACGGTTATTGCGGCGACCAAGCGCATGAATGCGTGCAATGAGTTCGGTTAATTTAAAAGGTTTAACCAGGTAATCATCGGCACCACTGTTGAGCCCGGTAACAATGTTTTCGGTAGAGCCCAGTGCTGTAAGCATCAGTATCGGGATTTCCGTGCCCTGCTGGCGCAGGGTTTTACATACCTGGATACCATTGGTGTCGGGCAGCATAATATCCAGCAACAGTACATCAAAGGTCTGTTCCTGTGCCATCTGCAAACCGGTAGCACCGTCCATCGCCACGCTGACGTTCATACCGCTTTCCGTTAAACCACGCTTGACCAGCGAGATCACAGAAGCCTCATCTTCGATCAAAAGTATATTCATCATTTCCGGCACCGAAGCTACGGATTGACAGGCATAAAGAGATTAGAACGGCATTAGAAACTGATAGGGTAAAGTTAATAGTGGCAGTTAAAGGATTGTGAGAGAGTTTTTTAACAAAAGGATGGGAGCTAATTTGAAAATGGAGATACCTGATGGTTTGATGAGCCGCTAAGACGTAATCTGTATTTCGCTAGCGCTTTGTATTCAGTTCGCCGCTAGTAGCTCAAGGCTTGCGGCTGTATTCCGCGTTAGAAGTTCTGCGTTCAGTCTCCAACTACCTATGCTCTGTATAACGATTCACTGGGATCGTATTGCGCAGCCACTGCATTTCCTCCGGCAACAGGGCAGGGGCGTGAAGGGCACCGATAATATCTTCCAGTTGTTGTGCATTGCTGATGCCTGTTACGGCAGACTGTACTGCACTGTTTTGTAATACAAACTGTAAGGCAGTTTGTGCTGTGCTTCGTTGTGGGCTTGATAAGGATTGAATGGCAGCAGCGGCTTTCTGTACGGCGTTTTCATCATAATGGAGATAAGGTGCAGCAGGCTTGTTCACCAGTAGTCCTTTGGCCAGGGTACCGCGAGCCAACACACCGATATGATGTTGTTGTAGTAATGGCAAACAACTTTCTTCCGGTCTTCTGTCCAGCAAGCTGTATTGCATCATGACCGTAACGATTTTTGAACGACGTACATATTCACGGATAACATTGGGACGAATAGATGAAATACCATAGTGCAATATTTTACCCTGTTGCCGGAGTAATTCAAAAGCTTCAATGGTTTCATCAATGGGATCATCGATCGTGCCACCGTGCAATTGATACAGATCTATATAATCGGTTTGTAGTCGGCGTAAGCTGTCTTCTACTGCAGTCAGGATATAGTCTTTGCGGGGATTCCAGTCCCAGCCACTGCCATCAGCTCGCCATTGATTACCAACCTTGGTAGCCAGGAAAACCCGTGTGCGTTTGCCTTGTATTGCTTTACCAATAGTTATTTCATTTTGCCCGTGGTTGTACAGATCGGCTGTATCAAAGGTATTGATACCGGCTTCCAATGCGCGGTGTAACAGGCGACTGTTGAGGGTATCATCAGCACCCAGCGACATACAGCCAAAACCAATGCGGGAGATGGGGAGATTCATGGGGCGAAGATAGGGGAAAGGAGCAATGCAAAAGGTTTAAGGTTCAGGTAAGACGAAGTCAGAGATCTGATGTCTGAAAGAAATACGAAATATCACATCCCGATTGCTTTGTGTTTCTTTGTGTCTCCGTGCGTGGTTCAAAAGCTAAATTCCATTACCTGACTGCTAACACCTTATTGCTTCTTCCGAACCGTTTGCACCACTACCACGGTATCTACCATCACATACGTAAAGGGCTGACCGCGGAAACAGGATTGTAATACCCTGGATATTTTTTCCTCACTCACATCCATAGTAACAGGACAGGAAATGGACATCTGTTCTTCGGTGTAACAAAAATGATAGCTGGTTTGCTGTTCAATTAGTTTAAAAACCTGTTTGAGCCGGGCGTTTTCCAGGTGTAGTGTAACGGTTTGTTCATGATCGTTAGTGGGAAAGATTAACAGGCCATATAACATTACTGCCATCGGCAGCATTGTCAGTAATAACAATATCCATACAGGTGAATGATGGCGCGGCGGCTGGCGGAGTAAGGTTTCCTGGGCTGGCAATGCCGGATGCTGTTCAAAAGTTTGTACAGATCCATATTGCCGGTAACTAACAGGGGACATATAAAGGATATGAATTGATTTCACTACAACAAAATAGCGACTGATAAAGGGGAGTATAGGTATTCCGGAATAACACGCTGCCGGTAAATGATATCGGGGGATGTAGGAAAAAGCAGGCGATGATAAAATTCCCCGGCAGGTGTTATAACGGTAAGTTCCGTTTGCCTCAGTATGAGGGTAAGCTATTGAACCAGCCGGAACAGTACCGGTTCAATACGGTTTTTTCAAATGGTTTGGATATACAGACTCCCCTCCGGTATTATTAAGACAATAAAACAACCTATTATAACTAACGCTTACCTGTAAATTGTTTGCATTAATTGATTGATGTCAATTGTGGCATCAGGTTTATATTGGTAAAGACTAAAAAACAACCCGAACACTGGCCGGATAAGGGTATGTATATTGTTGCGCCTTGTAAACAAGTTGGTGAAATTATTGAATTGTACTCCTTGATTAGGACAGGTAGGCTGGTTTGTTTCAGCTAGCTTTGTCCCAAAGCAACCTTAACTATAAAACCGCCTTAACATCGCCTTTACAGCCGTGGCTGCCCTGCTGGCCATGAGTTTTACCATGGACGCAACGCCTTATCCCGGTTGGAACCTGCTGACCGATTGCGAGTATGAGTTTGTATCCTATCTGCCCCAGCTGGATTGTGACGACCGCGAAGTAGTACTGGATGTGGATGGTGCGGTGGTAGTGACACCGCAGTGCAGCAGTTCTACCGTATTCTGTTATTACTGGGTGATAGCCAATAGGATGAAAGGGGTTTTTATGGAGAAGCAACCCTGGCGGATTAACCTTGTGGATAGCAATATCAACGAAATTATTGAATAATCACACCGCATATAGGCTGTGGTAGTGAGCGAGATGTACTAATTTCATCGGCACAGACTCTGAAAAACGGATCTCTATTATCTATTTTCCTTATTCTATAGATATGAAACGTACACTCATCATTACTGGCAGTTTATTATTGCTGGCCATTTTGATCTTATCTGCTATCCTGTACAGCCAACGCAAACAAGGCGAAGAAAAGAATGGATTTACCCGGGTTTGGTTAGGAGATGTAATTACTCCGGTACACGATACGATATCGCCTTATCGTTTGTCACGAACAGTAAACCCTACAGCCTCCCGTTTATTTTTTACCGGTAAAGACCCCCGGCAGGTAGTGGTAACCGATTATCGTTTATCACGTTTTGATACCATATTACTGAGGGTGCCAATGGCTGAGGATATCAGCTATGCTTGCGACTTGTTTGTAGACTCTCCGTATTTTAATATTGTCAGTAAAAATACACCTGGTATCATCCAATACAACCTGGACAGCAATAAATACAGGGCCTCCAAACTGCCTTCTCCTTTATTAACCCGTTTTGTGCCAATATCATCTACTACTGCAGCCATACGTGGTTTTGATAAGCAACAGCAAACTCAGTTGTTCCAGACCATTAACCTGCAGACCAACCAGGTAATACACGAAAAAGTGATCCCTGAAATGACCCGAGATGCAGGGTTTGCTTCAGATGGCTTGCTGATGTTTGATAATAATACGCATCTGCTGGTGTATGCACAGATCTATCAGAATACTTTTTATGTGCTGGATACCAATCTACAAGTAAAATATTCAGCCAAAACTATTGATACCACCAATACCAACCAGGTACATACGCGCAGTTTTGAAGACAAAGAGAGCAGAAATGGAGCCAGGATGCCAGCGGTACCGCTAAAACGGATCAATAAAGATTTATTTGCAGGGGATGGCTATTTGTTTGTGATATCGGGTTTGCGAGCTGATAATGAGGCTGTGGATGATTTTGATAAAAATTCTGTGGTGGATGTATATAGCATAGTGGATGGAAAATACAAAGGTAGCTTTTATATTCCCAATAAAGATGGTAAAAAAATAAAATCCTTTCAATTCAGCGGTAGCCGAGTAATAACTATGTACCCAGCACGGCTGGCCGTGTGGGAATTACATATCTGAGAAAATAAATGCTCTGTTCTATTTTATAAATAAGCCTAAGCAATGTTTTGCCTGGTCACCAACCGGGGTTTTGTTTCCAGTCCGGATGGTACTGCATAATATCATCGGGTATAGGAAAAGTATACCGGTAGCTGTTGGGCTCAAGGGTATGGGTAACACCATTGATCACCCGGGTAACAGTGACTGCAAATCGTGGATCTTTGTTCAGGCGTCGTTGATCGGTCCAACGAAGCCCCCGGCGGAGTAGTTCTTTTTTTCTTTCGGCGAGTATCAATACCAATGCATCATCTGCAGATGCAGCCACAGATTTGACAAAAGTATTTGTTTTCCATCTTTTTATAAGCAATGTATCCAAATCCAGCAAGGCTGCATCTTTTTGTCCCAAACGTGCTTTACATTCTGCTCTGGTCAAGTACACTTCATCTGTCGCTAAACCTGAAAAGTTTGAAGTCAAACTTCCGATATAGCTCCCTCGGAAGGTATAAGTTGGTCCGGATTGGACTGAAAAAAACAGGTTACGACGTAGATCATTTAATACATACATATTATATACGTTGGAGTCAATCAGCCCACGAGTCGTAGTAAAGGATGTATAAGATTGTGAACGAAAAAATAGGATTTCTTGATTATTTCGATAGTCTTGAAATGGGGTTATATTTATGTTACTCACATTGTTATAGTCAATTAAGGTATTATGAAATTGTAAACAAGAGTCAGCAGCAATTTTAGCCTCTGCAAATCTAGTCATACTTAGATATACCCTCGCTAATAAGGCGAAGCAAGCTGATTTGGTAGCTCGAGTTTGATATACTGCTTTTGCAGGCAAGATATCTTTGGCTGCTAATAAATCTTGTAGAATTTGTTGATAGGTTTCTTCCACAGTAGATCTTAAAATAGGTGTATTGATATCGGGATCCAGTTTTAATGGGATACTCAACGTAAAGGATGCTGTTGCCGCGTCATATACCGGTGCCCATAATTGAGCTAGGTCATAAAATGTAAGTGCACGATTGAACAACGCTTGCCCCTTAATATCATTGCATTGTTGTTGCTCAAGAACGTTATTAGTTTTCAGTTTCGATAATCCATACAGAACAGTATTACATACTAAAATACTTGGATAACCATAATTATTCCATGAAGAAACATATATATATGGCAGGTCATGTGACCAAGCATAGGCATTTTTTGCTCCATCAATCATATTATTGTAGTCTGCATCATTCAGTAAGCTATAATCAGCAGCTAGTTCATTCAGATAATTACTGCTTAGATTTATTAACCCTGTATTATCCATCATGGCTTGGTAATCTTTTAGATTAGAAGGAATTGCTAAAGAGATATCAGCCTTGGCATCGAGCCATTTGTGACAGCTACTCAATATTAATAGCGCCATAATGCACAATATCTGAATAGAACGTATCATGTAATTGTAATTAGTAACGTAAAAATAATGAGCAGTTAAAAATTAGTTGTCAATCCTATTGCAATACTTCTTTGTGGTTTTTGTAGGCCTGCCGGATTGTCTGGGTCTAAATGATAGGCATTTGCCCGCCAGATAATACCTAGATTATTTATATAAAGATATAGTTGCAATTGTTTGACTACGGATAATGCTCGGATTGCTCGTGCATTTAGATCATAATTGATCCTTATATCCCGAAAACGGATATGATCCCCTTTTACAACTAATATATCTGATTGGGCATAAAAGCCATCACGACTGCTGTTGTTTCCAATAGGAATAGAGGGTACATTGGTGAATTGCTCATCCCCTGGTTTTTGCCAGCGTTGCAGGTAATCAATATGCCCGCTGTTTCCATTGAATATGTTATTGTAATTAATCGAAGGACGTCTGAATACATAGCCCATTTTATAGGTAATATTGAAGGAAATGCTTAATTGCTTTATCCGGATAGTATTGATCAGGGAGCCATAAATAGAAGGATTCAAACGGCCATTATATACCAGATCACTGATTTTGGCATTATTGTTCTTGAGTACAGTAGCATAACCAGCAATGGTATCAGAAAGATAACCACGAGGATCTCCATTGGTAGGATCCAATCCAGCCCAACGATAGCTATACAATGAAAATAGTGGTTTGTTAATTACTGGGCTACCATTCACATAAGCAGCGGCAGAAGTATTGAAATCATATGCTGTTACCTTATCAGTATTGTAGCTGAAATTAAAATTGCTTTTCCATTGCCACTGTCGAGTAGAAAAATTTAATGTATTCACTGTAATATCTATTCCTTTTCCCCGAATACTGGCACCATTACCGGTGAAATTTAAAACACCTGTGGTGGGGTCTACAGGTATGCTATTGATCAAGCTAATCCCTCTTTTATAATAAATATCCATACTACCAGAGATGTTATTATTATGATTGGCAAAATCGACCCCGACATTGATCATCCTAACCTTTTCCCAATGCAATTCCAGGTTGGGGACGGCTGTTAGGGTAGCGTAAGGTAGTCCATTTATATTGCTGCTGGATTGGTAAGATATCTGGGCATATCCTGTGGCACCATCACGTGTATTGCCCTGGTAGCCATAGGTAGCTCGAAGTTTTAAAACGGGCAACCAATATATATGATAAAAGGATTCTTGATCGATATTCCAGGCAAGACCGCTACTCCACAAGGGTTGTATCCGTTGGTTGGTTTTTACGCCAAAGGCATTATTGCCATCAATGCGCACGCTTCCGGAAAGCGTGTATTTTTCCTGGAAGGTCCACGTCGCATTGGCAAAGCTACTGACGGTACGTTGTAATAGTTCACTGTAATATCTCGTATTGGGAATCCTTGCCCGGGTAGTTCCCGGCCGGGTATTATACAAAGAGTCAAAATTCAATGTATTGATAGCTGTACCATTGGAAATGTCATAGCCATACAATCTAATACCCGAAAGAGAACTGGATTTGACACTACCTATCTCTGCGCCTGCAAAGGCGGTAATACTATGCCCAGGCCATTTTAGTTGCAAATTCAATTGTCCGCGCAGGTTATAATTGTCCACTGTGGTATTTCCATTGTCTTTAATACCACTATAAGGAATAGGATAACTTGGTTGTCCGGATGGGGTGACACCTAGGTATTGATTTACCAGATTGCGTACAAAATAACTTTCCGGAGCATAATAGGTTTCATTATTGGTTTGGCCTTTGCTGTATTGATATTTTACTTCTGCATTCAGCCAGGGCATTACCTGGTAGCGAATACTGGCTCCCAACCGGGCATACATTTGTTTGGACAATGGCTGTACATATTTAGGGTCTGTCAAGGGGCTATAGTGCCAGTCCAGCAAGGCTGGATAATTCGCGGTATCCAGGTAGGTGCTACGATAACCGTATGTTACAGGAACTGCATTTCCCAGATCGTCTACCAGCCGGATATAGGGCCGATTACCAGTATAAGAGAAGGAAGTAGCCTGTCCTTTATTGGTAGTTTGTACGTAGTTGATATAGGTATTAATCTCCAGCCGCTGGATTGGCCGGAAAGTATTACTCATTAAAAAAGTAACCCGGTCATTCCCACTTTTTACGTGATTGTAAGGATTGGTGCGGTAGGAAGCATTATATCCTCCGGATACATAATAGCTAAATACTCCCGAGCCTCCAGATACATTTAAAGCATATTGCTGATTGATCGCTACCTGCGAAATGTATTTATCAATATCAGTACGTATATCATGATTTTTTAGCGCACTCAATTGATTTTCTGCGTTCTCAGCTGAGATAATTCCATTTTTTTTCTTTAACAGTATCTCTACCGCAGGAGAAAGCACCGGAAAAGTAGTGGTATTGCCGATATTACCATTATAATATCCCAAGTTAAACAGGGTTCTTTCTAACTCAACATAATCCGCTGGGCCGATCATGGGTTGGGAAAAAAGGTGTGGTTTTTCTGTAAAATTAAGACTAATATTGAAGCTGATACGTGCTTTCTGTCCAAAATTGCCTTTTTTGGTAGTAATTACAATTACCCCGTTCCCGGATTTTACCCCCCATATAGCAGCGGCAGCGGCATCCCGCAAAATGGTAACGCTTTCCACATCATTGGGATTGATATTGTTCAATACTACATCCAATGTGTTGTTTTCATAGTTTTCTTTATACGGAAAACCATCTACCACCACTAGAGGCCGCATATCTGCATTTACGCTGCTGATTCCACGGATGGTCAATGCACTTTGATTTCCGCTCGCATAAGCGTTATTGGGCTGATAATTTAAACTGCTGGTAACATTGTAAAGCCTATCCAGTATATTGGACGATACGCTACGAGTAAGTTCACTGTCAATCTTTACAAAGCTACCTGGGTTATCTTTCATGTTAAATTGCGCATAGCCGGTATTGACTACTACTTCCTTCATTTGTTTAATGCTATTAGTAAGTGTAATTACCAGTATACTCCGTCCATTAAGATTAATGGCATAAGGTTGTGTATTGACGCTATTGAACAATAATTGAGCATTACGATCGATCCCTCGCAAAGTAAACTGTCCACGTTCGTCTGTCAAGGTAATCAAGTTGCTGCCCTTTACTGCTACTGTTACCCGATCCATGGGCTTACCCTGCTCATCACTTACTTGCCCTTTGACTACAGATAGCCATTTCGTGGTGTCGTCCGGTAACATATTCATACTTTCCTTCAAGGGTTCTAATACGGATAGGTTATCCGTCCATACTGTAGGTAAGTTATCAGCATTAGTATGCAAGCGGACCACTACGGTAGAGTCCAATATTACATAAGTAAAAGGCTGATCCCGGAACAATAAGATCAGAATGGTTTCCGGCGATACCTGTTGTGCTTTTACAGATACAGATTTGCCTATATTCAACTGTTCTTCGGTATATACAAAACGATATCGTGTTTTCTGTTCGACCTCTTTTAAAGCTTGTTTAAAAGGCAAGTTTATCCAATTGACTGTAATGGCCTGGGCTCCTGCCCGTGCCTGTAGACAAAAAATTAATGCCAATAATAACATCCCATAATGCTGTGTTTTACGCCTCCTATTCTTATTTAATGATACGTTGTTTGTATTAGTTAACAGGCATGCTTCATTCCTGCACCTATGGGTGTTCATCATAAAACAGTCAATTAAATGGATAATGAAAACGAACAGGAACAAGGTTGTAATGGATAACGATATTGTACATGTGGTATCCCGGCAAAACTTACCGAATAAAAACAGTAATGAGTTTCAGGTGGCTAAACCGACTATCAAAATTTCCTTAATTATTGATCGAGATCAATAAATTGGTTAAGGACCTGGCAAAAATCAATATTATTTAATATAGTCTTCTCTCTTCCCTGTTTCTATACTCAATTAACATCTTATCGAATAGATAATTTGACATTTTTTCAATTCCAGTTTTATAATAAAATCATTTTATGGTGTATACCAGACATTTATTGATAGCTCTTTTTGTAGCTATCCCCATAGTTCTACTATCAAATACAAATAGCTCTTACTCAATCAGTGGCCAAGTTAGCGGTGCACCGGAAGGTATCCGGGTTTTTCTGGTAAAAAATAAAGCTGAGAAAGGCAGGGGGGTAGATACTTTAGCTATTACACGAATACAGCAAGGACATTTTGACTTTTCAGGCAGCCTGGTACAGGAAGGGTTCTGGGGATTTATCTGGCTGGAAGGCGTCCCCAAGAAATATGTGTCTGTAATTATGGAAAATACGACTATTACGGTACAAAGTTCACTGACTCAGTGGCCAGAAGCAACGATTTCCGGTTCTTCATCCACTACTGACTATCTGTTATATCAGCAAAAGATCAGCCCGCTACACAAGGCATTCAATGATTTAAAAATGACCCGTACACAGGCGTTAAAAAATAATAATGGTATTGCTGCTAAACAGGTGGAAGATCAGATGTTGGCTATCAATAATGATTTGGCAAAGCTGAAAGAGGATTTTATCAACACTCATTTAGGTTCTTATTACACTGCTTTCTTATTGAGTGGTAGCAGTCGCCTTACTGTCAACGAGCGACAAAACGTTTATAATAAATTGACTGACCGCGTAAAACAAAGTAGCTTAGGACAGGAACTAAAAAATGAGATCACTCTACAGGTAAAACAAATAGACATTGTTACCAATAAAAAGTTACCAAACTTTACTTCAACAACTCCTGAAGGTAAGAGCATGTCTGTATTGGATATTGTCAGTCAAGGGAAATGTACTTTGATCGATTTTTGGGCCAGTTGGTGTGTCCCCTGCCGGGAAGAAACACCTGAGATCAAAAAGGTATATAATGCTTTTCACGATAAGGGTTTTAATGTACTCAGCATATCTTTTGATGAAAAAGCCGCTTCTTGGAAAACTACCATTACTAAAGATGCAATGAATTGGTATCATTTGTCAGATTTGAAAGGGCGTAGTGCTGAAGTGCATCAATTGTTCGCTTTGAATGGTATCCCTGCCTATATCTTGGTAGATGGGAAAGGGAATATACTTGCAATGGATCTCCCTGGTTCTTCCCTGACTTCAGACATATCAAAAGAGGAAGGTATTTTAAGAAAAGAAAAATTGTACCAAAAGGTGGAAGAGGCGTTAAAAACCACCGATTAAATTACTAATTGAATGATTATTGAAAGATTAGATGATTGTGATTAAAAGTTCTAGAGATGGAGAAAAGCGTTAAACAAAAGATTAATAATTAAATCAATGTTATGCACTTACAATATTCGAGTGTCGCTCTAGTTTATTGTATTCTTATATGTATTAAAGTGGATGCACAAGATCAAAAAAACGCAAAGAATGAAAGAAAAAATATTTCTATTGAAGAACAGTACAAAGCATGGTTTGAAGGTAGAGTTATAGGCGAAAGGGATTCTACTATAACTGATAAATTAATTGTACAACAACGTGAAGAAGCGCTAGTACGTGATATTGCATATAAGGACGAATTAAATAGAGCTGCAAAAGAAAAGGACGATAAGGCCAAAGGGATTTACATAGGTCCTGGTGATTCTACAGAAGCAGATAAAGAATGGGGGTATTTGATATCAAAAAAAACTAACCCCAATAGGGAAGATAATAAACATGGAAGATTGGGATTACTTAAAAGCCGATATATTATCAAACTTTGGGAACTCACGCAAGCACCACTTGCTTGGAAAGCAGGAATTGATTTCTGGTATAAATATCCGACAGATAAACGGAGGTATCAATGGTTTGCTGATTTTCGACTAAGCATTTGGTGTTTCCAAAATATCGATTCGGCTGCTCATTTACAGGCGACAGGGGATGTGTATGATATCCCGGTAGATATGGCACAATGGAGCCAGATTAAAAATGAATATGCTATTATAAGAGATACCTATTTAAAAGATCCATTGGTAAGTAATAAAGATAAACAAAGTTTATTGGTTAAAGATTTACGGATGTACTTAGAGCAACAACGATATCCGGATATTCGGCAGTATAAAAAGATAGATCTTCAGTCGATAAGGAAGCAGTTAATAGCGTTAGCTCCATATTATTATAATCATTTGTTGGATAGCAATATGATTAAAATATCAGGAAAAAGAGCTGACACTTTGTTAATGGTTTTATACGTTCTTCTGATGCGTAAAAAAGAGTATGGATTGGAATTCAAAGATTTGCAGGATTTTTACCAGCAATTAATGAAGGAAAGTGCTCAAATTCCTAATCTACAATCGGCAGCGCAACAAAAATTGAATTTGTTGCTTTTACAAGAGAGACCTGTAGAATTTAAATGGCAAACCGTGGATGGCAGGCTGATCGATATACAAGAGCTAAAAGGTAAAATTGTATTGCTTGATTTTTGGGCTACATGGTGTAAAGGATGTATTACAGGAATGCCTGGGTTAAAAAAAGTATATGATCAATACAAAAAGGATGATTTCGAGGTTTTATCTATCAGTATTGACCCAATTGCTAATCAAGATAACGTATTAAAAGTTCATCATCAAATTGGTGCTGATTGGCCTTTGTTTATTATCGGTGAGCAACAGGGGCAGAATCCCAAAGCAGCTTATTGGCAGAAAATTTGGGAACGCTATGGTTTTGTAGGAATTCCTGTATATATATTATTGGATAGAAATGGTAAGCTGTTAGAATATGGGAGTGAACTAGCTAATACAGATAATCTGGTACAGATTTTGAAAAAAATAGTTTTATTAAATAAATATTAATTATTGATAAAATATAAATCAATTCAGCAATGAGATATTTTTTGTTATCAACATTAATAACAAAAAATATCTCATTGACTATGATGCTTTAAAAAAGATTATTATTGCTCTTGAGGATTACCATAAAAGATGGCAACTACCTTGTTGTCGATGACTCTGTAACAACAGAATGGAGTTGCTTCTTCGCATAATGGTCTATTTGTGATCTCATCTATTGGCACAGAAAGGCCTGCAACATCTACTATAGTTACTCCCTTTAGCGCTGCTGGTTGGAAAGCGCTATTGCTTGTAAGCAAAGTATATACTCCTTTAAATGAAGTAGCGTCTGCAGCAGTGTAAGTAATTAATGCGGTTGATGGATGTGTTTTTACAGACTGATAACAGCCATCGCTTACGCTCGCAATTTTGATGTTACTAGTTTTAGAAACTAGAGTGAAGCTCATAGCAATTAATGCGATGATGGCGGCAAAGCCGATTTTAAAACGATTCATACGTGATAAGTTTTAATGTACATGAATAATGATTACATTGTCGGAAACTGATAACTGGCCGGTTATTGTTCCCTGTTTACATGGGAGCACGGATTAAGAACGCGCGTTGTATGAACAGAGATTAAACGATTTGGAACATTGATTTTGTGATTTTATAATGTATGATGCTGATCCTGACTATTTCAAGCTGTGGCCATTTTGCTTTTATTGGTTGTGACTTTGGGGCGTAGTAGCTGGCTTTGCAAAATGATGCCGATCAAGGCTAATACTGTAAAGATGCTGTTAAAGATCAGGTGATCGTTCCAGGACATAGCAGCTAAAATCCCTCCGCAGCTGCAAGGCATGTAATAGCTGTAATGCATCATAGCATAAATATATCCTGTAAACAAAGCCATCAGGAAGAAAGATATATATAATCCAATTAACCGTGTACGTTTCCATATTAAAGCTGCAGCAATCAGTAATTCGCCGGCCGGTAGGGTAGCCGCAATGAGCTTATTCATGTGCTGTACAAAAGGAGAGCGACCTAGCTGGAATTGAAAAGTATCATAATCCAGCATTTTGTTTAAACCAGTGTAAATGAACAGAATGATCAGCAGGGAGCAGATAATTTCCACAATGGTAGCTTTTTTCACTAATTGTTGCCGCGAACGTTGAATGATTTGCATGATTTGATTTTATAACAGTGTAACCATAAATACCAATCACATTCCAAAGATATATTTCCACAAGTGCCTCTTATTGATATAATCAGGAGCATTATTCAATATTTCTGTTGAGTTTATTGTTATTGTTCAACCGGCAAACCATAGAAAATAGCTTTTACCTTATTATCAATAACTCTGTAACAACAAAATAAGGGAGCAGGATCACATAATGGCTTCATGCTAATCTCATCTAGTGCTACAGACATACCATCAATACGTATTACTGTCATACCTATTAATGTTGTTGGCTGAAAAAGGTAGTCGTATATAAAAATGGGGCTATACCTCTGACCAGCCGGGCAGCATTACATGCTGAATAGGTATTTAGTCCAATAAATATATTGACGTGTTTTAATAACAGAATCGCAACCATCGCTAACACTTGGCAATTTTTATATTTGTGGTTTTAGAGGACAGAACGAAACTCATGGCAATGAATGCAATAATTGCGGTAAAACCGATTTTAAAACGATTCATATAGTTTTGTTTTGGGTATATCCATTGGCAATTATTAGACGCATATTATACGGACTACCGTGCCCACCCCAAACCATAGTAGATAGCCGTTACCCTGTTAAATATTACCCTATAGCAGCAGAATTGAGGACTTGGATCACATATGGCGCATTGGTTATGATATCTATAATTATTGATCCTTGAGTTTCGTTAACGGATTGCCATCGTAATGCAATGGGCTGAAAAAGAATAGAGCTGGTAAAAATTACCTGGTAACCCCAATAAGGAGTACCATTCCATTCTGTATAAGTAATAGTATAATAAAGATCGCTGATTTTTACGGTTTGATAACATCCATCTAATACAGACACTTTTGCAAAACCCGTGTTTACTGAATTCGTTTTTGAAACAAATGTAAAACTCATGGCAAAAATTGCCATGAAAGCTGCGAAACCAATTTTAAGTCGGTTCATAATAATAGAGTTTAAAATGTGCCTGTATTAACAGATATTATTGCAAGTAATTTTTTAAAGAATGTTTTTCAGGGTGGTGGTTTAATTTTCATCAATTACCCCTTTACCGTAATAGATAGCTGTCACTTTATTATTGAATACCCGGTAACAGCAAAATGCAGTAGCAATGTCACATAGTGGGATATTGGTTTCAAGATCTATGGCTACAGATCCTTCTACATCTATTACCCATTCGTTGTCTCCTTTAAGCGCTGCTGGTTGGAAAGAGGGAGAGCTGGTATACAGTACGGGTGTATTGGCTGTTGTAGCTGGAGTGGCATCATAGTCCGAATAGGTGCGAGTAATGGTATCTGGTGGGAAATTGGCCCGAACTACTTGGTAGCATCCATCTGCTACCCGGTGAATAGCAAATGTGTTATTGCTGTAACATTTCTGTATAACCAAGATAAAGAGCGCAGTAAAAAATGCACTACATATTGCGAAATTTACACGTACATGCTGCATAGACAGCTTTTTGTATATATTAATAACTACTTGTTTATCCCGTATTTATTTCCTGCCATTCTATTAGCAATAAGATTATATAATTGATATGAAATTACAGGCAGCCATGTATTGAAAATTGTCCTGTGTGGAGTATTATTCAATAATTTATTCCTATTGTTGGCTCAAAAAACATACATTTTTATCATTTTTTTAGTCAAATGATTCTTCCTATTTGTTCTATATACTTTATAAGCCTGTTCATTCTATGAAGGAAAATACTCGTTATCATAACTAATATAGTATGAACAGATTTTTGTTATTCAGTTTTCTGTTTTTTTTACAATTTGCTGATTTATATAGCCAAACTACTGTTCAAATAGGAACGGGGGATGTGAATAATACTACTTATTTCCCTGTTTACCGTGCAACTGCAGCTTCAGGCGTTACCAATTATCGAAGTGATATTTTATTTACTCAAGCAGAATTGTCAGGAGCCGGTATACCATCTGGTGCAGTAATTGTCAGTATATCATTGTTCAAATCATTAAATATTCCCGGAGTTTTCATAACGCCATGTACATTGAATTTGTATATGGCTAATAGCAGCGGTACTAGCCTGGTAGTGGGAACTGCCTGGTCTACATTGATGGGATACCATACCCCGGTATATAGTACCAGTGCCTTTAATGTGCCGTCTACAGGCGGTTGGGTAGATCTTACTATTACCCCATTTACTTATACAGGTAATGCATTGGAAATTGCTTCTGACGCTGTTACTACCGGAGCGAATTCCTCCGACGGTCAGATTTGTTGGCAATATACAACAGGGTTTAATAACCAGGCTATTGGCGCTACAAGCTCAGGCGGCACTCCTCCGACAACTTTGAATGGTACTACAACTTCGAGGCAAAGACCCAATATTAAAATTACTTATTTATTACCGGCCCAGCCTCAATCTATTACTTTCAATGCATTTGCACTAGTTACCTATGGTGTAGCAGATTTTGCACCTGGTGCCACTACTAGTTCAGGGCTGTCTGTGAGCTATAGCAGCAGTAATACTTCTGTGGCTACTATTGTTAATAATCAAATACATATTACGGGTGCCGGCACTACTACGATTACAGCCAGCCAGGCTGGTAATGCGGCTTACCAGGCTGCAGCTAATGTGCAGCAAACGCTTACTGTTAATAAAGCAGCTTTACAGATCAAAGCAAATGATTTGAACATGCTAACCGGCCAACCGGTGCCTACCCTCACACTTACCTATACAGGACTTGTATACAGCGAAACAGCTGCGGTGCTAAGCACCCCTGCCACTGTTACTACTACTGCTACCAGTAGTAGCCCCCCTGGCAGCTATCCTATATCTGTTGGTGGGGCGGTCGCTGCCAATTATACTATCAGTTATGTGAATGGTATCATGACGGTGGCTGCACAAACCCAGACCATTACCTTCGGGAATATGAATAAAACCTACGGGGATACCGATTTTGACCCGGGAGCTACTGCCAGTTCGGGTTTGCCGGTGAGCTATGGCAGCAGTAATACTTCTGTGGCTACTATTGTTAATAATCAAATACATATTGTCGGTGCCGGTACTGCTACTATTACGGCCAGTCAGCCGGGTAATATTGATTTTTCTGCTGCTCCGGATGTAGCTGTCACACTTACTGTGAACAAAGCTAACCAGGCACTTACATTGAACGATATTACCAAAACCTATGGTGCAACTGATTTCAGCCCCGCTACAGTTTCTTCAGGGCTTATAGTTACGTATACCAGCAGTAATCCGGCAGTTGCAACCATCAACAACGGAGCAGTGCATATTGTGGGAGCCGGTATGACTACCATCACAGCCTCGCAGGCTGGTGATAACAATTACAATGCAGCCACTGCGGTCAATAAAACGCTTACTGTCAATAAAGCACCCTTAACAATCAAAGCGAATGATCAGTCTGTGATCCAGGGATATCCGATTGCGGCTTTCACGGTGACGTACACTGGTTTAGTATATGGTGAGACGGAAAACAAACTGCAAAACAAGCCGGTCATTAGTACTACTATTACTTCTTCCCTGGTGCCGGTAGGTAGTTATACTTTACAACCAGCCGGTGCCAGTAGCAATAATTACGATATCAGTTACCAGCAAGGAACCCTGTCTATTACCGCTGTGTCGGTAAGCGGCTCACAGATCTCTGCCTTTTTTACCAGTACCTCTAGCTGCCAGGTGCGTGTGTATGCAGCAGCGGCTCAGAAAGCTGTATTGCAAATGGTGGATCTATCTGGGCACAACCTGTTCAGTAAAGAACTGAACCTGGCTGTAGGATATAACAGTCTTATGCTACCTGTAGGCAATCTGGCTGCTGGTCCTTATATCATTAAAGTGAAAGGGCCACAGATCAGTGTTGTTGCCAATATCATCAAATCCAATAATTAATACTATTATACGGCAACGTATATTGTTTTACACCTGTTATGAGATGCAACATACTGCATCAGGGATAGGACGAAAGAGTTTAATCCAATATGGTATGAATCCTGGGCCACTCATTGCCAAAACACAATAATTCCGCTTCATTAAAATTTCCTGTATGAAACAGGTGTACGTATGTTTTATAGCCGTGTTACTGTACAATACAGCGGCAGCGCAAACTTTTGAACAGACCCAGGTGATCACTACTGCTGTCCCTTCTTTGCAAGTCCCCGTCGATACACGTGCAGGTGGCATGGGAGAGGCAGGGATTGCCATCAGTGCCGATGTAAACAGTGTATTCGTAAATCGGGCTAAAACAGCTTTTGCAACCAACGGTGGCGGGATTGGGGTTAATTACATCCCCTGGCTGCGTGATGTGGCACCGGGTATGTATCTGGCTAGCCTGGCTGGTTATACTACTATTGGAGAAGGACAGGCTGTTTCTGCTTCAGTACGGTACTTCAATCTCGGCAACTTTGAGTTACGTGATAATAGCGGTACGTTATTGCAAACCAGTCATCCCAATGATCTGTTGCTGGATCTGGGCTACGCCCGTGCATTGAGTGATAAATTATCATTGGGCATAGCCCTGCGCTATATCCGTTCTTCGCTGGCTACCGGCAAGGTAGGTTCAGTAAGTTATAAACCAGGAAAGGCGATAGCAGCAGATATCTCTATGTTTTATAATGGTGCCAACGCAAAGGGAGAAGGCTTTACTGCCGGTGTGGTAGCTTCCAATCTTGGTACTAAGATCAGCTATATCGACAATGTTGCAGCCAAAGAATTTTTACCTGCCAATCTGGGTGCCGGTGCTGCTTATACCTGGATACCGGCTGAACAGCACAGGATCACCGCTGCAGTAGATATTAACAAACTGTTGGTGCCTGCCATGCAACCGGGCGATAGTATTGCAGATTATCACAATACCAGTGTTTTAAGCAGCTATGGTAAGGCTTTTAGTAACAAAATGTATCGTTATTCATTTGGGTTGGAATATACATTCAACAACCAGTTTAGCGCTCGTACAGGATATCTGTTGGAACAGAAGAATAATGGTAATCGTAATGGACTTACCGTGGGCATTGGTTTACAGTATAAGGTATGTGCACTGAATATCGCCTATTTTGCGTCTACAGGTAATGGAGTAACCCGTAATCCGGTCAGTAACAGTCTCCGGTTTGGCGTGATCTTTAACCTGGGAAAAGGCGAATAGCCGGTCAAAGTACATAACGTTGAAAATTTTTTTGAATTCTTTTGGTACAATTCAGGTCTTACCTGTTTTATTTATTTTATAGAGCATACAAAGCATCAAAGCTTTTCCTCCCAGAATAGATTCATCGCGACTCAATGTTTTGCTCTCCGCCTGATGGTTTTGCCAGTGCCATTGGGCTTTTTATTATCGACAGGGTATTCTCAATGCCTGATTATTATTGTGTTATATAAACGAGAAAATAAAAAAGTAAAAAATATCAGATTCTTTTGGTGAAAATCGTACGTCGTCTGTTTTATTTAGTAGTAAGTGAGATGTCTTTTCCTTTCCCATCTGACGCTAACCTGCACGATGTTTGCCAGTTACATCGTGCTTTTTTATTGTCTCAAAGCCTATTGCCCGGATTTCTCCTTTCGTTTGAAATGACTGGCTCTCAATGTAATGGTTTTATTTTCCTTATTCAACTACAAACTGTGTCTCTAATGATAGAGCTAGTCCTGCTGAACGTGGTGGGACAATAAATCTGCAGCCTGTTTTATTAAATACAGGCTTTGTATTCAGTATCTGATTGAGCCGGGTTAAGTTTTCCGGTGAATACCGTTGTTATGATAGTCAGAATAGTTGCTGTAGCTGTTCATATAACAGGAGGAGTTCAATCGGCACGCCTTTCCCTTTTAGCTTGTTGCTACTCCCGGTTTTAATAAGTTGTTTGTGTAAGTACGGTGTATGTCATCATACACCGTACTTCTTACAGATTGCCAGACAGGAGTCGGTAGCAGGGATATGATTTTTGTGCAGACTATTGCCCGGTGAATCTGAATAGTTTATTATTGCGTATATTTACTCAATACCCCTTTGTTACCCGACCTTTTAACGCTGCCTACTGCTTATCCGATGAAAGTTTCCGTTTTCTCCTGACTACACTGATTCTGATAGTATAACGACTTTTCGCCGTAAGGTTTACAACATTCAATTAGTAGCAATTCCCCCAAAGCAATGCTCAGTCAGTAATGACTGGTCATGATGCTTATTGATGGCATTGGTAGCGATGCATAAAAAGGGTATGGTATGTCCATGCCTTTTTTGTTGGAGATATTTGGAACGGGTTAGTGGCTTTGCACATCTACAAATTGGTCTGTCCGCACATCAGAGTATTTTCTTCCCCCTGCTTCTGAATGCCGGCGTTTCATAATCCCAGCGCTCGCGGATGATCAGTTGCAGTTCCTGCCGGATGTCAGGGTATTGTTTACTGAGATGGTCCAGTATGGTCAATGAAAAGGCTTTATTGGCAGCAGGCTCGTCATTTTTTTCTATCAGCGTAAAACAGTAATTCATCAATGGCCCGTGATACGCTTTGGGAATGCTGATGTCCTGTAACAACCGCAGGATATTACGCACTATCGCATTGTGAACACCGGGTGTCTGTAACAACTGCACCAGCTTTTTAAAATATGGTTTTACCAGCTCCGGATGTTCGCGCACACAATAGCTCATAGGCCATGCTGCACGTTGCGTAACGCGGTATTCGCCGGCAAAGAACAATTTCATTAGCTCTGCAAACCGTTCTTTGTTATTGCCGATATACCCTACAATGGCATCGGTCTGCGTTTTGGAATGCTCTTGTAATATGGCAGATTTCAGGTCCATGGGGAAATACAGGTTACAGAGACAAGATGCGGGATACCAGATACTGGATTGGAATGTTGTGGCTTATCCTTTCGATAGTTTTCCTTTCATTTTACCTATCACACCGAATATATCTTTATAGGTCTGCACCATGTAACGGAAAATGTTGATGGTCTCTACCTGGATGTATTTTTTGAGAATGGCAATCATCAGCACGAAGGTCACCACGTAATTGATCACGGTAGCATAGGCCGCTCCCATAGGACCAAATCTGGTCAGGAATACATAGTTCAGTGCCAGGTTGAACAGCATAAACAATACGTTTACCCGAAAGTTCACCTGTGGTTTGCCGATAGCATCCAGGGTGGAACCAAATTGATAACTAAGCGGTCGCACCAGGCTGAACAAGATCGTTAGTTGCAGAATAGGTACTGCTCCCGCATTCTGAGGCCCTGCCAGTACGCGGATGATGAGACCAGGAAAAATGAAGATGAACAATGAAATAGGTACTATCAGCGCCAGGATAATGCCTACCATCCGTTCAAAATAATATTTCACTTTGCCAATGCCATCGGTTTCGGCCGCCTCTGCATTTTTAGGAAACAATACATCTGCCGCTGCCAGTGATGGTACATCGATCATATTGTTGATGCGCCCTACCGTATCATAATATTTTACATAGTTATTGCCCTGCACGGCATCCAGTATGTTGGCGGTCATATACCGGTCGAATGAGCGGGAAATATTGAAGAAAAGATTGGTGCCAAAAATATAGCGGCCAAAATAGAACATATGCTTAACAGTGGCCAGGTCATAATGAATGCCCTTCACCAGGTAGGGGCGGGTAGTCATGTACAATATCACGGCACCCACAGCTAGTGAAATGACCTGTAGCACCAGCATGTTCATAGGCGTAAACTGATCGCGTTTGAAAAAATACAGTACCACAATGCCTATAAAGAACAATGCCTGTCGTACAAAATAGGCCCAGAATATTTTAGAGAACTGGTAATTGGCCTGTAGCATGACTTCGCAATGGCTGTAGGGGATCAATATGATCACAAAAGTAAAACTCCATAATAACAACGGCGTCAGTTCGGGTGATTTCAGCCAATGCGCAATACTGCTGCCAAATACTTCCAGTACCACAATAGCCACTATAGAAAATGCAATGTTGAGCAACATGGCCGATGATTGTACTTCGTTTTTGCGGGTAGCATATTCTGCCATGTTCAGGAACTTGATGGTAGGGTTGCGTAACAATCCCTGTTTGATGGTTTCCATCAGGGTCAGTGTGGTCAGGTACAATGCCCATACGGTATAATGCTGATCAAGGCCACGGATAAGTATGGCGAATGAAACGGCACCAAAAAAGAACAGCGAAAAACGTTGCAACAGGGTATAGAAAATAGAGCGGAACCAGAACGACGATTTGAGCAATTTCAACGGAGTAGTGCTTTAGAAGCGAAAAATACAACAAAAGTTGGGAAGCGTGGAATTTTATGAAGAATGCTGAAGAAGAGTTATAGGTTTTATGTTGTAGGTTTTAAGTAGTGCAAAACGCCCGCCTGACCAGTCATTCGGCAGGCTCAATGCAAAGCCACGGGCAAAATACAGATTGTGTCTCTGCGTCTTTGCGAGGATTATTCCAAATTGTATCTTGTATACCATGAAACGCATTTGTTATTTTTTGTTTATCGTTTTGCTGGCCGCATGTCGGCAGGCGGCTCAGCAGTTGCCGGCAGTGGTATTTCAGACTGATTTTGGGTTGAAAGACGGCGCGGTGAGCGCCATGAAAGGCGTGGCAACCGGCGTGGATGCCCGGTTGAAACTGTATGACCTCACCCACGAAATTCCTGCCTATAATATCTGGGAAGCGGCTTATCGTTTAGAGCAAACGGCTCCTTACTGGCCCGCGGGTACCGTATTTGTGTCGGTGGTAGACCCCGGAGTGGGTACAGAACGCAGATCAGTAGTGATGCGGTCGAAGTCAGGACATTATTTTGTAACGCCGGACAATGGAACCTTAACACTGGTAGCCCGTTCACTGGGTATTGATGCTATCCGGCAGATCGATGAAAGCGTCAACCGTCGGCAAAATTCCGGACAGTCGTATACTTTTCACGGTCGTGATGTGTATGCCTATACCGGTGCCAGGCTGGCGGCAGGTGCCATTTCGTTTGAACAGGTAGGCGCTTTATTGCCCGATTCTGTGGTTCGTATTCCTTATCAGCAGGCAACCCTGCAGGGCGATAGTATCAGTGGCAATATTCCCATTCTCGATATTCAGTACGGCAATATCTGGACAAATATTCCCGACAGCCTGTTTAAGCAATTGCACATACAGGCTGGTCAACAACTATCAGTAAGCATCAGTCATGGCAACAATATGGTATACACCGGTACCATGCCGTTTGCACATACGTTTGGCGAAGTGGCCGAAGGTAAACCACTGGGCTATATGAACAGCCTGATGAATTTTTCGGTAGCCTTGAATATGGGCAGTTTTGCGGATTCGTTCCACGTTCGTAGTGGCGCTGATTGGACCATAACCATCCGGAAATAAAATTGCTGATGTTGTGATTTCGGAATTTTGAGATTGATAAAACAGCAACGGTTTGTTATGTCAAATGAAATCACCAGCTCTCAAAATCAGAGGTCTCTAAATGGATGTCTTCATTTGCACATTATCTAAGGCTTTTTAACACAGCAGCAATCAGTCCATCCATCGCATTGGCCTCAATCCAGCGGGTTACAATGATCAGGTCGTGTTCCTGGTCTATGTAGATAATGTTACTGCCTGCACCCACATGTGCAAATGCTGTGGCCGGTGCACTTGGATACAATTTTTTATCGGTATTGAGGAAATAGTTCATAAAACCATACGTAGGCTGTGCGGTGGTGGGGGTTCTGGCCATTTTCAGCCATGCTTCAGAAAGTAATTGCTGGTCATTCCATTTGCCATTGCGTAAAGTCAGGTAGCCAAAACGTGCCTGGTCAAAAGCATTGATGAACAGCCCTCCGCCCCAGTGTGATCCACCGCTCACAGATTGCATCAGTTGTCCGTCGATAACCACCCAGGAGTTTTCATAACCTGTCCAGCGCCAGAGGTTGGAAGCACCGATGGGATCCATTACTTTTTCTTTCAAAACCACCGGTAATGGTTTGCGCCACAAGTTGAGTACTGCCAGTGCCAGTACATTCACGCGCGTATCGTTGTATTTGTATACGGCGCCGGGTTCATTGCGTTTGCGGGTGAGCCATTCTGATGAATTACCCTGCGGACGATCGGCCCAGTCAGGTTTGCCCCATAAAGTGCCTTCCCAGTCGCTGGTCTGGCGCAGCAGATGTTCCCAGGATATCTTTTTATTGTGTTCCGTATCAAACAGGTCAATCACATCTTTCTGGTTAAGCTGATCAGCTTTATTGGTAGCCAGTCTGTCCGGTTGCCAGGGAATGATCGGCGCCATATAGGTATATACTTTGTCCTGTACATTGGCAATCATGCCCTGATCGTATGCGATACCTACTACAGAAGAAAGAAAACTTTTGGCCACGCTGAATGTGAGATCAGATCGCTGTGGTTCGCCCCATTCTGCTACGATATACCCGTTTTTGATAATGAGCCCTGTTGCCGGCCCACGTTCTTTCATAGGACCAACAGGAAAGCCAAAGGGCTCACGACCAAAAGCACTTTGATAATGCGCCTGTTTCAGATCGCGCGGTTCTTTGGTTTCATGCTCAATGGCGTATTGAATGGCCTGTTGTAACAACACAGAATCCATATTCATGGCCTGCGGACTACGGTGTTCCCATACACCGGGTTTGGGATAATACACCGTTGTTTTTTTAGATTGGGCAAACAAGGTGGCAGTAGTGAATACGAACAATGAAACGATACCGATAACGCGCATACAAATCTGTTTAGCGATGAACAAAGTGTTGGCATTGCAATAAATTCCAAAATCCTCACATCTCAAAATATTAAAAATATTAAGGGATTGCTGATGTTGTGGTGGCGGCATTTTTGTGATATATGAATAAACGAACTGATATACGGTGTATGGTGTTGGAGCCAATCCCAATATCTCAAATCTCCATATCAGCAATAAAGTTGATACTTTTACCATTCATTGGCCCTATTAAAATCAGTAGCATATGGCAATACATCGTTCAGGCTGGCCTATTCCGCTTTTTTTACCACGGCTTACTACTCCTGACAGTAAGGATAAGATCATTCTGGCTGGCGATATCGGCGGTACCAAAACACATCTGGCATTGTATCGTTCTACCGGCATCGGCGTTACACTCATCCGGGATTTTAAATATGCTTCAGGTGAACATGCTTCCTTTATGGATATTTACAAGCTGTTCACTGAACAGGATGCTTCCCTGCAACCCGACGCGATCTGTCTGGGCGTGGCAGGCCCTGTATTGAACGGAAAGGTCAATTTTACCAATCTTTCCTGGGAAATAGATAGTACAGCCATCAAAAATGAAACAGGCGTAAAACAGGTTTCGCTGATCAACGACCTGGAAGCTTTTGCATTCGGACTGGCAGCGTTGCAGCCGGATGATTTCATTACCATTCATCCGGGTAAAAAAGACAGTACCGGCAACATGGCTATCATTGCGCCTGGCACCGGGCTGGGAGAGGCCGGCCTGTACTGGGATGGCAATTATTTTTATCCTTTCCCCACCGAAGGCGGACACTGTGAGTTTGCCCCGCGTAATGAAGAAGATATTGAACTGTATCGGTTTTTACAGAAAAAATATGGCATTGTAAGCTGGGAGCGATTGATTGCTGGTCCAGGTATTATGGACCTGTATCATTTTGTACGTGATGTACAGAAAATGGAAGAGCCCGCCTGGCTTACTGACGAGCTGAAGGCAAACAAAGATGATTCAGCAGTGATAAGCGAAGCTGCATTGCTGAAAAAGGCGCCTGTCTGCATTAAGACCATGGAGTTGTTTACGCGCTACCTGGCACAGGAATCTGCCAACCTGGTACTGAAAATGAAAGCTACGGGTGGCTTGTTCTTGGGTGGTGGCATTCCTCCTAAAATTGCTCCTTTACTGCTGGAGAAAAGTTTTTTGCAACATTACCTGGAGTGCGACAGGATGGAAGCTTTGCTGCAAAGCGCGTTCATCAGTATTATTAAACACGATACTACAGCATTGCTGGGAACAGCGTATTATGGAGCTTATGGAAAGGCAAATTAATTAGCCAATGTGCGAATGCTGTATCTCGGGATTGCGATTTTGAGATGTAGTGATCGCAAATACTTTTGAATAAATCACTACATCTCTCAACCACTACATTGCTCATCATTTGCACATCTGCACATTAGCTAATTTGCGTATTACTGATTTTCCAGTTCCATGATCTTCTCAAACACCTGTTCGTACTGCACATTCAACTGAGAGAGTTCTGTACTGGCTTTTTTATAGTCAGTTTCAGCCTGCAGGAATTTGCTTTTGTCTGCATACACTTCCGGGGAGGCCATCATAGCTTCCAGTTCCGTTTTTTGTTTATTCAGCTGTGCGATCTTTTCTTCCAGTTGTTGAAAAATACGCTGCTGTTTCTGCAACTCCTTTTTCAGCTCTTTGTTAATAGGCTGTGGTGTCGCCGGCGCAGTGGGCTGGGGTGTATTGGCGGGTGTCTGAGGTACAGCTGTATTTTCAGGCTTTGTACTTCGTATTTCAGGCTTCGTGTTTTCAGCTTCAGGCTTTACCTTTTCAGATTTCTGACTTGCACCTTCTGACTTCTTGCCTTCCGCTTTCCTTTTTCTTTCTTTCCATTCAGACCACTCATCATAACCACCGGCAAATACTTTGATCTTCTGTTCGTCAATTTCCCAGATGGTATTGGCCACCTTACTTACAAAATAGCGGTCGTGGCTAACCAGTATCAGGCTACCTTCATATTTTTTTAATGCTTCTACCAGCAATTCCACAGAGTGCATATCCAGATGGTTGGTAGGCTCATCCAGCATCAGGAAATTACCTTTACCAACAATGGTTTTAGCTAGTGCAACACGCGCTTTTTCACCACCGCTTAATACTTTGATCTTTTTATCACTGTCATCGCCGCTGAACAGGAAACAACCTAAAAGCGTACGTAACTCCTGTTCTGTTTTCTGGCTACCGGCTGTTTTCATCTCTTCCAACACGGTATTGTTCAGGTCGAGTGATTCCAACTGGTGCTGGGCGTAAAAGCTTTCTTCCACATTATGCCCCCAGCGACGATCGCCATTGTAAGATTCAATGCCGGCAATAATACGCAGCAGGGTACTTTTCCCTTTACCGTTGGCCCCGATCAGTGCGATCTTATCGCCACGGTTTATTTCGGCTTCGGCATCGTCAACAATAACATTGTCGCCGAATTTTTTAGTAATGTGTTTCAGTTCGCATAATATCTTGCCGGGCACTTTGTCAATACGGAAGTTGATGCGCAGATCCGGACGTTCTATTACCACATCTTCCAGACGGTCCAGTTTGTCCAGCCGTTTCATGGCACTTTGTGCAGCCGCAGCTTTTGATGCTTTGGCTTTGAAACGTTCAATAAAGCGTTCCTGCTGGCGGATATAATCCTGCTGGTTTTCAAACGCACGTTGCATCAGCTCCACACGTTGTTCCTTTTCAGTTTCGTAAAACTCATAGTTCCCATTGTAAATGTGCAGCTGACGTTGGTACAGCTCTACAATTTTGGTTACCATGCGGTTCAGGAAAAATTTATCGTGACTTACAATTACTACCGATCCCTGGTAATGCGTCAGGTATTTTTCCAGCCACTCAATAGAGGGCATATCCAGGTGGTTGGTAGGTTCGTCCAGCAGCAGCAGATCGGGTTGCTGCAAGATCATTTTGGCCAGCAACACACGCATACGCCAGCCACCACTGAATTCGCGGTAAGGGCGGTGCAGATCTGCATTGCTGAAACCAAGACCCTGCAAAACCTCTTCTGTTTTATGATGGATATTATAACCACCCAGGGTTTCCAGTTCATGCAGTTTATCCGTATACTGGTGCAACAGGTCTTCTGCGCCTGTTTTTTCCAGTTCTTTACCAATCTCTTCAATTTCTTTTTCCAATTGCTGCACACGTTCAAAAGCGCTGAGCGCCACCTGCAGAATTGAATCATTGGTATCAAAGCTCAGCAGATCCTGGTGCAGGTAACCAATGGAGGTACCGCGACTGCGTTCTACTGTGCCTGCTGAGGGTAAATATTCACCCACCAGTACTTTCAACAGGGTTGATTTTCCTGTTCCGTTAAAACCGATCAACCCGATACGTTCGTTGGGTTGAATGTGCCAGGTTGCATCCTGAACAATAGTTCTTGCACCAAATTCAAAAGTTACATTCGTAAAACCGGCCAGCATAAGTATTTAGTTATATCAATTTTTCTTCAATCGTGAATTCAGGGGCAAATATTATGTCCTGAAATTATATTCGCGTTTAGCGTTTTTGTTCGATATTCAGCCTTTCCGGCGCAAAAATACTACAATCATTACGTAAACATTTAACTGCTATCTTTATCCAAATTTGGAACGCGTATGAAAAAGGCTGTTTTAACAATTTTACTGCTATTGGTAGCGGGTTTCGTGGTATATTGGTTGGGTTGTAAAGGCAAAGACAAACCTGCTACTGAAGAAGAAAAACAACAGCCCCTTTCTATTGGCGCCAATACCGATGTGTTTAATACTTCTTTTCGCAACCTGCTGACAGCCTATTATGGCGTAAAAGATGCACTGTTTGCAGGCGATACAGCTAAAGCATCCGCAGCGGCACTGAAACTGGCTACTGCATCTGACAGTCTGAAACTGGACCAGATCCAGGGCGACAGCACCGGTATGATCAGGGAGACTGCTAAAATTTATACCGGAACTATTGTTGGTTCTGCTACTGCTCTGGCTGGTGAAACCTCCCTGGAAAATAAAAGGAAAGAATTTGCCAATACTGCCGATGCGTTATGGACACTGATCCGCACAGTGAAATATAGCGGCGAAAAGTTATACTGGGAATTTTGCCCAATGGCCTTCAATAATAAAGGTGCATATTGGGTTAGCGACGATGCTGCCATCAAAAATCCTTATTTCGGCTCCCAAATGCCTACCTGTGGTAATGTGGAAGATTCGGTGGATTATTCGAAGAAGTAGTTTAGTTAACGCTCAACGTAGAACGCTTAATGCTGAAGGCAAAGCCATGAGCAGAAGAGAAGAGGAATTTGCTATTAGCAAAATACAGCCTTGTGCCTTAGTTTCTTTGCGCGCATCATAACCATTAAAAAAATCAAACCATCCAGCCATCTGACATCTCCATTTTCAAATTTGCACATTCTCAAATTTTCAAATTCGCCCACACGTTCACCATACTGCTTCGTCCGTTCTTCACATTACGGTAACACTTTCAACAGGAAATAAATAGTTTTCTCGTCTAAAACCGAAAATTAACGCACATGAGGAAATTACTCACCGGTTTCCTGGCATTGGGCATTGCCGGAACTGTTATGGCGCAGGGAGATGCGCCGGATGCAGCCATTGTACAGAAGATCCGGGAAGAAGGATTGAAAAATTCAAAGGTCATGGACATCGTTTTTTATCTTACCGATGCCAACGGACCACGGCTTACCAATTCACCAGGTTATCTGAAAGCCGCCAACTGGGCAAAGTCAAAACTGACAGAGTTTGGACTGGAAAGTGCTCAGCTGGAACCCTGGGGTGATTGGGGTAAAGGATGGGAACTGGAAAAATCCTACATCGCCATGACTGCGCCTTATTACAGGCCGCTGATCGCTTTCCCGAAAACATGGACCTCCAGCACCAAAGGTGTACAACATACCGAAGTAATTATTGTTGATGCCAAAGATTCAGCAGAACTGCAAACATATAAAGGCAAGCTGAAAGGTAAACTGGTATTGATCCCACGCACAGATACACTGATCCCTTCCTACAAACCGGATGCTACCCGCATAACGGATGAGGAATTGCAGAAAATGGAAGATTACAAACCCAATCCGCAACCCGGGGGGCCACGTGGAGGCTTTCCCCGTGGTGGCCGTGGTCCGGGTGCAGGTCTGAATCCTGCTGTATTGCGTGAGTTTGCGCAGAAAGACGGAGCGGTAGCCTTACTGAGTACCAGCCCGCGTGGTCGTGATGGTACTTTGTTTGTACAGGGCGGTGGTGCTTACGATGGTAAATCACCGGAGAATTTCCTGGACATTATGCTTGCGTATGAAGATTACATGAGCATTCAGCGCCTGGTACAGCACAACATCCCTGTAAAACTGGATGTGGAAGTAAAAAGTAAGTTCTATACCAGCGATCTGAAAGGATATAATGTGGTAGCTGAGATCAAAGGAACAGATCCCACACTGAAAGAAGAACTGGTAATGGTGGGTGGTCACCTGGATTCATGGCACAGTGCTATGGGCGCTACGGACAATGCCGCCGGTTGTGCCGTGATGATGGAAGCATTGCGCATTCTGAAAGCCATTGGTGTAAAACCCCGTCGTACCATCCGCATTGCATTGTGGGGTGGTGAAGAGCAGGGCCTGCATGGTTCACGCAATTATGTACGCAACCACTTTACAGATACCACTACACGTCGTTATAACGCTGCGGGTGACAAAGTTTCTGTGTATTTCAACCTCGACAACGGAACCGGTAAGATCCGTGGTATTTATACACAAGGCAATGAACAGATCAAACCCATCTTTGCACAATGGCTTACGCCTTTCAAAGACCTGGGAGCTGCTACGGTTACCACACAAAATACCGGCGGTACCGATCACCAGTCGTTTGATGGCGTAGGATTGCCCGGATTCCAGTTTATACAGGACGTAATTGAATACAATACCCGTACACACCATACCAATATGGATAGCTACGATCACCTGCAGGCAGATGACCTGAAACAGGCAGCTACCATCGTTGCGTCGTTTGTGTACAACGCGGCACAACGCGATGCGAAAATGCCCCGTAAACCCGCCAGCCAGCAACAGGGCGGTGGCAGGTTCTAAATAAAAGATTACCTGTTCTTAAAAAGCTGTTCCATTTCCGGAACAGCTTTTTTTAATTATGAGCAGCTTTATGAGCTTGGACCGGGTAAATATTACACTGCATGGTTACCGCAGCCGTTTTATGACCGAACCGTTTGATCCGCAATACTTGGTGAAAATGACTACAAAACTGGATATGCTAGCCCTGGTAAGAGAGAGGGCAAACGCCGGCATCATTTGCCGGATTGGAAGCATGTTTTGGAAATATTTACAGGCTGATAATGCCTGGATGATATAGAAACATTTTGTATATCGTGAAGCCCGGAACTGGTGGCTATACACCTGGTGGAACCTTTCGGCAACTCATTTGACTAAAAGAAAGAATTAGGCCATTTATACACATTTGTGAATAAAAAATCCCGCCATAATGGCAGGATTTTTTGATAATGTCATATTTATCAACAGAATGTGGAAAAGTAAATTTGTCCGTTCCCCGTGGAACAGTAATTGTCTATAATGCGCGTGGGGCGTGAATTACAGCTTAAATAATGTTCATCGCCTTCACAAAGAAAGTACATACAAAAGGAATGATCATGGTAAGATATTCCCAATGTTGATCAATAGCGAATAGTAAACCTGCAGTTGAGATCAGGAACAATGCCCAGTACAAACCTTTTGATTTATTTTCCATGCTGATGGTAGAATTTTTGCAAAAATAAAGCGGAATAATTTATTATAACAATTTGTAAGTGTGTTTTTTGGGATGGTGCGAAACTTTTTATTTCTTTGATAGGGAACGCCTTATTGACCCGGATTCCGGGAGCAACGCCCTGCCGATAAGAAAACCTTATTCACTGCGAAACTAACCACTGAGCGTTTAAATCCTTGTGAAAAAATCATATTGTGTAATTAATACACTTTGTGATAAATTAGCTGCTCTTTTGCTTAAAACAGGCATGATGAAGATTCATTTCTATATACGTTTTTATACTCATGTGGGCCAGACAATGGCGGTCATGGGCAATACAGACGAGCTGGGTAATAACCATACAGAACAAGCGCTGCAACTTACCTGGCTCAACAATGATTTCTGGTATGGCACAGTGCAGTTGGATACGCATCAACATGAAAAAATACAATATAAGTACTTGCTGCAGAATGATGATGGTACGCATGTAATGGAATGGGGTGACGACCGAATACTATATACTACCAGGCTGCAGGGGGCTGATGAATTACAACTGATCGATACCTGGAACCATGCCGGTGAATATGAAAATGCTTTTTATACCGATCCCTTCCAGAAAATATTGCTGGCACCTAACCGTACCAATTTTAAAGTAAAACAGCCGAAACACTATTCACATATCTTCAAAGTAAAAGCGCCCTTACTGGCAAAACACGAGATATTGTGTTTGCTGGGTAGCGGTGCTGTGTTGGGCGAATGGAAGACAGCCGCTCCCATAATGCTGGAGCGGGAGAATGGATGGTGGAGTGTGGCACTGGAATTACCCAAAGAGTCATTTCCCTTGTCTTACAAATATGGTGTCTATAATGCCAAAGAAAAGACATTTGTAAAATTTGAGGAAGGCAGTAACCGCCTGTTGCATGGCGATGCCCAGCAACAAAAACTTACCATCCTGCACGATGGTTTTGTACACCTGCCCAATACTACCTGGAAAGGCGCTGGGGTTTCTATCCCTGTTTTCAGTTTACGCAGTAATAAATCGCTGGGCACGGGTGAGTTTACAGATCTGCCGTTGCTGGTAGACTGGGCCCATAAAACCGGGCTGAAACTGATCCAGATCCTGCCGGTGAATGATACTACTGCCACGCATACCTGGATGGATACCTATCCTTATGCAGCTGTATCAGCCTTTGCACTGCATCCCATGTACCTGAACCTGGAGCAGGTGGCTGGTAAAAAGAATGCATCGCTGCTGAAACCGATCAAAAAGAAACAGAAAGAACTGAACGAACTGCCCGAAATTCATTACGAAGAAGTGATGAACTGCAAGCTGGGTGTTATTAAAGAACTGTTCGCCCTGCAAAGGGAGGAATTGCTGCAGGATAAGGATTACCTGGACTTCTTTAAACATCATAAGCACTGGCTGGTGCCTTATGCAGCCTTTTGTTACCTGCGTGATAAATACGGCAGTTCAGATCCAGGGCGATGGAAAACACACAGTGTGTATGACAAGGCAGCCATTCAGAAACTGGTATCGCCCCGTAACAAACATTTTGACGAAGTAGCCCTGCACTATTTTATACAATACCATCTGCACCTGCAACTAAAGGATGCAGTAGAATATGCCCATAAAAAAGGCATCATCCTGAAAGGAGATATTCCTATCGGGGTATATCGCTATGGATGTGATGCGTGGACGGAACCGGAACTGTATCACATGGATGTACAGGCAGGCGCTCCCCCGGATGATTTTGCGGTAAAAGGACAGAACTGGGGATTCCCTACCTACAACTGGGAACGCATGGCTGAAGATGGTTTTGAATGGTGGCATCGCCGGTTTGTACAGATGGCAGATTATTTTGATGCTTTCCGTATTGATCATATCCTGGGATTTTTCCGTATCTGGAGTATTCCCCTGCATGCAGTGGAAGGTATTCTGGGATATTTTGTGCGGTCCATACCGATACATGTAAACGAATTTGCACAAAGAGGCGGCTGGTTTGATTATCGCCGTTTTTGTACCCCTTATATTACGGATGCTGTATTGTGGGAATTGTTTGGCCCCAATGGTGAAAAATTCAAATCTTACCTGCACGATACTGGCACGGGTGTATACGAACTGAAACAGGAATATGCTACGCAAAGGCAGGTAGAGGCGCATTTTGCTTCACTGGAATCTTCTGATGAGCATGTACATCTTCGCCAGGGATTGTATGATCTTATTGCGAACGTGCTGTTACTGGAACAGCCTGGCTCCAACGGACAAGAGTTCCATTTCCGTTTTGGTATCGAAAACACCGCATCTTTCCGTCACCTGGACGGACATTTGCAACAAATACTGAAAGACCTGTATGTAGATTACTTCTATCGCCGCCAGAATGATTTCTGGATGAAAGAATCCATGAAAAAATTACCGGCGCTGAAACAGTCTACCAATATGCTGATCTGTGGTGAGGACCTGGGAATGGTACCGGCCTGCGTACCTGATGTAATGAAACAACTAGGTATACTGAGCCTGGAAATACAGCGTATGCCGAAAGACCCTTCACAGGAATTTTTCCGGTTGAACAATGCTCCTTATTTATCAGTAGTAACGCCTTCCACACACGATATGAGCACCATTCGTGGCTGGTGGGAAGAGGACAGGGTTAAAACACAACGTTTCTTCAATAATGAAATGGGCCAATGGGGTGATGCACCTTATCATTGTGATGGCTGGATCAACAAAGCCATTGTGCGGCAGCATCTCAATTCGCCTGCCATGTGGGCCATCTTCCAGTTGCAGGATCTGTTGGGAATGGATGACGCCATCCGCAGAAGCAATCCGCATGAAGAACGTATTAATGTGCCGGCTAATCCCAAAAACTATTGGCGCTACCGTATGCACATAAGCCTGGAGCAGTTACTGAAAGAAAAGAACTTCAATGAAGAACTGAAAGAATATGTAGAAGCTGGTGGAAGAGGCTAAGGTTGTATGAAACATTCACCAATATTGTTGTAGCTGGTGAGAAACCAGTCATGGCGTATAGACCGCTTTGAAATCATATTGCCGTCCATTGGACGGCAATATGATTTATGATATTAATTGCAGAGGCTTTGGTCAAACAATATTAAAGAACTGAAAAAGTTCTGACGGTCTGCTGGCCGCTGGCATCTGCTATTTGCAGATAGTAAATACCACGTGTCAATGACTGGGTAGCAATAACAGCTTTGTTACTGCCTGCGCTGTATTCTTTTTGTTGTTGCCATACAATAATACCGGCGGTGCTGGCTACCTGCATAGTGACTGTACCACCACGGCTATTGATAAAATTGCAATACAACACTTCATGCGCCGGATTGGGATATAACTGTGCGGTTGTATTATCGCTGTTACGCGCAGATACTGTTACAATAGCTGATAACAGCGTTGCATTATCATAATCTACTTGCCTTAAACGGTAATAACTGGTACCACTCATGGTATTTTTATCTGTGAAAACATAGTGGTGTACTACCGCGGTGTTAGTACCCGCTATGATACCGATGGAATCAAACCGGTAACCATCTGAAGAACGTTCAATAACAAAATGACGGTTATTATTTTCCTGTTGTGTGGTCCAGCTTAATTGTACATTACTGTTGCCGTTTGTTACACGGAAATCAGTCAGCGTTACAGGCAGCGGACCAGCTACCACAATGGCTTTGCTGAGCGTGGTTACACTGCAGGAGCCATTGCCCAATGCAACTGTAATAGTTCTGGGACCTTTGGTGCTCCATTTTACTGAAGGAACTGCAGCAGTAGATGTAAGTGGTGTGGCATTGTCTACAAAATTCCAGTTATATATTACACCGGATGAAGGAACATTATCAACCTTGTAAGTACTATTGATATTGTAAGTAGGGGCAGCAGCGCCGTTAATACTGAAAGTAGCGGAAGAATACAGCTCTATATCGTCAAGAATAACACCAAACGTGGTAGTATTATTATAATGCAGAAATTCAATATTTACCTTTTTGTCTGCTGAATTGGCCGGAACTGTAAATGAATAGGTTTGTGTAGTGAACGCAAACGTGGTATTGGAATATGTTTTATTCACATTGATATACTGCGTGCCGGATGATACACCGGTTACTTTAATCGTAATACCGGGACTGGCAGGTACAGTGCCTGAAGTACGGCGTGAGCCTTTAAAGCTTAATGTATAAGTAGTACCGGATAGAATACAGATCTGTTGATTGATACAGCGTTCCATATCAATTTCTGTAGTCATATTGGTGGAACTATTGCCACCATATACCGCTTCACTGTTCAGCTCATACGTACAGTTGGTGCTCCAGCCGGTAAAACCCGAACTGAACCCGGAATTGGTAACGAGGTTCTGGGCAGAAAGTCTTGCCGAAAGAAGAGAAACAACACAAATAATTACAACACAATAGGGTACATTTGTTTTCATAAGGGCGTGGATATGCCACCGGATTAGGCAAAACCGTGCCTGTTTGTAACCTGCTATTAAACAAGTATTTATATTTGCTGTTAATAATGATTCTTTCCCGGTGCAGGATCTGAATTTCCGTATATGGGAATTCTGCCTGTTCTGGCTAAATATAAAGTCTGTATGAAGGTTAGCTATCGCACTACCAATTTACCCTTTACCTATCCGTTTACTATTTCAAAAGGCACCAAAACCCATCAACCTGCATTGATCGTTGCGCTGGAATATTTTGGCAACGTAGGATATGGCGAGGCGCCGGCAATCACTTACTACAATATCCCGGTAGAAAAAATGGTGGAAGACCTGGAACGCAAAAAGATGTTTGTGGAAAAATTTGCGTTTACTGAACCCGAACGTTACTGGCATTACCTGCATCATTTATATCCACAGAATAACTTCCTGGTGTGCGCGCTGGATATTGCTGCCTGGGATATGTATGGCAAATTGCGTCGGCAGCCCCTGCACCAGCTCTGGCAACTGGATACCGCTAAAACGCCAGCAACAGATTATACCATCGGCATTGACAGCATTGAGAACATGGTGACCAAAATGCAGGAAAAACCATGGCCCATCTATAAAATAAAACTGGGTACTCCCGATGATATCGCTATTGTACAGGCATTGCGCAAACACACCGATGCTGTATTGCGTGTGGATGCTAATGCCGGCTGGACGTTGGAGGAAGCGCTGGAAAAGATCCCCCAACTGAAAGACCTGGGCGTAGAGTTCATTGAGCAACCACTGGCAAAAGACAATTGGGAAGGTATGAAGGTGTTGTTTAAACAATCATCTTTACCATTGATTGCCGATGAAGCCTGCGTATTGGAAAGCGATGTAGAAAAATGCTATGGTCATTTTCATGGCATCAATATCAAGCTGACTAAATGCAGCGGCATTACGCCTGCATTGCGTATGATTGAAAAAGCCCGCTCGCTCAATATGAAAGTCATGGTTGGCAGTATGAATGAAAGTACCATTGGTACAGCGGCTATTGCACATTTATCTCCCTTACTGGATTTTGTAGACATGGATGGTCCTTTATTATTAAAAGAAGATATCGCCACGGGCATCTCCTTCGATAACGGCAAACCTGTTTTTTCCGGCAAACCCGGGCTGGGAGTGGAGCTGAAGGCGGGTTATGAGCTAGGGTGAGGTACAGTTGTAAGTTGTAGGTTTTAAGTAGAATACAGCTACGAGCCGGGAGTGGTGAATGTTCAGTGATGAGTAGTTGTTACGGTATTCGCTCACAGCTCGTGGCCCAAAGCCCGCAGCAGTCAACAATAATTAAACCATTCAACCATCAAACAATAGGGCAGCCATTTTCAAATTAGCACATTCTCAAATTTTCAAATCTTCTTTTCATCTCCAAAAACTGTCTACGGGTCAAATGGATTGGCTGACGGAGACAGTCCACTTTTTACTTCGCATGTAAACCGTCGATAATATGTCTGGTTTCCGCTCAGGGGCAAAATTTTGCCACTTATCCCTAAACAGAGCTGGGCTGTAACCAATATGGGCGTTGCACGTCCTATTAGCGAATGAATTGATGCGGCCGGTCATCAGTACCATCGGCCTTTCAACATAATAAAATGTACTATGTTTTGCATAGTACTTACTTTTGAACTGTAATGGATTACGCAAAGTATCCAGTAAATACTAGAACATGAAAAACAAAAAAAGCCTGCTGGCGGGTATAGCCATGATTTTCTTTTCCCTGGCCCAGGCACAAACCAAAACCGGTTCAGTAAGTGGTTCCGTAACAGATGTATCGCAGGTTGGCATACACGCCGCAACCGTTAGTCTGCTTAAAGCCAAAGATTCTTCGCTGGTAAAAATGGCTGCTGCCGATAAGGCCGGAAAGTTTGCCATTGACAATGTACCAGCCGGTAAATACCTGCTACAGGTATCGGCAGTAGGGTACACCAAAAACTGGGTACAGGTGCCCGAAGTAAATGGCAGTGGCGTAGAGGTGGCGCCGATTGTATTAAATGCAGCTTCCAAAGACCTGAAAGAAGTGACTGTAACAGCCAGTAAACCGATGGTGGAAATGAAGATGGACAGGATGGTGGTGAATGTGGATGCGGCTGTGACCAACACCGGCTCTACAGCACTGGAAGTACTTGAAAAATCACCCGGTGTACAGGTTGATAAAGACGGAAATATCAGTTTAAAAGGCAAACAGGGTGTAACGGTAATGCTGGATGGCCGGCCTACTTACCTTACCGGCGAACAACTGGCCAGTATGCTGAAAGGTATGCAGGCTTCACAACTGGAACAGATCGAGATCATGACCAATCCGCCTGCTAAATATGATGCTGCCGGCAACTCGGGTATCATCAATATCAAAACCAAAAAGAATAAGATCAAAGGGTTTAACGGAAATGTGAGCGCAGGTGCCGGACAGGGTTCTTATTTTAGAACCAATGAAAGCTTCAGCATTAACTACCGTAACAATAAGGTGAACCTGTTCAGCAACTACAGTTACAGTCACTCCAATAGTTTTCAGACACTGGATATTCACCGCCGTTACAAAAATGATGATGGTTCTACCAACGCTATTTTTGATCAGCACACCTTTATGAAACCCGTGCGCAGCAACAACAACCTGAAAATAGGTATGGACTATTACCTGGATAAGAAAACAACGTTGGGTGTTGTGGTGAGTGGTTTTTATAATCCTGAAAAAAGCAGTGTTGAAAATACCAGTTATCTGAAAAGTCCACAGGGTGTAACAGATTCAATTGTGTATGCTACTTCTTCTACACAAGAGTTGTGGAAGAACGCCAGTGTAAACGTGAACATGCGTCACCAGTTCGATTCCACCGGTCGGGAGTTGACAGTAGACCTGGACTACCTGGGATATGATGCCAGGCATCAACAACAGTTTTTAAACAGCACACTGACACCAGCCTGGGTTAAAAAGTATGATGAAGAATTGAAAGGTGATCTGCCTGTAAACATCAATATCTATACAGCACGTGTTGATTATATCCATCCGCTGAAAAACAATGCAAAACTGGAAGCAGGTGTTAAAACCAGCTATGTGTCTACCAATAATAAAGCAAACTACTGGTTGATGCAGAATTCACAGTGGGAGGTTGATTACAACAGGACCAATTACTTTAACTATAAAGAGAACATCAATGCAGCCTATGTAAGCCTGAATAAGCAGCTTACTAAAAAGCTGGGTGTACAGGCTGGTCTGCGTTTTGAAAATACCAGTTACAAAGGTTTTCAGTATGGTAACCCCACCAGGACCGACTCTTCTTTCAAACGTTCTTATAATAACCTATTCCCTACTGTTTATTTTAGCTATAGCCTGAATGATAACAACCAGTTTGGCGTATCATACGGCCGCAGGATCGACAGACCGGATTATGAAGATCTGAATCCATTCCAGATGTTCATCGACAAATACACTTACCAGGTGGGTAATCCGTTCCTGAGACCACAATACACTGATAATATAGAACTGTCGCACATCTTTAAAGGATTCTTATCAACAACACTGAATTACAGCTATTCGAAAGACATCACCAACGAAACATTTGACCAGGATGGATATGCTACCATTCTCCGTAAAGGAAATATCGGTCGCAGACAAAGTGGTGGAATCGCTGTAAGTGCGCAATTCCCGGTGACCAAATGGTATACTACTATGATCTATACCAATTATAATTACACCAAATATTCCGGTAAGTTATATGGCGATGATCTGAATGTTTCTGCTGCCAATTTCATGGTGAATATGAACAACCAGTTCAAATTTAACAAGGGTTGGAGTGCTGAGATCAGCGGCTGGTATCGTACCAAGGGCGTAGAAGGCCAGATATTGATCAAACCAATGGGACAGTTGTCTGCCGGTATTGGCAAACAGGTGCTGAAAGGCAAAGGTTCAATAAGAATGAATGTACGTGATATTTTCTATAGCCAGGTGGTAAAAGGTAGCATGGAGTTTAAAGCCACTGAAGCCAGTTTTGTTAACAAACGCGATAACAGGGTAGTGAACCTTACACTGACCTATCGTTTTGGTAAACCACTTAAAACAACAGTACAACGCAGCAGGAACGGTGCCAGTGATGAACAGAACCGTGTGAAGACCGGCAACTGATAAGAATACACCAACAAACCATGTTTTTTCTCATGTGATATAGCCGTAAAAAGCAAAAAGGCCTTGTTTCTACAGGGCCTTTTTCTTTTAACAAAAATTAACACTTGCCCATGAAACCTTTTGGCTTTACAAACGTCTTATATATACAAGGAACGAAAGATGAAGAAAGTTATACTAATAGCACTGGTTTTGGTTTACTTGGCAGGATGTGGAATCAGCTATATGTAAGCAAACGATAAAATTTTTGTTCTTTATAAAAGCAGTCATACAGTTTTTTCTCATAAGCAGTTAGTTTTGGTTAACGGGCCCTGTTTCTACAGGGCCTTTTTTTATTGCTATATCCCGGGTTTGCAGAGGAATGTTTCCTGTTTGCAGACAAACAACAATAACATGCATAAAAACAGCTTTATACGTTTAGCATTTTGTTGACAATTAACGGGAATATTTTACGTTTGTATCATGTTCTCCAACTTCAATCCTCCCTTTTTTCAATTTTATTGGTCTGACTTTAAACACAACGTATGTCTGCTCAGCAACAGAATCAGGACAGTGGGTTGTATACCTATGATTCCTTCAGTGGAGGACCGGGTAAAACTTCCAACAACAATTTTTTATGGTGGTGTGCCGGTGCGCATCAGCAGTTATTGAAAGAATTTCCTTCAGAGCACAGTAAATACACCGGGTTGGGTGGTGTAATACTGGCAACCTTTGTATTGGCTTCACTGGCCGCCGGTTATGCCATTTATAGCATTTTTGGCAGCATTACCTGGACGCTATTGTTCGCTATCACCTGGGGGTTGATCATCTTTAACTTTGACCGTTTCCTGGTATCCACCATGCGTAAGTATGGGGTGAGTCGCCGTAAACAGATCTGGATGGCTGTGCCGCGTGTAGCATTGGCCCTGTTGATCGGCGTCACTATTGCGCGGCCGCTGGAGTTGAAAATTTTTGAGAAGGAGATCGACACTAAGGTGGTTGAAAATATCCACAAAAAGATACAACTGAACGATAGTCTGCTGCAACAGGAAAACAAAGCCATGTTGCAAACCACACAACTTGAACGCACCCGGCTGGTGAACCGTAAACTATCTATTGAAGATACATTACACCTCTTACAGCAGGCCTATATCCGGGAAGCAGACGGAACCGGTGGTTCCGGCCGGCGTGGTATAGAAAATCTTACCCGTTTAAAAATGGATGCTTACACGGCCGCTGTCAAGCAGTTTACTCCTGAATTACAACAATTGCAGCACGATATCCGTACACAGGACAGTACATTGTCTGCACTGAGCGTATCGAATGAAGGAAAACGCAAACAATATGAAGCTGACGCTAAAAAGAATGTAGGTTTCCTGGAACGGAACAAAGCCCTGTCTGACCTGTCGGCAGAAGAACCCAGCGTTTTCTGGACCAGCCTATTATTATCCCTGCTGATCATATTGATAGAAATAGGACCGATTTTGTCAAAACTGATCATGCCGGTAGGGCCATATGATATTGCACTGGCCAAAGAAGAGCTGATCAGTATGTCGGCTGCGGAAAATGATATGCGCAAGGATAAAGAACTGACTACTGAAAAGAACCGGTCGTTTTACCATAAACAAAAAGAAGTATCAGAGCAGTTGGTAGAAAAAATGACCGCACTGCAACAAAAACATATTGATGAAGAACTGGATAAATGGGAGCGTGGTGAATGGAATCCAAAAGACCACCGTGCTTCCATGGATGAGGTCGCCAGGAAGATCAAAGAACGTTACCAGTTTGGTGAGGACGATCTATTGTAACAGATAGAGTCCGATGAGTATAGCCAGGAATAAGAGGGCCGGGATAAAAGCAATTTTACCGGCCCTGAATTTTTTACGGGACGATGGAGAACACAGTATCAGTAATGCCAGTACCAGGAAAAACTCCATGGCTGCCACAATACCAAATACAATATCGTACTGGCGTAGCATAATGTACTGTACAATGCTCCACGAAACGATCAATATGGCAAGCCCCAGTATAGCAGTTACTGCGATCCAGCCAAACAAACGGCGTTTAAGCAATAAAATGCTTCCTATAATAGCAGTGAGGATAAAAATATAATTGCGGAGATTCAGAAACAGTTCTTTGCGGTCCAGGATCAATGCATTGTCTTTTACAATGAAACTATCAGAACGGGATGAGGTGTGACTCATCACCTGTAATGCCAGGAATATAAGACCGATCAACAGCACCAGTACACCGGCGTAAATTTCGCCTGCTCCCAGTGAAGGACGTTCGGGTTGTAAGGAGGGGGTATCGGGAGTAGTTGTTACGGGCGTTGTCATATCAGGAAAATGAGATTGCGTTTTAAAAAGGCAGCAAGCGTTGGGAACAGGTATGCGTAAAACTATTCAATTTTCGATAAACTATTTATACCCGGCTGTCAAACTTATTGCTGATGGCATCAGCCAGTTGTGCGGCCCAGCGTGCATATTCTTTAGCAGACGGATGTAGTGCATCGGCAGCCAGCAGGCTGTTATCTTCTGCGGCTTCCCGGGTACCGGGTGTTATGTCAATATAATTGACTGCATAACGGGCCGCAACAGAACGATTAATACAGTTATAATGATCTATCTGCTGAGCAATGGTCTTGCTATCCCTGTCTTTGGCAAAAGGCGTAACGCCCCAGTCGGGTATTGATAATACAAATACATGCGATGCCTGGCCACCTGCAAAACTGATCGCCTGTTGTAACAATGCTTCAAATTGCTGCCTGTATTCTTCCGGATCTCTGCCCCTGTATTGATTGTTCACACCTATCAGTAATGACACCACATCATACGAGGACTGAAACTTTGTTGCCGTAACCTGTTGCTGTAGTTCATCGGTGGTCCAGCCGGTGCGGGCCACGATCTCTGGTGCATGAAACTGCAAGTCGTTTGCACGCAATAACTGTACTGCCTGGTAGGGAAAGTTTTCATACAAAGGAACGCTTTCACCAATGGTATAAGAGTCGCCTAAGGCCAGGTAAGTGAATGTTGATGACATAGATGCAAGATAAGAATTTCGGGTGCCAGATACCGGTTGTTGTTCACACAAAGAGGCTAAGCTGTTGCTGAAAATTCAGGTTCCGACGGGAGAGCGCTTTTTTTTAACATTCCAACTTATCACCCTCTCAGCTCCATTTAAACAAAAAAAGATCGTCCCCGTGAAGAGACGATCTGAATATATTGCCATGGCTAATTTCTAAAACCGAATAGCTAACTCCTTGTACTATTGCTGCATTCCCTGCATTCCGTTCTGCATACCTTCGGCTTCGCCCCTGGTATTTTTACGTTTGAACAGTGACAGATCGAATTTACCAAAGCGGTAGCTTAGGTTCAGACGTACCATCTGCGGATCTCTTCTTGTCCAGGCATCCTGTACAAAACCGGTTGCCACAGAATGAGAACGGAAACGACGTGTGCGTAAGATATCACTCCAGTTTACAGATACTGTCAGTGTATTTGATTTGATAGCGAAATCCTTTCTCAGACCTAAGTCTACACCATAGTTGGCGTCAATATAACCCTGTGTAGTAGATGTAGGACCGCCACCCATGAAACCACCGCCACCACCACGGCCACCACCACCGCTGTTGCTGGTGCTTACGGGTAATGCACTGCGGCTCTGGTATTCACCACTCAACTGAACGCTCCATCCCTTGTTGAATTTAAAGGCATTGTTCACTTTGGTGGTCCAGCTGGTACGCTCGTTCTTAATATCGCCTACGCCGGGAATATCACTGCCATTGATCTTTGAATAATATATGTTACCGCTTAAAGTGGTTTCCCACCATTTGGTAATAGTATTGCGGAATACCAATTCAACACCTGCTGCATAAGCAGAAGACGCATTGATGTAAGAAGAAACGAATACAGAATCCTTGGTTACATCCAGCAGTCTGCGGCTCTGGTAACGTGCAATCAGATCGGTAGTGTATTTACCGAACAGGGTAGCCAGGAATGTATTGTTCTTTTTACCATAGGTTTTCTGGTAAGAGAGTTCCAGTGAATTGGTGAACTCCGGTTTCAGATTAGGATTACCGGTCTGGTAATTCAGGGTATCAGAATAGTCTACGTTCGGCATCAACTGGAAGAAGTTGGGCCTGTTGATACGACGGCTGTAGTTCAACTGAACATCCTGTTTATTTTCAAATGTGCGGGTAATAAATACGCTGGGGAACAGGCTCAGCGGGAAGCTGTTGGTAAATTTCTGTTTACCCAGTTGCTCACCATCGTATTTGGAACTTTCTGCACGCAGACCCAGCTGGTAGCTGTATTTGTCTTTGATCTTTTGTGAGAAAGTAGCATAACCGGCATAAATATAGTCTGTGTATTCGTAGTTACTGCTTACGTTAGGATTCAGTATACCATTATAATAGTTTAACTGCTCGCTGCTGAAAGTACGGGTCTGCGCTCTTAAACCTGCTTCCCATTTCATATTTTCATTGATGGGGTTTACGAAGTCAGTTTGCACTACCAGGAATTTATTGCTACCGTTGCTCTGTACACTCTGCAAAGCCTGGGGAAATTTGGGATTCGTCAGGTTGGCATCGTAGTAAGAACGGGAATATATGTTACTACCATTATTATTGGTGCTTGTATTGTAGTTCACATCGGCTGTCCACTCTTTGCTGGGCTTGGCAAATGTGTGTTTATAGCTCAGCTGTGTACCATAGTTGCGGAACTCAAAGCTACCTCCGGTGTTGCGGTACTGGCCTTCCAGTCCGTATCCGGCAGTAATGGTATCAACAATAGAAGTAGTACGGTTATCAAAATTGAAATTACCGTTTACCAGTGAACCTGATAAGGTGATGGTATTGCGGTTATCAATAAAGTAATCAAGCCCCAGGCGACCAAAAGCAAAGCTACCTTTGTTCACGTTGTTGTTCGACTGGTTCATGAGGGTCTGTACATTGTCCAGCGTAGTGAGACGATCTGTTTCCCCCCAGCTTTTTGATTTACGCTGGTTAAAGTTGGCATTGGCAAACAGGTTCACCTTACCCTGGCGGATGTTGATATCGCCACCGCCATTGATACGTGCGCGTGAATCAATACCTGCACGGATAGAGCCGTTGTAACCTGCTTTGCGGTTCTTTTTCAGTACCACGTTCAGGATACCTGCCTGTCCGCCGCTGGCATCGTATTTGGCAGAAGGGTTGGTGATCAGCTCAATACTCTGGATGGCATCAGAAGGGATCTGGTCAAGTGTAAGGGTAGTGGGACGGCCATCTACAAAGATCTGCGGAGCTGCATTGCGCAGGGTTACGTTACCATCTACATCCACATTTACAGAAGGAATGGTACGCATAATGTCTACTGCAGTGCCACCGGCAGAGTTGATATTTTTTTCAACGTTGAAGATCTTACGGTCAATACCCATCTGGATCAGGGGTTTGGATGCACTTACTGTAACACTTTCCAGTACTTTGGCATCTTCTTCCAGTTTAATATTGCCCAGGTCTTTGTCAATGGCAGCCAGTGCCTGGGTCATATCGGGCTGTCCGCCCTGACCTTGACCCTGTGCCTGACCCATGCCCATTTTCAGATCAAACGCTACTTTCTGTTCTACAGAAGTATAACCGATAGCTGTTATTTTAAGACGGAAATTGCCGAAAACCGGCAGGTTTTCCAGGCTAAAGTCGCCATTACCTTTGGTAAACATACCGGCAATGACAGAATCTTTACCTCCACGATTCAGGACCAACTGAACCGAAGCTGCTTCAAGCCCCTTGTTGGTTTTGGCATCTACCACTTTTCCATAAAAGTGGCCTACATTCATTTGCGCACGCCCACCGCGATTAGCGCCCCCGCCCATGCCCCCGGGAATCTGGGCACCGGCCATTACAAAAGAAAGAACTGCAAAGGTTAGCAGGAATAATTTATTCATAATAATAGTTAAGCGACAATTAGACGCAAAATTGAGTTACAACTTGTGACAGGTTAATGACAATGTGATGAGTGGTTAGTCTGCTGCTTTAGTATGCTAAAGCAATCGCTGATGAACTGGTTACATAGTTTATGCTGTTAATTTATTAATGATATGATTATCAATTGAATAAGGCCAATCAGGAAGCCGGTACAAGCTCCTGCAATGCGGAAAGTCCGGAATTCGGTGGTCATTGCCTGGCGCAGGCCAAGCTCCAGTTGTGCAGGGGAAATGGCAGCGATCTTTTGGGCGATCATTTGTTCCGGGTCAAATTTTTGCTGTAAATTTTTCATATACGCCTGCATTACTTCCGGGAAAATGATGGCCAACTCCTGCATGAAGATGGTTTTAAGCTGGTTGATAGTGGTATCTCCAATAAACATACTGATCATGGGAAATGCTTCACCCAGTTTGTAGCGTAGAAAGTGATCTACATGTTGTTCAGCCAGCGGCAATACCTGCTGCAGGTTTTCAGGACTGGTTATTTTTTCTTCAATATCGCGGAAAGAGAACAATTGTATACTAAGGTATTTGCTTAACCCGGTGGCCAGTTGTGCCTGCTTTTTAGGAAAAACACCTTGTAGGGTTATTCCAGATATTTTAACAGGATGATACGGGCGAAAAAGCAGGGTAATGAACAGGCGATTGATCAGCCAGCCGGTAGCGGCAGCAATAAACGGGAAAGAAATAAACCACCAATGCATCATGTACTCCAGGTAAGGGTAAAATAAAACCCCGGAGCAGTACTCCGGGGCAGTGTTGATTTTTGGGGAGGCTGAAGGGTCTCGAACCCTCGGCCTTCAGTGCCACAAACTGACGCTCTAACCTACTGAGCTACAGCCTCCGTAAATCGGGTTGCAAAAATAAAGAAAAAATTAATTCCAGCGCAAAAAGATGAAAAAAATCCTGGAACCATTCATCAAAAATGGTTGTTAATTATAATGTTAGGACAACAACCCAATTTAAATATCGTTATTTTTGGATACAATGATTAAAGTATTACGATATATGATAAAAGCGAAAAATCTGCCCATTGTGCTGCTCTTCCTCGGTGCTGGTTTGTTTGTGGCATTCCGTACGCTGGGACTGGGCGGCGGTACCCCCCCCACGAAATACGAAAAGATCCTGCACAGTGTGGGTGAAATGATTGCAGAGATTCATTACAGTCCTAAAAAGATTGATGACAATTTTTCAAAAGAAATATTCAAAAAATATCTCGGCGAAAAAGTGGACCCCCAGAAATATATTTTTCTGCAATCGGATATTCAGCAACTGAAAAAATATGAAACCAAGCTGGATGATGAGATCCTGGGCGGACAGGTGCAGTTTGTGCCTGCTGTAGGCGAGATCTATAAAAAGAGATTGCCGGAAACGGAGCATATCTATAAAGAGATACTATCTAAACCTTTTGATTTTACAAAAGAAGAAAGCCTGGTGACCAATAATGACCTGCTGGAGTTTCCCAAAACTGAAGCAGATCGTAAAGAGGCCTGGCGCAAACGTTTAAAATATCTGGTACTAGACAGGTATGCCACTTTGCTGGATATTCGTGATAAGAACAAAGGCAAAGAAGGTGCTACCAATAAAACAGATGCTGAACTGGAAGCCGAAGCGCGCGACAAGGTGATGAAGATCATGGATAAAATCTATGAGCGTCAGAACAACAAAGTCACGGATGATGATCGTTTTAATGATTATGTAAATACCATTACAGAATCTATGGACCCGCACAGTACTTTCTTTCCTCCTGTGGAAAAGAGATACTTTGATGAGGGTATGAGCGGCCGTTTCTTTGGTATCGGTGCTTCACTGATTCCTGATGAAGATGGTAATATCAAGATCGGAACACTGGTTACCGGCAGTCCGGCATGGAAATCAGGTGAAATTGCTCCCGGCGATATTATCCTGAAAGTAGCTCAGGGTGCTGCTGAGCCTGTTGATATTGCCGGTTATGTGGTAGAAGATGCTGTGAAGATCATTCGTGGTTCAAAAGGTACCGAGGTACGTTTAACCATTAAAAAAGCTGATGGTTCTGTAAAAGTGGTGGCGCTGATCAGAGACGAGATTGTACAGGACGAAACTTTTGCCCGCAGTGCTATTATTAATACCAATAAAGGTAAGATCGGTATGATCTATCTGCCGGAGTTTTATGCAGATTTTGAAAACCCCAAAGGCGCCCGTTGTTCTGAGGACGTACGCAAAGAGGTGATCAAACTGAAAGAGCAGAAAGTGGATGGTATTGTAATGGATTTGCGTACCAACGGCGGTGGTTCGCTGTACGATGTGGTGCAGATGGTAGGATTGTTCATTGAAGGTGGTCCCGTAGTACAGGTAAAAGACCGTGATGGCAAACCCCAGGTATATTACGACCGTGATAAATCTGTATTGTATGATGGTCCGCTGGCAGTAATGGTGAATGAATACAGTGCATCAGCTTCTGAAATCTTTGCAGCCGCTATACAGGATTATAACCGCGGTGTTATTATCGGCAGTACTTCTACTTATGGTAAAGGCACTGTACAGCGTAACATCGGTATTGATAAAACAATGGGTTTTGCAGATGCCAACAGCGAGTTGGGTACTGTTAAACTGACCCTGCAGAAGTTCTATCGTATCAATGGCGGTTCCACCCAGTTGAAAGGTGTTGCTTCTGATATTCATGTTCCGGATGTTGAAGAATACTTCAGACAACGTGAAAAAGATAACCCCGATGCATTGCCCTGGGATGAGATCCAGAAAGCAGATTATAACCGCTGGAAATATGGTCTTGACCTTACCCCGATCAAAAGGGCCAGTGCTGAACGTATGAAATCTAATGAAGCGTTTAACAAACTGCAAAGCAGTGCTGAATGGTTAGCTAAACGTCAAAATGAAAAAATAGCTACCCTGAATCTGAAAAAATACCAGGAAGAACAGAAACAGATCCGTTCTACTGTAAAAGAGATCGGCACACTGACCAAGCTGCAGGCCGAAATGAATGTGGAAAGCTTACCGGAAGATGCAAAACGCTGGGATACCGATACCGCTAAAGCCGAACGCTTTAAAAACTGGATCAAGAACCTGCGTAGTGATATTTATCTGAACGAAGCTGTGAACGTAGTAAATGATATGGTAACCCAGACCAACCTGGTGTATAATATCAATAAAAAAGCAGAGAAAAATTAAGTGGCGGGTTGCTGTGACAACTGCATCTGAGATACTGAGCCGCGCTGTATACAGCGCGGCTTTTTTATGCTGATATTTTCTGCATAATTAACTTACAGGCGTGCTGCTTCCTGCTATATTGTTTAATGGCTTTGCCTATTTTTGTAAACAACGCTTTCTGAAAATATTATAGAATAATCGCAAATCAATAACCTGCAACATCATGAGCCTTTTAGAACGATTCAAACGTATTAAGACCTTTGTTTTTGATGTAGATGGTGTATTAACAGATGGTAGCATCCTGTTGCTGGATAACGGGCAGTTTCTGCGCAGTATGAATACCAAAGACGGTTTTGCATTGCAACTGGCTGTTAAAAAAGGCTACCGTATTGTGATCATTTCGGGTGGAACATCTGATGCGGTTACCGTTCGTTTGAATAAACTGGGTATTACAGATGTTTTTCTGAAAGTAGAGCACAAGAAAAAAGTATTGTCTGATTATATACAGCAGCACAACCTGCGCTGGGATGATATCCTGTTTATGGGCGATGATGTACCGGATTATGAATGTATGCTGGAATCCGGATTGGCCTGTGCACCTGCTGATGCAGTAGGGGATATCCGGCAGATCTCACATTACATCTCTGCATTAACCGGTGGACGAGGTTGTGTACGTGATGTAATTGAAAAGGTGCTTAAACTAAATGACCAGTGGGAGTTGCATACGAGTATTGCGAGTAAGTAGAATTTGGAAATGAGTCCGGAAGTCGGAAAGTCCGGAAGAAAGTGCACGCAAAGACACAAGTTGTATTTCGCCAAAAGCTAATACTTTGTATTAGCTCGTAGCTGAAAGCTCACGGCTAGCACCTGTATTCCACTTGCAACCTATAACTTATCACTGTATCTCACAGCTACAACCAACTCTCTACCAAATCCTCACCCTTACACTATCAGGTCTGTAAAGCTTATCGCCTGGCTGCACATTGAATACTTTGTAAAAAGCATCTACATCCGCCATAGGGCCATTAACACGGTATTGGGCAGGAGAATGTACATCGGTCAGTAATTGGTTTGCTAATGCCTCCTTGCGTGCATGTCCCAGCCAGCCCAATGCGTATCCCAGGAAATAACGTTGTTGAGGAGTAAGTCCTGCAATTTTTTGTCCCTTTTTGAATTGTTCTGTATGTTGAAAGGCATCCCAACCAAGCAAAATACCACCCAGGTCGGCAATGTTTTCGCCAAGGGTTGCTTTGCCATTGATGCGTAAAGTATCTACCACCACATATTCGTTGAACTGTTTTACCATTACCTGTGCTTTGGCATTGAACCGGCGCTCATCTTCCTGCGTCCACCAGCTTACCAGGTTGCCGGATGCATCAAACAAACGACCTTCATCGTCAAAGCCGTGTGTAATTTCATGGCCAATAGTGGATGCAGCTGCATATCCATATACCACGGCATCGTCCAGCTCATTATCCAGGAATCCGGGCACGGTAAAGATACCGGCTGGTAATACGATCTCGTTATTGGAAGGATTGTAATAAGCATTGTATTCCTGCGGAGGCATTTCCCATTCTGTTCTGTCAACCGGTTTACCCAGTTTGTTCATGTAGAAATGATAGTACCATTTGTAACCTTGTTGTATGTTCAGTACCAACGGACCTTTGTTGATCTGCATGGTAGAGAAATCTTTCCATTTGTCAGGATAACCAACTTTCTTTTTCATGGCAGCCAGCTTGATCAATGCTTTGCTTTTGGTGCTGTCGCTCATCCAGTCGAGTTTTTCAATACGATCTTTCAACGCACTGCGGATGGCTTCTACCATGGTGTCGTATCGTTTGCGCGTTGTTTCGCTGAAATATTCTTTCACAAACAACTGACCCACCAGTTCGCCCATAAGACCTTTTTGTGTATCCAGCATCTTTTTCCAGCGCGGACGTTGTTTTTTTACACCGCGTAAGGTCTGGGAGTAAAACGCAAAATCCTGGTCGGCAAATGACCTGTTGAGAAATTCCGCAGAACGGTTGACCAGGTTCCAGCGCAGGTAGGTTTTCCAGCTATCGAGCGGAACGGAAGTTAATGCTGTATTGAGGGCTTTAAAAAACTCGGGCTGTCCTATAATAACAGAATCAATTTTATTTGCTCCCATACGTACCATCAACGCTTTCCAGTCTGCTACCGGCGCTATTTTCCTGATATCGGTAATGGCAAATTTATTGTAGTTGGCATGCGGATCACGTAGTTGTTCCAGCTTACGGGATGCTTTAGCCAGTTGCGTTTCGAGGCTCATTACTGTTTGGGCATTGGCAGTCGCAGTTAATGAATCATCGCCCAGTAAACGAAGCATTTTTGCAATATGCAGCACGTAAGCATTACGGATAGAAACAGAATGTTCGTCGGTATTAAAATAATAATCCCTGTTAGGCAATCCCAAACCACCCTGGTACAGGTACAGCGCCATTTCATTACTGTTTTTCATATCCTGCGATACAAATAATGTAAAGGCGGGAGAAATGCCACTACTGTGCCAATCGGTCAAGAGGTTCAGCAGAGAAGGGATGTCCCGGATGCTGTTGATACTGTCAAATTCTGGTTGTAAGGGAGCAATGCCCGTTTTTTCAATGGCTGCTGTGTCCATCGCACTATACCAGAAATCGGCAATCATTCTGCCTGCACCGTTGGGTGCGTTTTCTTTTACAGCTTTTTCATTGATGGCCAGTACACGTTTATATAGTTCTTCGTTCACAAGATTGCCTATGCTCCAGCTGCTTTCCTCATCTGGTATAGGGTTTTGTTTTAGCCATGCTCCATTGGCATATAAGAAGAAATCATTACCGGGTTTAACTGTAGTGTCCATGTGTACAGCCACTACATCTGGTTTGACTGTTTTATCTGTTTCGTGGCAGGAAGTGATAGTAATGGCAATGGTCATACCGATCAGCAAGCAGGAATTTCTCATAGTATATGCTCTTAATAGTGAATAAAGATAGCAGATAGAAATGCCCGTATCTGGGTATTTTTTGTATCGTTATCCTGAATCGTCATCATGACAAACTTTTACTTGTATGTTTTGCTTCCGGTTCGTACACGGTGTTAAAACAATGAATGCATCAGTGAAAACATATATTGACGATTGTCATTCTTTTGTGTATATTTTTTTGATTTTTTATATAAAGGAGTATGAACATTTTGCAAGCAGGTTTATCAGAATGTAGCCGTTATTTATTTTATAAACACTATAGCTATAATGGGTGAAAAAACGGTTCCCGGCTGGTAAGTGGTTGTTTAAATTTGACCGGAGCTGGTTATATGTTGTAACCGGCATCATTGCCAAAAACTACTTAAACATGTTTGTCAAAGCCATTCTTTTTCTATGTATGGTGTTGCTGATGGAACAAATGATACAGGCACAGGAATACCGTGCAAATACCAGTCGTAGTTGGAAATGGCCTTCTACTGATATCAAGGTTTCATGGGTAAATCCATCGTTTGATAATGCTACCGAAAGGAGATGGGTGGAAGAAGCTATTGGTGATACATGGGAAAAAGAATCGGGTATTGTGTTTAAATGGGTTGATAATACTGAAAATGATTTTGGTATCAAGATCAGGATAGCGGACGAATGGCCCCGGACATTCGGACTGGGCAACCAGATAGCCAGGATGCCTGCAGGTATGATATTGAATTTTGACTTTTATAAATGGTTGCCGATCAGAGATGGTAACCGTGCACAGGTCATGAACAGAAAGGAGTTTTATATTAAAGTAATTGCTATCCATGAATTTGGTCATGCATTGGGATTTGCGCACGAACAGGCAAGATCGGATTGTTATTTTTGTGATGAAAAACAGGCCGGGGGCGAAGTGGAAGGTGACTGGTATATCACTACCTGCGATCTGAGTTCGGTGATGAACTATTGCAATCCACGCTATAATAATAATGGTAAGCTCAGTGATGGTGATATTGAAGGCATCAGGGCACTGTATGGTTATCCCAAAGACAAACAGGGAAGCTATTCAGCTCTTAGTCTTGCTTATACCACCAATAATCTAAATGATAATACCTACGGTAGTGCCATTAAAGTGTATGTAAGCGGGGCTTATGATGAGATCAATAAAATTGAATCTGTTAATTATAAACTTGATAACAGGTTTAACCCCAGCCAGGTATTTTCAAGAAGTGCCTTGGATAATTTTGCACTTAAAGTAAATGCTGCCAATTCTATCAATTTCTCTATTATAGCTGCTGTAAAATACAAAGATGGGACTACCCGGGAAGTGAGCAGGGCCATCAACTATATCAAACCCAGCGGCCCTGTGGAAAAGCCTATTGTAAGAGTTCCGTGTCAGCACAGGATCGAATGTAATCACCGGGTAGCCTGTGTACATACTATGAGTTGTCAGCACAGAACCACCTGCCAGCATACAACTTATTGCCAGCATCGTGTTAACTGTCAGCATACCACCTATTGTCAGCACAGGATAGCCTGTCAGCACTTCTACCAGACGCCTTACGGGTTAAGGACTTCACACCAGTTCGATCTGCAGCATCAGTTTGACTGGATACACCAGTTTGACCTGGCACATCAGTTTGATTGGATACACCAGTTTGATCTTACACACCAGTTTGACTGGGTGCATCCGTTTGATATTCCGCATAGTTATGATCTGCAACATGCTTATGATTACAATTAGCATGCAAGTACCGGTATTATGTTTCTGGCAGAAAGAATAAGAAGCGCCTAAGAAACTGTTACCCGCTATAGAGGCGCTTTGTAGTTTTGGCGATGCTTTGTGATTACCAGTTATCGGTTGGAAATCAAGTAATAGACCTGTACGGAATTTATTGTGTTTATAAACAACCTGAGAATCATAATAATTCTCAGGTTGTCATTAAGTAATAATCAGTTGCAAGTTACGCTGCCATTATCTGGGTCGGCCTCTGTGTATGCACCACCATACCGGATCTCATCATAGTAAAGTAACAGGCTTACATTCTGACAAGGGCGATACGGACCAAAAAATGCATCGAATTTTGCATTGGGTGTATAAGCTGTTCCCGCATATACAATACCATCTGCATAACCGGCCCTGCCATTCCATTGTATCATCAGTGTTCCGTTTTGCCATAGTTTGATCTGCCCATCCTGACTATCTGCTGTATTGCGCATAATAGTCATGATCACGAACGTGTTCCATTGTCCACGGCTAATAGTACCACTGTATACGGATACACCTGCTGAAGGATTGGCAGTCGTGTTGTTATTACGGATACGCAATTCATAATTGAATGTGGCGCCACTTCCTCCCGGCATTAACCGCAATTCTACCGGCGGACTCATCGGCGTTCCCTGCCATACCTGGAAAATCTGTACAGTAGATGTTGGCTGTGGCATGGCGTTGTTGGGCTTGATGGCGAATCCGAAATATTTCTTCACGCCAAATGCCAGTGCATTGGCATCACTGCCGGAAAATATCCTGTGCTGACTTTTATCATTGGTTATACTACCTGAAACAGTTGTAGGCGGCATGGCATATGCAATACTGTTGCACCCTCTGTATTGATCTGAGTTGGTAATGTAAGGGGTATTATAAGTTCCTTTGGTAATGAAAGCATAGCTGTAGCCATCATCTGTTAAAATGCTGCCGGTACCCAATGATGCATTTTCAAGGTCAATGATTCGGTTATCACTGCTGCTTAAGGTGGATAGTACTGTACTGGCCTGTGACGGGCTTACCTGCTGAACATGTTGCTCTGCCATCTTCTGACAGGATGATATGATCAATAACAGTAGTAACTGGTGTAGTAAAAGAACGGGTTGTTTTTTCATATATGCAAGTATTGAGAATGAATAAATGCATTGTTGTCAACACCTGTCACTTAATATTCTGGATGTTTATCTGAATATCAGGCTTCCTCCGCGCACGATCGCTGCATGGTCTATAAATCCATCGATCTGTTGTGTGCCGTTCAGCAAAACATTGCCTGTTGGGATATTATGCAAAGATTGTTTGCTGATCCGGAACTGTTGTCCGTTCTCCATTTGCAGTGATATATTATTGAATAAAGGTGTTGTTACCGCATATTGCTGTGATGCAGGGTTAACCGGGTAAATACCCATGGAGGCAAGCACGTACCATGCGCTGACCTGCCCGGCATCATCATTACCGCTTAATCCACCGGGGCCATCGTCATACTGACTGCTAAGAATCTGAGCGACCTGCTTGTGGGTTTTGGTATATGCTTTTACATAATTGTATAAAAAGGGAATCTGTTGCCCGGGCTCATTGCCATGCCAGTACTGGCCTGTATCAAATAATTCATCCAACGCATGTTCAAAAGATACAGGGCCGCCCATGAGTGCTATTAATCCCGGTACATCGTGGGGAACAAAAAAACTGTATTGTCTGCTGGTCCCTTCTGTAATGAAGAATAGCTTTTTGTCAGGATCAAAGTCCTTGTAAAAATTACCATTGGCATACCTGCCGTTCATAAAACCACGGGCAGAGTCAAAAACATTCCGGTAATTTTTGCCACGTTTGCTCAGTATTGCATAATCTTCCTGTTTGTTGAGTGCTAAGGCCATCCCTGCAAGACAATCATCATCATAAGTATATTCCAGTGTGCGCGATACCTGTTCCTTTACATGAAAAGCATCTGGTATACTATCTTCCAACGGGTAGTAACCGTATTGCAGGTATGATGCCAGTGATCTTCTGCCACGTCCGTCTTTATAGGCTTCGGTAGATGGAATGTCAAATGCATTTTTGCGCATGGCATTGTATGCCTGTTGTATATCATAATCACGGATACCTTTCTGATAGGCAGATGCAATGAATGCGGTACCATGATCGCCTACCATAGCTGTAGTATAGCTGTTCCAGCAGGGAAAATTAGGTAGCCATCCGCCCTGTGCTGATTTCAATATCAGGGAGCGTACAAAATCATTTACCCGTTTGGTATCTATCAATTCCAGTAATGGTAATTGTGCCCGGAAAATATCCCACATCGAGAAATCATCATAGTAGGATCCACTGCTTAATTGTGCCACCTGGTAGTTGCCTGCAAAAACAGGATAAGTGCCGTTGTGATCACTAAAAAGACGTGGTTGCTGAAAACTATGATAAAGGGCTGTATAGAAGATCCTTTTCTTTTTTTCGTCTTTATCTGATACAATGATCTTTGATAATGTTTTATTCCAGGTAGCAGCGGCTGCACTTTTGACCTGTTCAAAATTCCAGTTAGGAATTTCGTGGATAAGATTGTTCCGGGCAGCATCAATACCGGTGAAAGAAGTGCCTGTTTGCAAAGATACCTGTTCGTTTTTTGACAACGCAAAACCAATATATGCTCCCAGCTCTTTCTGATTGTTGATACTGTCTGAACCTGATGCTGTGTTGCCGGAAAAACAACCACGTACAACAAAAGACTTATTGAAACGTATGACAAAATACCCGTTGAACCCGGCAGGTTTTCCTCTTCCCTGGTAGATACGGTGAACCGGATTGTAACCGGTGATCTCCTGTTTGGCCAAATCTACATGAATATATCCTTTGCCAGCATCGCTGTTGGGGCGGATATAAATGTACAGACTGTCTGTTTTTTGCATAGTGATCCGCATAATGGCGGAGCGTTCTGTAGCTGTTATTTCCGTTACTGTATGCTGTTGCGGCAAAGTAAGCCGGTAGTAATGCGGCAATGATTGTTCTTGCTGATGTGAAAAGGGAACAGATCTTTTATCCAGAGATAATTTCCCAGTTAAAGGCAGAATAGTAAAGCTGCCGTAGTCCTGCGTGCAGCTTCCGCTAAGCCAATGAGTGCCCCGGATGCCATAGAACATGTTGTCTTTATAATAGTAAGGCGCAAGGCATTTTTGTTCTGATTCCCGCGTCTGGGGCACCCATTGTGTCATGGCAAAGGGTAGTGTTACAGCCGGTATAGTATTGGCCAGTAATTCGGTACCGGCACCATGTGTTTGCGAGGAAAGCGTAGTGCTGGCGGCAGTGCCGGTAAGCGGATTTACATAGTACACCAGCTTATTGTTCACCTGGGCGTTTGCCGCCGGCAGGTACATACCCATGATTACAGTGATGATAATATATCTGATATTGCCCATAGTTGCTGAAAATAGTGAATAGCGCGCCGGTATCTTTTTATTGCACTGGCTGTTGCTCAAGATAAATGCCGGTCGATCTTGCGGTGTTGATCTCCTGCGGTTTGACGATGCGCAGGGATCTGCCTGGTTCATTGACAGTAATACCGTTTAAAAAAGCAGTCTGTACATCATCCAATGCTATTGCATAACGTGCATCGCTGTTGAACAGGTTGAACTGGATATCAGATAAACGTATCCCTTTTACATGCCGCACATAAAAACCATATGCAGGCAGACTTTCACCGAACATATTGGGGGTGGGATAGCCGCCATCGTTTTCCTTCACTGTCAAGTTTTTTTCTTCTTCGGTGCCGCCGCCGTGTATGTCGAATATGATGTGATGCAGTTGTATATTTTCAACATAGGTGCCGGGATATGCAGTGATTGAACTGGCACGATGGCTATGACTTTCAGAAATAATATTGCTGATAATAACGTTTCTTAATGTTGCTATTCGTGTAGCAGTATCTTCTTTCAGCCGGGCGATCCTGTTCCCCAGGCGTATGAAAATGGGAGTTAAGGTAGACCTGATTGTGATATTGTTAATGAGAATATCTTCAGTTTTACCGCCATCTACACACTCCAGTGAAATGCCTGATACACTTGCTGGTGATGCGGAAATGTTTTTGAATTTATCAGCCCATTTACGGATATGGTCTGCAGCGCTGGCATTAATGGTACAATTGCTGATGGCAATATTTTTAAAACCGCCATAACCGGGCGTACCGAATTTGATGCCATTACAATTGGTGGCTATTACACAATTGGTAATTGTTACATTTTCACAGGGACGGTCGTTCAGATAACTTTTAAGACAGATGGCATCGTCATCACTATCAATAATACAATCGCTTACTGTTACGTTTCTACTGTCAATATCAATGCCATCTTCATTCCAGTTGGCATGATTGTAAACCCTGATACCCTGGATCTTTACACCATCGCATCCCAGGTAGTCCTGCATCCAGAAAGCTGAATTGGTAAGGAATACATCTTTTACTACCACATTCCTGCAGGAAATGAAGAAGATCAGTTTGGGACGATTGGGGCCATTATCACCGCGTTGCCAGAAAGGATTATCTCCATTTCCGTTAATTGTGCCTGATCCCTCAATGGCAATATCATGTTGTGATTCTGCATAAATCAATGCCAGGTTTTTTTTAGGTTTACCATTTCCTCCGTGTGTACTCACTGATTTTACGGTAACAGGTGCATTGAACGGATAATCTGTGCTATCAGTACTGCCGGATAATACTGCACCTTTTTCGAGATACAGCGTTACAAAACTTTTCAGATAGAGCGTACCGGTGTAAAAGCTGCCGGCAGGTACCAACACAATACCACCTCCGGCCTTGCTGCAATCATCAATGGCACGTTGAATGGCTTTGGTAGAAAGTGTTTTCCCGTCTGGCCGGGCTCCATATCCTGTAATGTCATATACTTTCGGGTAACACGCTGTTGTAATGAACAACAACATTATTGCTATCGCTATTTTCTGTTGCATAAACTATTTTGTATAACCTGGATTCTGACCCCAGGAAGTGTTGAGGGTAATATCGCGGAAGGGTATTGGAAACAATGCCCTGAATGATGCCACTGTATAGGCAAAACCGTCGGATGCAAACTGTGCCTGCATTACAGCTACCATGTTGTCTGGACCTTTGCGTATCAGATCGAACCAGCGATGTCCTTCAAAACAAAGTTCAACTCTTCTGTCTTTATCGATCTGTATGCGCAAGGCTGCCTGTGTAAGATTGCTTTTGCCTGTAAGACCGGCACGGCTTCTGATCTGGTTCAGATAAGTAAGGGCATTGGTAGTGTCTGCAGTTTCATTCAGTGCTTCAGCATACATTAAAACGGCATCAGCATAGCGTAAAACGATCCAGTTGTTTTCGCCTTCATTGGCGGCTGGTGGCTGATCAATATATTTACGGGTATAGTATGTGGTATTGCTGCCTACGGTATATATCTGTATGCAGGTGGCTTTGCGGTTATCGCCTGTTTCAAACGCATTGAACAGATTTTTGGTGCCCTGGTTCAGTCCTTTTGCCTGCACGCTCGATAACAAGTCTGCACCGCTCTGACTTGGTAGAAAATACTGGCAGAAATTGCTACCTTCTTTAGAAGTACCCCTGGCATATTGTATGGAGAAAATAATTTCTTTATTGCTTTCATTGGTTACGCTGAATACATCTGCATAGCTGGTAAGCAATCCATAGGTACCGGAGTTGATAACATCACGCAGCAATGGAATGGCTTCATTGTAACGGGAAAGTGTGAGATATACCTTGGCCAGCATGGTCTTGGCTGCACCGGAGGTTATGCGTCCAAGATCTGTTGCTGCTGTATATTTTGCAGGCAATACAGCCTGTGCATCACTCAGGTCTTTAATGATCTGGGTATATACATCGGCAGCGGGTGTTCTGGAATAGGTATAGGCTTCTGACTCTGTGATCTTTTTTAGTACCAGCGGTACATCTCCGTAAAAACGTACCAGGTTAAAATAATCCATAGCCCTGATAAATTTTGCTTCACCCAGCCAGCGTACCCGAAGCGCAGAATCCATGCCGGTAAAATTCTGTAGCTGATCAATAAAATTATTACAGTAAGAAATGTTTGAATAATTGTTTTGCCATTGTATCTGGATAGCAGCATCGGTACTAAGCCATGTCATCTGGTCTAGCGGACCGGTATCTGCGGCAACAGTAGCTGTTGATAATGTATTATCAGAAGGTATCTCTGCCATTCTGAAATATCCATCATACACACCGCGCAGATGTCCGTAAATACCGGTCAATGCTGCCTGGAAATTTAACTGGCTGGTATAATATCCATCCAGTGATATATTGGTGGGAGATTTTACGTCTTCAATAAAGGATTTTTTACAACTGAACAGACTGGTTAAACCTGCGCAAAGGAAAAATATATAGCGTGATGTTTTCATTGCAAACAATTTGAGTGATTTAGAAACTAACATTGATACCAACAATGGCTGTACGTACCTGCGGATAAACACCCTGATCAACACCCGGCTGGGTAATGGAGCTGCCGTTCAGACTTACTTCCGGGTTGTAGCCGGGATAACTGCTGAGTGTAAACAGGTTTTGTCCGGATATATAGATACGTACATTCTGCACTTTCGCTTTGCGCAATAACGAAGCAGGCAGGTTGTAACCAAGGGTAATATTGCGTAAGCGAAGGAAAGAGGCATCATACACAACCAGGCTGGTAAGCGCATTGGTAAAAAGAATAGGGGCCTTGCTGGTAACACTGGGATATTTTACCTGGTCATTATTGCCTTTGGGATTATTATCGAGATAAATGTTCTCATACATGTCTTTTGGCAGGTTGGCGCCAGGTGTGCCCCAGGGATTCCTGAACAGACCATTAATGATATTACCGCCTTTTTGCCCCTGTAATACAAAACTCAGATCAAAGTCTTTATAACTGATGCGGTTGGCCATACCGCCTATGAAATCGGCCTGGCTATTGCCGATACGTGTAATGTCGTTCTGATCAATAATATTATCACCGCTTACATCCCTGATGCGCATGTCTCCGGCAGCAGGGAGTATTGTACCCGTACCATATTTCGGACTGATAGCAGCCTCTGCTGCATCTTTAATGATACCATCTACCTGGTAACCATACATATCGCCTATGGGGCTTCCTTTTTTAATGAGGAATACATTACTCCAACCTGTAATGGCATTATAATATCCCAGGTTATCTGCACCTCCAAGATCTGTTACCTTATTGCGGTTTACAGAAACATTGATCTCTGTACTCCATTTAAAGCTTTTGGTGACAATATTCTTAGTTGCCAGTGTAAATTCAACGCCACGGTTCCTGAGATTGCCTGCATTGGTAGTGTAGGAAGATGCGTAACCCACAATACCCAGCAGTTGTTTATTCAGGATCATGTCGAAGGTGTTCTTATTGTAAAAATCTGCAGTAAGTACTACACGGTCGTTGAATAAACCGATATCAAGACCGATATCCAACTGGTGGTTTTTTTCCCATGTCAGGTCGGGATTATAATAACCGCCGGGTATGGTGCCGAACTGACGGCTGGTGCCATAACTGTAGTTAACACCACGCAGGTAGTTTTGCCAGGAGAAACTACCAATGTTGGCATTACCTGTTTCTCCATAACTGGCACGTAATTTCAGATCACTGATCCAATCAATACGCTGTATAAATCTTTCTTCAGAAAGCCGCCATGCCAGGGCAAATGACCGGAATGTTCCGTACTTATTGTTTGAACCGAATTTGGACGAACCATCACGACGGATAGAAAGATCTGCCAGGTATTTTCCTTTGTAATCATAGCTTAGTCGTGCTGCCAGTGAATAAAAGGTAAAGATGTCGTAGGATACGCCACCACCTTTATCTGCTGAAGCAGAAGGGTTCTGTATCTGGGTAGATGTGTAGGAGCCTGTTCTGCCATATACAGTATCGTAGGTGCTGGTATATTTCTGTGCCGATTGCAATAACAGTACTTTAAAATTGTGTTCGTTGTCTGCACCCAGTGATTTGTTGTAGGTAATAGTGTTCTCCACCAGCCAGTCAACATTACGTCCTTTGGTTTCGCCGGCATAGATCACATTGTAGTTGGGATTTAAAAAGCTGGCAGTAGCAGACGATGTGGTGGGTGTAAATGGTGAAACATAGATCTGGCGACGGTTAAAATCAATGGTGCCGCCGGCATTCAAACGATATTTGAGCCCTTTCAGTGGATTCCATTCGAGGTAAGCACTACCGAGATTGCGGAAATTAGTATTGTGATTGGTCAGATTTTCAAGTACCGCAACAGGATTGTAAATGCCTGTATTAAAAAGATCATTCCCATTCAGAAAATTGGGTTGTGCATATCTGCCATCGGACAACTTGAGTGGAATAACGGGAGCAATCATCAGTGCAGTATAAATAGGACTGGGCACCACTACGCCATATTCTCCATCAGCAGAAGTATTGAAATTTCCTCCGTTAGGTCTTCTTTCCTGTTCTGTATAAGAAGGTGCAATGCTGACACCTACTTTTAAAGAAGGCGTTAGTTCACCATCAAAGTTTACGCGCAGGGTATAACGACGGGCACCTGTTCCCAGCAATACACCCGGCTGATTCAGATAACCACCGGAAAAACTAAACCTGGATTTATCAGTACCGCCGGTGGCAGAAACCTTCAGTTCGCTGTATTGTTTTACATCAAAAATGGCATCCTGCCAGTCTGTACCGTTATATTGTTTCAGGGAGTCAAGTATTTTACCTGAACCGTTGCGTTGTTTGATCAGCAGGGGTTCATAATAATTGTATTCGTCTTTGTTGAGTACTGCTACTTTTTTAGTAATCTGTTGCAATCCCGTAATGTAGCCAACGCTGAATTTTGTTTTGCCTGATTTTCCGCGTTTGGTAGTAACGATCACTACACCATTGGCAGCACGGGATCCGTAAATGGCTGCAGAGGCTGCGTCTTTCAAAACTTCAATAGATTCAATATCCGAAGGATTAATGCTGGCGAAATTGCTTTCTGATTGCAAGGGATATCCATCTACAACATACAAAGGTGCATTATCGGCGCCCAGTGAACCAATGCCACGAATACGAATGGTGGGGCTTTCTCCAGGCATGCCTCCAAACCCGCTTGAAACCTGTACCCCGGCTGCGTTGGCGGCAAGTGCATCGCCCAGGGTACCTACCGGCAATTCATTAACAGCTGCACTTTTAATAGATGAAATTGCTGTGGTGATCTTCTTTCTGCTTTTATCGCCATAGCCAATTACCACTACATCATTTAGTTTGGCTGCATCTTCCTGCATGGTAATAGTAAGCACTTTTGTGTTGCCCAATTGTATTTCGCGGTTTCTAAATCCTACAGAGCTGATAATAAGTGTAGCATTCTTTTCATTTACCTGTATGCGGAATTTTCCATCTGCATCTGTGCTAACCCCTTTCTTACCATTCTTGACAGAAATGGTGGCACTTTCAATAGCCTTGCCTGATACATCCTGCACTTTTCCAGTGATCACAATACCTGTATCGATTGCTGCATCCTCTTTATTGATATACAGGTCGCCTGTATTTCCGGCATCTGCTGATGCACTATTTTTTTTGCGTAGTACTACATGATCATTAACAAAAAGAAATTCTATATCTGTTTTTTCAAACAGGCTGGTCAGCGCCTGTTGTAAGGGCGTATTTTTGGTATGAATGCTTACCTTTCTATCTACATCTACTGCCTGTTTATTATAGTAAAAAAGATAACCTGTTTGTTTTTCAATAGCAGAGAGCACTTCTGCTATCCGGGTATTGTCAAAGTTGAGTGATACAATTGCTTTGTCAGGCAGGGCCTGTGCTTTTGTGGGAAAGAAAAGAAACTGGAAGATCAAAAGAATCGACCATGAAATAACCTGGTAATAAGCAGATACACGTTTTCCTACGGGCAAAGATATCCCTGGAGGGGTTGTTTTTCTCATACAGCAATCGTTGACTATTTATTTATGAGGACTTGTATAATACAATTTTGCTGTTGCCCGAAAGTGTACTTAATGCGCTTTACTGATCACTATTTCTTTCCTGTCTGGCAACCATTGATACTGCAGTGGAATATCATTTTTAATAACATCCAGAATTTCACCGATGCTTTCCTGCTCCCTGAACTTGCCGGTACATTTATGGCTTAACAGCGATGAATCGGTCACTGTAATGTTAATATCCTTATACCGTTTCAGTTCGTTGAGTAATTCTCCAAAACTGATATCATTAAACTGGTATAATCCTGTTTTCCAGGTGGCAACGGCTATTGCATCTGTTTTTTCAACGATGGTGCTGTTCAGCACGCGGTTGTTCTGATAGTGTTCACCGGGTTTTAGCAGGGCATGCAAACCTGTGTTACTACTGCTTTCTACTTCTACAGAACCACTAATAAGCGTGGTTTCAAAAAGCTCGCTGTTACCATAGGCATTTACGTTGAACACTGTGCCCAGCACATGTATATTGTGTGTATTGGTCTTTACCGTGAAAGGCCATTTTTCGTGATGCGTTACCTCAAAATATCCTTCGCCATCCAGCTCAACAATGCGTTCGTTTTTGCTGAACTGTTTTGCATAACGGAGAGTACTGGTGGCATTCAGCCAAACCTTTGATCCATCGGGCAATGTGAGCCGCATACGCTGTCCTACTGGCACAGTAACCTGCTGTATGGCAGTTTGCTGTGTACCGCTATTAAATGCATGATTGCTGTTCATCAACCACCAGCCTGCCATTACCAGCAATAGTATAGCTGCTGCTGCATATATTATCCGGCGTGGCAATAGTTTTTTCACTTTCCCGGAAAACTGTTGTGCAGAATCTGCTGCTATCAATAATTCAGGATGCAGACAAAGAGCATCCCACACGGCTTTTTCCCGGATAAATTGTTGTTTATTGGCTTCACTGCTATTGACCCATTGAAGTACTGCGTTTGTTTCCTGCTCATTGGCGGAACCTTCGAAGTACTTATAAAGGAGCTGTTTATCCATATTGGTAGTATTATTAACAAATGAACTTTAATGATCCCTAGTGCTGAAAAGCATTTTTTTTAAAAAAAGTGCGGAAGTGTCAGAAAAAGGTAGAACAGGTAGTCTTTTAACAATGTCCGCAGTTCACGGAATGCCTTTGAAATATGATATTCCACGCCTTTTTCTGAAATGCCCAGCAGTTGGGCTATTTCGCGGTACGATTTTTCTTCATACCTGTTCATCAGCAATACCCGGCGTGTTTGTTCTGGAAGCTGATCGATGGCCTTTTTTACAATCACCTGCAATTCTTTACTAAAAATGTTTTCAGGAATAGTGCCCTGCAGCATCTGAATGCGGAGTTCCACATCTGAAAGGGCAGTTTGTTGCAAAGAGGAATATACGCGGGATTCGCTTTTCTTTTTCTGCAGATAGTTCAGCGATGCGTTTTTGACAAGCGTAGTAAGGTAGGCGGGCAGATTGGTATTACCGGCAAGTGTACTTTTTACTTCCCATAATTTTAAAAAAGCATCCTGGACAATATTCTCTGCCGCTGCATTGTCGCGTACATAGGAAAAGCAGAAACGTAAAAGCCGGGGGAAAAAGATGCGGTAAATTTCATTATATGCATCCTGGTCGGCATCCCTAAGCCTTGCTGCCAGTATTTGCCAGTGTTCCATCATGCCATGTGCTAGTTGCGTTTTGGTTGGTATTGCCTTACAGGCAATCCGCAAATATATGTACCACGTTTTACAAGCCAATACTATAAACTGGCATAAACCAAAGCAATGTTAGCCGGAAAGAATGGACAGATATTTTAATGAACGGTTTATCAGATGGACATTTTGATAAAGGTCAACTGATTATAATATTGTTGATGGCAGGAATAATAAGCGGGTCATACATTGAACTGCCGCAGATGATGATCCATATGCTTATAGGCTGCAATGCCCCATTCGCGGGTGGATATATTGACAAAGGCAGGGTGAGTAAGTGTCAGTGATTTATTGTTAACAGGAAACTGTTGTATGATGGTTATAAAATCTTTCCGCAGTTGTTCAAAATGAAGATGGCTGGTTTTTCCCTGTGTTATATGTCGCTGCTCGCTTTGTATGTTCTTTTTAAAATGTGGCGCTATGTACAGTGCCAGTATGCGTAATAAGAACTGGCCGGCAGTGGTTTTGTTATTACCTCTTTTTTCTTCCATGATCTGCCTGTTGCACAGATTGCAGTGCAGCAGCATTTCATTGACATTCATAGTGCCCCATTGATGCGTGTTGTCAGGCGTAAGCAGCGAAACCCTGGTAACGATCTCATTGGCAGAACGGCGATCCAGCAGACTCTTTTTCATGACAATTATTTTTTCTTTGGCAAAGATAAAACGGATGCTGCACGCCTGTCATTAACAATTGTAAAGAAAACATGTACTGCCTATTTTATCTGCCGTTTGCGGATGCGACTTAATGAAACAGGAGAGATGCCCAGGTAAGATGCAATGATATGGTGTGGTACACGTAATAACAGATCTCCGTGGTGACGAAGAAAATACAGGTATCGTTCTTCCGGACTGTCCAGTACAAAGGACGAAATGATCATTTGCGCACTGATAAATCTCTGTTCGGCTACTTTCCGCGCCAGGATATGTAATGCAGGTATTTTATCATAAAGTTGTTGCAGTTGCTGATGTTGACACACTAGTAGTTCACAATCTTCTATTGTTTCCAGTGTTTGTATACTGCTGGTTTGTTGTAAAAAACTTTCATAGCTGCTGGCAAAAAGATGTTCCCGGAAAATAAATCCCGTATATTCTTTTTCTTCTTTGGTATAATAAAGTCTTACCAGCCCTTTGTTGATAAAGAATAATTCATTAGCCGTTTGTCCTTCGCGGGTGAGTTTTGTTTTGGCCGGTACCTGTCTGCAGGCAAATATGTTTTCAAAGCCTTGCTGTTCTGATACGGACAGGGTAATGAACTGACTGGTATACTGACGAAATGCTTCAAACATGTTAGGCAGGGTTAAGCCATCAAGTTAATAAAACATTGCAGATACAGTAGCAATTGATCCGGTTCTTTTAAATATGGATATGCTGACTTTGGTTGAGCCAGGGAGTTGGATTGAGATAGAACATTTTCTTCCATCCCTGTCTGCTGCCATCTATTTTCCAGGGATACGGAATAATGGTATTGATGGTATAATGTAAATGCGAAGGTTTGCCTGCTGCATTACCTGTGTTACCTACTGTGCCAATTGAAGTATTGGTTGTTACCGGTGAAAATAAACCAGTGGTAATAGTATCAAGATGCGCATAGTAATGTAAACGCCATTTAGGTCCAAGTACCAGCACTACATTGCCGCCTCTTTCTATATTTCCTTTGTATACTACAAGTCCATACGTTGCCGGATGTACAGATGTACCTTTTTTAGCAAAGATGTCAACTCCTTTGTGTGTTATTGATTTTCCCCAGGGATAAAACCAGAATGAATTTTGCGCATAGCTGTTTTTGGTGGCACCCTGAACAGGCATGGTGAAGGATTGCGGGAGTAGAAATCCTGCAATAATAATGACGAGCAGGATCAGTAATAACCTATTTAATTTTTTATGCATGGCAATACGGTTTACGGGCTACTAAATATCTGTAATAAACGGCAATGTGCAAGTGTTTATGAATGGTGATGTATTCAATAACACTGTAAAAAAACGTTAAAATGAAATTGAACAAAACATTTCCGGTATTGTTATACAAGAGATAAATACCTGTTAAAAGAAGATTTAAGGGCTGATTAAAACTGTGTTGAATATTTAACATTTCAACAATTTCATTTCTACAACGCACAAACAGGTTGTGTAATAAAATCTACATATTACACGCATATTCCGGTGAACAGGCATGGCAATTGCTTTTATATAATTGCAATACAGTGCTAACGTATTCTTTAATAATGTTTTAATGAATGAAAGGATGCTTGCCGGAAGTGAAAGGCTATTTTTGAACGCCTCGCTGCGCCATTGTGCCCGGCTTCTTTTCTACAGGTGTATTGTTGAATTTAATTCATTCATTATTGTATGGGACGACTGATCATAATATCTAACCGTTTGCCTTTTTCTATAGCCAAAGATGAAGGGCGTACTACGTTGCGTCAGAGTTCCGGTGGACTGGTGTCGGCTATCAAAGGTTATTTTGAAAGCGGCGCAGTACGTGAAGAAGAGATCACTGAAAAAATATGGGTAGGTGTGGCTGATTTTCCTGAAGAAGATTGGAGTATTGTAAAAAAAGAATCATCCAATCTTGATTTCTCAGTTGTACCATTGTTTGTTGACAACAATATTTACAAGGACTATTATAATGGGTTCTCCAATTCTGTTATCTGGCCTTTGTTCCATTACTTTCCTTCACTGGCGCAGTACCAGGGAAGTTATTTTGAAGCTTATATTAACATAAATAAATTTTTTGCAAACCAGTTAATCCCTTTACTACAACCTGGCGATACTATCTGGATACATGATTACCAGTTGATGTTATTGCCGGAAATGTTAAGGGCAGAGCAGCCTGATGCAGCTATTGGTTTCTTTCTGCATATTCCTTTCCCGTCTTACGAAATATTCCGGTTGTTGCCGGTAGAGTGGAAGGCTGCTTTGCTTCGTGGCGTTATGGGGTCGGATCTGATCGGATTTCATACACATGATTATGTACAACACTTTATTCAGTCGGTAAAAATGATCCTGGGTGCCGATAATTATTTTCATACTATCCAGTATCAGGACAGGCTGGTAAGGATAGACCTGTTTCCCATCGGTATTGATTATAAAAAATTCAATAAGGCAGCATATGACCCGGAAGTGCTGGACTACCGTAATCGTATCAAGAAAAACTTTGATGGTAAGAAGATCATCTTTTCTGTAGACAGGCTGGATTATACCAAAGGGCTGATGGACAGGCTGAACGGGTTTGAACATTTCCTGGAACAATACCCTGAATGGCAGGGTAAAGTTGTTTTTATATTGAATATGGTGCCTTCGCGTGACGAAATACAGGCTTATACGGAAAGGAAAAGAATGATTGAAGAAAAGATTGGTACCATTAATGGTAAATTCTCTTCCATCAGCTGGCAACCGGTAATATATCGTTATAATCATTTGCCCTTTACTGAACTATCTGCTCTGTACCAGGCGGCGGATGCTGCACTGATCACACCACTACGTGATGGAATGAACCTGGTGGCGAAAGAATACGTGGCCAGCGCCGCTACTCAAAAAGGAGTATTGATCCTGAGCGAACTGGCCGGGGCTGCCAGCGAATTAAATGAAGCATTGCTGGTAAATCCTACTGATATTTCTGATGTGGCATCCGCCATAAATAAAGCATTAACCATGCCGCTGCCCGAGCAGCGTCATCGCATGGCATTGATGCAACAACGATTGTCTGACTATGATGTGGTAAAATGGGTCAACGATTTTCTTGACCAGCTAGCAAACATCAAAAAGGAACAAAATATGCAACGTACAAGGATACTGGACGATAAGGTAATGGAAATGCTGCATCAGCATTACCAGCAGGGGCAAAACCGTTGTCTGTTGCTGGATTATGATGGTACACTGGTGCCTTTTGCCCGGCTGCCGGAGGAAGCGGTTCCAGATGCTGATCTTAAAAAATTATTGCGTTTACTGGCCGGCGACCCTAAAAATAATGTTGTGATCATCAGCGGACGTGAAGCAGCCACGCTGGATAAGTGGTTGGGTGATCTGCCAATATCGCTGGTGGCCGAACACGGTGCGGCCTATCGCTGGAAAAACGATCAGTGGCAACAGGCTGTTGCAGTTTCGGATCAGTGGAAAAATGAGATCAGACCTATTATGCAGATGTTTGTAACCCGATGCGTAGGGTCATTCATTGAGGAAAAGACCAACACTATTGCCTGGCATTACCGCAATACACATCCTGATCTTGGTTTCAACAGGTCACGTGAACTGATCAACAATCTTTCTCAATTGTTACAAAACACAATGTTTCAGGTGCTGGATGGTAATAAAGTGGTAGAGGTACGTATGGCGGGTTTTGATAAAGGGGTAATGGCGCAGCGTATTGTGAACGAACAAAACCCGGACTTTGTGATCTGTATGGGTGACGATACTACGGATGAGGATATGTTCAAAGCACTGAAAGACCGTGCATTTAACATTAAAGTAAGTGGCGGGGCTACAGCAGCACAATACAGCGTGTTTTCACAACGCCGTGTATTGCAATTATTAAACAACCTCTTATTACCATTAACCGAGAAACATTATGCCGGTTCATAAATACAACATGGGCATTATAGGCAACTGTTCTTACCTGGCCTATATAGATACCCACGCAGATGTAAAATGGATGTGCATGCCGCGTTTTGACAGTAGCTTCATCTTCGGATCACTGCTGGATGAAGAAAAAGGCGGTCATTTCTATGTGCACCCTGCAGCTGAGCAATACAGCAGCCGGCAATATTATGTGGCCAACACCAATGTACTGTGCACTGAATTTACAGCGTCTGATGGCAGTTTTGTTGTAATAGATTACGCACCGCGTATGGAGAATTTTGCCCGTCAGTTCAGACCCCTGATGCTGGTGCGTAAGGTGCAATTGCTGCATGGCGAGCCAAAGATCCGCATCCGTTGTGAGCCCCGTGGCAATTATGGTAAAATGGTGCCGGAAGTATACACTGCCAGTAATCATATCCGGTACATGAATTTTGAGCAACAGGTACGTTTAACGACAGATGTACCATTGACCTATATACAGGAAGAAAAAGCATTTGTTTTATCGCAGGATCAATACCTGGTATTGACGTATGGTGAACCGCTGGAAGCACCGCTGAAAGAAACAGCAGAAGAATTTCTGCGCAAAACCATCCGTTACTGGCAGGACTGGATCAAAAGCTCTTATATTCCCGGTATACTGCAGGAGGAGATCATCCGTTCATCGCTGGTATTGAAATTGCACCAGTATGAGGATACCGGTGGTATCATTGCTTCGGGCACTACCAGTTTACCGGAGTTTCACGATAGCACCCGCAACTGGGATTATCGTTATTGCTGGTTCCGCGATGCCTATTATACACTCAGGGCATTTAACCAGATCGGCCACTTTGAAGAGCTGGAAAAATATTTCGATTTCATTCATAATATCCTGCGCAATTCTGACAATTTTCTTCAGCCATTGTATTCCATCAGTGGTGAAAAGGAGTTAACAGAAACTGTGGTAGACCTGAACGGGTATATGAACAATAAACCTGTTCGTGTGGGTAATAAAGCATATGTACAGGTGCAGCATGACGTATACGGGCAGGTACTGGTAAGCCTGTTGCCTTTGTATACAGATAAACGACTTACTTTCCAGAAGCGCAGCAGCTACAAAAATATTATTCCGTGGCTGCTGGACCAGATCGAGCGTACCATGACAATGCCTGATTCCGGTTTATGGGAATTCCGTAACCAGGTGCAGGTACATACTTATACTTTACTATTCCATTGGGCAGGAGCCAAAGCTGCATACAAGATAGCAGCCGTGTTTGATGACAAACCCATTATGGAAAGGGCACTCAAACTGGCATTGCAGGCAGATACCTTGCTGGAACAGTCTTACGATGCAGAGCGCAAATTATATCCGCAGGCAGTAGGTACCGGCAATCTGGATGCCAGTACACTGGCCATGATCACCATGAATTATCTGCCTCACGATTCAGAACGTGCAAAGCAACATATTGTGGCACTGGAAAAAGAGCTGCTGGCGGACCATGGATTATTCTATCGCTATAAACATTATGACGATTTTGGTTTTCCGGAAACAACCTTCCTGGTATGTGCCTTTTGGTATGTGGATGCCCTGGCTTGCGTAGGCAGGGTAGATGATGCCATGGAAAACCTGCAGAAATTACTACAATTCAGTAACCACCTGGGAATATTCAGTGAAGATGTAGGCACAGACGGCTCACAATGGGGCAACTTTCCGCAAACGTACAGTCATGTAGGATTGATCAATGCGGCCTTCCGTATTGCCCGGAAACTGGATAAGGCGGACTTCCTGTAAGGAGTATAAAAATAATACAGGTATGTTTGTTGCCTGTCCGTTTGCCGTTTGGTGTATATTGCTATCTTAGTGCATCTTCTTTTACATGACTACTATTTTTACAAACATTCAGCAACTGGTCAATGTGCGCACGCAAACACAAGTTTTACGCGGGGCACAACTGGCAACATTACCCTGTATTGAAAACGCTTACCTGGTAATAGAAGACGATACCATTGCAGATTACGGCAACATGGACGATTTTCCATACAAACAAAATGATGAAAGAATTACAGACGCATCCGGCCAGTTTGTATTGCCGGCATGGTGCGATAGTCATACCCACCTGGTATTTGCTGCCAGCCGTGAACAGGAGTTTATTGATAAAATAAGGGGACTAAGCTATGCGGATATTGCAGCCAAAGGCGGTGGTATACTCAACTCAGCCCGTAAACTACGGGACACTTCTGAAGACGAGCTGTTTGTGCAGGCATGGAAACGACTGGAAGAGGTAAGCAGGCTGGGTACCGGCGCCATTGAAATTAAAAGTGGCTATGGTTTATCTGTGGAAGGTGAACTGAAAATGTTGCGGGTGATCAAAAAACTGAAAGAAAGATCTGACCTTACTATTAAAGCAACCTTTCTGGGAGCACATGGTTACCCTGTTGAATATAAAGAGAACCATGAAGGTTATATCCGCCTGATCGTTGATGAAATGCTGCCTGTAATAGCCCGTGAAAAGCTGGCAGACTATATAGATGTATTTTGTGAAACCGGTTTTTTCTCACCGGAGGAAACCGAAACAATATGTCGTGCCGGTATGGCTTATGGCCTGAAGCCCCGTATACACGCCAACCAGTTACATTTATCCGGCGGTACACAAGTAGGCGTAAAACTGGGAGCTGTGAGTGTAGATCACCTGGAAACCATGGATGAGGATGCCATAACACAACTGGCAAATTCCAACACCATAGGAACCTTATTGCCTACGGCAGCTTTTTTTCTGCGTATGCCTTTTCAACCTGCCCGTACATTGATTGATGCAGGCTGTGCTATTGCGCTGGCAACCGATTTTAATCCTGGTTCTTCACCCAGCGGCAATATGAACCTGGTAGTGGCCATGAGCTGTATTCAAATGAAAATGTTGCCCGAAGAGGCAATCAATGCTGCTACCATCAACGGTGCCTGTGCACTGGAAACCGGCGATACTCTGGGGAGTATCACTATAGGTAAAAAAGCTAACCTGCTTTTTACCGTACCAATGCCTTCTTTGGCGTATCTTCCATATGCTTTCGGAAGCAATCTTGTCCGCAAGGTTTTTATCCGTGGAAAGCAGGTGGTATAGACAGTATAGTTGCGGGTATTATTTAGCTAACCTATTACACCTTTATGCTGGGATTACGTAAAACGAAAAAACCGGATATCATTGAAGAACTGACGGCGAAAGAACAGGTGTTATCTGTTGCCGATCGTCGCAGGGGATTAGATTTTCTTGTGGCATTCTTTTCCCGCATACGTCCTGGCAGTAAAAAAGGCATGCAGAATGCCTCTCTGAACCTGCAGCGTGAACTAAGTTTCCTGTACCAGGATTCACTGCTGCTGAAAAACCTGCAACATGCTTTCCTGGCCCAACTGATCAATACCAATCTTACTTCCGTTATTACGGAAAGCGGTATTCCGTTGTCGCGCAACTTCTGGCAGGAATTTTCAGCCCGTCTTAAACACAAGTTTTTACCGCCGTTACTGGACGAAAATGATTTTCTGTATGTAGTACACCGCATCTTTTTTCGTAAAACAGATTTTGAATGGGTAGAAACCATTCCCCGCGAAACCTGGATCGATTTTTTTGAAAGGATCGGTTTTTCTTTTCGTGCCACAGATCCGCGTGTACAGAAACAACTACTGCAATCTTTGAAAATATTGTCGTTTCAGGTAGCGCAACTGGGCCTGGAAAAAGAGATCTCTAACTATCTTAAAAAGGAACAGCAACAACAAAATCCGCTGGTACTGCAGAGCTATCTGGTACGTGACCTGGAACAGTTGCTGGAAATAGGCGCTGAGTCGCACGATGTCAGTTCATTGTCGGCTTCTATTAAAGTGGTGGTTGCGCAATGTTACAACTGTATCAGCTTTATCCGTGAGGGACATACAGTACGTGGTGCCAGTCTTAACCAGACCTATCTGCTGATATTACTGGCAAACCGGTTACAGCGTATGGAAATACTGCTGGACATTCTGGATCTTGACCATCATTTTGATACCGGCAGGTTTGTAGATTTTTTCCGGTTGATAGTCCGCAATGAAAACCGTAAGAACAGTATCCGGGAGTTTGTATCGCAGGGTACCGGTTATCTTGCTTACCAGATAGCCGAACACAAGGGGCAGAAAGGAGGGAAATACATTACATCCACAAGGGCAGAATACTGGTCAATGATGTGGGGCGCTATGTCAGGAGGTGCCATTATCTGTTTTGTGGCAGTCATTAAAAATCTGCTGGCGGTATTGCATGCGCCACCTTTCTGGCAGGGGTTTATGTACAGCGTAAATTACAGTGTGGGTTTTGTGGCGATAGAAGAAACACATTCCACACTGGCCACCAAACAACCGGCTTTTACTGCCAGTGCGGTTGCCAGTTCACTCGATACACGAAAAAGTTCACAGCATCCTAATTTATATAACCTGGCAGTAACGGTTGCCAAAGTATCGCGCAGCCAGTTTGCTTCTTTTACGGGCAACCTGCTGATCGTTTTTCCCGGCACATTTCTGCTGGCATGGGTGTATCACTGGCTTACCGGCAGCAAAATTGCAGAAGGGGAAGCTGCGATCAACCTGTTGCGTGATCAGCATCCGTGGCAGAGTTTATCGCTGTTGTATGCCTGCAATACCGGTGTTTTCCTGTTTCTTAGTGGTATCATAGCCGGCTATGTACAGAATAAGATCCAGTACAGCCGTATTGCAGAACGCATGGTGCGTCACCCGGTACTACGGGTCTCGTTCTCCGGTGAACGTTTACAGAAAATAGCTCAATATATTGAATCGCACGCTGGTGCCATTATTGGCAATGTGGCGCTGGGTTTCTTCCTGGGTATGTCGTCCAGCATACAAAAGATATTCGGGTTACCTTTTGATATCCGTCACATCACCATTTCAGCCGGTAATGTAGCCATTGGTGTTTATGGAGTAGGCATAGAGAATATCAATCCTGTGTTCCTGGTAACGGTGATAATGGGTGTGCTGGGTATTGGGTTCATGAATTTTATAGTGAGCTTTGCACTGGCATTTGGTGTAGCGGTAAAATCGCGTGGCATCAGGTTCAGGGAATACAAAGAATTTCTTGGTATACTTGGCCGTTATTTCCGGAAAAGTCCGCTGGATTTTATACGTCCGCGTAAACGATTAACGGAAGCAGAACCGGCCTGATGACTGGTTATATATTATTAATTATTTCCGGAGATCCATGTAAAAATAAAACGGTGGCTATATGAAACATTTCAAAGTATATGGCAAGCAGGATGTACTGGCATATACACGCCTGCGAAAGTTTGAAACCAAACTGGGTGAGTGTATACAGGTTGCAGCCGATAAAAAGAGTATCGAACAGTCGCTGCAACATTCTGCTGCTCCTTACGTGTTGATCGGCATTCCTGAAGATATTGGTGTACGCGCCAACTATGGAACAGGAGGCACAGATTCTGCGTGGCCATCGTTTTTGTCTGCATTTCTCAATATCCAGAGCAATGATTTTTTAACCGGTGATGAAATACTGTTGCTGGGATATTTTGATTTCAGCGATGCACAACCCCTGATTGAACAAAATGCCAGCAGTTATGACGAGCAGATAGATGCTTATCGTCATGCGGTAGCCATGGTTGATGAAGAAGTGGAAGAACTGGTAAAGCTGATAGCAGCCAATAACAAAATACCGCTGGTAATAGGCGGTGGGCATAACAATGCTTATCCGCTTATCAAAGGAGTAGCCAAGGGGCTGCATAAATCAGGAAAAATACCGCTGGCGCAGATCAACAGCATTAACCTGGATGCGCATGCTGATTTTCGCCCTTCTGAAGGTCGCCATAGTGGCAATGGTTTCCGCTATGCAGAAGAAGATGGTTTCCTGGAGAAATATTGTGTCATTGGACTGCATGAAAGTTACCTTCCGCAAAACGTATGGCTGGATATAGTGAACAATCCTTTTCTTGATTTTATTACCTACGAAGACATCTTTATCCGCGAAAAAAGAAACTTTATACAAGCCGTGGCACATGCGGCGGGTTTCACGGATGATAATTTTACAGGTATAGAGCTGGATCTGGATGCCATTGAAGATACACTGTCAAGTGCTACTACACCTTCCGGCATTTCAGCCTTGCTTGCCCGTCGTTATGTGAATTTTACTGCGAATAACTGTAAAGTAGCTTACCTGCATATCTGCGAAGGCGCTTCCTTGCTGGCTGATGGACGTACCGCTGCCACCACCGGCAAACTGATCAGCTACCTGGTAAGTGATTTTGTAAAGGCGAAGGAGGAGGGATAATTTTTTAATGTGCAAATTTGAAAATGGGAAGGTAATAGTTTGATGGCCGGATTGTTTGAGTGTTAGGGGCTTCAATTTGAAAATGAAAAAGCTGATTGTTAGATGGTTTGATAGTTGAGGTTGCTCTATATTACTGCTCGTAGCTCGAAGCTCTCAGCTTCTTATAACCGCAAACTGCTTTTCCGCTTAAAAGCTAACAGTCAATACCTTGCATTCAGCGTCAGGCGTTCAGTTTTCGATTGTATTCCACTTAAAACCTATAACCTACAACTTATAAACGCATTCCGCATTTAAAATGGTATACCCAGGTTAATATACGATTGCAGTTTTTTGGTCTGATCACAATACATGGCACTGATCTCCAATGGTCCCAATGCAAAATTGTAAGCAAACGTAAGCGCATAACCGGAGTAAAAATTCTGGTTCTTAAAGAAATTGCTTTCACTCAGAAAATTGGTCACCATTACGTTGGCCCGTGCAGTGATATAAGTATTGCTGAAGATCTGTGTACGCAGCCCACCCTGGATCATCGCCAGGTTAGCCGTATACAATGAACCTTCCGGTAAACCGGCAAAAGTGATCTGGTTACGGAATGTTTTGGTAAGACCACCTACCACAAACTCATTCATAATATTATTGGTATAGTGCGGATTGATACCCGCCTGCGCTGCCAGCAGCAGTGTACTGCGTTTCCATAGCGGAGTATAGCTTTCTACGTCCAGTGTGGCATGTACATAAGAGTTGGTGCCGATTTTAATGGAATCAGGATTGAGTGGCGGTACACCATTTACAGTATAGTTTACATAAGGGTGTTGACGGCTCACGATGCCAGCTTCTGTATGCAGCTTTACACCGCGTTGCGGAAAAATAGCTTTGTCCAGTGAGTTGAGTGCATAAAATCCATAATAGGTATTAAAGTAGTTGTAGCCTCTCAGTTCCAATCCCGACGAAATAGTGGGAGAGTACCTTACCCAATCAAACCGGTGCCCCACACCAATGGTATTGGTACGGTTCATAGACACCTGGAAACGTTCACCAACTTTGAAAAGATTCTGCTTATACAGTCCGATCTGTTTGGCATTATCGTAGTTGGTGATGTCAAAACGATCAAACTGCGTTTCCAGTACGATTGCGAAATTTTTCAGACGTCCCAGGTATTGAAGATGTTCACCGCGGATACGGAAACTCTCACCCAGGTTTATCGAAACAAGACTTCTGGAATTGGTAGCAAAGAAATTGCGGATAGTAAAATTGCCTACTAGCCCCACGCCCAGGAAGCGGTTGTAATGCAACCCGATTTTGGCAAATGCAAAAGGGTTTTCAGTAACATCAAAGATAATATTGACCGAACCATCCTGCTGTGGTATCAGCGAATATACAATACGTCGGTAATAGCGGGTGCCATAAGCCTGACGTACCATGTTGGCCAGTTGTTCGGCACTGTAATATTGCCCTGTTGCCAGGTCGAGTGTATGTACAAAAAATGAAGAAGAAGTTCTGTCCACACCATGTACTTCATATCCGCTGATCTTCACTTTGTCTACATGCGGCAACTTATCGGCATGGATAGAGTCGGGACCATAGATGGCATTGAGAGAGTCTGCCAGTCTTTTAAAGCGTGGATACAGTCTGCGTCCTTCTTCCAGTCCCACGTCAAGAATGCCTTTAGCATCCGAAAAGCTCCCCATGTTGAATTTCTCCATGCTGAAAGGAACATAGATATCGCACTGTGGTACTTCTTTCCTATTGTCTTCCGCTTCTCTGAAAAAAGCAACCTGTAGTAGGATTTGCAGGGCGTTGCGCACCTTTTCGGAAGGCAGCAGACCGGTAGCTACGTTACTTCCAATGACAAAATCAGCCCCCATTTCTTTTACATCGCGCACCGGGAAATTGCGTACCAGCCCGCCATCAATAAGTTTTTTGCCGTTGTACTCCACCGCAGTAAAAACGGTGGGAATGGCCATGCTGGAACGGATGGCAGAGATGATCTCGCCTTCCTTCATCACCACGGCTTCACCAGTACCCACATCAGTACCTATACAACGGAAAGGGATACTGAATTTTGAAAAATCTTTCTGATTATATACCGGGAAAAAGAGTTCGGAAAACTTCAGCCATAATTCCTGGCCTTCCAATACACCGAGCGGTAACCGGAAGTTATGGTTTACCCAGGGTAGTTCAAGCACATACTTGGAATACTCGCTTTTTTCTTCCATAAAGATGCTCCGCAGTGACGACTGGTTGGTCAGCAGCAGATCCCAGTCAATGCGTCGGGCTATTTTTTCAATCGAATCGGCGCTGTACCCGATGGCATACAGTCCACCTATGATGCTGCCCATGCTGGTGCCGGTGATATAATCGATTTTCAGTCCTGCAGAGTCAATGGCTTTCAGAATGCCGATATGGGCCAGCCCCTTGGCGCCGCCACCACTAAGGGTAAGACCGATCTTAGGGCGTGGGGTAACAGGTTGGGCCCACACATACTGACAGGCCAGCAGCAGTATCATCAGGTAACAAATCCGGTGCATGGGTAACTTCATCTTATGAGAACTGATTGACACACAAATTAACAAGGATTTGCATATCAATAGAATTGAAAATTTGTTAACATTGATTTTTAATAGGGGTTTTCGTAATTATAACGTTATACCCCTGCGTATATCCGATAACGCATTATTGACAATTTTGTAAGATTGGTTTACGCTGATTTTCAATATTTTTGTTCACATTGAGAAGAGTTTTATTCATATTAGTAGCTTTTAGCATACTTAACCAGAGCATTGACCTGGATTATATTACCCTGAACTTTCAATACGCACGGTCTGTTGTGGCTGAGTTTGATGATGTTGACTCCATCACAGAATTACTGATCGAAACGATCATGCAGTCAGATGATTGTACGCCGGAAGATTATCATGATGACAATGGCAATCCGCAACATAATGTAGTTATAAAATTTGCCTGGAGTCCCCTGATCTATCATACCGGAGAAAGGATTGCAGTAGCAAACCGTGATAAAATAGCCGATACTTGCCCCGCATATTTATTCCCTGTTCATCATACCTGTAAAGGGTATGGCAACATCGTTTCCCCGCCGCCGGATATAATGGCATAAATGTATTTAATAACTCCCCCGCGGAGTCCGGGTGAACCGATAGTTGTACGGCAGAACAGTATAATTGGATGAGTTTCTGATTATAGCCGGCTTCCATCACCACATCAGCCTGGCCTGTAAGTGTTTTCTAAGTTTAATGCACACCTTGCCTGCCAGGCAACACTGTATGTGTTTGTACGGATACATGTTTTGTGCAAATGATACAGATCCGGATGGCCTTCTAAAATCATGTCGCAACCGGCATGAAAGGTTGGTCCGGACAAACAAAACCGACCAATTTCAAAACGACCGAAAATATGAACAGAACAACAGCACTGTTAAAGGGCTGTGCAGGATTTCTGGTAGTATTGCTGACCACAACGGCAGTACATGCACAGGATACCCTACGCATTACCCTGCAACAGGCAGAAGAACAGTTTTTGCAGAAAAATCTTTCTCTCCTGGCCGAAAAATACAATATCGACATGGCCAGGGCCGATGTGATCCAGGCCCGTTTGTATGATAATCCTACCATTACATTCAGCGCAAACCTTTACGATCCCGAACACAAAAAAGTATTCAACGTAAGCAATCAGAACGGACAGTATGATATCGCCGTTACACAGGTGATACAGCTGGCCGGTAAACGGAACAAACAGGTGAAACTGGCCGAAACCAGTACCAGCCTGGCCGAAAACCGTTTCTTCGATCTGATGCGTACGCTACGGCTTACCCTCCGCAGCGATTTTTATGAAGCCTATTTTCTGCAACGTTCCATAGACGCATACCAGTTACAGATCAGTTCTCTGGAGAAACTGGCAGTGACCTACCAGGAACTGCAGGCAAAAGGAGTGGTAACCCTGAAAGATGCTGTACGTATTAAATCACTGCTGTACAACCTGCGTGCAGAGCGTACCGCGCTCATCAATAACATGCACGATATCCAGGCCGAGTTGCAATTGTTGTTACAGAACAACCAGGCATGGTATATACCTGTAGCGGATATGCCGCAGGGTAGTTTACCCGCATTAAAAAGCATAGCTCTGCGCGACCTGATTGATACTGCTTACAACAACAGGGCCGACCTGAAGCTGGCACAGAATAGTCTTGTGTACAGCCAGCAGAACCTTCAACTTCAGAAAGCATTGGCCGTTCCCAACCTTACATTGGGCGCGGAATTTGATAAACGTGGCAGCTTTGTAGACAATGCCTCTTTCCTGACCATGGCCATTGATCTGCCGTTCTTCAACAGGAACCAGGGTAATATCAAAAGCGCCAAAAGCGGTATTGAGCAAAGCAAAGTATTACTGCAACAACAGACCACTACGGTAGAAAACGAAGTACAGACCGCATACAATAAACTGCTCAACTCCGAAAAAATAGTGTCTACCATTGATTCTTCCTTCCAGGGCGATTATAACAAACTGTTGCAAAGTGTAACAGACAATTTTACCAAAAGGAATATCAGCCTGCTGGAATTTATCGACTTTTTTGATTCTTATAAAGAGAACGTACTGCACACCAACGATATGCTAAATGACAGAATGCAGGCTATCGAAAGATTAAATTTTGCAGTAGGTAAAAATTACATACACATTAACTGATTATAATATGAAGTTGTTTCAATTGATATCATTCCTTTCATGCGGTGCTGTGCTGTTATCTGCCTGTGGTGCTGAAACGAAGCCGCCGGCCATTGATGAAAAAAAGCTTTTTGACAGCGTTTCCCGCAAAGCGCAGGTAGCGCCTGTACAGGAAGAAGATATGGTAGAACTTATTAAGCTGAATGGTAAAATAGAGCCCGATGAGGCCAAAGAAGCCAGGGTATATTCACTGGTGAGCGGTAAAATACAAAAAGCCAATGTAGAGCTGGGCGATTATGTACAGAAAGGACAGGTGCTGGCACAACTGCAAAGTGTGGAAGTGGCAGGTATTACCAATGATCTGTCGCTGGCAACTTCCAATGTTGAAATGGCTAAAAAAGCGATGGAAACACAAAAGGAATTGTATGAAGGCAATCTGGCTACAGAGCGCGATTACCTGAACGCTAAAATCGAATATAATAAAGCCTTGTCCGAACTGAACCGTGCTAAATCCGTATCGGCTATTTCCGGTGGCAATAGTGCTTCCTATTTATTGCGCGCGCCTATTACCGGTTATATCATTGAAAAAAATGTTACCAATAATTCAGAAGTAAGACAGGATAATAACGCCAACCTGTTTACAGTGGCCGATCTGTCTACCGTTTGGATCATTGCCAATGTATACGAATCAGACATTGCCGGTATTCACCTGGGTGATCCTGTAATTGTGAATACACTGGTAAGTCCTGATAAAGAGTATACCGGTAAAATAGATAAGATCTACAATGTGCTGGATCCCTCCACACGTACTATGCGTGTGCGTATCAGTATGAACAATCCCCATGGTGAGCTGAAACCTGAAATGTTTGCCCGTGTAAAAGTAAGAGGTCAGTCATCAGGTCGTATGCTGTCTATTCCTTCGCAGGCCATTGTGTTGGACAACAGCAAACGGTATGTTATCGTGCGTCAGCAGGATTCACTGTCTATAAGGCCAATTGAGCTGATCAAACGTATTGATAACAGAGCCTTCGTACGCGGCTTAAATGCCGGCGAGCAGGTAGTGACCAGCAACCAGGTGTTTTTGTTTGAAGCATTGAATGATCGTTAGTTGTTATAAGTTTTAGGTGATAAGTGACAGGTCGCTTCGGAAAAAGCAGTGTGATCAAGTGAAGAATAACCTTTATTAACCTACAGCTTACTACTTACAACTATCTACTTTAAAAAAGAACCATGCAAAAAGCGATAAAAAAAATTATAGCATTTTCACTGAAGAATAAACTATTCATATTCTTCGCCACCCTGGTGCTCATTATCTGGGGTGTAATTGCATTCCGGGATATTCCCATTGAGGCATTTCCGGATGTAACCAATACTCAGATCACTATCATTACACAATGGCCCGGCAGAAGTGCTGAAGAAGTAGAGAAGTTTGTAACGGTGCCTATTGAAATTGCGATGAACCCGGTACAGAAAAAAACATCTGTGCGTTCTACCACAGTGTTTGGCCTGTCTGTTGTAAAGATCATTTTTGAAGATAATGTAGACGATCCCTTTGCGCGTCAGCAGGTAAACAACCTGTTGCGTGATGTGGAATTACCCGAAGGTGCAGACCCCGATGTACAACCACCCACAGGTCCTACGGGTGAAATTTTCCGCTATACACTGAAAAGCACCACCAAAACTGTACGTGAACTTAAAACCATCCAGGATTGGGTAATTGAAAGAAAGCTGCTGGGTGTACCCGGTGTAGGTGATGTGGTAAGTTTTGGCGGTGAGGTAAAAACCTACGAGATCAAAGTAAATCCGCAACGGCTTGCCTCTTACGATATCAGTCCGCTGGAAGTGTATACTGCTATTTCCAAAAGTAATATCAATGTTGGCGGTGATGTGATTGTAGACAATTCACAGGCGTATGTGGTACGTGGTATCGGTTTGCTGAATAATAAAGAAGATATCGGCAATATCATTGTAGACAATATCAATGGCACACCAATTCTGGTGAAAGATATTGCGCGTGTGGAAGAATCAGCCTTACCAAGACTAGGACAGGTTGGTCGCCAGGCACAAAACGATGTAGTGGAAGGTATCATAGTAATGCGTAAAGGGGAAAACCCCAGCGCGGTGATCAAACGCGTACAGGACAGGATTGACTATCTCAATGAAAAAGTGTTGCCTGCCGATGTAAAGATCGAAACCTTTTACAACCGCAATGACCTGATCAATTTTGCTACACATACCGTGTTGCACAACATGCTGGAAGGAATCATTTTTGTAACGGTGATCGTTTTCATTTTCATGGCCGATTGGCGTACTACGGTAATTGTAGCCATTGTGATCCCGTTATCACTATTGTTTGCCTTTATCTGTCTTACATTAAAAGGCATGTCTGCCAACCTGCTATCGATGGGAGCGATAGATTTCGGTATCATCATAGATGGTGCGGTGGTGATGGTGGAAGGGATATTTGTGTTGCTGGATCACCGGGCACACAAACTTGGTATGGATCGTTTTAACAAGGTTTCCAAACTGGGACTTATTAAAAATACCGGCGGTGAATTGGGCAAGGCTATTTTCTTCTCCAAACTCATAATTATTGCCGGCTTACTGCCCATCTTCTCGTTTGAAAAAGTAGAAGGTAAAATGTTCTCGCCACTGGCCTGGACTCTGGGTTTTGCATTGCTGGGTGCATTGATCCTTACACTGACACTGATACCGCTGCTGAGTAGTTTGCTGCTGCGTAAGAACGTGCGTGAAAAACACAATCCTTTTGTAGAGGTGCTGACCAGTGGTGTAATGAAACTGTTTGGTTGGACGTACCGTAACAAACGTATTGCATTGCTTGCATCATTGGTGGCGGTAGTGGTAGGGCTTGGTTGTTTCCGTTTTCTGGGAACAGAATTTTTGCCGGAACTGGACGAAGGAGCTATCTATATTCGTGCTACCTGCCCATTGAGTGTGTCGCTGGATGAATCGAAAGAACTTGCCAATAAAATGCGCAAGATCATCCGCACCTTCCCCGAGGTTAAGCAGGTAATGTCACAAACAGGCAGACCTAATGATGGTACAGACGCTACCGGTTTTTACAATATCGAATTTCACGTAGATATCTATCCTAAAAAAGAATGGAAAAGCGGCATCAGTAAAGAAGAGCTGATCGACCAGATGCAGGAAAAACTGTCTATCTATCCTGGCGTGAATCTCAACTTCTCTCAACCCATCATGGATAACGTGGAAGAAGCGGTATCCGGTGTAAAAGGCTCTTTGTGTGTAAAGATTTATGGCGATAGCCTGAACTATACCGAACGCAAGGCTACTGACGTATACAATATCATGAAGAACATTCCCGGTGTGGAAGACCTGGGGGTGATCAGGAACATTGGTCAGCCTGAAATGCGTATAGAACTGGACGAAAACAAGCTGGCGCTGTATGGTGTAACCACTGCCGATGCCAATGCTATTATTGAAATGGCTATTGGTGGTAAAGCAGTTACCCAGATATATGAAGGTGAACGTAAATTCCAGTTGCGTTTACGTTATGAAGAGAACTACCGCAGCAATGCAGAAGCGATCAGTAACCTGATGGTGCCATCGCTACGTGGTAATAAAGTGCCTATTAAAAACATTGCCACCATTCAAACCCTTACAGGACCCAGTATCATCTTCCGTGATGATAACAGGCGCTATACGGCGGTGAAATTCTCTGTACGTGGTCGTGATATGGGAAGCACTGTAGGCGAAGCACAGGCGAAGGTAAATGCGGCCGTTCCGCTGGATAAAGGATATGAAATGCAATGGGCGGGTGATTTTGAAAACCAGCAACGTGCTACAGACAGGCTGGCACATGTAGTGCCTATCAGTTTGCTGATCATCTTCCTGATCCTGTTCATCATGTTTGGCAATATCAAAGATGCGGGCATGGTGTTAATGAACGTACCATTTGCCATTATAGGTGGTATTGCAGCATTGCTGATCACCGGTACCAATTTCAGTATCTCGGCCGGTATTGGTTTCATTGCCTTGTTTGGTATCTGTATCCAGAACGGGGTGATCCTGATTTCGGTATTTAAAAATAACCTGCAGGGCATCCGCAAACAAGAGTTTAACCGCCTGTCGCTGGAAAATGCCATTAAAAATGGTGTAAAAGCCAGGGTGCGTCCTGTGGTGATGACGGCGTTGATGGCTGCTATTGGTCTGTTGCCGGCGGCATTGTCAAAAGGCATTGGTTCCGAAACATCTAAGCCGCTGGCCATTGTGGTAATTGGTGGTTTGATCACGGCTACCATCTTAACCCTGCTGGTATTCCCGCTGTTCTTCTATGTGGGATATCGCAAAATGGGTCAGAAAATGGATTAAAAAGCTTGAGTGCAAATAGAACAAACGGGCTTCATCCTGAAAGGTGAAGCCCGTTTTATGTAGAGGGGTTGATTATATTGGGTCTAAGAAACACCTGAATGGCGTTACTTATAACGAACAGTGTTGCCGGAACGTGCAGGCACAGGAACAGGGCGCAATTGTCTTTTGTCGAACAGGTTTACCAATGCATGCAGAAGATCGTAGGCCAGTGATTTTAAAGACATAATCAGGTTTTTAAAATGAACAATCAGAACGCCGTTTGGTTAAGTTTATCAACATTGAAACGATTCTGAGGGTGTAATACACTAAAAGAATGCCACCACTGCAAATGATTGATTGCAAACTGACTATCTGATCTGTAAATTTGATATATTTCCGGCAGGCGGAAAGCCGTAGACCAGCATGGGAAAACACCCTGTGCTGTGAAGCAGGGCCACAATACATGGCATGAATGATTTTTTTACAGTCTATGTTTCTCATTTATAGTTTCTTATTATAATTGGCCCTGATTTGCTATTGCATTATTACTTATTTTTGTTTCATTAAGGGAATACTATGCAGGAAGTTATCATCGAATTAAGACACGCCAACATTTACCAGGGAAATAACCTGGTTTTGCAGGATGTAAATTTTACCGTTAAGAAAGGAGAGTTTGTATACCTGGTGGGTAAAACCGGTACCGGTAAATCAAGTCTTTTAAAAACATTGTATGGCGACCTGCCCATGAAAGAAGGTGAGGGTACTGTAGCGGGGTTTAACCTGCGTGATATGGACTGGAAAAAAGTTCCTTTTTTGCGCCGTACACTGGGCGTGGTATTCCAGGATTTCCAGTTGCTGACCGACCGCAATGTGAACGACAACCTGAAATTTGTGTTGCGCGCTACCGGTTGGAAAGATGAAAAACTGATGGATGAAAAGATACTGGATGTACTGGATAAAGTAGGGTTGAAGGCCAAAGGATTTAAAATGCCTTTTGAGCTGAGTGGTGGTGAGCAGCAACGTGTGGATGTAGCACGTGCATTGCTCAATTCACCCAAACTCATCCTGGCAGATGAACCTACCGGCAACCTTGATCCTGAAACTTCAGATGAGATCATGCAGCTACTGTTCCAGATCTCACGCGATTACGGAACGGCTATTGTAATGGCTACCCACGATTATATTGTGATCAATAAATTCCCTGCGCGTGTGGTGCGTACAGAAAGGGGGCGCGTTATTGATAACGCTACCATATCCATTGAATAAGACGGCTGGCGTTCCGCTCATTATTGAAGGTATCCTGCAGTAACATTTTTCTCAATTGGATCTCTTCCGGCGCAAACGGCATGTGGTACAATTGTGCAATAATCTCGCGAAATGCGTTGGGCGTTGTACCTACATGGCAGGCACTTTCCAGTCCCGAACCTTTTACCGCAGCATCATTCACAATACAATGCCGGCCCGAGAAAAGAGCATTCAGGAGTTTTAGCTTAATACCTGTATTATTGAAAGAAGGCACTACATTGATCTGCGCTTTGGCAATCATATCCTGCATTTCTTCTTCCGACGGATTGGCTACCAGGCACGCATGTTTATGATGGGCAATATGCCGCTGCAACCTGTCTGAAGGGTTTTTACCGGCAATAATAAACGGCACCGGCAGTTTGTTAAATACATCCCTCAGCAACCATTCTACTGCCGCTTCGTTTTCCGATACCGATAAGTTACCATGGTACAGGCAAAAACAACCGGCGCCCGGTAACGAATTGACCGATTTGAAAGGGAGGAATACCGGCAATTGCGCTACCTTTTTTGCATTGAATTCTTTGCGGTAAGTATATACATCCTGGTCCGACACTGCCAGGATAGTACACTTGTTGGCAATGGCAGCTTCATATTTTTTCAGCAACCTGCTTTCATTCCAGTAATATAGTTTTTTTACCAGCGAGTTGGATGATTGCGCTAACTGGCAGTAATACTGGTACTCGGTATTGTGTAACCGCAGAAAGATCTTCCGGTGAGCAAAACGATCGTCCAGCAACAGGTGTGTACAGTGTATGCCTTCCAGTAAGATGGGGTAGTCATCCTGCAGCAGCCGCTCGTACAACAGCGGGTTGGCACGTGAGGCTACAATATAGGGCAGATTATGCGACATCCCTTTGTGGCCTTTCTGCCGTTCATAATAATGTACTTCTTTACAAAACTGGTTCAGCGCGGGCTGTTCACCACGGCCGTATTCAAAACAATGCAGGTAAATCTGAACGCCGGCAGCCTGTAAGGCGGGCAGTTTGTAATACAGATCAAATACACCACCATAGTCCACAGGGTATGGAACATCAAGGCATACTATGTGAAGATGTTTCTCCAATTGCTACTAATTAATTTGTTGATACAGGTTAAGCAGTATTTTTTCCTCCTGCTGCCAGTTCAGATGCTGCCGCGCCTGCAGACAATGTTGCTGCAGATTGCGGTACAGATCTTCATCCTGCAACAGGGTATTAAGACCCTGGGCAATGCTTTCAATGCCGGTATCCTTTATTAAAACACCAATGGGGTACATATTGTTTATTGAACAATAAACAGGGTAGTCTACGCACAGTTGCGGAATACCTGCATGTATATAGTCAAAAAAGCGGTTTGCGAGCGAAAAATAGTTACTGAGCCCCTTTTTATCAAATAAAGTAACGCCGATCCATGCATTGCGGGTGATATCTTTCAGTTCGTCGGGCGGCACCATACCTTTAAAGATCACCTTTTGCTGCAGGCCATATTGTTGGACCAGTTCCCTTGCCTGTTGCATAAAATTGCCATCGCCACATATTAATAAAGAAGCGTCTACATACTGCATGGCCGGTATCAGGGTTTCAAAACTGCGTCCCTCATTCACTGCACCCTGGTACAGGATATATTTGCTTTTTTTATCAGGTATTGATATGGGTTGTAATACGGGTGTGTTGCGTACTACTGCATAGTCCACATTGTACATGCGTTTAAATTCATCTGCAATGGGCTGGTTCACTGTGTAGCCATATCTGAAACGGGGAACGGTCATTTGTTCAATGCGTTTCCAGAACCTGTAGATACCGGGCCGCTCTGCTACTTCCTGCATTTCGCAGAACAGTTCATGCGCATCATATACACGGGAAATGTTTCTGATACGTGATACATAATAACAGGGTAAAATGGTATCCAGGTCAATGGCACAAACAATATCCATTCTGGCAAACAACAGGTAAAAAAAGAGCCGGATATTGTATTCTATATAAAACAGTTTCCCTTTGGTGGCAAAACAATACAGTCGTTTCTGTTTAAAAGGTCTTGTGGTAAGTGGTATAGAATGGCGAAGCCTGCGTCCTGTCAACGTTACCTCGTAACCCGCTGCTGCCAGCGAAGTACAGATCCTGATCATGCGCTGGTCATAATTCAAATCGTTGGTAACCGTACAAATTATCCTTTTCATCAAAGCAGGCAGTCTCAGTTAAGAAATAAAAGGTGATGCGGCATAGATCTTTTCAATGATCTCTACTGTTTTCAATGCATCGTGCGCATTCATAAACGGGTGGGAGGGATCGTTCATTGTACGAATCAGGTTATCGTATACTTTATCATGATTGCTCATACTGCCTTCATATGAGCCATACTGGTTAGCTGGCTGGCCGGGATGCAGTTGGGGCGTAGTTATGTTCTCAACAGCACAGAACTCCAGTTGGTTCAGATATTGCCCGCCTATTTTCACAGTGCCTTTTTCGCCCATAATGGTAATGGAACCTTCCATATTCCTGTTATAACTGTTCACGGTATAATGCAGGGTGCCCATAGCGCCCTGTTGCATGTGCAATATTACGGTACCTGTATCTTCAAATTCAATAGCCTGGTCATGCGCATAGTTAGCACGCAAACCCTGTACATGCTGTACATCGCCCAGTAACCAGTACAGCAGATCAATAAAATGACTGAATTGTGTGAATAATGTGCCGCCATCTAATGCATTGGTTCCCCGCCAGTTATCATTATAATAAGCAATAGATCGGTTCCAGCAGCAACTGATATGAAAGCTATAAATATGTCCCAGTTTGCCGGTACTGATCAGGTCTTTTAGCCAGACAACGGGAGGGTTGTACCGGTTCTGTTTTACCACAAATAATTGACGGTGAATCTTTTGTGCGGTTTCCAGCATGCGGCGGGCATCATGGCTGGTAATGGCCATAGGTTTTTCACACAGTACATGACAGCCGGCTTCCAGTGCGGCAATACTATGCTGGGCATGTAACCCGTTGGGTGAACATATACTGATAATATCGGGTGTAGTATCTTTGAGCAGTTGTGTAAGCGAGGTATAAGAGCGGGCTCCGTATTGTTTGGCCAGTGCTACGGCCCGTTCGGGAACAATATCACAAACGGCTGTCAGGCTGCCACGGGCAGCAATGTGCCGGGCGTGTCTTTCACCTATGCGGCCGCATCCGATAATGGCAAAACTGTAACTCATTGTAATTTAAACTGTAAATGTACCCCTTTTAAAAAAATCAGGCTAATAGTAATTACAATATCCAAAATATTTCCCTACCTTTGCCGCCAATTTATATAGAAGAAAATTTTTGGATGTTTTTTTAAAAAAAATTGAGATGTCTTATTTAACTAAAGAAAAAGTATCAGAATTATTCACTCAATTTGGCGGTAAAGCGACCAATACCGGCTCTATCGAAGGCCAGATTGCTTTACTGACAGAGCGCATCAACCATATTTCAAAACACCTGCAGGCTAACAAAAAAGATTTTTCTACACACCGCGGGCTGATGAAACTGGTAGGACAGCGTAAACGTTTGCTTAATTACATGAGCAAACACAATCTGCAGGGCTACCGTGCATTGATTGAGAAACTCGGAATCAGAAAATAACCAGCAATATGCTTTAAAAGCACCCTATTCCCAACTGATTAATATGTCCGGTTGGGAATAGTTGTTTTTATTGCGGTTGATTTTTTGTGCCTGTGAAATTTGTTTATTAACCAGGCAGGCATCTGTGCAATTTAAATTCCCACCTTTTCATGCATAGATAGCAGGCCTTAAACTGAGAACCTTATGCTCTCACAACCAATTGGTGTATCCTTTGACATTGGTGATGGTCGTATTGTGACCATTGAAACCGGTAAACTGGCCCGCCAGGCTCATGGCGCAGTAACCGTACGTCAGGGAAACTGTATTTTACTTGCTACTGTTGTAGCCAATAAAGATCCTAAGGAAGGACAGGAGTTCTTTCCCTTGGTAGTAGATTATAACGAGAAATTTGCTTCAGCCGGTCGTATTCCCGGCTCTTTTTTTAAACGTGAAGGAAGATTAAGTGATTATGAAGTGTTGATCAGCCGTCTGATTGACCGTGCGCTGCGTCCTTTATTCCCCGAAGATTATTTCTGTGATGTGCAGGTACTGGTTACCTTGATCAGCAGCGACAAAGAAGTAATGCCTGATGCGCTGGCTTGTTTAGCTGCTTCTGCCGCACTTGCAGTGTCTGATATTCCCATTAAAGAAATTATTTCTGAAGTACGTGTTGCACGTATTGAAGGTCAGTTGGTCATCAACCCAAGCCGCACAGACCTGGCTAAAGCTGATATGGATTTCATTATCGGTGCTACCAGCAAAAACCTGATGATGGTGGAAGGTCAATCTGGCCAGTGCAGTGAGGAAGACCTGGTGAAAGCGCTGGAACTGGCACACGATGCTATCCGCGTTCAGATCAAAGCTCAGGAAGAATTGCGTACCAAAGCCGGTGTAACCGGCAAGCGTGATTATACCAAGCCGGTTACCAACGAAGAATTACAGCAAAAGGTGAACGCCTTTGCAAAAGACAGGGTATATGCTATTTCCAAATCTGCTTCCACAAAAGCAGACAGAAGCCTGGCATACGATACGCTGAAACAGGATCTGATTGACAGCCTGGGTGAAGATGTAACTGATGCTGATAAAAAGCTGGCCAAAAAATACTACGAAGACCTGAAATGGGAAGTAGTACGTAACATGATCCTCGACGACCGCATCCGTCTGGATGGTCGTAAACTGGACCAGGTTCGCCCGCTGGCAATGGAAGTAGATGTACTGCCTTCTCCGCACGGTTCTGCATTGTTTACCCGTGGTGAAACACAGTCGCTTACTACTATTACATTAGGTACTCCGCTGGATGAACTGTTAGTAGAAAGTGCTGCTACTTCTGATTATACAAAATTCATCCTGCACTATAACTTCCCGCCATTCTCAACCGGTGAAGTGAAAATGATGCGTGCACCCGGACGTCGTGAAGTAGGACACGGTAACCTGGCTATGCGTTCTCTGAAACAAATGATGCCTGGTAATGAGTATCCCTACACGGTACGTGTGGTGAGTGATGTACTGGAGTCAAACGGTTCTTCATCCATGGCTACTGTTTGTGCCGGTTCACTGGCACTGATGGATGCAGGCGTGCCTGTTGGCAAACACGTAAGTGGTGTAGCAATGGGGCTGATCACCCGTGCTGATGATGGTAAGTATGCTATCCTCACCGACATTCTGGGTGATGAGGATCACCTGGGTGATATGGACTTTAAAGTAACCGGTACCCGCGATGGTATCTGCGGTGTGCAGATGGATATTAAAGTAGATGGCTTAAGTATGGATACCATGCGCGAAGCATTGGAACAGGCACGCAAAGGTCGCCTGCATATCCTGGATGCTATGTACGAAGTAATTCCTGAAGCACGTGCAGAGGTGAAACCGCATGCACCAAGAATGGAGAAACTGTTCATTGATAAAGAATTTATCGGTGCAGTGATCGGACCACAGGGTAAGATCATCCAGGAAATTCAACGCGAAACAGGTACTACTATCAATATTGAAGAAGTTGGTAACTACGGTGAAGTAAGCATTTTCAGTCCCGCCAAAGAAGGATTGGATAAAGCTGTATCGTGGGTTAAGGGCATCGTTGCTGTTCCTGAAATAGGTTCAGTATATGAAGCTACTGTGAAAGGCATTAAAGAATTCGGCGCATTTGTTGAATTCCTGCCTGGCAAACAAGGCTTGTTGCACATCAGTGAAATAAGCTGGAAACGCCTGGAAAGTATGGAAGGTGTGCTGAAAGAAGGAGATAAAGTAAAAGTGAAACTGATCGGTATTGATCACAAAACCGGTAAGTTCAAACTGAGCCGCAAAGTGCTGATGCCTAAACCAGAAGGCAAGCCCAATGTAGCTCCCCCCACAGAGTAGTTCCGTTTTTATTGAATGATACGGGGTTTGCAGCTTGCTGCAAACCTCTTTTTTTTAAACCACAGATTGTACGGATTGTTATCATAGGATTAAATGAATCCGTGAATTTGTGATCTGTTAAATCTGTTTCATTATCCATGAAACCGGTATCCTTAACCTGCTAAACCCTTGTTTTATTGTATTTTCACATCCCTATTAAACTATGAGCAACTATATCAGTATACGGTTTGATAATGTGCCGAAAGAACAACAGGAGATACTGGTGGCGCAACTGAGTGATCTTAACTTTGAAGGTTTTGAAGAGGGGCCACGACATCTTACTGCATTTATTCCTGAAACATTGCTGGACGAAACTGCATTGCAGGACATAATAGCAACAGGATCTTTTACTGTAGCCCGCGAGGTTATTGCACAAAAGAACTGGAATGAAGAGTGGGAGCGTAATTTTTCACCGGTTGTTATCAACCGGTTCTGTGCTATCAGGGCACAGTTTCACGAGCCTATAAAAGATGTTCCTTACGAAATCGTGATCACTCCAAAAATGAGTTTTGGTACCGGTCATCATGCCACTACCGCACTGATGATCGCATTTATGGAGCAGCTATCGCTGAATAATAAAACTGTGCTTGATTTTGGTACCGGTACCGGCGTACTGGCTATACTGGCCGAAAAGCTGGGCGCAAAATTGATTGCAGCTATAGATAATGACGACTGGAGCATTGAAAATGCCCGGGAAAATGTAGTGATCAACCAGTGCAGCAACATTGTTGTTGAAAAAGCAGATAAATTGGAGATGGATGATCGCTACGAGGTTATACTGGCCAATATAAACAAGCATGTATTGCTGGCAAATATGGGGGCCATCCGGCAACATTTACAGCCACAGGGCGTTATCCTGATGAGTGGCCTGCTGGCAGGCGACAGAACTGATATAGAGATAACCGCTACGCAGAACGGTCTGAAGATTGTTGATCAAAAGCAACAGGAAGGCTGGATTGCGCTTAATTTAACACATATACAGTAAAATAATGTGTTACAGTATGTTATCTGTATCTTAATTTTTAGTATATTCGTTATTCCACTTCAACCAACTATTCAATGAAAGAAGTTTTACTCATTGTAATAGCATACCTGATCGGCTCTATTCCTACTGCTGTATGGACCAGCAGGGCCTTTTTTGGTATTGACATCCGTGAGTACGGCAGCGGTAATGCCGGTGCTACCAATACTTTCCGTGTACTCGGCTCCCGCTGGGGTACATTCGTAATGGTCATTGATGTTCTGAAAGGTGTACTGGCTACCAGCCTTTATATTTTCCTCCCATATTATCTGCAATCTTCCAGTGAATGGGACCGTACCAACCTGATGGTGGGCCTGGGCCTGGCGGCTGTGCTGGGGCATATTTTCCCTATCTGGGCTGATTTTCGTGGTGGTAAAGGGGTGGCAACCCTGTTTGGAATGATCCTGGCCATTCAACCTGTAGTGGCAGTTTGTTGCGTAGGCGTTTTCTTACTCGTATTATATCTTACCCGTTTCGTTTCACTGAGCTCTATGTTGGCCAGTGTGGCCTTTGCAGTATTCATACTGGTTATTTTTAATGAAAAGGAACCATTGTACCGTGCATTTGCCATTGCTGTAGCCTTACTGGTGGTACTCACGCACCAGAAGAATATCAGCCGTTTGCTGAAAGGAAATGAAAGTAAGGTTCCCATCTTCAAATACCGCGATCGCAAAAGAGAACGTCGCCGTTCCGAGAAAGCCGATCATTAATTTCATTTTTTACATTGATCAAACATTGCATTGCTGTAACAAACAATGATGAGGAATTTTTATGTCTTCCAGTTAACAACAGAATAGTTGGTAACAAGTTTGCATAGTATTCGTAAGCAGGCAGGATAAGGCATGGGCATTTTGCCTGTTGTACGTGCGCAATTATCCTGATAATCATCCGTTTTATCTATTTTTGTTAAAACTTCAATCTCAATGAGAAGAACGCTTTCAATAGCCCTTGTTACGTTTTCTATTGTTTCCTGTAGTACCAATGCTATTACTAACAGGAGCCAGTTAAGTTTATTTAGTGAATCTGATATTCAATCTATGGCTGCCCAGGAATACACACAGTTCCTCAGCCAGAATAAAGTGGTAGCCACTACCGGCAGCAAAGACGCGGAAATGGTGCGAAGGATCGGTCAGCGCCTGGTATCGGCCATTAACCAGTATTACGCAGAAAAAGGTTTGTCAAAAGAACTGGAAGGATATAAATGGGAATATAACCTGGTTGACTCAAAAGAGGTGAATGCATGGTGTATGCCCGGCGGTAAGATTGTAGTATATACCGGTCTGTTGCCAATTTCTCAAAACGAAGCTGCGCTGGCAGTAGTAATGGGTCATGAAATTGCACATGCCCTTGCCAAACACGGTAATGAGCGTATGAGCCAGCAGGCGGCCGCACAATTGGGCGAAACTGCTTTGTCGGTAGCTATTGCCAACAAAACACCGGCAGCCCAGAACCTGTTTAAAACAGCTTATGGTGTAGGCAGCAACATTGGTGTATTGTTACCTTTCTCACGCAAACAGGAACTGGAAGCTGATAAATATGGTTTGATATTCGCTGCGATGGCTGGTTACAATCCACAGGAAGCAATTCCTTTATGGGAGCGGATGCAAAAAGCCAGTGAGGGGCAAAAACCACCTGAAATCTTAAGTACTCACCCTGCAGAGTCTACACGTATTGAAAAATTAAAAGAACTGATGCCTGAGGCATTGACCTATTATAAGCCTGTGGGTTCAAGCGGTAAATAAGGTAGTAAAAAACATTATATCATAATTTTGTCCGCACCACGTTGGTTTTGCTGGATTAAAAATGTGTTTTTTACAATAAAAACAAGCGAAGTGTATATAATTCACTACCTTTGCAATCCCGTTCATTTTTAACCCTAAAGCTATACTAAAACTTCTCAGGCATGTCTCAAAACTTGTTAGAAAAGCTTCAGCTACAGGACGAAAAAAATGTTCTGATTCAAGGTCTTCCTTCTTCGATTGAGAAACAGTTTGTAAAGTTGTCGTTTTCCAAAAATGTAACGCCGTTGTTAAAAGCACGCAAGATTGATTTTGCGCTGGTGTTCGCTATCAACGAAAACCAACTGAGCTGTATTTTGAAAGATGTATTGCCGGCTTTGCATGAGAACGGTAAATTCTGGATTGCATATCCGAAATCCGCTTCAAAAATTGTTACAGATCTTAACCGTTCATGTAGTTGGAACTGTGTTCGCAACGCTGGGTTTGATGTAACCAATGAAGTAGAGCTGGATCACGTATGGACAGCGATGCAATTTAATAAAGTAGTGGTGGCGAAAGCCAGTACACGTAGTGTTAAACGTGTTGCTGCAGTTGCGGGGTAATCATTTCTAAAAATATTCCTGCATAAAAGGGTTTGCTGAACTGGCAAACCCTTTGCTTTTGGTAAACTACTGCAATAGTTGCAATTGCTGCTGGCAATATTTGCCTGAAGCTTCTACGCATCATTTTCTATTTTATAACTGTAGTGTTTTAATTCCACCATTACGATGTCATTCATTAATATTGAAATAAAAGCACGCACCACTCACACAGCCACAATCCGTACATTTTTATTGAACAACAATGCTGATTTTCGTGGTACTGATCTGCAGACCGACACTTATTTTAATGTACCCAACGGACGTTTAAAGCTGCGTGAAGGCAATATTGAAAATAATCTCATCTGGTATCAGCGACCGGATCAGCAAGGGCCTAAACAATCAGATTTTCAGTTGGTAAAAGTACCGGATGCTGCCGGTCTTAAAACCATGCTGACCAGTGCCATGGGTGTAAAAGTAGTGGTGCAGAAAAAACGCGAGATCTATTTTATTGAGAATGTCAAATTTCACCTGGATGAGCTGGAAGGCCTGGGACAGTTTGTTGAAATAGAAGCCAGCAATAAAAATCATCCATTGCCAGTGGAGCAACTGCATGAGCAATGCAATTATTACATGCGCGCATTTGGTATTGAAGATGCTGATCTGTTGAAGTGTTCTTACAGTGATTTGATGTTGGAGCTAATTTGAAAATGAATTGATTTGAAAGTTTGACAATGTGACGGATTGTTATATGGCTGTATTGTTTGATAGTTACAGCTAAAATCTAACAGCTAATTCCTTAAAACAGCCTTCTCATTTCCCCAGATAAACCGTTTCGCCCTGCTTTAGCGTGAGTAGTTCAATTTCTTTCAGGTGCTGGTGGGTTTGTATCAGGATCATTAATTCGTCGTTGCTGTGTGGACGTTGCATATCGCGCTGGTTCTCTTCGATCATTTTTTTGATCTTCCGCAGCTTAAGGTAACGAACAGTATCGAGTACATATTTTTTCTCAAAATCATCAATCTCATCTTTGAAGATACGTGCATTGATATTGCCGTCCTTACCTTCTGCAAACTGTCTGAATGCTTTGTAGTCTGGAATGCGTTTTACCTCATCTTTAAAAATAGCATCCGATTTAATATCCTGTTCCCATGCTTTACTTAGTTCGTATGGAAAGCTGGTAATAGCAATGGCAAGAGAACTCACTTCCACATCATTGTGATAGATGAAGTCGCTCATTTCGGGTACCTTAAGGGATGAAGCAATATCCTTATATACATTGTATATTTTCTGGTTACCGGGGTTTTCAAACAGGTCAGGTATTTCACTGAACTCACGGAAAATGTAGTCATACATTTTACCCTGTTCATCCATGGTGTGATGACCAAATTCAAGTAATGCTTTCAGCAATGCTTTTTCCTGCATTTCATCTTTGTGCAGCAGATTAAAAACATTGTCTTCAAAATTAGCTTCTTCACCAACGCGTGCATTCTCTTCAAAGAACCTGGCCTCTTCCGCAGGCAGTTTGCTTTCCTGTTTGGAAATTTTGTCGCGGATAAATTTGTTGACAAGGTTGTTCAGTCCCGTTTCGTCAATGCCCAGGATCTGTGAGCATCGCCTGATATAATCCTGCTGGCGGGTAAAGTCTTCCGCCTTGTTGATCTTGGAAATGGTTTCTGCAACCTGGTTTACAATAGCAGCTTTTTTATTGGAATCTTCACCGGCATCCTGCAACGATACTTCCAGCTGGAAGAAGATGAAGTCTTTCTTATTTTCTTTAACAAACTCCCGGAAACGATCGGCGCCTACTTTATTTACATAACTGTCCGGATCTTCTTTGTCGGGGATCAGTACCAGCTTTACGTTCAGGCTTTCTTCCAGTGCCATGTCAAGTCCGCGCAAGGCAGCCTTGATTCCGGCTCCGTCGCCGTCGTAAATAATGGTAAGATTATCGGTGTATTTTTTTATCAGCCTTAGCTGATCAATGGTCAGTGATGTACCACCCGATGCTACTACATTCTCGATGCCTGCCTGGTGTAATGAGATCACGTCGGTGTAACCTTCCACCAGTAAACATTCATTCTGTTTGTCAATGGCCTGACGCGCAAAGTAAGAACCGTAGAGGATCCTGCTTTTAACGTACAGTTCATTTTCCGGGGTGTTGATGTATTTGGGGGCGCGATCATTTTTGGCAATGATACGTGCTCCAAAGCCAATCACTTTTCCTGTTTGATTGTGTACAGGGAAAATAATACGACCGCGGTAATTATCAACCGGGCGGTCATCGCGTACTACTACCAGACCGCTTTTCTGCAGGTATTCCAGGTTGTATTGCGATTCGAGGGCTTTACGCGCAAATGCATCACGCTCCTGTAAACAATACCCCAACTGGAATTTGCGGATGATCTCTTCATTGAAACCTCTTTCTTCCAGGTAAGAAAGGCCAATGTTCTGGCCTTCTTCTGCATTGAATAAAGTATCGGAGAAATATTTCTGAGCAAAGCCATTGATGATGTACAGGCTGTCTGCAACCTGCTGTTGCTGCCGTACTTCTGGACTTACTTCTGTTTCTTCTACCTCGATATTGTAGCGTGCGGCCAGCCACCGCAGTGCTTCCACATAGGAATACTTTTCGTGTTCCATGAGAAAGCTGATCGAGTTACCGCTTTTGCCGCAACCAAAACATTTGTAGATCTCTTTGGCAGGAGAAACGGTGAAGGAAGGCGTTTTTTCATTGTGGAAAGGACAGAGCCCCAGGTAGTTAGTGCCTCTTCTTTTGAGTTTCACAAAACTACCTACCACATCTACCACATCAATGCGGTTTTGTATTTGCTGTATAGTTTGTGGGGTAATCACGAATCTTCAAAAATAAGACAAAAACGACGTTTAAAAGATACAAATTGTATTATAAAAAGTACAAATAGTAGTTTTCAGAACAACATTTGTTATTCATTAACAGCTGGTTAGGGCTTCAGTGTAAAATCATGCTGCTATTGCAGTGCGGAAAGCCTGTTGTTGTACAGGTTTCGCGGTGCATAACTTTAATGCTTTATTGGCACTATATGCCGTAAAACATTCTTAAATTAGAATTGAATCCTGACCTGTGGGAAAATAGCCAGCTCTTTTATTTCTTCACTTTAAATTTTTCTCCCATGGTTACTACTACCGAAGTCGCACAGCTTTCAAGAGAATGCAATGCCTGGAGGGAGACATTGCGTTCCTATCGTGATGAATTTAATATGCTTATTGACCGCTTACAGCAAGTGGCCGCCCGGCAAACAGACAAAGATATCCTCTGTGAAGTAGAGCACCTCGACAACCAGTTACACATCCAGCTTATCAACATTCACGATCTTAAACAGGCTATCAAGAATCATCAACGGTCTATCAGTTCAGCAATGGCAGTACCCGCGCTTGAAGATCCCGCTGCCGATCATGAGCAACTTTTCGACGATTATCAGAATCAGATCAACATGTTGCAACAGCTGCACCAGGAGTTTGATAATTTTCTGAGCCAGGTAAGATAGTATTCTTCATCTGGCTTTTTTGTTTACAGAAGTACCTGCGGGTACTTCAGCAATGCTATCTGCATACCCGTGGGAATGACTTTCCATGTTTGCAGGGGAGATTGTTTTATTTTCTTACCATTAAAAAAAGATTGCCATGCCTGAATTTGATACCTCACACGTAAAAAACATAGTCTTGCTGGGGCATGCCGGCTCCGGTAAGACCACATTGGCGGAATGCATGCTGTTTGAAGCAGGCCTCATTAACCGCCGCGGTTCCGTACAGGAACGTAATACCGTAAGTGATTATCATGAGCTGGAGCAGGAGCGGGGAAGTTCTGTTTTTTCAACATTGATGCATGCCAGGTGGCGGGGATATAAGATCAACGTAATTGATACGCCCGGATATGATGATTTTGCCGGTGATGTGGTCAGTGCATTGCGTGTAGCCGATACCGGTATTATGGTATTGAATGCTACTGCCGGTGTGGAAGTAGGTACTGATGTTATCTGGGAATATACGGAGCGTTTTAAAACACCTATGATTTTTGCGGTGAATAAACTGGATGACGACAATGCTGATTTTGACAATACGGTGGCTGAAGCTAAAACACATTTCGGATCCAATGTGGTGGTGGTACAATATCCCCTGCAACAGGGAGCAGGTTTTCATTGTATTATTGATGTGTTGCGGATGACCATGTATAAGTTTCGTGATACAGGTGGTAAACCAGATAAAATGGATATACCGGAAGAAGAAAAGGCACGTGCGGAACAATTGCATCGTGAGTTGGTGGAAGCTATTGCCGGTAATGATGAGGGCCTGATGGAGAAATACTTTGACAAAGGTGAGCTGGATGAGGATGAGATGCGCGACGGGTTAAAAAAAGCCATGATCCATCACGATCTTTTTCCATTGTTCTGTTTATCAGCAGAACGTAATATGGGCAGTGGCCGCCTGATGGGTTTTATTGATAATGTTTGTCCCAGTGCCAATGAAATGCCGCCACAGCTTACACAGAAAGGTGAAAAACTGTCCTGCGATATACAGGGCCCTTCCTGTATTTTTATTTATAAAACCGTGTCTGAACCGCATGTAGGTGAACTGTCGTTCTTTAAAGTATATTCCGGCACTATTAAAAGCGGTATGGAGCTGGTGAATGAAACTACCGGCAGTGCTGAAAAATTGAACCAGTTGTTTGTAGTGGAAGGAAATAAACGTTCCAATGTGAATGAACTGGTGGCCGGGGATATAGGTGCTACACTGAAACTTAAAAATACGCACGTTAATAATACGCTGCACGAAAAAGGAAAAAGTATTGAACTGCACCCAATCGTTTTTCCTGCTCCAAATATGACGATGGCCATCGAATCGGTAAAGAAGGGTGAGGAAGAAAAACTGTCGGTGGCGCTGCACCAGTTGCGTGACGAAGATCCTACCGTGGTGGTAGCGTATTCGCCGGAACTGAGGCAAACACTGATCCATTGCCTGGGCGAACTGCACCTGTCTGTTATTAAATGGAAAATTGAACATCAGCAGAACATAGAGGTCCGGTTCATAAAACCACGCATTCCTTACCGGGAAACCATCCGGCGAAAGGCTGATGCCAGTTACCGGCATAAAAAACAATCGGGTGGTGCCGGGCAGTTCGGTGAAGTGTTTTTACGGATTGAACCATGGTATGATGGTATTAAAGATCCGGAGGGGCTTACCGTACGGGGCCGTGAAGAATACCCGCTGGATTGGGGTGGTAAGCTGGTGTATTATAATTGTATAGTAGGTGGTGCTATTGATACGCGGTTTTTACCCTCTATTCTGAAAGGTGTAATGGAAAAAATGAACGAAGGTCCGTTAACCGGTTCATACGTGCGTGATGTGCGGGTGAGTGTGTATGATGGCAAGATGCACCCGGTTGATTCCAACGATATCTCATTTAAAATTGCCGGTATGATGGCTTTCAAAGAAGCATTCCGGAATGCAGATCCGCAGATTCTGGAACCGGTATACCAGGTGGATGTAATGTGTCCTGATGAGCTGACCGGCGCTGTAATAGGTGATCTGCAAACACGACGTGCCATGGTGGAAGGAATGGATGCTGAAGGGCATTTTACCAGGATCACTGCCACTGTTCCGCTGGTTGAAATGCATGATTATTCTTCTTCTTTACGTTCCATTACACAGGGACGTGCGCGGTTCACTATGCATTTCCGTGAATATGCTGCGGTACCTGTAGACCTGCAGCGGAAATTGCAGGATGAATACGGCAGACTGGAAAAGGCTGAAGTATGATCCGAGTGATATATATGCTACAATAACAAAAAGCCGTTGTACAATACAACGGCTTTTTGAATCCTGAAAAACCCTGTGTTCTTACGCCTTCATTTAATGTTGTTTATTGTAATTGTTTAAAGAATGAAATGTATCCTTCCGGAGAAACCTGCAGGATGATCGTATGTTTTTCGCTGGTCATTTCAACGAAATAAGACAACGGATCATGGATCGGTTCATAAAAATAAGAGAGATCATTGCTGTTATCCTGGTTGTCTTCATACTTCAGCACCTTGGTAATGGAATAAGCTTTGTATTCTTTCTCTATTTTTTTAAGGGTCTGTTCTGACATCACTGTTTCATCAACATGTTGCATAACGCCCATCAGTTCATTATCAAAATCGTAATACGCGGTAAGGGTAAGCCCCTGCTGCTGAAAAGTTACTTTGTCAAAACTGGCGTCTCTTGTCCAACTAACATCTGAGGCTGCAGGAAAGTCAATGTGAAAACGGCTTACTGTAAGTGTGTTGATATGTTCATCACCTTTGTCTTTGGCAAATGCACTAACGCCGATACCGGCTGTGAGCAGGGAGATAAAGATTATCTTTTTCATATTCGTTGTTTTGTTATAAGAACGGGTTCGCTTATAACAGATAGAATATGAAGTGTATGGTTTAAGTGTTGTTTGTTAAGCGATTGTTGTTGCGGTTAACTGTTAAAGGGGTGTTATTTATGCTTTTTGATCGGCAATGGTAAAGAAAAAAGTACATCCTTCTCCTGGTACAGAATCAACCCATATTTGTCCGCCATGCAGTTCGGCTATTTTTTTACAATGTGCCAGTCCTATCCCTGAACCTTCGTATTCGGAGCGGTTGTGCAGTCGCTGGAAGATGATAAAGATGCGTTGCTGGTGTTGCGGTTCCAGGCCAATGCCATTGTCTTTGACTGAGAATTTATAGAAACCATTTTCTTTCTGCCCTTTAATTTCAATGATGGGCCTCTCGTCTGGTTTTTTGAATTTAATGGAATTGCTGATCAGGTTCTGGAACATTAATTTCAGTTCGGTAGGGTAGGCGCTTACTACCGGCAGCAACTCTGCGTGGATCTCTGTATCGTTCTCTTTGATCACTTTGTGCAGATCGGCCAGAACATCGGACAAGATAACATTACAATCTACCTGTTTGATCTCTTTCTCCCTACCGATACGTGAATAATCCAGCAGGTCTTTGATCAGTATTTTCATCCTGTCTGAGGCATGCAGAATATAGTCCAGGTATTTATCAGCGGTATTATCCAGTCGTCCACGGTATTGTTTACGCAACAGCTCTACAAAACTGGAAGTGGTGCGTAAAGGTTCCTGCAGGTCATGTGAAGCTACATAGGCAAACTGTTCCAGTTCCTTGTTCTTACTTTCCAGTTCGGCCGTACGTTGTTGTACCTTTCTTTCCAGCAATACGTTGGCGTCGCGGATCTCTTTCTCAAGTCTTTTTTTCTCAGAAATATCGCGAATGGCAGCTGTTACCAGCATGCTGCCTGCTATCTGCAATGGGCTAAGGCTGATCTCTACGGGAAATTCTTCTCCTGTTTTACGTGTTCCCTGCAATTCCAGCACATGCATAGGTCTGAAACGTGCATCTTTTGAATACCTGTCGCGGTGTTTGGGATGCCGGTGGTGAAAACGGGAGGGGATCAGTAGTTCAACACGTTTGTACAACAGCTCTTCGCTTTTATAACCAAATACCTGTTCGCACTGGTTATTGGCAAGCTGAATAATACCATTCTCATCAACAATCACAATGGCATCCGGTGCCGATTCCAGCAAGCCCTTAAACTTCTGTTGTTCCTGTTCTGTTTTCCGGATACTGCGTTCCAGCTCGTCGGACATAGTATTGAAATTGTTGGCAAGAATGCCGATCTCATCACCTGAAAAGATCTTTGCTTTACGGTTAAAATTGCCTTTGGTAACAGACTGTGCAGAAAGCAGTATTTCATTCAGTCCTTTTTGTATGCCCCTGCTGACGGTAATGGCCAGTATCAGGCCGGTACATTCTACCAGTAGAGCCACTCCAAACAACAGTTTTAAAACCAGGTTTTCCAGCCATCGTGAACCTTCACCCAGTGTATAGGAAAATTCATCTTCCAGTACTGTCAGTTTTGCGTTGATAGGGTCTATGGCTGATACTATTTCATTGATCCTGTCCTGTGATGGATTGGGGGAGTTGATCTCATCATGCAATTTCTGGCCAATGGGTATAAAATCCGCTACCTGTTTGTCGGCTTCTGTCCATACTACAATTGCCCTGTTGATGTAACGGTTGGCATGAAAACGGCGGAACAGGTTCACCATACCTTTCACATCATCGGGATGATTACGTCCTTCTATAAATCCCTGCCTGGTGATCTCCATATCAGGGTAGGGCTTATTCATTTCAGCAAGTGCTTTGTGGTCGCCTACCGGCACTTTCATGAAAGACAGGAATTCCTGGTAATCAGCTTCGTTATGTGTGCGGCTATATTTCTGCAACTGGTACATGGCATCTTTCTGTGCCTTTGACCACAGTCCTTCACCACCAACATACGCTCTTACAGATGACAGGGTGTTGATAGAGAAGAACAATACCGCCAGTTCAATGGCTATCAGTGTAGCCATAATACCTACAGTGAAGTATAATTTCCTGGCAATGGATATTCGTTTAAACCATCCTTTTGGAAAATTTTTTTTCATGGGCAGCTGTTTATATGCCTTGTTTATGGCAAAAAGCTCATGGAATATGCGGCTTTTATTTTGCCTTTTTTGATCTTTTCAAGTTTGCTTTTGAACAGGGTACGTTTTAAAGGCTTCAGGTAATCGAGATAAAGGATACCTTCGGTATGATCGTACTCATGGTGTATCATGCGCGCAGTAATGCCATTGAACGTTGCTGTTTGAGGCTGCAGGGATCTGTCCAGGTATTCAATGGTGATGCTCCAGGGCCGTTCCACTTCGGCAGATAGTGTGGGAATGCTGAGACAGCCTTCTTCGTCTATCCAGGTTTTGTGCGAGGAATCAATAATGCGTGCATTGATAAATGTTTCCTGTATGCCTTTATCGCCGTCAAAATAATCATTACGCTCTTCCGGCGACAGGTTGGTAAAGGTCTGCACACTATCAATAATAAAAAGCCTGATGCGGTGATTGACCTGTGATGCAGCCAGACCGCATCCTTTTGCACCATACATGGTTTGCCACATGTTGTCTACCAACTGTTGCAGGTCGGGGTAATGTTCATCTATATCCGTACATTCCTGTCGCAAAATAGCATGTCCATAAGCGATAATCGAAAGTATCATATGCTAAATGTAACGAAAAGGATGGCAATTCCGGAAGAACCAGAGATGCGATAACCTACGGCAGGCCAGCTATTTAGCTTCAGAACTGGTATACCCATTGACAATCAGAGGGCTTTTGGGCGTTACCTGCAGAAAAATACCTTTTACAGGATGTATTACGGCCAAAGACAATAGCGATGTTTTGTGATTGAGTTACACCGGTAAGTGTAGGTATAAAACAAAAATGTCCTGCAGAAGCAAGACATTTTTACTTTCAATATACCTTTCAAACAATTATGGCCTAGTAATAAGATGACTTTTTGTCTACCTGTCTTTTCTGAACAGTTTCATGTTCTTTCAGGTTGTTGTTCACCAGAGAGATCACGGCAGAGTTGGAAGGTTTATCCAGCAAATCTTTTTTTTCCTTCACTTTATTCAGGTAGTACAATAACTCGTATTGGGAAATGATGTTTTTGTCAAAACCGTAGTTGCTCAGCTCAGGAATGGTAAGACCTGATTCGTGTAACTGGTTTACAAAATCATCGGCATTCTGTTCAAATAAACGTGGAATGGCAATGTCTCTTACCAGTCTTGTGTTCATTGAATTTTTTAAGATCAGGCTGTTGATGAGTTGCGATTGCAGTTTCAGTTTTTCTTTGATCTTTTTTTCTTTATCCTTTAATACTTTCAGCATCTGAATATACAAGATACCTACCAGGCATACAGATGCAACAGAGGAACGTATGTCGCTGAAGGTAAATTTTCTGATCTGGAGTAAGTCTACTGAAAGAAAGATAAAGGCCGATGCTAATACGAGTTGTAAAACGATAGCATAGTTAATTTTCATTGGATTTTATTTAGGTATACAGGGTTGAGTATGGTTCATGTTATTTATAAGGTCGCTCTAAGGTCTCGTATTCGGCACATTGTAAATTTAGAAAAAAGAAATGAAAAAGTTGATAACTGATGTTACCAAATAATGATAAAAGCATCAGATATTTTTTTCTTTTATCTGAACACGTTCATATTATAAATTATTACTCATTTACCTAAGCGAAAACGCATTTGTGATGATGATGTGATGTTTGATTTTACACACAGCTGATGGCTTATTATAATATAAAACAGTAATGGTATAAGTGTTTCCCTATAAGTAATACAGCATATGTAAATTGATGTGTTGCAACAATGCATGCGCGTATACATAATAATCATGATGCCACCGGTAAAATAAACGTGCAGATGTATGATGGTTGTTGCAATTTTCAATAACGATGTATGATCAATAGTGTTATTGTTATGATCTGTTGTTGGAAAAAGATGGTTTTGTTTTTCATATTACTGTAAATAAAGCTGGGTAAATACCAGTGTGCGAAAAGTAGAATTACGTTGATATGCGGATTTTATGCAATACGGAAACAGGAATGATCGCTGGCATATCCGTTGTTGATTTGCAGACGGGTATCTGTCGGCTGCATACGGGCTGTTGAATAACCGGTTCATTATTTAGAAAAGCGAGACCAGGTAACTTCAACAGGATACGCAGTTGTTTTGGTTTTATCGTTATAATTATGCTTCTGCTAGTTAATCATGTGTGCAAAAACGTTGTATCTGTATGGTTATCACATTGACCGCCAGATTTACCACAAAGTGGTATTTGTTTTACTTTTTTTTACATTTACCTTTACCCTGAAGTATTTAAATATACGCCCAACCTCTCCCTGTTTCTACTGCACATTATTCCGTATACCTGTTGTAAGCTGTTCCTTTCCGGTTTTCCTGCTTCTGTTTTATTGTTTTGATCCCGGCCAATGATTTTTCATTGTGAAGAGCCGTGGGAATCTTTTTAACCGTTAAACCATATCTGATGATAGGGCTGGCCATGCATTTCCTGGTTGACGAGATCAACCAATACCTTCATTCCAAATTGTCTTTCCAGGGCGATAAAGTGGTGCTGGATAATGTTGCACGGCTTGATAACAGTAATTCCGGCAACGAGAACCGTATTATATTATCGCTGGTAAATATTGAAGAAGACCGTTTGTATAAGAACCCGGAAAATTTTACCCGCACCGACGATAATAAAGTGGTGTACAGCAATCCCGCAATACCGGTGAACCTGTATTGTGTATTTGCCTACAACCATGGCAATAATGATAATGAATCAGTCAACCATTACGAAGAGGGACTGATGTACATATCTTATATTATTCGTTTTTTTCAGCATAGACAGGTATTTACACCGCAAAATTCCCCGGCACTTGATACTGGTATTGAGAAAATGATCGCAGAACTGCATTCACTGGGTTTTGAGCAGATGAACCAGTTGTGGGCGATACTGGGTGGTAAATATCTGCCTTCCGTGATGTATAAATTCCGCCTGCTGGTAATTGATGAGCAATTACAACAAGGTTCGGGAGAGCTTGTCAGAAATGTGGGTGTTAACAATAATTAGTACCGGGTATATGAGCGTACAATTTCAATCATTGTTTACCATACAGGTGTTGCACGATTACTATAACCGGCATAACTATCGCTGTGCAGACCTGGCAATTGTTCCTGCTGATGATTGTGAGCAACTGATGCGCAATATGCAGGTACTGTATAGGAATTACAATCATCGGCTACTGGCTGTGATCAATGCTTCAAAAGAAGTGAATGATGCTCCACCACCTGCCTTCCGGTTAACACCTTTCCTGAATTTTCCTGATGAACTGGTGTTCCGCTATTACCTGTTTCCCCGTAATCCGCAGTTTGCCAGCATCACAGCACTCGCATTGCCGGTAACGGCCGGGAAGAGACTGTACTTCAGTAATCTTTCAAAAAATAAAACAGCTTCGGTGCTTTCGTTATCAGCTGTAGCAGGTGTATTTTCTGTAAGTAAAGTATACCAGCCCGGCGACCTGGTAAAAGGACCGGATGACAGGGTATATGAATGTATAAGGGCCAGTGATGGTTCTGTTGCATCCAAAGACCTGATGAGCGCTACTTACTGGCTGGCAGCAACCAATGCCAATCCTTATGCCGGTACGGCAGACCAGGTGATACTTACCGGCAGCACTTACCGCTATACTTTAAAAACACCGGCAGCTAATATTACCAGTAAACTGTTCGGCCTGAACAAACAGGAAGATTCACTTCCGTTTGATACACTTTTACATACCGATGAACAGGTATTTCCGCAGGCGCAGGAATCCGTTTCTATTGACCTGTCTGGTTTTGCACCGGGTAAATACAGGCTGGTGGTGAACAGTGAGGAAGATATATGGCTTTATATTGACCCGCTGGCTGTGAAGAAAGGCGCCTGGGGTATTGTAGAGATCCATCATTTTAAAAAAGTACCGGCCGATTTCAGTCTTTTAACAACCGGCAATCATATCAAAGTACCCGAACCGGTATTTACTATCTGGTTCAAGAACCGATCGGTGATCTGGCGATATATTTCGCAGCTGGATGCTATTGGCATTACAGACAGCGGGGCAACACCTTTCAGTTTTGCGCCAGCCAGCGGTACTGTGGTAGAATCGCAGCAGGCCATCGGGCTCACGGAAACCCCGCTTACTACCTTAATAGCTACGCGTACCAGTACCGGCAGGCAATTAAATAACCTGCAAAATCCAATGCCATCGCAACTGGTATATGTGCAGCAGGATAATACAGCTTTTTATTCGGGTAATATGTATATCAATATTCAGCAATAACACAAACAATTCATTCACTAAAAAACAAGCAATTATGGCAACGTACAACACGCCCGGTGTATATATTGAAGAGATCGCGTTGTTCCCGCCTTCTGTAGCGCAGGTTGAAACCGCAATACCTGCATTCATCGGGTATACACAAAAAGCCAAAAAAGAAAACGATGATCTTACGCTGAAACCAACACGCATTATGTCGCTGGTGGAGTACGTGCAGTATTTTGGCGGCCCGCAGGATGAGAAAGATATAGAGGTGGATCTGTCGCAGGACAGTGGTGGCCGTACCGTTATTGAAGTGAAGTTTAAAAGCGGTGCCAACCCCGGCGATCCTTCCAAGAAGCCCAGTAACCACGTTATGTACTACGCCCTGCAGATGTTCTTTGCCAATGGCGGAGGTCCCTGCTATATTGTATCAGTAGGTGCTACCAGCGATGCAGGTACTATTGATAAAGCGAAACTGAAACTGGGGCTTGATGTATTAAAGACCGAAGACGAACCAACGCTGATACTGTTTCCCGAAGCGATCCTGGGTCTTGATGATGCCAATCATGCCGGACTGATCTCCGATGCTTTGAAACAATGCAAGGAGCTAAAAGACCGCTTTACAATTGCTGATGTAAAAGTAGATACCAGTAAAAGCATTGCCGATAATGCTAAAGTGTTCCGCGACAATGTATCCGGTACGTTGGATGAACTGAAATATGGTGCAGCTTATTATCCCAATATCAGAACCACCTTCCCGTATTCATGCAAGGAAACGGATGTGAAGGTTACTGATGGGCGTACAGGTGGAGCGTTGTCTGGTACACTGGATGCGGTAGCTACAGCAGACAATACCATTTATAACCAGATCAAGAATAAGCTCAATTCATTTTATCTCACATTACCTCCTGGATCAACCATTGCCGGCATCTATGCTTCGGTTGACAGGGACAGAGGTGTATGGAAGGCTCCTGCCAATATACCGGTTTCCAATGTAGTGGGCCCCGATGTAAAAGTGACTGACGCGGACCAGGACGGATTGAATATTGACACTACCGCAGGCAAGTCTATCAACGTTATTCGTGCTTTTACCGGCAAGGGTACATTGGTATGGGGTGCGCGTACACTGGCTGGCAATGATAATGAGTGGCGCTATGTTCCAGTACGCCGGTTTTTCAATATGGTGGAAGAGTCCATCAAAAAAGCCACTTACCAGTTTGTATTTGAACCCAATGATGCCAACACCTGGGTGAAAGTAAGAGCGATGATCGAAAATTACCTGACCATCTTATGGCGCCAGGGAGCATTGACCGGCTCCAAACCTGAACAGGCTTTTTATGTAAAGGTGGGGTTGAACCAGACCATGACAGCACAGGATATACTGGATGGATACATGTATATAGAGATCGGTATGGCTGTTGTTCGCCCGGCAGAATTCATTGTGCTGAAGTTCTCACATAAAATGCAGGAAGGATAATGGAAGCAGGGAAAAGGTTTAAGGTGCAAGGTTCAAGCGTTGAGAAATGAACAGGATGTTTATGCCTGACCTTTTATATCCCCTGTATCCTGCAACTGACATTCCGCGCTTATTAACATTTACAATCACAGGCAGCACTAAATAGAGTTGTTGCTGAACAAAAAAATACAATTATGGCAAATTATCCTTTACCGAAATTTCATTTCCGTGTAGAATGGGGTGGTGCAAAGATCGGTTTTTCTGAAGTCAGCGGTTTATCTGTTGAAACAGACGTGATTGAATACCGCGATGGTTCCAGCCCGGAATATCACAAAATTAAAATGCCGGGTATGCAGAAGTTCGGCAATATCACCATGAAGCGCGGTACTTTCCAGGGTGATAATGATTTCTACAAATGGTGGCAAACCGTGGCGCTGAACACCATTGAAAGACGTGACATCACCATCAGCCTGTTGAACGAAAATCATGAACCGGTGGTAGTATGGAAAGTAAAAAATGCATGGCCTACCAAAGTACAGTCTACCGACCTGAAAAGCGACGATAATGGTGCTGCCATCGAAACTATTGAACTGGCACATGAAGGACTGGTAATTCAAAACGGTGACTAATTATGACAAACAACTATCCCCCGGTCAGCTTTTTTTTCAAAGTTGAATTTCAGCTCAGCGGTGTAAAAAGTGCTGATGCCATGTTTCAGGAAGTGAATGGTTTTAATGTTGAACTGCAGACAGAAGAGATCAAACAGGGAGGCGAAAACCGTTACGCACAGGCATTGCCTACACGTGCGCGCTACAGCGACCTGGTATTGAAAAGAGGCTTACTGGTGGATTCAGGTATTGTAAAATGGTGTAAAGATGCCATCGAAAACCTCGACATCCAACCCATTACGATCATTGTTACCCTGCTGAATGAAAAGAAAGAGCCATTGCAAACGTATAATATCGTCAATGCATTTCCTAAGAAATGGTCTATTTCAGATCTCAATGCACAGGAAAGCAAGATCGTGGTGGAAACAATGGAATTGTCGTACCAGTATTTTAAAACAGTATAGGTTGAAGGTGTAATGTATAAAGAAGTTGCTGCCCTGGCAGGCAGCTTTCATTAAACCTTAATGTTAAATATTAAACCTGATTTTATGCCGGTAGAGATCATGGAACTGATCGTGCGCGCCAATGTACAGGAATCATCCGGCAATGCCGGAGCCGCTGCTACAGATGATGGTAGTTCAGACGGAGCTGTACACAAACAGGCGTTGATTGAAGAATGTGTGGAACAGGTACTTGAAATTTTACGTCACCGCAACGAAAGGTAAACTCAAAAAACTTCCTTATGATCGGTTTACTGGAAAGATTAAAGATCATCGGCTTCAGGGAAGCAACGGAATCCTCTTTAGGTGTTCCGTTCAGCGTGTATATCGCCATGTTCAACCCTGAAAAATACAGTACCACCAAAAACAGCCTGTTCAATACCGACAGGCGTCCCGGTGCTACGGGCAGCGAATTGCGTTTTAACCGCGAACAGCACCGCACATTCAATTTTGAATTTGTGGTAGACGGTACGGGCGCCTCCGGTGAAAAACGTGAAGTGCTGGTAGATATTAACCTTTTCAGGCTTACCTGTGGTTTTTTGGGTGATACGCACCGGCCTACTTTCCTGATCCTGAACTGGGGAACCTTCCTTTCACGTTGTGTACTGACATCGCTGACCATTGATTATACATTGTTCCGGTCTGACGGTACGCCCTTGCGTGCTGCTATGAAGGCCACTTTTGCAGAGTACACATTGCCTGCACTGGAACAGCTACAGAATTTTCTGAGTTCGCCGGATGTAACACATGTACGCACTGTTACTGCCAACGACCGGCTGGACCTGATGAGTTATAATATTTACAAGGATTCAAAATATTATATGGAACTGGCAAGAGTGAATAACCTGAACCAGTTCCGGAGACTGAAAACCGGTGAGAAACTGGTGTTTCCTCCCATTGATAAGAACAGCGGCACTAAAAAATAATACCGAACGGAACCTATTATGCCTAATCTGAGATTACTTCCTGATCAGCAACAGACCGACCTGGTGACCTTTACGGTACTGGTGAACAATATGCCCGTTGGCAAAGAAACAGGCATCATTTCTATTGCTGTACATAAGGAGGTAAATAAAATTCCATGGGCAAAAATTGTAATACAGGATGGCGATGTGGCTGCTGAAGATTTTGCCATCAGCAACCAGGATACTTTCAAGCCCGGTAATACCATTGAAATACAGGCTGGCTATCATTCAGGCGAAACTACCATTTTTAAAGGCATTATTGTAAAACACGGTATCCGTATCCAGCGCGACCGCCAGTCATTACTGGAAGTGGAATGCAGGGATGTTGTAATGAAACTGACCGCAGGCAGAAAGAACAAGTATTTTTTATCAGACAGCGGTTTGAAAGATGCTGATGTAATTGAAGAAGTGCTGACCGGGTATTCAATCCAATCGGATATTACTGCAGATGCTACTGATGCCTTGTACAAAGAGGTGGTGCAGTATTATGCAACGGATTGGGATTTTATTGTTACCCGCGCTGAAGCATCCGGCAAACTGGTAATGCCGGATGATGGTACTGTATACGTAAAGAAGCCTGATTTTGCCCAGGCGCCGGTAGCACTGTTGCAATATGGCGGTAACCTGCTGGAACTGGAAGCCATGATGGATGCTTCGGGGCAGTATGCAGGTGTCAGTGCAGCAGGGTGGAGCTATGCTGACCAGGAGTTGTCTGAACAGGATGGGGTAGAACCACTCATTACAGAAGAAGGAAATATTTCCGGTTCTGAATTGGCCGATGTGCTGGGACTGGATCAATATACATTACGTCACTCTGGCAAAGCTAATGACCAGGAGTTGAGAAGCTGGGCTTCTGCACAACTACTGAAAAGCAAATTGTCGAAAATAAGAGGGCGTGTAAAATTTTTAGGATTTGCCGATGCCAAACCCGGTGTGCTGGTTGAATTGCAGGGCGTAGGCGACCGGTTCAACGGAACTGCTTTTGTATCTGCTGCCCGTCATCATATTTCAGATGGCAACTGGTATACGGAGATACAGGTAGGGTTGTCTGCCCGCTGGTTTGCACAGGAAGATGATGTTACTGCACCACCGGCGTCTGGTTTGTTGCCCGGTGTTTCAGGGTTACAGATCGGCATTGTAACCCAGCTTGAAAATGATCCTGATGGTGAGCACCGCATACAGGTACGCGTTCCCGTAATAGATGCTGCTGCTGATGGGATCTGGGCCAGGGTGGCCTGTGTAGATGCAGGCAATGAACGTTGTTCCTACTTCAGACCCGAAGTGAATGATGAAGTGATCGTGGCATTTATCAATGACGATCCGCGTCATGCTATTGTACTGGGCATGCTGAACAGCAGTGCCAAGCCGGTACCTACCGATGTGTTTCCCGAAAAAGATGATAACAATATTAAAGGGTTTGTAACGCGCAGCAAGCTGAAACTTACGTTTGACGATGATAAAAAGATCATTACGCTAGAAACTCCGGCCGGTAATAAAACAATACTGAATGATGATGATGGCAGCATACTGCTGCAGGACCAATCGGGCAATAAGATCACTATGAACAGTGATGGTATTACGATAGAAAGTGCAAAAGACATTGTGCTGAAGGCTGCACAGAACATCAATGCCAAAGCGGTCAAAATAGGAGCGGAAGCCGATTCAGAATTTTCTGCCAAAGGAAATGCAAAGGCTGCTGTGGAAAGTGGCGGACAAACAGAAATTAAAGGTGGAATTGTAAAAATAAACTGATTATGCCCGGAGCTGCCAGAGTTGGAGATATGCACGTATGCCCGATGCTGAACCCCGGTGGTGCACCACATGTAGGTGGGCCGGTAATACCGCCCGGCTGCCCAACAGTACTGATAGAAGGGCAACCTGCAGCACGTATGGGCGATCTGCTTACCTGTTCGGGGCCACCGGATAGTATTGTAAAAGGTTCGGCTACAGTATTGATTGGAGGTATGCCTGCTGCACGTATGGGAGATACCACGGCACATGGCGGTATGATTACGCTGGGAAGTGCCACAGTGTTGATTGGAGGATAAGAAAAAGGAGTTGGTTTTTAGCTGTAGTATCTCACAGCAATTACCCAAACCTGAAACTCAAAAACCGACACATGAAACTGACATCCGAAATAAAATAATATGGATAATCAAAAATCTTTTCTGGGTACCGGGTGGTCTTTCCCGCCAACATTTTCAAAAAATCCCTGTGTGGTACAAATGGTATCAGACGAAGAAGATATTGCGGAAAGTCTGAAGATATTATTGTCAACCAGGCATGGCGAACGGGTAATGCAACCGGAATATGGCTGCAACCTGGATGTATTGCTATTTGAACCTATCAATACATCGTTGCTGACGTTTGTAAAAGACCTGATCGAAAAAGCGATCCTGTATCATGAACCGCGCATTGATCTGCGCAATATCAATATTGTTACGGAACAGGTATCTGAAGGACTGCTACTGATAGAACTGGAATATGTAATCCGGCAAACCAATTCGCGATACAATCTTGTATATCCTTTTTACCTGAAAGAATCAGAGCAACAACACCAATAATTTAACGCTATGTGCGCTATTGTAAAAAATCCATTGCAGCGTGATGGCACCGGCCAGGAAGAAAGATTGCTGAAAGCACTGCAACCTGCTTATGCCCGCATTGACGATAGGAAGATCCAGGAGATCATTGCTTTTTCTGTAGAGTATTGTAAGCTGATCAGTTATTACAATACCAGCAATCAGCAGCAGGGTGATTGGTCGTGCTTTTATGAAAACGATCCCTGTATAGTGCTGGCATTGCTGGCCACTATTGATACGGATAGTATAGAAGCCGCTTTTAAAGAACTGGAAATAAAGGTCAGGGCGCTGCTTGCCAAAGATGCAGTAGTACAACCTGATGCGTGCGATATAGACCCTTTGCCCGGCTATTATGATGAGCTGATCAATCTTATTTACAGTGTTGCTATCCGCATTCAGCAGGCCTGCAGTAAACTACCTAACGATAACCTGTTAAAAGAAGAGATCATTACTTTTGTTACCAATGATCTGCGGCTTGCAATTATTGATAACAAGCAACAGGATGCACTGGTAAAACTGATCGGGTATGATAAAGGAAGCCTGGCACCTGTGAACGACTACAGTCAGTTTATGTTTACGCCGGACAAGGGATATTGCGTATGCCGGCGTACGTGGCAACTGGATGCTGAAGGATATGACTGTATTTACCCGGACAAATCATTTAATATTGATAGTTTAAAATCACTGTTCTATATTTTCTTCACTGTACTGTTGCACATAAAGCAACGTGCCGGTTCTTACTTTGAAGATTGTATTGAGAAGAATGATAATCATCAACCTCATGTTACGCTTTTCCTGTCATTCCTTTACCTGTTCCGTTTACTAGTTGATCAGTTGAATACACTTACCGAAGTACACCTGCAGTATTATTATGAAAAGGTGCTTTGTTTGCATAAAAAACAGGAAGTACCAGATAAGGTACATGTGATCTTTGAGCTGGCTAAGAATTTTGAAACGCATTTGATAGAAGAAGGTACTTGGCTCAATGGCGCAAAAGATGATACCGGCAAGCAACGTATATACGCTATATTGGAAGAAGTAGTGGTGAACAGGGCTACTGTGGCACAGCTTAAAACAGTATATATTGATGAGGTTACCGGTACAGTACATGCAGCACCGGTAGCCAATTCAAAAGACGGGCTGGGAGATACTTTTGCCAAAGAAGAACAGGCACACTGGACAGCGTTGGGAGGAAATAACAATCCGCTGACTGAAACCGGTTTTGCCGTGGCATCGCCAATGTTCCTGCTGGAAGAGGGGGTACGGGGAGCGATGGTCAACTACAAGCTGGATATTAATGATCAACCAGGCACACTACAACTGGCTGATCTGCCCAGGAAAGATGCATTTCGTTTATTATACAGTTCAGGAAAAGACTGGGTAGAGGTAGAAGATGCGTTTACCATTGTTGAACGTATATTATCGGATAATGCTTATCCTATACTGTCTGACCTGTTTCATAAACATCTGGATGATATCTATGCGGCTGTAGGCAAAGGCTTCGATACTATTAAAAAACTATACGAAAAGATCTATCCTGATACAGCTGTTGTAGCCGTAGCTGCCGAAGCAAAAACAGCTCCCAAAGCAAAAAAGATTAAAGCCGCGGATAGTGGTAGTATTCCTGATCTGAAAACTGCAATACAGTTTGTGCAGAATGCGGATGCTTCTGCATTGGCCGGAATGTTGCTAGATGCAACTGCCGGCAAATCTGTTGCTAAAAAAAGTGTAAAAGCCGGTGCAAAAGAAACGGTTGCTGATGATGCAAATATCAACGCACAGCAACTGGTAAAAGAGATATTGCAGATTCGTAATGATATACTCGCCGTAAAACATGCCTATGTATACCGTACAGATACCGGTAACAACGAGCTGGATTTTTTTATGCTGGCTAACACTACAGCGCCTGCATGTTCTCCACGTATCACAGATGACAAGGATACAGATGTACGCGCTGACTGGCCGGTATTAAAAACACTGGTGAGGAATAATGCGCAGGATCCCAATGATGTCACCTGTCTGTACAATCAACTGAAGACATGGTGCATGAAAGGTGTCGATATCAGGGTAGGGGCTTACGGTATGAAGAAGCTGGTAGTACAAAACGATACCGCCATACTGGATAATTCAAAAGAAATATTACCGTTTGGTAATCGCCCGTATATCGGTTCGGGATTTTATATTGGCAATTATGAAGCATTTCAGAAAAAACTGGATGCGGTGGGGGTACAGATGGAATGGGCAGGGCGTCCGGATGACTTTACTACATACTACAACAATTATATCTCCAAGGATATTTACAACGGTTCATTCCGGGTAAATACTGAAGTGCTGAACGGTGGCATATTTCAGAATATTTATGGTGGCAACCAGCAGGAGATATTCAAAGTATCATCTCCCGGAAAAAATACCATAGTGCTGGGCGCTATTAAGAATCTGGATAATGGCGATGAAGGAAGCGGTAAAGATGAATCCGGTGCTCCCGGCCTGAAAAAAATAGCTGCCAAAGAACTGATAAACCAGGATGCTGTGCAGGTACCTGATCTACAGAGTAATTTTGAATTGCGTGCGTTTGGACGTGATCCGTATATGCAGAAATTTGCCGACTACAACGTAAATATACAGCGCGGTTTTATGCGGCTTTCGCTGGATGGTAAAGACTTTTTGCATGAAGAATATCCCCGTGCATTACTGAAACTGGTAATAGGTGCTAAAGACCCAATTACTGATCCTACCAAGATTATCAATGAACCTTACACACCGAAATTAAAGAACACCACGCTGTTCTATGTGTCTTCCGAAAGGATACTGTTCGGTGCAGGACAATACAATGCCAATATTGAACAATTCTTTCACTGCACTCCTTTTGGGTATAAGAAGGTTGCGATCAATAGTGATACGCAGGTAAATATGTTGCCACAGTTCAATAGTGCGGTAACTAACGTGTTTACACAAGGAAACCTGTATGTCGGTTTGCAAAATGCAGCGCCGGAGCAGAAGGTGAATATCCTTTTCCAGGTGATGGATGGTTCGGGCGATAACAGGTTTGCACCGCCGGATATTGAATGGAGCTATCTTATCAACAATGAATGGATATCCTTTAAACCGGTAGAGATCATGGATCATACCCGGGCAGATGAAAGTTCGCGTAAAAGTTTGCTGACCTCAGGTATCATTTCGTTTACCCTGCCCAAGGAAATCACCAGTGCAGGCACTACCATCCTGGACAAAAAATTATTGTGGATACGTGCCTGTGCGCATGAAGAACCGGTCAATACTGATGATGTGGTATTGATGCAGGCCATTCCCCGTATTGCTGCTTTGCCAGAACTGGTGGCGGTGATAGCACAAGCAGGTATTGCGCAGTTTGAAGATCATAACAATTCCCTCAATCACCTTGCAGTGCCCTTGCCGGCACATACTATTAATAAATTTATTGACAGCCGGGCTGCTGTTAAAAAACTGGATCAGCCATTCAATTCTTTTGGCGGACGTATGCCGGAAAATGATGCCGCATTTTTTCTGCGCATCAGCGAACGTTTACGGCATAAGAACCGGGCTGTATGTATATGGGATTATGAACACCTGGTACTGGCGCAGTTTCCGGAGTTGCATAAAGCAAAATGCCTGAACCATACCAGCATACTGGAAGCACACGAACTGGCCCCTGGTTTTGTTACCATGGCAGTAATTCCCGATCTGCGCAACAGGAATGCAGTGAATAAACTGGAGCCCCGTGTACCTATTGGTACGTTGGATGCTATTCGTGTCTTTTTACAGAAACGTACTAACCTGTTTGTTGCATCATCAGTCAATGATCATCTGAATTACCTGCAGGTGGTGAACCCGGTATATGAACCGGTACGCATTACCTGCTGTGTGCGTTTTCGCAGCGGACTTGATCCTGCCTATTACAAATATGTACTGAATGATGATCTGAAAAAATACCTGTCGCCCTGGGCTTATAATGCCAATTCGGAGATCAATTTCGGTGCACCGGTGCAGAAATCAGCTATTCTCAATTTTATAGAACACAGAAGTTATGTGGATGTTATCCTCGGGTTCAGGGTTGATCATTTCCGGAATAGTATGACTGCCCCCTTACCAGCTACGGATGACGACACCATTATACCCACTACCTCCGTTTCTGTATTAACGTCTTACAATACTATACAGACGGGTAGTGAATATGAACACAGCATAGAGCATGTTCCTTATGATGCTAAAAATCCCTGTCCAGGGTGTAAGGCTATAGTCCGCTGATAGTATACGCCATTTTTAAATGCAGTGAACAATGACAGAAAATAAAACTATATCGAAAGCCAATCCGCCGTTTGAAAGTATGGATTTTGCGGTCCTGAGGAAAAAAGGAATTGAATACTTTGAAAAGTCGGGGAGTAAACAGTGGACAGATTATAACCTGCACGATCCCGGCATTACCATATTGGAGGTATTGTGTTATGCCATTACCGACATGGGTTTTCGCACCAGTTTCCCCATACAGGATATACTGGCATCCGGTGCTCCATCGAATGCAAAACAGTTTTTTTCAACGCAGGAAATCCTGACCTGTAACCCTGTTACACCAAACGATTTCAGAAAAATACTGATAGACCTGGAGGGTGTTAAAAACGCATGGCTGCTGAAAACCGCACGGCAGGAAATGGGCCTGATTGCAATCCAGGAAAAAGTAAAAGATAGCAATGATAATAATACATGGCAGTTGGAATATGGCAGCAGCGAAAAAGATGCCGTGTTGCTGAACGGTCTGTACGATGTATATATAGATTTTGAAGATGATGTGGACCAGGATGACCTGGAAAGAGTACATGCCATTACCCGCAGTGTATGGAAACAGTTGTGGAAACATCGCAACCTGTGCGAGGATTTTGTAAAAGTGGATGTGATCAGGCAAACCATATTGGGTATTGATGTACAGGTAGAGCTTTGTCCTGATGCGGATGTTAACATTGTGGCCGGCGAGATCTATTACCAGGTTCAGGAATTTCTGACACCGACGGTACACTTCTATAGTTTTTCTGAAATGCATGATACCAGGAAAAAAGATTGCGATGAGATCTTTGACGGGCCTGTATTGTGTAATGGTTTTATTGATAATGACGAGCTGGAAAATGCACAACTGCGTAGCGAAGTATATGTATCAGACCTGTGGCAGGTAATCATGAATATATGCGGAGTGGCTGGTATTAAAAAGCTGACCGCTAGAAAATATGATGATAAAGGGAATGTTATTGCTACTACCGGTGATAGCGAATGGTGTATCATGATTGATCCGTTTCACAAACCGGTACTGGACGCTAAACTGTCTGCATTGTATTTTCAACAGAATTTCGATTGCATTTACCCTGATGACCGCAAGGTGCAGGAACGCATAGCATTGCAGAAAAAACTGAACGAGCCACGGAAAAAAAGCAACCGGCTGCCAGTTATGGAACCAGGCATTAACAGGGAGCTTGAACAATATTTTTCTATACAGGATGAATTTCCTTTTACCTATAAAATAGCCGAAGGACAGATTGTTGAAACTGATTCCGAACTGCGTAAGGCACAGGTAAAACAACTGAAAGGCTACCTGATGTTGTATGACGAACTGCTGGCAGATTACCTGGCATTGCTGGGCAGGGTGAAAGAACTGTTGTCGGTAAGCCAGGATGAGGATCATACCTTTTTTTATTCCACCCTGTACAATGTATCAGGAGTAAAAGACCTGATCAAAGCATATCCTGAAAAAGAAGACCAGACATGGGATACGTTTGTGGCAGATGATGACAATGCGTATGTACACCGTCTTAAAGAGATCATTGAAACAGAAACCCGTCGTAAACAGCGCAAGAATGTTTTTATTGATCACTTGTTGGCGCGTTTTGGAGAATCGTTCACTGAATATGTGATCATGCAATACCGAGATCAATGCCAGTGTACCGGTTCTGTTGAAGGCACAGTCATTGAGAACCAGTTGTTGCAGCATAAATCTGGCTTTCTGAAACGTATTCCGGAGCTGGGCAGTGAGCGCGGAAAAGGGTTTAACTATAAGGCACTTGATTGCAGTAAACCGGATATATGGGATTCGGTAAACGTATCAGGATTGAAGAAAAGAGTATGCATGTATCTTGGGTTTAGTGATTTTAACCGTAAAACACTTACCTGTGCACCGGAGTTTGACATTGTGGCTTACCGGCAGATCACAGATGGAAAGGTGCAAAACTACCGGTTGCGTTTGCAGGATAAACATGGCAGCATATTGCTGGATGGTATCAAGAGCTACCGGTTGCAACAGAATACCCAGAAAGATATTAAAGACCTTCGTGAACAGATATTACGACATGTGGCAGATGCTACTGATCCTTCCAAAGGAACGGTAATAGTACCGCCGGCAGATGTGAGCGGCTATTCGCGGGTATATGTAAAGGATCGTGAGAACAACAATGCCCTGCAAAGCGATATGATGAAATATGCCGATGCCATTGCATTGCGCGCTAAAGTTTTGTTACTGGCCTTTCCTGAAAGCTGTGCCGTAGAAGGGTTTCATATTGTAGAGCATATCCTGCTTCGTCCCAAAGATGATGATTACCTGCCGTTGCCCGATCCTGTAATGATCGAAGCTCGGGATGCAGGTAATTATGTGATCAAAGATCCTTATTCTTTCTGGATCACAGTAGCTGTGCCTGCATGGTTGCCCCGTTTTAAGAACAATCTAAATGCACAATATCAGTTTGAGGAACTCGTGCGGAGGGAAGCTCCGGCACATATTTTAGTAAAATTCTGCTGGATGAACCCACATGAAATGTATGATTTTGAATCGGCCTACCTGCAGTGGTTGTACGAACAGGCTTTGGAAGAACCTAATGACCGGGAACTTACCAATCACGTGAATGACCTGGTTTCATTGATGAAACGTTGTTCATTTAAACTTCGTGATATGGGCGATCCATGCCTGGCGGCAAAAGAGCAGCAGTCGATGCATAAACAATAAAACGTATTGCTTACCTGTACATAGCTGCGCTGTGTACAGAACAACAAATTCTATATCATGACAACCTGTGATAATATCACCAATTTTAGCTCAAGCCAGGTTACCCGTGTAAAATTGCTGGGGACAGGAATTGTATGCGGGCTGGAAATATTTCGCGACACACAGTGTTTTATCAGTCTGACAAAAGGAGTAGGCGTTACCTCTGCAGGTCATGTGATCTGTTTACCTGCAAAAACATTTAAATACTATCGGGAATATACAGGAGGAGTTGAGTATTTCAATACATTGATCAATTGCAAACCCGGTGTACAACAATCAGTAACGGTTTATGAGTTGCTGGAAAACCGGCAGGACGGTGCCATTTCCATTGTACCGCAGGATGTGGCTTCTATTGAAAAACCATTCCTGGAAGATAAAGTAGTGCTACTGTACCTGGAAGATGAAGTGAAAATGACGGTAAAGGTACTGCTGATCAGCGAGCTGGATATGTGGTCTATTTTAAAGTGCAAGGGTATTTTGAAAAGCCATTGTATACAGACAGAACCCCTGGAGGAAGAAGATATTTCCATTTTTGATAAAGAGCGGGATAGCACATTGCCTGGTGAGGAAGAACTATACAATGCCATTAATAAAAAATACCTGATCCAGTCTATCGCTATCCGTCGTTTTGGGTATGGCAGTGTTGATATTGGTGATCTGTATCCGGAAGATGCCACAGAAAAGAATCTTAATCCCGATTTTAGTTTTGCTGACAGAGATGAGTTCTTTAAAGAATATACATTGCTGATCGATGACGCACTAGACAAACTGGATAAAGGGATAGACAAACTGCACAATCATTTTGGTTGTACACTGGACGCCTGTGGTTGTAACAGCAATAATGAAGAAGATAAAGAAAAAGAGATCCGTTCACCTTGCAACCCACTGAACCCGGACAAGCAGGCTGAAACAGGATTGCAGATACATAATGTCAGGATCTTCGACAGCTACTTTACGCTTATAAATAAAAAATGGGCAACGTATAAAAGGAATGGTGCACCGGTGGAAAGTGTGCAGTATTTCTATGACTTTGTAAAGGACCTTATTAAAACATTCAATGAACTGGTGTTTGAATTGCAGGACCTGGTGAATGAATGTTGTCCGGATACTGATCTTTTTCCGCGTCACCTGATGCTGGGCCGCATTAAGGAGGATGTGAGTTTTCAGCTTTCTATTTTCAGGCAGTATTACCAGCAACCACCGGTGTACAACAACAATGCCGACCGTTTGCAACTGGTGCGTTTCCTGCACTGGCGTATGGTGATCATGATGAAATGCTTTTATATTCCCGACTGGGAACTGGATGACCTGAGCGATGAAAGTTATTATGATGTATTACAAATGGAAAATGAAAAAAAGTTGCCAGATGATGAAGCGGATCATCTGCCGGTACGCATAACGCCGGGCAGACTGTTCTGCGAACCACTGGGTGCACAAACGATCCCTTTTTATTACAACCTGTCTAATAGTCCTTATTCTTTACAATATTACTGGGATTACAAATCGGTAAAACACAACCGTGAAGATCACCTGTTGTCATACTTCAGTAAAGAGCCTACCGGTTATACCAATCGTGATTTTGTAGTCAATCCATTTGTTTTTTCGCTGGATCAATATCCTTTTTACAGGGTAGAGGGACATACCGGTATGAAGGCAGATGAAGCAGTAGCTGCTATTAAGAATCTGCGCAGACGTTTTGCGCTCAGCTTTGATGTGGTAACGGCTACTTTAGCTGACCTGGAAAAATTGTTCAGTGACAATAATAATGACAACATCCCGGCATACGGGTTGGAGCATGTGGGCGGTGTACAAAAAGGATATACACTGATCTTACTTTGTGATGAACATAGTGAAGGTCGTAGGGTGCTGGGAGATTTCCAGGTACCTTTTATGGTGTTTAACAACAAAAAAGATAATAGCCAGCTACAACCTCCCAAACCGGACGATGTTGCCGTAGTAGAAACAAAATGGCAACAGGCTGTGCTGAATAAAACTGGGGCAGCCGTAAGAACGGACCCTTTACAACGGATACCTGGTATTACTGCCAATATGGAAACAGTTATGCAGCAACTGGGAGTAAAATCGTACGACCAGATGGCGAGACTGACAAAAGACGATATTCCTGTGCTGGCAAAAGCGCTCAAAGTAGATGAAAGTACCATCAATCCTGAATGGTTTAAAACCGCAGCAGACCTGGCAAAAAAAGCTGATATAGAAAAGAACGTTCCGACCGGTGGATTGAAAAAAGAGAATATCAGCACTAATACTGCTACAAAAACAAAAAAAAGGCCGGATAAATAATACCGGAAGCAACCGGAACAACAAGTATGAGGTCACAACATACTATACGAAAGTTTTCACTGGAATTGCAACTGGCAGGACAACAGGAGTCTTACCGGTTGCAACGCCGTGCAGCTACATTGATCAAAGAAACCATGCTGAATGAACTGGATACAGTATTGACCACCTTTTTCCCCGGAGAAGATTATACACGCATCGGTTGTATAGAGTTGAACCTGGGAACTATTGGCGCTGATGTTTTTGATCACGTATTTGTAGAACATTTTATCAGCCTGTTAAAAACCCGTTTATTGTCATTACAGGCAGCTGCGTATAGTAATCAAACCGGTGAAGATATACCGCAACATATTCCGGCAACGATGCATGTATTGCAGCAACTGCTTCATTTCCTTGCTCATGGAACAATCGCTTTTGCAGGAAGCACACCGGTTGTAAAAAGCTGGGAACAACATATTGAACAGGCTTTGCGTGAGCGTCCGCAAATGTTGGCGACTTTATCCGCAAAGTATGTTTCTTTTCACCGTACTATGGCAGAAAGGATGCTGTTGCAGTTTGAATCATCATTTGTTGAAGTAGTGCTGGAATTACTGGCGCCCGGTATAAAAGGAATGATGGAAATATTGCATCAACTGGAAAAACAGGTACAACAATACAGTTTTGCAGTAGCAATGCATAAAAAAATACTGGCGGTACTGGTATATTATGTGTTGCGGTCAGATTCGGATCTTGCTGTTGCAATGCTGCAGCAAATAATCACCCAACTGAACAAAGCTGAGAAACAAGGTACTCCACTACGCGCTATGACTGGTATTCCTGGGGGCATTGCCGTTTTACTGCAACCGGTGTATCCTGTTGCAGTAATGACATTACCCGTTACAAAAGGAGATAAAATACAGGATGTGAATGCCCGTGAGCTACCGCTGCAGCAACCTGAACAGGAAATAGCAGGAGAGGTGGCAGAAGAAAGTGTTTTTATTGATAATGCAGGGCTGGTATTACTGCATCCTTTTTTGGCGGACTTTTTTAAAACGCTCCAATTGATGCAGGATGGCCGTTTTGTAAATGAGCAGGCGCAATATAAAGCTGCACACCTGCTGCAATACCTGGTAAACGGCGAAGAAGAAGCACCGGAATATTGTATGTTGATCAATAAAGTATTATGCGGTCTGCATAGAGATCAGCATATTGAACGTTTTGTACAATTATCTGATGTAGAAAAACAGGAAGCGCATCACCTGCTACAAGCAGTGGTAGGGCATTGGACGGCTTTAAAAAGTAGCTCACCCGAAGCATTGCAACAAACCTTTCTGCTACGAAAAGGAAAATTACGTTTTGTCGCAACCGATCATTGCTGGAAACTACAGGTAGAACAGAAAGCATTTGATATACTGTTGGATAAATTGCCCTGGGGCTTTTCATACATCCAGCTATCCTGGATGGAAAACCCATTGGTAACGGAATGGCAATAGCTGGCAGCAGTTCATTTTTAAAACAATGGCTATGCAAACTGTAGCTGAAAAAAATACAACATCTGCGGTGCCAAAGAGCAATGGATTGTTTTTTGGCAATACTGTTACCAGTACACGTGCGTTTGTTCAGCCAAAACTGACTGTAAATGAGCCCGGTGATGCTTATGAAAGAGAAGCCGATGCCGTGGCTGAAAAAGTATTGAGCATGCATGATGCTCCGGTACAGGCAAAGGCTTTACCGGTTACATATGTTCAAAGAAAATGTGCTGCCTGTGAGGAAGAACAGAAGAAAGATATTCAGCGTAAATGTGCACACTGCGAAGAAGAGGATAAAAACATACAACGTAAAGAACAGGCTCCCGAACAAAATACAGTAATGGTACAGGACATAAGTGCAGATCAGCAAATAGCAACTACACCTGTACAACGTAAATGTACACATTGTGAAGAAGAAGAAAAGAAAATGCAGCGTAAGGAAGAGCGCGCGCAAGCAACTTCTGCTGATTCAGGATTGAATGATTATGTAAGCAATCTTCCAGGAAAAGGGGATGCGCTTCCTGATGATGTACGCAGTTATTACGAGCCCAGATTTGGTTATAATTTCAACAATGTACGGGTACATACAGATGTTGTTGCTGCCAAATCTGCACAGTCCATCAATGCATTGGCATATACTACCGGCAGTAATATTGTTTTCAATAGCGGGCAATATGCGCCGCAGAGTGATACCGGTAAAAGATTACTGGCACATGAGTTAACGCATGTAGTACAGCAGGGTGCAGGTACAGGTGAGCATATTCAGAAGCAGGAAGGGGAAGAAAGCACCGATGCAAACGGTACGGCAACAGGCAGTGGTAACGCTGTACCTGATTTTGGTACTACACCACCGGAGCCCGGTTGTCCGCGTGAACCAACAAGACTGGGTGATGTAACACCTGAGCCTCCCTGTGAGCAAAGTGATACTGAGATTGATGGTGAGAAATTCCAATTTTGCAAATCCAGTGATGTATTTAAAGATCCGGCAGATGCAAACAGGTTGGTCAATTTTGTACGCAGCCAGCGTGCCAATGCCACTTTTGAAGTACATGCCTATGCCAGCCAGGAAAGTACTAATACCTACAATATTAACCTGGCCTGTTACAGGGCCAAACGGACAGCCCGCAGTATGATCAATGCGGGTGTGCGTTCAGAAAAGATCCATATCGTTAATAAAGGGGCTACCACAAGATTTGGTGCAGGCTGGACAGAAGCCCAGTTGCAAAAGAACAGGGTAGTACTGGTAGCGCCGACGGCGCAGGCGGATCAACCGATGGGTGAACTGCCTGAAAACAGGCGCGAGATCGTAAATATTGCACGTGATAAACTATTGCGTGGTGAATACAGGCTGGCTGCTGATGCCTACATCTCTATGTGGACATGCGGCACGATTCCCAGTATCAGCGAAGCCGTACGCAGAACCACTATACTGATAGAAGATGAACCTAACGCCCCACAGAATGTAACCCCAATGGGACACCTGATGCCACGTGGCTTAAATACCATTGTACTCAGTGCGGAAATATTCAGCATGTCCAATCCATTGGAGTGCGTTATGGGCAGGATTATTGATATGTCTTTTCACCACATGGCAAGACCAGAAATACCCGATCCGAACGAAGTACATGGTGCGGCACTGTTCCTGGTTGAGCTGGCAGGTTTTCAACCCTGTGAACAGGCTGGTACCCCGGATCTTCCGGGATTGCCGGGAACCGGCACGCCTGCAACACGTTTGTGGAATCCACCGGGCAGGGATCCGATGGCAGCCAATGGCCGCACACCATCCTGTACTACCACACCATTAGCCGGCCCGCAGGTAAGAGGTGACCGTTCACAGATCGGTCATACGGCACCGGTATTTCTTGCTAATGTAACAGCTCCCAATGCCAGTGGTAATACTATTGTAAGGATGCGTGGCGGAATGATCAGTATGGCATCACCCAGTGGAGCAATGTCGCTCAATGCAGTAATAACAGCAACCGGGAATGCTGCTGATTTCCCTAACTACGAACTGGGCTTTATGCAAACCATCGTAGCCAATGATATTACGATCGATTATGTATCAGGGCACCGACTGAACTTTATATTGCCATTACCTATCAGGGATGGCAGACCTTCTTCTGCAGGTGGTGTGGAACCCTGGTTTGAGCCGGCCGCAATTGCAACGCCGGATGCGTCGGGTAATGCAACCGTATCATTATCAGATTCACCCTCGCAGAGTATGAGCAGAGACTACCTGGATGTAGATAATTCTATAATGGAACCCATGATATTGGGTGGAAGCCAGCAGCAACCGGGACAACCACCGTCTCCGCCTGTAGTACACAGACCGCAGTTTCCTACACAGGCTGGCAACACATTGAACCGGGCGCGCAAACACGTTGTTTTCAATACCTGGCTGGTTGCACGCCGCACAGGGGTATCACTGGACAGGTATGCTACGCAATTCCTGGATGGTACACAGATCACTTTTGATATGAATCTGGACCTTGTAGGAACCAATACTTCCGGTACCTATAATGTTACCATGGACAATGTTACCGATAATACACCCATGCAGTTCCGTAACCCCGTTCCTGCTGATATAAGACCTGCAGAACAGCTTACTAAAATGGATCCTGCTCCCCGCAGATCAATCGCAGACAGATCGGAAGAGTTGCGTGAAATGCGTCGTTTCTCCAATGAAGTAAATCGTATTGCTGTGCCGATCCGTACGCGCATGGGATTAACGGACAGGATGGAAGCAGTTATCAAAATTGATCGTACAACAGGACGTATTGCATTCAATAGGCCAGGTAACCGTGCCGTATCGGTATCTTCTCCTGAAAGAATTATACCGCGTGATGTGCTGGATAATTTTGCAGATGAATTGTTTTTCAATATCCGGAAAGACAGTGTGCTGAATGGCCAGCTTACTACTATAAATGTAGCCCTGCCAGCCATGTCGGGCGGCACATCCACTCCGCCAACCTTTACCAATTTGATCGATCGCCCGGGTATAAAGGCAAGGATGCGTGATATCTGGAACCGGTCGGTGGCTGATCCTTTAAACTTCAGAGAGTTTTCCATTACTGTTTTTATGAACAGAAGCAATCAGCAAATGGAATACGTGTTGCGCGAAGGACCTCCTGAAGATCAGGGTGGTGGTCATGGCGTGGCTATTTGCTACAACGGAGGGCAACCTTTACCCATCAATATATCTGTGCTTGGTACTTTTCATACACATCCTGATCCTGATGGAAGACAGGAACCCAGTGATGATGACCTGGGAAATGTCAGGAATAATCCTGACAGATGCGGCACTGAACATTATGTAATAGCCGAAAGGAATGTATACCAGTATACAGGCGACAGGCGTATTACGCTGGGCAGAAGAAACGTTGTGCTGGGTAATTAACAGCAACCCGGATGTTGTGATGGTTGCAATAACAATAAGGTGTTATGAATGAAAAAGAACGAAATCGTACGGCACCGGTAAAAAATGTACCGGACAATACTGACAAAAATGGTCATGGCAACTTCTTTCCTGCACGAAAACATATATCGGCACAGGAACAACAGGCTGATCATATAGCGGAGCAGGCGGTGAATGCCCCGGCTAAGGCTACTATCTTGCCGGTGATACAGAAAAAAGGTAACGGCGAACAAGCCGAAATACTGGAGCACGGATTGCAATCTGCAATGAGCGGTGGACAATACCTGCCAGATACCGTTCGTAGCTACTACGAACCCCGGATGGGTTTTGATTTCAGCAATGTAAAAATACATACAGGTGCTAATGCTACAGCTTCAGCACAATCGCTGCATGCACAGGCGTATACTGTTGGCCAAAATATTGTATTTAATAAAGATCGTTATGCACCGGATACTCATACCGGCAAAAAGTTGCTGGCGCATGAACTGACACATGTAATGCAGCAACATGGACAGGCCAGGTCTGTTCAGAAAAAGGAAGACTGGGATTTTACGCCGAAAGATTATGAAACACTTACCAAAGCCAAAGGTGATCTTACTTTTGGGGTAGACAGTGGTTGGGTTCCACAAAAGCTGAAGGATAATATCCTGACTACGTTGAAATTTGTATTGACCTCCAAACCTGTTGAACGTACCAAAGGCATTAATGTAAAAGACTTCTATCATGGTCACCTGGCTGTTCCCAAAGCTGCTATGACCGAAGAGCTCCGGAAATCACGCAGCCAGTTCTCTTCTGATAGTGATGCACTGGAAGCAAAGGGAAGGGGCGGAGAATCGTATGACAAGATCACCAATAAAAATCTGAAAACATTTTCGGAGGCCATGGTGAAAATTGAGAACCTCGCTATTCCGTTGGTTGATAAAGCTCTGGCTATTAAAGGATGTACTGTAGTATATCACACATTTGAACTGAGCGGACCTGCCGGTATGAAAGCAGGTAGTGACGTGAGGAATATTAAAACGGATATAGATGGATCACCTGCCGGTTTTTCACCGCCGGATATTAATAATGCCTCCAGCTATACTGACAATTTTGTTCCCATATTACAGTTCGCATTCCTGGTAGATGAAAAAGGCGCGATACATGTTACAGTAGGTACTACATCCAATTTATCACGTGTTACAGGAACCCCATTGGAATAAAAGCAAGGCACATGTTTGATCCACTACTCAGAACAATACCATCTAACATAGCGGGCGCTAAAACTGCCGGCTTTTTTCCACCCGTTGTACAACAGGCGGCACCCGCTGCTCAGCAGCCACAAGTGTTGGCTGGGTTTACATCTCCGCAGTTTACCAATACGGGTTTTGCCAATTTTGATGCTGTATACAATGTAGATGGACCTGTTCCCAAAACAGGCACATTACAGATCACTCATAAAGTATTTCCGGTGTACCCTGCCTCTATGAACCAGGCGGAGCGTACTGCTTTTGAAACTGATCTTAAAAAAAGTGTACATGATGGCTGGAGTGATAAATACCTGCTTACACTGAACATTCCCGGTTTTGCACCGTATCGTTGTAAAGTAGAGGTAACGGTAAATATTGTAACTAATAAAAAAGATGCGCATACGGTGATTGATGTTGTAAAGCCGGGAGCTAAAGAAAAACGTTTCCGGTCGAGGGTGTCTGGCATCCATAAAGAAAAAGATTCAGCAACTACGCATACTGCAAAACTTGATCTTCGTGATCCCTCCAAACCAGAAGAACGCAGAACTGATACTGCTGACCTGATCAAAAATGTTGGCAATTTTGATTTTGACAGTGCGGTGGTGAATAAGGATTGTGCAGATGATATACAGGAAATAAAACGTTTCATCAGCAGTATACCTGCATCGGTCAATGCTGATAATTGTAAGTATACACTGGAATTTACGGGCAGAGCCAGTTCTGAAGGATCAGCAGCTTATAACAAGGAATTAAGTCGTAAAAGGATCAAAAGTGTTGAAGAAGAGCTGGGTTCGCAGGATGGGCGATGCTTTTCTATAGAAAACTCAATTGGTGAAAGAAACGCCAAAGCGGAGGCTGAGTACAGACGCGTAACTGTAGCGGTTTTTATTAATGATGCAGTTAAGACCAATAAAACACAACAGAATGTGGCTGCACATGAATTTGGTCATATGATAGGATTGGGTGACGAATATATAGAATCAAAACCTGCAACCCCCGGTACATTGCCCAAGGAAATGGGAGACCAGCCTACGCATTATGACGTGGTGAAAGAGGGAATTGACCAGGCTGCTGCCGATGAATTGCTGGTACAGAATTCTGACTCGATAATGGCATCTGGCAACACGGTAAAAAGAGGTCACTATATTGCTTTTGTAGCAGCACTAGATGCCATGACCAGGCCGGAAATGCCTGCCAACAGGCCGCAGCAACGAGTGGCATGGAAAGTGGAGTAAGAACATGTTAATAAGAACCTTTCAAATTAAAAAACAAGCATGGCCACTAATAGCCAGAACATTGTAAGTGCATTGCAGAACTTCCGGCAATTATTACGCAACCGGCTGGAAAGTCATTTGAAAAAAGAAGATAAGGAACTTGCTGATATTTTTCCTGCTGTACAACTGGCTGAAGATGGAACTGCTTTACACCATTTCATTATACAGCATCAGTTTACTGTAGAAGAATATATAGCGCTGATGACTGCACTGGTACCGCATATACAACCGGCTTTTTTTGAAAACCTGATACAGGAATTTTTACCCAATGGGGGCGATTTTCCGGAATTTGGTGGTATAAAGGCCGGCAACAGTCGCAGCATTTTGCCAACCGGCGAAACGGTGCTGTTTATACTGGCAGGCAGTAATGTACCGGCACGTTTACAGCTACAGGAGCTTTTCAGCCAGGAACACCAGTTCTATAAAGAGAAACTTTTGTGGCTGGAAGATGTAAAAGAAGGCGAACCTGCTATCAGTGGAAAACTGGTATTGGCACAGGAGTATGTAGAGCTTTTTTTGTTTGATAAAGTATTGCTGCCGCGTTTCAGCCAGGAATTTCCTGCTAAAAAACTCAGTTCGCAAATGGAGTGGAGCGACCTGATATTGCATATACAGACTGCAGAACAGATCAATGATATCAGAACATGGTTACAGCACAATCAAACTTTGTTGCAGGACACAAGCATTGCACGCAAATTAAAACCCGGTTACCGGGCATTGTTCTATGGACCGCCAGGTACGGGTAAAACATTAACAGTTACATTACTGGGCAAAGAGTTTGGTAAAGATGTTTATCGCATTGATCTTTCACAAGTGGTTTCCAAGTATATCGGCGAAACGGAAAAGAATCTTGAAAAAGTATTCAGTAAAGCGGAGAACAAAGACTGGATACTGTTTTTTGACGAAGCAGATGCATTGTTTGGCAAACGAACCAACGTCAGTAGTTCACATGACCGTTTTGCCAACCAGGAAGTGTCTTATTTGCTGCAAAGGGTAGAAGACTTTCCGGGTTTACTGATCCTGGCATCCAATTTCAAAAGCAACCTGGATAAAGCTTTCACACGCCGTTTTCATACCATGATCCATTTCCCCATGCCCGGAGCCGGTGAGCGACTGGAGATATGGAAAAAAACAATTCCCGCAATGATCAGTCTGGAACAGGATGTAGACCTGAATGTAATTGCACAAAAGTTTGAACTGAGTGGCGCATCTATTCTAAATATTGTACAGTTCGCTTCCCTGCGTGCTATCAGCAGCGGAAAAATGATAATTGACCAGCAGGACCTGCTTACCGGAATCAAGCGTGAGTTCTGGAAAGATGAAAAAACAATCTGAGCATTTTATACTATTCTTCTAAAAGAAAAGGTTGTCCTTTTTGAAGGACAACCTTTCTCATTGAACGGCTTTGATAGGACTATTTCAGTTTCAATACCTGTTTGATCACAGACGTGGTATTGCCTTTTATTTCGAGTATATACATACCTCCCGGTAATTTACTTACATCAGAAAGATTGATGTTGTTGGTACCTGCACCACCGGTTGTGTAATACGTTTTTACTACACGGCCGGATTGATCGAACATGCGGATAACAAGGTTTTCTTCAGCCGCAAGCTGGTAAGAAACATTGATCTGGCTGGTAAACGGATTGGGAGTTGTTTTAACCTGGTTATCACCTATGTCGCCACGTAATACAATAACACGGCTGAGTGTTGACTGGCCATCTACATCTACTTGTTTCAGGCGATAATGATTGGTTGCAGCAGTTGCATTTTCATCAGTGAAATTGTATGCATTGGTTACACCACCCAGCCCGCTGACAGTACCGATCTTGGTAAAGTGTGTGCCATCAGTACTTTTCTCTACTTCAAACTGTTTGTTATTTACTTCGTTGGTGGTAGTCCAGGTAAGATATGCCTTACCCTTATTCAAACGACCTTTGAATGAAGTAAGTGTTACCGGTGTAACTGTGAATTTAAAGTTTCCGCCAAACTCTGATGTACTGCCGGCGCCAGTAGTGTTTACATAAGCCACTGCTACAATATTGGTACCGCCGGTAATGCTTACCGGTAATGAACTTGTGGGAACTGTAAAACTGAATTTATTTTCTGTAATGGTACCGGCAAACCCAGTGCCTTCGTCTGCTCCATTATAAGTACCGGCATCTGTTGCATCATCCGTTACAGTGCCCAGCGTGGCATTATCCTGTCCGCGGAACAGCAGGATTTGGCCTTGTCCAAAGGTTTTGGTAAAACCGGGTTGCAGGGGGTGAGGCCCTGCGTCTGCCACGAAAAATTCAACCACTGTGTTGGGACGCGAAAAACCGGTAATGGTAAGATGAGTGTTTGTACCATCCATAGATACAGAAGTGATCACGGGAGCATTCAGCTTTTCATTGGCTTTGCCTGCACCACTGCCATTGTCGTTGGAAGAAATACCGTCATCACCCAGGTCAATGCCCAGCAATGTATTTTGAAAAATAGAGTTGGAAGCAATTTTGTTGCCTGTACAGGTAGCACCGTTTACGGGGTTGCGTATAACAACGCCGTTCTGGTTATGGGCAATCAGGTTGACCATGCCTGCATGATTAGGCTTTGCATAATCAACACCTATAATGTTATTGTTGGCTCCGAACGATCCGAAACTGGCATAGATCAGTATGCCTGCATTGGCATTGCCAGCTAACAGCGCGCCATCATCACTGGTGCCTATTGCATTACCGGCCACAATATTATCAGAAGCATTTGCTTCAAAACCATAAAAATATTCGGATGATATTATAATGCCATAACCGTCGTTATAACCAATAATGTTCATTTCCTGGTAGTCAGATGTACCGTCGCCATTGGTTCCGATTACATTTTCTGAGCTGCCTAATAAATGAATACCATTGCCTTGGTTGCCTGCTGCATTCCAGTTAATATCAAGACCAATATTGTTGCCGGCAATGGTGTTTTGTTTTGACTGACCGATTACAATGCCATTACTATCATTGTTACAGATATAATTGATCTCTACATCATCAGACTGGTTATCTCCATCGGTACCAATAACGTTATTGTCCGCACCTACAGTCAGCAAAATGCCAAAACGTTTGTTGCCAAAAGCTGCACCGCCTCCACCATTCTTATTTAATCCGATGAAGTTGCCCGCAACTTTTGAGCTGATGGTTTTCCATAATATGATACCGTCGCCATTATAACCGGAACCATCGCCTTTACTGCCACATATCAGGTTCCCTTCGTTAATATCGTCGGTACCATTACCATCAGTACCGATAATGATATTGGCGTTGATGTCGAAATAGTTCACATTGGAAGCTATACCGCCCAGCTTGTTGCCAATACCGGTGGTCATACCGGTATTATCAGTACCGATATAATTGCCCCATATAAAGATATTATTATATACCAGTACAGGTTTAGCGCCACCGGAAGGACTGATGCGGATGGCATAGCCGGGTGAATTGTAAATTGCCAGACCTGCAATCGTAACATCACTACTTAAAATGGTAAAAATATCACCGGAACCAATGCCTGCACCATTGATATTGATCAGGATGGTTCTGGAAGCAATAGGGCCGGGCGTAGTGCCTGCCTGTAAGTAACCATTGATCTCAAGCTGATCGTAAATAGCGGGTAATGGTGATGTAAGATTGATAGTAGAAACACCGGCAGGTAATGAAAACGTGATCCTGTCGGCACCCGAATTCAGATTAGCCTGATCAATTGCGTCGGCCAGTGAGCCGGCTCCTGAATTGTTGGTGTTGGTAACTGTAAAGTCTGTTGCTGATGCATGCTGCATGATAATACTACATAAAAAAGCAGCAGAGATCCTGAGCAGGTTCTTGTAAAATTGTGGCATACAACCAGGTTTTTTTGGGAGTTCAGAGATGAATTACAGCGGATGCGGATTCTGTTGGCTTTTCCGGAAGGAGATGAGGATCTATTAATTATGTACTAAAAATAAATACCTTCCATTAAATAAGCAACGCTTATTTTATTTTTTCCGAAAAGTTTATTGAAACAGTGTCCGGACTGGCCCTGAATATGCTTGTTCTGTATGGCTTCAGAACAGTATATACCTGGTGTGTGTAGTGTTGAATCATAGGATATAAATTTGAGCAAAGAAAAAAGACTGCTGCCACACAAAAAATAGGTGAAAAATATTAGCTAAGCGCTATTGTACAAACACTGTAAAACTTCATAGCAGCCACTGTAAAATCCGATGCAGAATATACGATGCTTATAAGGCTGTATCAACGGATGATAGCGATAGAAATATTGCTATCCCTTAGCTTATAATGGCTCATTATCGGCCATATTATAGCCAACTGTAATGTATGATGATTGTGTAGGAGAAACATTATGCGTGAAAACGCATAGCTCATCAGGCTGTCATCACCTGCAGAAAGGCTTTACCCAGGTAGTCTGTAATGTCTGAAGCAATCATTGCTTCCTGTGAGAGTGCTGTTGCTGCAAGATCACCTGCCAGTCCGTGTAAAAATACACCGGCAATAGCGGCCTGTTCTGCTACATAACCCTGCGCCAGCAATCCTGTGATGATCCCGGTCAATACATCGCCACTGCCGCCGGTAGCCATGCCTGCATTACCAGTACTGTTGAACCAGGTTTTTCCACCAGGGGTAATGATAGCTGTATAATGACCTTTTAGTACAATGACAATGTTTAGGGCGGCAGCCTGTTGCTGTGCCAGCGTCAGTTTTTCAAAATCATTGGTAGCAGGGCCAAACAGTCTTTCAAATTCGCGCACATGCGGTGTGAGGATAGTACCTGCAGGTAAGTGCTGCAACAGGTTTTTGTTAACAGATAGTACATTCAATGCATCAGCATCTATCACCAGGTTGCTGGTTTCTGTAAATACTTTTTCCAGCAAGACGGCATGGGTATTGTATTGACCCAATCCCGGTCCGATGCCCACTGCATTGTATGATGTAAGCGCCGGTAGTGTTTGCAGGTACTCAACATTTGTTGCGGCTGTATGGCACATGGCTTCGGGTACTGTAGACTGTAGTATAATATAACCCACGGATGGAATGTGACAGGTCAGTTTTCCGGTGCCGCTGCGTAAGCAGGCTTTGGCACTTAGTATAGCAGCGCCCATCATGCCTTTGCTGCCGGCAATTAACGCTGCATGTCCGTAGTTTCCTTTATGTGCAAAACGGTTGCGTGGACGTAATATAGAACGGATCAATGGTTGATCCGTCATTTCATACGGCATGTGCAGGGTGTTAATGAAATCTGGGTGAAGACCAATCGGCAGGATATGCAGGTTGCCGGTATTGGCGGCATTTTCCGGTAGCAGAAATGCCAGCTTGTAACATTGAAAACTGACAGTATGTGTAGCCCTGACCACTGTATTGCCGCGTGAACTCTTATCGGTATACAATCCGCTCGGAATATCCACGGCAATAACTTCGCAACCTGACTGGTTGATATGTTGTATCACTGCAGCGGTTAAACCTTCTGCAGGCCTGTTCAATCCTGTACCCAGTAAGGCATCGATCGCTATTTCACCAGGCACCAGCGGATGCAGGTTTTCTTCTGTGCTGATGAACCGGATGGTGACACTGGTTTCGTGCAAACGGGCCAGGTTTACCTGGAAATCGCCGGTGCCTTTGTGCCCGAATTCCAATATGTTTACTGTAACTATATGACCGCTCAATGCCAGCAAGCGTGCTATTACCAGTCCATCGCCGCCGTTGTTGCCTTTACCGCAGAAAACGGTAAAAGACCTGCCCCTATATCCGTGCAATAAAAGCCAGTTGTAAAAAGCTGAAGCGGCTCTTTCCATCAGGTCAACCGATGTTACCGGTTCATGTTGAATAGTAAATTCATCCCAGGCGCGCACCTGTTCCGCTACAAGAATTTGCATACGGAAATTTACCTACTTTTTGGGAGTAACAGCAGTGCGGGCACGTTTCTTTTTATGGACAACAGCATGACGTTTGGAACTAGTGGTGCGACGTACCGTATGTTTTACAGGTTTAGGCGTTGCTGCAGCTACGGGAGCAGGAGTTGTACTGTTTACTACGCCTTCGTTGTCTGGTTCCTCTTCAAAGCTGCCCCCCTGCATATAATCGCCAAAAATATCGGCCATGGTTTTGATGGCGTATATTTTCTGGCAATCGTTATTGCTGAGGCCAATGATGGTCACATCTTCATCGGGTAAACGGTAGAATGCTGCACGGTTACCATGCCACCAGCCATTGTGATAAATGATCTTCTTACCGTTCTTCAGGTTGTACATTCTCCAGCCCAGGCCATAATTTTTGATGCCGGGTTTTTCGTTGCTGTAACCTCTATAAGCCGCTTCCAGCGTAGCAGGAGTGAACAGGCTGTCAGAACGCAGTGCCTGATCCCATTTCAGCAGGTCCTGGGGGGTGCTGTAAATATTTTTATCGCCGTATACCATGTCCAGGAACTCAAATTTATAAGGACGGCCACTGGTGTAATAAGAATGCAGGTAGGTAGCAGAATCTGCTGCTGTAAACACATAGCTATTGTTCATGTGCAGCGGCTCAAAAAAAGTATGCTGCATAAAATCATGATAGGAAAGACCGCTTACTTTTTCAATGATCAGCGCCAGCAACGCAAAGTTGGTATTGGAATAGCTGAAAGCACGATCAGCTCTGTTAACAGGAAGTGTTTTGGTATGTGAAATGATAAAATCCAGCACATCCTGGTTACTCACCATTTTACGCCTGTTCCATCCCATGGAAGCCATATAGTGATCGTACTTGGGCAAGCCGCTGCGATGGTTCAGTAATAGTTTTACCGTAATAGCAGGATAAGGAAACCCTGGCAGGTAAGTACTTACAGGGCTGTCTATGTTCAGTTTCCCGTCCTGCCACAGTTTCAGAATACCCATGGCAGTAAAGGTTTTGGAAGTAGAAGCAAGATGGAAGGGGGTAGTGGCGGTAATGGAATCTTTTTTTATCCTTGGGTTATCATACCCCATATATTCCTGGTAAATGATCTGCCCGTTCTTGGCAACCAGTACGCTGCCATTCAAGCGGCCGTTACCGAACATAGAGTCTATAAAACCCTTTACACGTTCAGCATACACGTTCTTTTCACCAGCAGGAACCCGCGCACCGGCAGCAGACAGGGTAGCCTGCACAGTAACGGGTACAGAATCTTTCACTTTACTATTTCCATCGCCACAGCCTATCAGTAAAAATGGTGCAATCCAAAGCATGTTTTTCAACAAGAGTACTTTTTCGGGTTAGTAATCGGGCAAATTTACGGCAAACACACTTCAGTCAGAACGCCACAATACGTTTTTCCGTTTCAATTTTATGAGACATATTTGCAGTTCTTGCAACACACTAACGTAAAAGTCGGGGGATTTATATATGAGCGATAAAAAAAATACGAGTTATCCCAAGGAAAAGATCAATATTCTTCTGCTGGAGAACATCAGTGACAAGGCCGTAAAATTTTTTCAGGACGCTGGTTATGCAAATGTTAAAAAGATCGGTGGTGCCTTATCTGAAGACGATTTGGTACGCGCTGTAAAAGACGTACACTTGCTGGGCATCCGTTCCAAAACCCAGATCACGGCCCGCGTACTGGAGGCTGCCAAAAAGCTACAAGCCATCGGTTGTTTCTGTATCGGTGTAAACCAGGTTGACCTGAAAAGTGCCACACAGCATGGGGTGACCGTATTTAATGCTCCTTATTCCAATACCCGTTCTGTAGCAGAACTGGTAATCGGCTTATCTGTAATGCTGATCCGCCGTATTCCTGACAAAAATAAAGCTGCCCACAATGGGGTGTGGTTAAAAGAAGCCAAGGGCAGTTATGAACTGCGTGGCAAAACATTTGGCATCATTGGCTATGGTAATATCGGTACCCAGGTAAGCATTATGGCCGAAGCACTGGGCATGAAAGTGATCTATTACGACGTGGTGACCAAACTGCCACTGGGCAACGCCTCAGCCCGCAAAACACTGAAAGAAGTGGTAAGTCAGGCCGATATTGTGAGCCTGCATGTACCCGAAACCAATGCTACCAAAAATCTTATCAATAAAAACGTACTGAAGAACTTCAAAAAAGGTTCTATCCTGATCAACTATGCAAGGGGTGAAGTGGTAGATCTGGATGCATTGAGTAAGAGTATTACAGATGGGCAGATCGCTGGTGCAGCCATCGATGTATTTCCGTGGGAGCCTGAAAAGAACGGTGATAAATTCACCTCACCATTGCAGAACCTGCCCAATGTGATTCTTACCCCGCACATTGGTGGTTCAACAGAGGAAGCGCAGGAAAATATTGGTGAAGACGTGAGCAATAAGCTGTTCCGTTTCCTGGAAATGGGCGCTACTACCGGTTCACATACCGTACCATCGTTAAGCCTGCCTCCGCAGGAAGGTACCCACCGTATTCTGCATGTTCATAAAAATGTGCCCGGCGTATTGTCGGCCATCAATACACAATTGTCCAAAAACAATATCAATATCCTGGCGCAGTATCTGAAAACCAATGATGAAATTGGCTATGTGGTGCTGGATGTTGACAGAAAATTGTCTGAAACTGCATTCCGCCTGTTAAAGGAAGTGAAAGACACGATTAAAGTACGCTTGTTGTATTAACCACCCTACAGATAACTGAAATGGGTTTCCCACAGTAAATACTTGGCATTTCGTAGGGTGCGTTCTATATTAGTGGAAATATTCATCCCTGAAAAACGGGGAGATAAGGATGATTAGCAGCTCAAAAGTGTGTGCATGACAAACGAAACCATTAAAAATCTGCAGGAAGCGCTGATAGTGTCACCCGACAATATCCCGCTGCGATTGCACCTGGCAGATATTATGACCCAGGAAAGAATGTATGCTGAAGCAGCAGAACAATACCGTGAAGTGCTGAACCGCAATTATGGTAATACCAAAGCAAAGATCGGACTGGCAGAAGCATACTATTATCTGCAGAAATATTCCGCAGCGATTGTTATTTATGAAGAATTGCAACACCAGTTGCCGCCCGATTCCATGGTGTTATTCACCCGCTGTCTGATACGGGAAAACTCACTGCAACAGGCCGTGGAAATATACCAGCGTGTTATTGCACTGAATCCTGGTTTCAGGGACGAAGAAATTGATGCTAAACTGCGTATGCCCGGTGCCGGTATACAGACCGATGAAGGCTCTGTTGATGCTGATATCATGTCCGACAACGATATCTTTATGGAAAAGCCTACTATCAACTTCGATAGTGTGGGTGGCATGCAGCGTATTAAAGAAGAGATATCCATCAAAATTATACAGCCTCTTAAAAATCCCGATCTGTACAAGGCATTTGGTAAAAAAGCCGGTGGCGGTATTTTACTGTATGGCCCTCCGGGTTGTGGTAAAACCTATATAGCAAGGGCTACCGCGGGCGAGATCAATGCACGCTTTATCAGTATCGGTTTACACGATATACTGGATATGTGGGTAGGCAACAGCGAAAAGAACCTGCATGGTATTTTTGAAATAGCCCGTCAGCACGCACCCTGTGTGTTGTTTTTTGATGAAGTGGATGCTATCGGTGCCAGCCGCAGCGATCTGAGGCAGTCTGCCATGCGGCATGTCATCAACCAGTTCCTGGCCGAAATGGATGGAGTAGGAGCCAGTAATGACGGTGTACTGATACTGGCTGCAACCAATGCTCCGTGGAGTGTAGATCCTGCATTCCGCAGACCGGGACGTTTTGACCGGGTAATCTTTGTAGAACCACCTGATGAAAGCGCCCGTGAAGAGATATTGCGCGGTATGCTGCACGATAAACCGGTAAAAGATATTGATACACGTAAAATAGCCCGCGAAACACCTGATTATTCCGGTGCCGATCTGAAAGCGCTGGTAGATATTGCAGTGGAAGAAAAACTGCGCGAATCAATGAGTACCGGAAGCCTGCAGTATATCACTACCAAAGACCTGCAAAAAGCGGTTAAACAACACAAACCTACCACCCTGGAATGGTTTTCATCGGCCCGTAATTACGCACTGTATGCCAATGAATCAGGTTTGTACGACGATATCCTGAAATTTCTCAAGATTAAAAAATAACCATGATCGGGGTTGATGCCCTGCTGGGCAGAGCAGATATGTTGTTGAGACAAAACCGTCCCAAAGAGGCGGAGAAGGAACTGTTGCAGGTATTGCAACAGGAACCTGACAACGATCATGCGTTATCTATGCTGGGGCGCAGCAAATACGATCTGCGTTTGTACAGCGAAGGTATCGGTGCCATTCAGCAGGCCATTCGTGTTGACCCCGAAAACGGATACTATTTTTACCTGCTGGCCTTTGGTTATTATCAAACTGATGCCAATCATTCCGCAAAACGTTACCTGCAAAGAGCTATTGAGCTGGCGCCGTATGCAGCAGATTTCTATGGTCTGTGGGCCATGATATTGCTGGAAGAAAAAGACTTTTCGCAGGCACTGCAAAAGGCCAATGAAGGCCTTGCAATAGATGCAGAAAATATTACCTGTCTCAATGCACGTTCTACCGCTCTCAACAAACTGAAGCGTGTGGATGATGCGATCAGCACAATGCAGGATGCATTGCAACAGGATCCTGAAAATGCTTTTACCCATACTACCATTGGCTGGAACTTACTGGAAAAGGGACGTCATAAAGAAGCCGGCGATCATTTTCGGGAGGCCCTGCGCATCAATCCCAACCTGGAAGGTGCAAGAGGTGGATTGAAAGAATCCATGAAATCAAAAATAGCTCCTTACAGATGGTTGCTGCAGTACAGTTTCTGGCTCAATAATAAAGGCAAAAATGCACGCTGGATCATCCCTGTGGGGCTGATCTTCCTGGTACGTTTTGTATCAGAAATGACCAGGCAGAGTGATAATACAGGTTTGACCATTGCCGGCAATATTGTTATTGGTATTTACATCCTATTTGTACTCACCAGCTGGCTTATTAATCCTATTGCTAATTTCTTCCTGCTTTTTTATAAAGATGGCAAATATGCCCTTTCTGCTCATGAGAGATGGAATGCCATTTCTACTGTTAGTGTAATGCTGGCTGGATTTGCCATTGCATTGGTTGGTCTGTTGTTGCCGGAAGCGGCAAAGGCCGGTGTGGTAATGGGTGGCGCTACTATTTTTTCACTGGCGTTGCCACTGGGGCATCTTTCCCTGCCTGTACGTTTGCACGGTAATTCCCTGCGTCAATGGTTTACGCTGTTGATACTGCTTATCGGAACTGTTACTGCTGTATTGTTTTTTGCCGGTTTACCGCTGGCCGAAACCGCAGGCATTACCTACCTGGTAGCCTTTGTATTGTTTACCTGGCTGGGTGTTTTTTCTTCCAAGTAGAAAGATTGTTTACTGTTATGTAATTGGCTGCTAAATAGCCGATGCAGGTAGCTTGTCATTCAGAAAATGAAGTATGTCTGCCGGAAGTTCCTGGTGAAATGCTTCCCTGTCAAAACCTGCCGGATCGGTTGATGGCAGAAAATGAGGATTCTTCATAGCAGCAGGGAATGGGCTTAAAAAGGAAAAATGTCCTGCATTTTTTATTTTCCTGAAAACGATCTGCGAGCTATCGGTTACCATTCTGAAAACAACGTCTGCATTCCAACTGGGGGTTACAGGATCGTGTTCTGCCATCAACAACATTATGGGGATGGTAACATGGTTGTGGTCATGATTAAACCACCCCGCACCAGGCGCCATCAATACGATGGCTTTGATCCTGTTGTCACTATCCACTTTCACTGGCTGACCTTCCAGGGTATATGGCAGACCGCCGGCTAATGCCAGTGCTGTATAGCCACCCATAGAATGACCGATAACAGCAATCCTGTTTTGTGAAATACCGGCTGCAAAAAAAGGATCAGCCAACAGGTGATCAATGGTCAGGCTTATATGTTTGGGTCTTAATTGTATGTTCTCAATGGTATTTTCCAGGCTGCCATTGTTCCTGTTATTACCATAATGTTCCAACATGGCAACGATGTATCCATGTTTGGACAGGTAAGTACTGATGGTTCTGTACAACAGGTGTGAACCGTTATTGCCATGAGAGATAATTACCAGTGGAAACTGCTGATCTGCTATGATAGCAGCATCGATACTCACATCCATCAGGTATGGACCAAAGTTAACGGGTGCTGAAGGCGCATAGGTAGGGTAGTGAACCAGTACCGGAAATGAAATACCTTTATTGTTATCGGTTACCTGCAACTGTTTGCTGCCGGTAAAAATAGGTTGTTGTGTGATCATATAAAAACATATAGAATAGCGCCTGTACTACAGGCAGTTCTTTATTGCGTGCTCATGAATCTGGCTGAAAATGTTATTTGCTTCTGATAGCCACTACTGGGTCCATGCGCGCAGCAATGGAGGCAGGAATGATACCGGCCAGCACACCTACCACAATACAGATGGATACTGCGATAACCAGAATATGCGGCGCTATAAACAGTGTAAATCCTGAAGTGGCGGAAATGACCAGGGTAAGCAGGAATACAATGATCAACCCCAGTAAACCACCCATGATACACAGGAATGCCGATTCCAGCAGGAATTCTGTAAGAATGGTGATGCGTTTGGCTCCGATGGCTTTTTTAAGACCGATTTGTGGTGTTCTTTCACGAACCGTTACAAACATAATATTGGCTACTCCAAACATGCCTACGATCAGTGAAAGAATGGCAATGGCCCAGCCTCCTTTGTTGATGCCGCTGAAGATTCCGCTGGCAAAACTGCTGAAGGCATCAATATCATTGAGTGAAAAATCGTCTTCCTGTGTGGGTTTCAATTTACGGATGGAGCGCATAGCGCCTGTCAGTTCATCACGCAATTGTGCCATGGGTACTGTTTCCTTGCCCTGCACCATAATAACCGGGCTGCTGTTCTGTTCACGTGCCAGCTGGCGCATATAGCTGCTTGCCATCAGGATGCTGTTATCATATTCAAAGCCGCCGATAATACTTTTACCCTGTTTTTTTATCAGACCAATGATCGCAGCTTTTTTACCACCCTTCAGTTTTACCAACTGACCCAGTGCTTTTTCAGGACTGCCAAACAGGTTGGTGGCTACTTCATAACCCATTACAATATTGTTGTTGGCCTGTTCGTAATCGCTGGATTGTAAAAAACGACCGGCGGCAATTTCAATATGCTGTATATTGGCAAAGTCTTCTGTAATGCCGTAATAGTTAACGCCGGAAACACTGTTATCGCCAAAATCAAGATTGCCATTCATGCTGGTATTCAACGCCACGTTGGCCGCAGCCGGTACTTTTTGTTTCAATAACAGCATTTCGGAATATTTGGGAGAGGGGCGTTTTACATATTTCCACCAGGGGTAATCGTTACCTCCCGCAGTATAATCCCATTTGTCGATATACACCGTATTGGTACCAAGCGATTTGATGTCCTTCTGTACCGCATATTCCATACTGTTCACTGCCGCCAGTACGCCTATGATACAGAAAATACCAAAGGCCACCCCGCTCAGTGACAGCAAAGTGCGGATCTTGTGCGATTTGAATTCCTGCCAGGTAAGGTTGAGGCTACTACTTAATATTTCCAGTACACGACGCATAACCAAATGTAATATTTCCTGGCGATTTTTTTGCAAGAGTTTGTTTAGTGGTAGGGGATACCAGAATTTGAAAATGTGAGGATTTGAAAATGGTAGGAACGCCGATGGCTGAAATTGTTTGATGGTTAAATGGTTGTAATTAGTTTACGTTTTTCCTGTGTTTAAATCAGTTGTGAGGGGGGATGATGGTTGGTGGTAAGCTGAATACTGCCGCGAGCTATTGCAAGGTGTTAGCTATTCGGTTTTTGCTTTTAGCCAGATACGGGTTGCGTCTTAGCGGCTTTGCGTGCGTATTTCTTTCAGGCTTTCCGGCTTCCGGTCTTCCGGATTTTCTCAACCCAACAATCAAACCATCCAGCCATTTAACAATTCAACCATTAGCCAGCCTCGTTTTCAAACTTAAATCCCAACTATCTTTACACTTTAAACATGGCACCATGATAACTATAGAAAATGAAACGTTAAAAGTGGAGATCAATCCGAAAGGCGCGGAACTGACAAGTCTTTATCATAAAATGCACCAGCAGGAGTATATGTGGAGCGGTGATCCGGCTTTCTGGGGCAAACACTCACCAGTGCTGTTTCCTGTTGTAGGCACACTGAAGAACAATACTTACGTGTATAAAGGACATGCATACCAACTGGGACGTCATGGTTTTGCCCGGGACAAACAGTTTGTGGTAGACAAACAACTGCCCGATACGGTTTCGTTTTTACTGAAACATACAGAGGAAACCCTGCAGGTATTTCCTTTTGCATTTGATCTTTATATCCGCTATACACTGGCCGGCAATGCGCTGGCAGTAAGCTATGATGTGATCAATACAGGAAAAGAAGACATGTACTTTTCTGTAGGCGGTCATCCTGCGTTTAAGGTACCACTCACTACCCATACTACTTACGAAGATTATATCCTGGAATTTAACCAGTCAGAAACAGCACCAAGATGGCCCATTTCTCCTGATGGATTAATTGAGATCACTTCATTGCCTTTGTTGAAACAGTCAGACCGGTTGCCCCTTACAAAAGCCCTGTTTCAGCAGGATGCCATTGTGCTGAAAGAGTTGCACTCTACCAAGGTCACCTTACGGTCTGATAAAACTGCGCGTGGATTGCAGTTTGATTTTCCGGGTTTCCCGTTCCTGGGTATCTGGGCTGCTAAAAACGCCGACTTTGTTTGCATTGAACCCTGGTGTGGCATTGCAGACAGCGTTGATACTGACCAGCAACTTGAAAACAAAGAGGGTATAAATAAGCTGATGGCAGGTGAACGCTTTACGCGTACCTGGACAGTAGAAACCTTGTAAGCACATTCAGTAATTTCAAAATTTCATACCGGGTTGAACATGCCTGGCTGTTCTAATTCCGGCAGTGCTCACAATGCAGTTGCATCAGTGTATCATATTCAAGCAACTGAAAACTGTTGCCGTTTTTATTGATTGCGTTGAAAAATTTACAGAACCTTTTGCGGTTGAGCGTAATGGCATTCTGTACAATGCTGCTGAATGCCGGCGTTTTGAATAGCGATTCGTTAGACAAATTAAGGCTGACATAATAGAACAAAAGATCTTCGTCCACATCTATCGCTGCTGCGCGGGTTGAAATGATCTGCGATGCCAGGTAACAATGCGCGTAAAAACACAGGTATTTAGCCAGCGACAGTAATGCTTTATCATCCAGGTTCAGTTGTGCGTAATTCATGGCAATGAACTTAATGGATTCGTCTTTGGCAGGGTAGTCCAGGCGACGCATAGCGTGTTCGCTGGCTATGATATGATAGTTGATCTGCATTCTTTGTATCAGTGATTGTGCTATACCGTACTTTTCAAGGTTATTGATATCCTGCAGAAATGTTTGTGAGTTTACAAAAGAGGTATCGAAACGCCAGCCGGGAAAGCTAAGCGCACAGATATTGTAGCGCACTTTTCCATTGGCAGGATCCAGTTTTAATAAAGCCTGGAAATTGGCCAGTGCTTCTTCTTCGGGTGATAGCAATAGCTGGTACCGGTAACTTTCATGATCAATCAACAGGTCTATGTACGGTTTTTCGTTTGGTATTTCCAGCTTGTCAAGGTATTCAGCAGCCATGCGGTTGTCTGCCACCCGTTCAAATATCTCACGTTGTATTTTCCGGGCTCTGATAACATTTTTTTGCTGGATGGCCTGTTTGAATGAAGATAACAGGCTGTTAGATGGTGCTGTTTCAAAATCACTACGGTTGTCGAGATAGATGGTGATCACCGCCTTGCGGTGATTTTTTAACACCGGTTCCAGTGAATCCAGTGTTGCTTTTGCAGTCAGTGCTTTTTTGATCTCGGCATGTGACAAGTTGGTAAAACGGCTATAGACGGTCTGGCGTACATCACCGAAAAACTCCACCCAGTTCTCATTGGCAGTAATGCTGGTTACAATCTGTGGCCCCTGGTATTGCTGTAATGCCCTGATGATAGATGCTGCACGTTGTTGCTGCAACTGCCGGTTAATATTTTCAGGACCTTCCACAGAAGAGTAAGCACGGATAGCAATTTTTTTGATCCTGTAATTGGTGAGCTGCAGTGAATCGTATAATGGTTTTACATCAGTTGCATTGTATACCGATTTGTTTTTGGCAAACGGAACAATGCACTGTATTTTTTTGCTGTAATGCAGGATGTCGGCTGCACTGTCGGTAAAGTTTTCAGTATTCAGTAATGTATCTGCAAAAAGCCCCATGGGCAGCAGATTCCATACACTTCGTTCAATGTCTGTAAAATAGGTATAGAAACAGATCATACCATTTCGTACAATTGCCAGGTTACCTTCCAGTTCTTTGTCTTTCAGAGCGGCAGGAACAGTACCGATCTTAACCATTACTGAACCTTCCCCTTCGTTGTGATACAGGTTCTTTTTTAATTCGGGCAACAACACAGGTGAAAGCATATAGCCTTCCGGCAAACCTTTTTTACCGGGTTGTGATTGGCCGCATACATATTGGTCTTTGGCCACCAGGTCTACTGTAATACCATCAGTATTGGCTGTAAACAGCTTGTTGAACCAATTGACATCGGTCATGGAAAACACAATGTCGCCATTGGGATCAATGCTTATGCCAAACAGCACTTCCTTAGGCTTGTTCTGTATCAGGCCCTGGCAAGCGCTGCAGACCGGTAATTTACGTCCATCGGGCAATGGGCGGCTCTGGGCAAACAGGCTGTTGTGTATAGCGATGTTTATCAGGAAAACGGCCAGTATCAACCTGAACGCGGAATGGAGGGGTGACATGAACGGTAAGGTTTATTTCCGGTTACAAATTAATGCGCGATGGTGATATACTGCAATCCGGCAGGTGATGATTTTCTGCTTTTTATGCAATTTCTATGCAACTGAACAGGTCATTTTACACGTTTGGGACTAAACCGCAAATCAACAGGCTCAATCTGCCTGCCAAATTGTACCTTTGCGGGCTCAAAAGTCAGAAAATCAGGTCAGTCATAGAGCCGCATAACAGTATTTGATAAATACGCTTGTTTCGCCTGGCTGGCCTTTGGAAACATCCACTGACTGTTTATGACCGACAGAATTATATGAAGTACACAAACGAAATCAACAAACGCCGCACTTTCGCCATTATATCGCACCCCGATGCCGGTAAAACAACCCTTACGGAAAAGTTCCTGCTGTTTGGCGGAGCTATCCAGACGGCTGGGGCTGTAAAAAGCAATAAGATCAAAAAACACGCTACCAGCGATTTCATGGAAATTGAGCGACAGAGAGGTATCTCGGTAGCTACTTCGGTAATGAGCTTTGAATACCAGGGTATCCTGATCAACCTGCTGGATACACCCGGTCACAAAGACTTTGCAGAAGATACTTACCGTACCCTTACTGCGGTAGACAGCGTTATTCTGGTGGTAGACAGTGTGAACGGGGTGGAAGCCCAGACCCGCCGCCTGATGGAAGTGTGCCGTATGCGCGATACGCCAGTGATCGTGTTCATCAATAAAATGGACCGTGATGGTAAAAACCGTTTCGATCTGTTGGAAGAGATTGAAAAAGAGCTGAACATATCCCTGCATCCCATGACCTGGCCCATCAACAGCGGTAAGGATTTTAAAGGGGTGTATAACCTGCATGATAGTAACCTGTTGTTGTTTACAGCCAATACCAAGGCTGCTGATGAAGATGTGATCCAGATATCAGACCTGGCAGATGCTTTACTGGACGATAAGGTAGGAGAGAAAGACGCTTCCATTTTGCGCGAAGATGCTGATCTGATCCAGGGAGTGTATGGTGAACTGCCGGTAGATGATTACCAGGCAGGTAAAGTAGCGCCTGTGTTTTTTGGCAGTGCCATCAACAACTTTGGTGTAAAGGAAATGCTGGACACTTTTATCCGCATTGCACCTACGCCACGTTGCAGACCCACTTCAGTAAAAGAAGTATGCCCGGATGATGATAAATTCTCCGGTTTTATATTTAAGATCCACGCCAACCTCGATCCCAAACACCGCGACCGTATTGCCTTTTTGCGTGTATGTTCCGGCAGGTTTGAGCGCAACAAATACTTCCACCACGTGCGGCTGGATAAGGAAATCCGTTTCAGCAACCCGTATACTTTCATGGCACGTGATAAGGATGTGATTGAAGCTGCCTTCCCCGGCGATGTGGTAGGTTTGTTCGATACCGGCAACTTCAAGATCGGCGATACGCTGACGGAAGGTGCTGATTTCTATTTTACCGGCATTCCTTCATTCTCACCGGAAATTTTTAAAGAGGTAGTGAATAAGGATCCAATGAAAACCAAGCAATTGGAAAAAGGCCTGATGCAGCTTACGGACGAAGGTGTAGCACAGCTTTTCACCCAGTTTGGTGGTAATAAAAAAATCATTGGTTGCGTGGGTGAACTGCAATTTGAGGTAATACAATACCGCCTGTTGCAGGAATACGGAGCTTCAGTCGAGTTCAGGGCACAGCCTTTGTACAAAGCCTGCTGGATAACCAGTAAGGATGCGAAAAAGCTGGATGATTTTACCCGTTTCAAATCCAGCAATATTGCAGAAGATAAAGACGGTCACCTGGTATACCTGGCCCAGAGCGAATGGTTCCTGAACACCGAACGGAGCAACAATCCAGATATTGAATTCCACTTTACTTCAGAAATTCATAAAGCCAGTTGATAAGTTAACAGGGATCATATCACCATGTTACCTTATCAGCTATTCAACTTGTTAACTTGCTACTATGGCAGCTATCATTTTTGAAACTGAACGGTTACTGGTGCGTCCTTTTACAACAGATGATGCAGAGCCTTTTTTCCGTCTCAATAGCGAAGAGGCAATTATACGGCATATCAGGCCTCCCAAAAACAGGCAGGAAAGCGATATTTTTTTACAGGAGAACCTGGCAATGTACCACAATACACCCGCTTACGGACGCTGGGCCATGTTGCTAAAGAAAACCCGCGAAATGGTTGGTACCTTTGCGGTTTTTCCACTTGAGAATACAGAAGAGATCCAGTTGGGATATGCGCTTTTCCCCGAATACTGGGGACAGGGCTATGCTACTGAAAGCACGCAGGGAGGCATCAGTTATGTATTTGAACGGCTTCATTTGTCCTATGTGGTGGCTGTTACCGAAGCTGTTAATATTGCCTCACAACAGGTATTGCTGCGCACTGGTTTTACAGAGGACAAAACTTACGAACGGGGTGGTAAACTACTGAAGAAATATATCCAACACAATACAGCTATAAACTAATATGCAGATGCAACAGTGCGTTACATCTGCATATTGAAAATGAGATACTGCTATATTTCAGGGTTAATACCGGTATAATTGTGCGGGGTGATCTTTTTCAATTCTTTCTTTACAGTAGCAGACACCTTTAAACCATCAATAAATTTATGCATGGTTTGTTTGTTAATGCCACCTTTTCCCCTGGTCAGTTCCTTTAATGCCTCATAAGGTTTCGGATAATTTTCACGACGCAATACAGTTTGTACTGCTTCTGCTACCACAGCCCAGTTGTTATCCAGGTCTGTATAGATCTTCTCATCATGCAGCACTAATTTACCCAGTCCTTTTTCAATAGATTTTAATGCCAGTATGGTGTGTGAAAAGGGAACACCGATATTGCGCAATACAGTAGAATCTGTAAGATCGCGTTGCAGGCGACTGATAGGTAGTTTGGCAGCAAGATGCTCAAAAAGCGCATTGGCCAGTCCCAGGTTACCTTCTGCGTTTTCAAAATCAATCGGGTTCACTTTGTGTGGCATGGCCGAAGAGCCGATCTCTCCTTTTTTTGTTTTCTGTTTGAAATAATCCATGGAGATATAGGTCCACACATCGCGACAGAAATCGATCAGGATATTATTGATGCGTTTCATGGCATCAAAGTGTGCTGCAAAATTATCGTAGTGCTCAATTTGTGTAGTAAATTGCTGGCGTTGCAGTCCCAGTGTACCTTCTACAAATTCATTGCCTAGCTTTACCCAGTCTTTTTTAGGAAATGCTACATAATGTGCATTGAAATTGCCGGTAGCACCGCCAAATTTGGCCGAAACCGGTACCTGTATCAACAGCTCAATCTGGTTAGAAAGACGTTCTACAAACACCTGTATTTCTTTACCCAGTCTTGTAGGGCTTGCCGGTTGTCCGTGTGTACGGGCCAGCATGGGAATATCCAGCCAGTTTTTTGCCAGCAGTTCCAGTTGCCTGTTCAGGTTTAGTAATGCGGGCAGGTATTCAAATTCAAGTGCCTCTTTCCATGAAAGGGGAATAGAGGTGTTATTAATATCTTGTGAAGTAAGACCAAAATGGATCCATTCTTTGATATCCACAGCTTTGGGGTCGGTCAGTTTTTCTTTCAGAAAGTACTCCACGGCTTTCACATCGTGGTTGGTTACTTTTTCTGTTTCCTTGATATGCTGTGCATCGGCCAGGCTGAAATTTTCAGCAATTTCACGCAGTTGTTTGCGGGCAGATGCCGGCAATGAAAATATCTTTTTATCTGCCAGGAAAAGAAAATATTCAACTTCTACCAGCACACGGTACTTAATTAGCGCAAACTCTGAAAAGTAATCAGACAGGTTGTGTACCTGGTTGCGATAGCGACCATCAATAGGAGAAATTGCAGTAAGTGTTTGTAGTTCCATGAACAATAGTTGATGTATAATTAAGGCCCGGCCTGTACCTTTGTTGCCGCAAAATTAAATGAATTGGAGAAGATTAAGGTTGGAATGGTGAATTATCTCAATACCCAGCCCATGTTATATGGTATTGAGCATTCGCCTGTTAGCAAAGAAATTGAGCTGGTACCCGATTATCCTGCCCTGGTTGCACAAAAGCTGATAGATGGGGTAACTGATATTGGCATTATTCCGGTAGCCGTTATTCCACGTTTGAAGGAGCACCACATTGTAACTGATTTTTGCATTGGTTGTGATGGGCCAGTAGCGTCTGTTTGCCTGTTCAGTGAAGTTCCTGTTGAGCAGGTAAAAACCGTGCTGATCGATTACCAGAGCCGCACATCGGCAGCGCTGACAAAAGTATTGCTGCGTGATTACTGGAAAATAACCCCTGAACTGGTAGATACACAGAGCGGCTATCAGCAGGGCATTAAGGGCACTACTGCAGGGTTGGTTATTGGTGACAGGGCGCTGGAGCAGCGTCATCATTCACCCTATATTTACGACCTGGGTGAGGCATGGAAAGCCCATACCGGTTTGCCGTTTGTATTTGCAGCATGGGTAAGCAACAAACAGTTGCCTGCTTCTTTTATACAGTCGTTCAATGAAGCGCTGACACTGGGTATGCAGCATATCAGTGAAGTAGTGGCAGCCAACCCTTACCCGGTGTTCAACCTGCACGATTATTACACCCGGTATATCAGCTATGATCTGAATGCTGAAAAAAAGAAAGGGCTGCAGCAATTTCTTTCATTGCTTACAGGCCTTGCTGTTACCGGATAAGCATTACTGTACCGGTTCGCTTGATAGGTCCACAGAAAGATTCGGCGGTAATTACATACACATAGCCTCCAGTAGCCTGCGGAACGCCATTAAAGGTTCCATCCCAGCAACCGGAAGGACTTGTAGTGCTGAATACTTTTTGTCCCCACCTGTTGAATATAGAGAACTCTTTCACTTTCACATTGCCCCAGCGCCTGATTCCAAAACAATCGTTTTTACCATCGTTGTTGGGAGTAAAGGCATTGGGAATAGAAAATACCGGTATGCCGGTAGCACTCACTTTTACAATTACGGAATCTATAGCAGAACAACCGTAGGTATCAGTACCTGTTACATAAAACTTGGTCGTGGAATCAATAGCGGCAACCGGGTTGGAGCGATTGGGATAATCCAGGTGTGTGGCCGGTGACCATATATATGACTGCGCTCCTGTGGCTGTTAATGGAGCCAGGGTGATCATACAGTCTATATCATTGGCTTTCTGTGCTACCACAGCAGGTGCAGGACGTGCATTGACCACCACATTGAAGGTGGTATCATAGCTGCACAGCGGTTCATGTACATACAATGAATAGGTGATATTTGTCAGCGGACTGGAAACCGGTATCCGTCTTGTGGGATCATCCAGGTAAGTAGCTGGTGACCATTGATAATCGTAACCAGGGGTATTGGAATGCGTCAGTTGTACGCTGTTGCCTACACAAACGTCTTGATCCGGCGGTTTGATAAATGTTGGCCGTTGCAATACATTCACCAATACAGAAGCGGTATCACGACAGCCGATCTCATTGGATACAGTAACCTGCAGGCGTCTTGTTGAATCCAATATTGCTATAGGTGTGGCGATAGAACTGTTATTGAGGAAGCGCGCAGGGGTCCAGTGGTAAATGGTGCCACCCGTAGCGGTCAGCATCACCTGGCTGCCGGGGCAGGTGAGTGATAATGCAGCTGAAGCCCTGGCTGTTACGGTATCAATACGGATGGATTTACCGGCTGTGTCTTTACAGCCATTGGCATCCGTGGCATACAACATTACTTTATAGGTTCCTGCCTGTTCATAGCTGTGTGTGATATCCACTGCATTGTTAAAGTCTGTACCATCTCCAAATTCCCATGCCCAATTGGTAATGGTAACCGGGTGCCCGTTGGGTTGTGCCAGTAACTGCAATGCCTTACAGGCCGGAACAGTATCCTTGTAACTGATACCTGGTTTGGGATTTACCGTGATCAGTGCTTTTAGTGTGGCATTATAATGACAGGTATTTTCACTGATATACACGTCGTATTGTGTGGTAACAGGTGGTGTTACTACAGGATTTTGTATTGCCGGGTTAGAAATGTCTGATTGCGGACTCCAGGTATAGGCATCACCACCCGTTGCATGTAATGTAACCGGCGAACCGGCACAGACCGTTGTATCGCGTGGTCCTGTAAATACCGGGCGGGCCCTGACGGTCACTTGCACCGAATCGATGTTGGAGCAGTTATTGAAATCGGTAACCAGTACTTTATACTTTGTATTGGTAATGGTTGTAACAACGGGATTGGCAATATTCGGGTTGTTCAGATTGAGAGCTGGCGTCCATTGATAGGTAGTACCGCCTGTAGCAAATAACTGCAGGGGTGCATTATCGCAGGCCAGTGTATCGCGTGTTTTGGTAATAACCGGCTTGGGATTTACACTTACCAGAACGCTGTCTTTTGCCATACAACCGTTGATGGTGGTTCCGGTAACATAGTATTTGGTAGTTGCTGCAGGCGTAGCTACCGGGTTGCTGATATTGCCTGCTGATAATCCTGTTAACGGCGACCAGCTATACGTTGCTGCGCCGGTTACCTGCAGCGGAAGATTGATGCCTGTACAAATAGTAGTGTCTTTATTAATGGTCAGTGCGGGTTTTTCCACTTTGATTACCACACTGTCTCTTTTGATGATTACCGGTGCAAAGGATATGTCGTCTAGAGCAAAGTCATTACCCAGTATCTGTGTGTTTTTATTGATAATGGATATGGTAGCAGTCGTATTTGAGCCTGAGTTCCAGGTGGTATAGAACTGCGTCCATGTACAGGTAGGTAAACTGGCTGTAATAAGATTGCCCACCGGTTTACCATTGATAAAGAACCTTAATTGTGCCGGATTGGGAGGCCAGAGTGCCTGTATCCATGTAGAGAAGGCATAATTGGTATTGGGCGTAACATTGACTGTTTGTGTCCATACTTTCAGGTCAATATCAGGTGTACCATTAACAAGGAGCATGTTTCCTGTCCCGGTGGTATGGTCTGTACAATTGCTGAGGTTGTAGTTCCATGTGTTGGCACTTGGTCCAACAAAATATTCCCCTTCAGTCGTATTATTGGCTGCGTATACATACTCAGAGGAGAACCCTGTATTGCCGGCAGAAAAGTCTCCGTTAACAATGAGGTTAGTACCTGCATGTCTGGTTGTAAGATAATAAGTGATATCGGTATTGGTAGACGTTACAGGATTAGCAATACTGGTGCTGCTAAGATTGGTAGCCGGCGACCAGCAATAGCTCAATGCTGGTAATGCTCTGAGTTGCTTGGAAGTTCCGTAACAGATAGTGGTATCGTTTGTAATGATGACGCTGTCAGTCAGAACCTGAATAGGGATCTGTTTTGAAGTAACCACCTGACAGCCGCTTGTTGTAGTGGCTGTAACCTGTACATTGTAGTTACCATATGCGGGAAATATTGTATTAACAGGAGATCCTGTTGCGGTGTTGCCATTGCCAAAATCCCAGCTGACCGAAACGGTGTTGGGCGTTTCATTGGTGAACTTTACCGATAGAGGATTACATACATCCTGTTCAAAACTGAAGTCGGCGTCTTCACTGTTTACAATAATGCTATCGCGGGTAGTACAGCCAAAACGGGAAATGTCTACCCAATAGATACCGTTTTGAGTTACATTAATAGAATCTGTGGTTTCACCAGTGCTCCAGAGATAGGTAGCAGGTTTTGTACCAGTGCCTATTTTTTTACTTTGTCCTGCACACCTGATCACTGATTTTGTAGGCATATGTGCAGGAGGGGCAACAACCACTACCTGTTTACAGAACGCAGTTTGTGAAGGTAAACCATCGTCAATGGACAAGTTAATATTGTATACTCCCGGAGTATTGTAAGTAACAGGTGGCGGGTTTTGCCCTGAAAAATTAGAGATATTTGAGTTAGTGCATCCTGTAAATCTCAGCCGTGTTATAGTATTATTATTGGCATTGGTTACGAAACTATACAGGTCTTCATTAACCCTGAAGAGTTTAGAAATAGAATGTGGGAAAGACAAGTTCCCTATATTACCTAATGAAGTGGTAACTGGTGTAGACGAAAGATCACCTTTAAAGTCCATTTTGACGATGTTGTTAGACCCAGGTGATGCGTTTACCGCAAATCCAATAATCTGTCCGCACGATTTCATAATAGTTAAGTCACGTGGATGTTGCAACATGTTGCCCAAACTGCCCAGGTTAACACCTGTTGGTGTATTCAAGAGTGAATTACCAAAATCAAGTCTGGTTAATGTAAAAGGACCGTTTACAGTAGTATTATCTCCTCCGTTTACAACAAACACCTTCCAGTCTCCATTATCACTAATTGCATAAATACCTGTAGGGTATCGCAAATTGCCGATATTACCCAGGTTTTGAGCCGTGGGAGTGTTGTCGAAGCTGTTAGTAAAATTAAAACGAGTGATCGTATTATTCTCTGCGTTTACCGTAAATCCGTACCAGTTATCTCCTTCTTTGAATATATGAAGATCAATAGGCTGTTCCATATTGCCGATATTGCCCCAGTTGGTAGCTGTAGGCGATGGATTAGCCAGGTTGGCCCCGAAATCTATTTTTACCAATCTTGGCTGGTTACCCGGACCGGCGGCAGTATAACCGCCTACAATAATAGCATACCATTTTCCTTCGTTCTGAACAATCTGTATACCTTCAGAACCAATACCTGCAGGCAAAACGCCTCCGAAATTGCCCAGGTTCACAGCTGTAGGGGTATTAAGCAAACTATTGCCGAAATCAAGCCTGATCAGTCTGCCGGAATTATAGTTAGTAACGAATCCGTAATAATTGTTGTTGTAAAATGCATAATCCATAAACACAGGCTGTGTAAGGCCGCCTATGTTACCAATATTGGTAGCAGCAGGTGGCTGATTAATATCAGCTACACAGAAATTCCAGTAATAACTGGATGCACCTGTTGAAGTGTTGGTAATGTTAACCGGTGTGCCAACGCAAACCGTATCAGCGGTTGTAAATTTTGCCACCGGCGGGTTACATTGCTGGACAGTTTTTACTGTAATGTTCACCGTTCCCATTGCCATACAACCGTTGATGGTGGTTCCGGTAACATAGTATTTGGTAGTTGCTGCAGGCGTAGCTACCGGGTTGCTGATATTGCCTGCTGATAATCCTGTTAACGGCGACCAGCTATACGTTGCTGCGCCGGTTACCTGCAGCGGAAGATTGATGCCTGTACAAATAGTAGTGTCTTTATTAATGGTCAGTGCGGGTTTTTCCACTTTGATTACCACACTGTCTCTTTTGATGATTACCGGTGCAAAGGATATGTCGTCTAGAGCAAAGTCATTACCCAGTATCTGTGTGTTTTTATTGATAATGGATATGGTAGCAGTCGTATTTGAGCCTGAGTTCCAGGTGGTATAGAACTGCGTCCATGTACAGGTAGGTAAACTGGCTGTAATAAGATTGCCCACCGGTTTACCATTGATAAAGAACCTTAATTGTGCCGGATTGGGAGGCCAGAGTGCCTGTATCCATGTAGAGAAGGCATAATTGGTATTGGGCGTAACATTGACTGTTTGTGTCCATACTTTCAGGTCAATATCAGGTGTACCATTAACAAGGAGCATGTTTCCTGTCCCGGTGGTATGGTCTGTACAATTGCTGAGGTTGTAGTTCCATGTGTTGGCACTTGGTCCAACAAAATATTCCCCTTCAGTCGTATTATTGGCTGCGTATACATACTCAGAGGAGAACCCTGTATTGCCGGCAGAAAAGTCTCCGTTAACAATGAGGTTAGTACCTGCATGTCTGGTTGTAAGATAATAAGTGATATCGGTATTGGTAGACGTTACAGGATTAGCAATACTGGTGCTGCTAAGATTGGTAGCCGGCGACCAGCAATAGCTCAATGCTGGTAATGCTCTGAGTTGCTTGGAAGTTCCGTAACAGATAGTGGTATCGTTTGTAATGATGACGCTGTCAGTCAGAACCTGAATAGGGATCTGTTTTGAAGTAACCACCTGACAGCCGCTTGTTGTAGTGGCTGTAACCTGTACATTGTAGTTACCATATGCGGGAAATATTGTATTAACAGGAGATCCTGTTGCGGTGTTGCCATTGCCAAAATCCCAGCTGACCGAAACGGTGTTGGGCGTTTCATTGGTGAACTTTACCGATAGAGGATTACATACATCCTGTTCAAAACTGAAGTCGGCGTCTTCACTGTTTACAATAATGCTATCGCGGGTAGTACAGCCAAAACGGGAAATGTCTACCCAATAGATACCGTTTTGAGTTACATTAATAGAATCTGTGGTTTCACCAGTGCTCCAGAGATAGGTAGCAGGTTTTGTACCAGTGCCTATTTTTTTACTTTGTCCTGCACACCTGATCACTGATTTTGTAGGCATATGTGCAGGAGGGGCAACAACCACTACCTGTTTACAGAACGAGGTCTGTGTTGGCAGGCTTTCGTCTATCAACAGGCTGATATTATAAGTACCCGGTGTGGCATAGCTTACAGAGCCCGGATGCTGTGATGTGGAACTGGCGATACTGGCATTGGTACAGCCGGCAAACCGGATACGTGAAATTGTTTTATTGTATACGTTGGTAATAAGCGAGTACAAGTCATTACCAACCCGGAATAATCTGGATAACGAATGAGGAAAACTAAAACCTGCAAAGTTGCCCAGTGAAGTGGCAGAGGGTACAGATAACACATCGTTATTAAAGTCGAGCTTTACCATGTCATAATACGCATTATAACCATTTACGATAAAGCCTACTATTTTATCGCACTGCTGTACAATGGTAAGGTCTCGGGGTTCATGCAGTTTTCCACCCGGATTTCCCAGACTTACAACTGTTGGCACATTCAGTAATGAATTGCCAAAATCTAAACGTACAATGGAAGAGTTTGCGTCATTTTTACCGTTTGTAATAAACAAATGCCAATTGCCTCCGCTATTGACAGCATGGATGCCTGTTGGGTAGTAAAGGGCATTGGATGGATTCCCCAGACTAATTGCTGTGGGCATGATGTTAAAATCATTGCCGAAATCGAAACGTGTAATAGTATTATTATCAGCATTTACGGTATAACCATACCAGCTTGTGCCTTGCTGAAACATGTACAGGTCAACAGCCGTGAGCATATTGCCCAGGTTTCCCCAATCAGTTGCTATAGGCGAAGGGTTGGTAATACTGGTACCAAAATCCAGCTTGGTAAGTTTGGGGGTACCGCCGGAAGAAGGCGCGCCCCCTACAATAAATGCGTACCAGCGGCCATTATTTTTTACCACCTGTATACCTTCAGTTCCATAACCGGTATTAATAGCCCCTCCGAAATTGCCCAGATTTACGGCTGTAGGAGTATTGAGCATGCTGTTACCAAAATCCATCCTGACCACACTACCAGGATAGTTATTGGTTATAAAAGCATAATAATTACCATTGTCAGAAACTATATCCGAAAAAACCGGAGTGGTTAGTGTATTGTTTACATTGCCAAGATTGACGCCAGTAGGCGATTGGGTAGGGTCGGCCAGGCAAAAACTCCAATAATAGGAAGATGCTCCAGAGGACGTGTTAGTAATATTTACGGGAGTATTTATACAAACTGTATCCGGAATATTAAAACTGGCGGTTTGGCCGGGAACAACAAATACAGATAAACAAAGACAAGCTGCAAAAACAGCATTGAATAACCTTTTTCTTCTCATAAGTCGGCTTGGCTGGGGTATAATTGCAAAATAAAGCAAACGGCCTCATTATGCGAAGAATCCTGCTTGGTTTTTGATTAAAATGCTGTGTAATATGCAGAAAACGTTGGCTATGTGAGGATATATTATGTGTATCTGTTATTTGTTACTTATATCATATTCTTCTTTTTGCAAATAACGGGAATACAATAAATTCGTGGCTAATTCAGAAATATGGCAGAAACACTAGGGATGCTTTGTGACAAATTGACAATTGTAAAGTTAAAAGAATATCATACAGAAGATACTGCACGCCTGGAAAGCTTGAAGAAACAGGCTATTCAGCTACAACAGGAAATCAATGAATATATTAGCGATGCCGTAAACGGAGCTATTCCCATTGAACGTCTTACATTTGCGGCCAATAAAGTGTTTAAAAAAGAAGGAAATGAAGTGGCCGAAATATCGGGCAAAATGGGAGAAGTGTTTTATCAGCTTGCAGACGTAAACTGCCGCCTTTGGCACGAGCAGGAAAAGGTATATGATTTTGAAAAGGTACCGGTTGAGGAAAAAGATAAAGTTGTCAAACAGCTTGCCTTGCTCAATCTTGAAAGAAATAAATGTATAGATGCCATCAATGAGAATTTTATGTCATTGATTAAAAACAAAGAATAATCCTACAATGCATATTCGTAAAAGAACCACCTGCCGTGTTTGCGGCTCTGCTTCCCTGACGCATGTAATTGATCTGGGCCCACAATATTTACAGGGATCTTTTGTTAAGCCAGGCAAAGAAATGCCCTCTTCTCGAAAAATCAACTGCTCACTGGTACGTTGCAATCCCCAGCTTGATGAAAATGCATGTGGATTATTGCAGATGGAGCATTCTGTTCCCCCTGAAATATTATATGCTGCTTATTGGTATCGTAGTGGCACCAATACAACCATGCGTAATCATTTAAAGGGTATTGTAGACAGTGCATTGGAGCTTGTTAAGAAAAAGGAAGGCAGCAGGGTGCTGGATATTGGCTGTAATGATGGTACTCTATTAGGTTATTATCCTGCCGGCTTTGCAAAATATGGATGTGATCCCAGCGATGTTGCCCAGGAAGTGAAGAATGCAACAGTGGTTCAGGATATTTTTCCTTCTGCTGAATTGTTTGAAGCAATCGGAGAACAGAAAATGGAGATCATTACCTCCATTGCAATGTTTTATGATCTGGAAAACCCGGTTGATTTTGTAAAATCTATTAAACGATTACTGGCACCTGATGGCATCTGGATCTTTGAAATGTCATACATGCCGCAGATGTTGGAAATGGATAGTTACGACACTATTTGTCATGAGCATCTTGAATATTATAGCCTGGCTGTGCTGGAAAAAATTGCAGCGATGGCCAATATGAAAATTGTAAAAATCTCCTTTAATGACATTAATGGCGGCAGCATCCGTTGTTATGCAACACATAAAGAAAGCAGCCTGTACTTCAGCAAGGAGAACAATAAGCTGATGAATGATGTAAGGCAGAAGGAGTTTGATCTGGAGCTGGATACAGATAAGCCGTACGTTGCATTTCAATACAGGATCGAAAAAGTGAAAAATGAATTACACGATTTGCTTGTAAAGTTAAAGCAGGAAGGCAAAAGGATTCATATTTACGGTGCATCTACAAAAGGCAATACCATTCTTCAGTGGTGTGATATCAATAATATGCTTGTAGATTATGCTGCAGAAAGAAATCCCGATAAATACGGTGCTTATACGTTGGGCACTAATATCCCGATTATCAGCGAAGCAGAAAGCCGTGCAATGAAACCAGATTATTATCTTGTGCTTCCCTGGCACTTTAAAAAAGAGTTTGTTGAGCGTGAAAAGGAAGCATTGGATAGTGGTACAGGGTTTATTTTCCCCGTTCCTAAAGTGGAAGTATTTAAAAAATAGAACATTGTTTGTCTTACAATCAAAAAAGGCGAATCTTGAAAAGACTTCTTATTAAGCTGATACACAAACTTGGGTATACTGTTAACAAAATAGAGCAACCCTCTGAAGATGAAAAAAAACGCATAACTGAGTTCGGGAAATCTGTTTGCAGCCGTATTTCTCCCGATTTTACTGTTCTGAATGGCCCTTTTAAAGGACTCAAGTATCCTTTTATTGATATTACGGAAGCTGCCCTGATTCCCAAAATAGTTGGCAGCTATGAATCTCAATTGCATCCTGTAGTTGAGGAGATCGTAAAAAAAAGATATGATAATATCCTGGATGTTGGTTGTGCGGAAGGTTACTACGCAGTAGGATTCGCCAGCAGAATGCCGGATACAGTAGTGCATGGTTATGATATCAATGAGCATGATCTCCGGTTGTGCGAAAAAATGGCGCTTCACAATAACCTGCATAATCTTACTTATAACAAAGCGTGTACACCCGAAACACTTTTAAACCTGGATGATTCTAAAAGGAATCTCATATTCAGCGATTGCGAAGGTTACGAGCTGCAGCTATTTACTGAAGAAGTGATCATGAAACTGAAACATGCAGATTTTTTGATCGAAGTGCATGATGTTGTAAATCCGGTCATTTCCAATACCATTTATGATCGTTTTAAGCATTCGCACAATATCAGGGTAATTGATAACAGAGATGTTGATAAATCATACTTTAAAGGGCTTGAAAAACTGTCTGCAACAGAAAAGCAGGCAGCATTTCTGGAGCACAGGGGAGGATATAACAAGAATATTCATATGGAATGGTTTTTCATAACTTCAAAAGCATAGCGAAACCCACTTTATGGCTGTAAAACTTGTATTGGATGGAGCTTTGCTGGCCGAATGCGAAATGCAGGGAGCAAATCGTAACGGTATGCTAAGGGTGGCAGAAGAGTTGAGTAAGAGATTTGTTAAAAACAAAGATCTTGATCTGTCTGTGGCTAACACCATTTACATGAACAGGTATAATAAAGCATTAGAAAGTATTATTGCATCTGATTATCCTTCTCTTTCTGGTAAAATAATATCAGGCTCAGTACCTGCCTTTTCTAACCTGTTGAAGTGGAAAGGAACTTATTTTAAACACTTTAATAAGTGGCCTTCGGTTAGTATTAAAGGACTTGAGAACAATGATGTTTTTCATTCTTTCTATTATCCCTTTCCCAAAAATGTAACGAAAAAAAAAATCAGGAGAAGCATTTCTTTTCTTGATATAATTCCTTTGCGTGAAAGCGGATATGACCCTTTTCAGGTACTTCTTACCCAGATGATAGTAAAAGATATAGAGACCAATTATGCTATTTCTATATCAGAGTATTCAAAACAAGACCTGCTGGATTATTCTAAAAAAGTAAGTGCAGATAGGGTTTTTGTTGTACCTCTGGCCGCTTCTGAAGAATTGTTCTATCAAAACAAAAGAGAGGCGGACTGGCAAGTTGTTAAAAACAAGTACGGATTGCCCGATAACTATTTCCTGTCAGTGTCAAGTAGGGATAAAAGAAAAAATGTACCACACCTGATCAAATCATTCAGCAAATTTATATTACAACAAAAGCCTGAAGATATTTCACTGGTATTGACCGGTAATATCAATTACAGTAATTCTATACTGGATGAATTGAATATTGCTGCCGAGGTGCGCAGTAAAATTGTAATTGCCAATAAGTTTATCGCAAACGAAGATCTGGCAGTTCTGTATAGTAATGCTTCCTGCTTCTTTTTTATGTCCAGATACGAGGGATTTGGCCTGCCGGCTCTTGAAGCAATGCAATGTGGTATCCCGGTCGTTACATCAAATGCTACTTCATTGCCTGAAGTGGTTGGGAGCGCAGGTATTATGCTGCATCCTGACGATGAAGATGGTTTGGCTGCTGCAATGAATAATATTTATAGTGATAGTGCACTGCGCGCTGTATATGCTGCATCCAGTTTAAAAAAGGCAAAGGAGTTTTCGTGGGAACGTACCGCTAATGCGTATGTTGAGATATTTAAACAACTTAAATAATCATTCCAGGTGAAAAAGTATCTTATTACCGGATATAGTGGATTTGTTGCCAAACACTTCCTCGATTACCTGGAGCTGCAGGGTGAAATGTGCAGTGTGCTTGGAATTGACCTGAATGCACCTTTATTCGATACCCAGTCATTTAAATATGTTGCTGCTGTATTCAGGCAAATTGATCTGTTGAATAAAGAGGATGTTGATGAAGTTATCAAAACGTATCAACCTCATTTTATACTGCATCTGGCTTCTTACAGCAGCGTAGCCAATAGTTGGATAAATCCTGTCAGATCATTTGCAAACAATACCAATATTTTTCTGAATCTGGTAGATCAGGTCAGATTGCTTGAATTGAATTGCAGAATACTGTCAGTAGGTTCATCAGAAGAATACGGAAGAGTATCGCCCGACATGATACCCCTGCATGAACAGTTGCCTACAAATCCGATCAGTCCATATGCGGTAGCCCGTGTTTCGCAGGAAATGTTGTCCAGGATCTATGCCGATAGTTACGGACAGAATATTGTATTAACACGTTCGTTCAATCATATTGGGCCAGGACAAAAAAGCATTTTTGTAATCCCTTCTTTTGCTAAAAAGCTGCTTGATATTAAAAGTGGTCTCCATGAACCTGTAATATCAGTAGGTAATATTGAAGTTGTGCGCGATTTTGTTGATGTAAGAGATGTAGTAAGAGCCTATTATTTATTATTACACAAAGGGCAGAAAGGTGAGGTTTATAACATCTGTTCCGGTAAAGGATATACATTGAAAGATGTACTATTACAGATGATGGACATATTGGATATAAAAGCGGAGGTAATGGTAGATAGCAATCTAATTCGTCCCAACGATAATGATATCATTATTGGTAACAATCATAAGATACTAACAGAAATAGGTTGGCAACCAGCTATTTCTCTACGAAACAGTCTTATAGATGTTTTAAATTACTGGCAGTCTCCTTTAAAATCTTAATCTTTTATCTTGATTGCATTAATATTCGGCGCCAATGGCCAGGATGGGTTTTACCTGACAAAGCTTTTGCAACAGCAGCATATTGAAGTGATTCCTGTATCAAGAAAGGCCGGAGGCATACAGGCCGATGTTGCTGACAGCGAAACTGTACAAGCCCTGGTGAGTAAGTACAAACCTCAATATATTTTTCATCTCGCTGCCAATTCTACCACCCGTCATGATGCCTTATTTGAAAATCATGCGGCTATTGCAACAGGTACGCTCAATATACTGGAATCGGTAAAAACATTGCATCCATCAGCCAGGGTATTTATTTCCGGTAGTGGCTTGCAGTTCAGGAATGCAGACCTGCCAATTAAAGAAACAGATCCTTTTGAGGCCAGGGATGCCTATTCTGTCAGCCGTATCCAGTCTGTATACGCTGCCCGCTATTATCGCACGCTTGGTATACAGGCTTACGTGGGATATTTTTTCAATCACGACAGTCCGCGCAGAACCCCCAGGCATGTTACCAAAATGATTGCCAATGCAGTGAAAAATATTGCTGCAGGACAGGAAGAGATCATTGAGATAGGTGATATGTCGGTAAAAAAGGAATGGGGGTATGCCGGCGATATTGTAGAAGCTATCTGGACATTGGTACAACAGGATGCTGTAACGGAAGCTACCTTAGGTACCGGGCAAGCCTATTCAATACAGGAATACATTGAAACCTGTTTTAACCTGGTGGGTAAGGACTGGAAAAAATATGTACAGCCGCGACAGGGTTTTACTGCTGAATACCGTCAACTGGTTTCTGATCCTGCCACTATATTTTCTCTGGGCTGGAAGCCTGCCACCAGCTTTACTGATCTGGCTAAAATTATGCTGACTGAATAATGCCTGCTAAAATTTTACTGATACAACTGTATTCAAACGGCGATAGCCTGTATGCTACAGCAGTAGCAAGACAAATAAAACAGGACTATCCTGGTTGCCATCTTACCTGGGCTATCGCTGCTTTCTGTAAGGATATTATTGCAGGTAATCCCTATGTTGATGAAGTACTGGAAGTCAATACCGTTGCCAAAAACGATGTAGTGGCTTATCGCAGGTTCAGGAAAGATATGTACCGGCAAAAGCAGCAGGGCAGGTGGGATGAGATCGTGATCACCAATGTGATTGATGAAAAACAGGCTAATTACGATGGAACGATCCGTTCGGCCACTTTACGGGGGTATAACAAACCTGTTACAGTACCGTTGCAACCTGTATTGCGGTTACGTGCGGAGGAGATAGAGAGGGCTAAGAGTTTTGCAGCAACACATCAGTTGCACACATATAAGCATGTTGTATTGTTTGAGTTTGCCCCACAAAGCAAACAGTCGGATATGACACCTGCGTTCGCCATTGATCTATCCGAAAAAATAGTGCAACGGGCAGATACAGCTATTATATTGTCCTCTGCTCTGAAGATCAATCATACGCTGCCACAGATCATTGATGGCAGCAGTCTTTCATTGCGTGAAACAGCAGCGCTTACACATTATTGTACTTTGCTATTGGGTTCCAGCAGCGGCATAACCTGGATAAGTACTTCTGATGCTGCCAGAAGGTTACCCATGGTACAGGTGCTGGATCCGTTTACGCCGTGGGTAAATGCTGTATCCAGGGATTGCGAACGATTCAACTTTCCAACAGATAAATTGATTGAGATATACAGGTTTGATAAAGATGTGATCAATAACTGTGTGCAGGCCGCTTTAGATGATTTTGCTGCTGCAAAAAACAAATGGCATCAGCCTTTGCCATTGCATTTTAAAGCTACAAGAGGTATTGTATATAACCTGTTGTGTTATTTTCATTTTGCTGCCATTGCACGTCATATCCGCGTTAACAGAGAAGTGTATGGCAATAAAGCTGCTTTTTATAAAGAGGTGATAATGGGCTTTGTGGTTTTGCCTTTCTGGCTGATCCGCAACTTTACCCGTAAAAAAATACTGAAGCAACGATAGCCGGAGGTTTAATGATACTTTCCGGTCAGTTTTACATACCACAGACCAGCATATTGCTTGGGATAGTAGATGGCTGCAAATATGTACCAGCGCCAGTCGGGATAAAACTTCTTCATCAGTTGCGCGTGGTTCTTCATACCGGTGATCCTTACTTTCATCCACTTTTCTTTGGACACACTGCCTTTGTGAATATGCATCACTTTGGCCTGCGGTAGAAAATGGATCTTATAACCCAGTTGTTTAAAATCCCAGCACCACAAGGTGTCTTCACAATACATAAAGAAATCGTCTGACAGTTTTTTCTGTGGCAACTGTGCTATAATGCTTTTGGGAAATAACATAAATGCACCCCACACCCAGTCACAATCCGCAAAGCTCTGGTGGTCAAAATAGTGGTGCAGCATCAGATGACCACGTTTGTCTTTCGACAGGAACTTATAAAGCGGTATCACTTCCAGCAACTCCCAGCCTATAGTGCGGAAACGCCGGCAATTGTATTGCACACGCCCGTCGGGATACAGCAACTGGCAGGTAACCATGCCTACGCCCGGATGGGTAGTGATATAATCATAACAGATCTTTGGTGCGTTATTGATCAGTTCTGTATCGCTGTTCAGCAATAAAAGATATTCGCCCTGCGCTTTTTCCACGCCCAGGTTGTTGCCCCCGGTAAAACCGGTATTCACAGCACTTTTTACCAGTATTATATCCGGAAATTTTTCCAGGAATAGCTCCGGCTCACATTCCACAGAAGCATTATCCACCAATATGATCTCGTAAGAAAGACCGGTTAGTTTTTCTTTAATAGATTGTATGCAGTTACAGGTTAACCGGAATGTATTGTAGTTGATAATGATAATAGAAAGCTGCATACGCAAAATCCTGTTTTTATTGCTAAACTACCTTGTAAAAATAAGGACGGTTAAAGGCAATTGTAAAAAAATATTTCAGCAGACACCCGATGTTCTTTACATAATCTGCAAAATTGGTCCATGTATACCTTGCTTTACGTTTGAACAGTTTTTCAATGGCCAGACCGATAAAGAAGATGGGAATATCTGCTACAAAAAAAGCTACCATCAGAAAATACCAGCCCAAACCATATTGTTTCCGTATGCGCAGCATCATGGATATAATGATCTGCCGTCCTTTTTTATTCCAGAGATTCTTGCTGTTCTCCGTTTCTGTAGTATCGTAGTAATCGCTGCTGGTGCCACCTCCCAGGTGAATTACCTGTGGTTCGGCATACAGCAACATGTTGCCCTGTTTGCGTAAACGCGCACACCATTCAATTTCTTCAGCGTACATAAAAAAGTCATCATCCAGCAGTCCTGATTGAGATAACACTTCTTTACGCACCATAATAAAGGCGCCTACAATCCAGTCAACCGGTTGTTTTTCCAGTACACTGGTAATGCTGGGTACGCGTGTTTTCAATTTGTATCCCCAGTAACGAACAAAACGTCCCAGGTAGGGGAGTGGTAACAGAAAGTTCAGTCCGCCTTTTACAAAGTGTGCTCCGGATATCTGGTGGGTTCCGTCTACGTTCAGCAATTGTACGCCACAGGCCACTGCATCATCCGGCTGAAAAAGATCAATGGTTTTATCCAGTGCACCATCCAGCACAATGGTGTCTGCGTTCAGCAGCAGTATATATTTCCCGGTAGCTTTTTTGATGCCTGCATTATTGGCTCTTGCAAAACCGGCATTGTATCCCATCTGTATCCAGTGAACAGCGGGAAAAGCGGCTTTGGCTTTTTCATAGCAATCATCCTGTGAATGATTGTCAACCAGTATGATCTCAAAGCTGTGCCGCGTGGTTTGCTGCACAATGCTTTCAATACAGTCTGTAACCAGCCTGGTTGATTTATAGTTGATAATAATGATGGAGAGATCCATAATGCACGCTTCCTGTAAAAAATCTGGCACGGCTACACACCGTGCCAAACAAACTATTCTATGTTATATTTTTCTAAGCAACGGGTTGATCGGTAAGATCGTCGGTTTCCCTGCGTTTGACGGCCTGCCAGAGAGCGCCTGCAAACAAAATGATGGAAAGGATACCAATGATCAGGCCAATGGTATTGGCTTTCTCATAGGTAGCAGGCTCAAAACGGAACACAATGGTGTGATTGCCCGATGGAACAGCCATACCTCTCAGGGTATAGTTTACACGTGCAATCGGCATTTCCTTGCCATCTACAAATGCTTTCCAGCCGTACGGGTAGTAGATCTCGCTGAATACTACAAACTGGTTGGTAGGTGCATTGAACTGGTACGTGATAATGTCATTGTCATTTTTTACCAGTTTGATAGATGCTGTTGAATCAAACTGTGGTGTAAACGGTATTTTGGATTGTTCACGTTTGTCAATGATCACGGTGTCAGCCGGAGAGAAAGTATCCAGTGCTTTCATTTCCTCATCAGCATTATTCACATACTGAATGCCTTTTACCAGCCATGCTGCACCCAGTGCACCGGGGTTCTGTTGTGCTACCGGTTTACCATCCTGCGGATTGCTGACGATAAAATATTTTGTATTCAGCATATTGAACACACGCATATTGTAGCGGCGCAACTGGCGGTTCAGCAGGTCATCATACAGGGCCAGTTTGGCCGGGTGATAACCACCTACTGAATTATGGAAGTAAGAAGAACGCGCATCGTCAGACAGTGCACCTCTTGCCTCATCAAGCACACGGAAATATCCCGTGTCCTGTTTGATCTGCAGATCGGCCTGCGTAGGTGTGAAGTACGACATGTATTCATCCGGCTCGGTATAGTTCTCGTTTTTCAGGTAACGTCTGTCAACCTGTATCAGGTCAATAAAGCTGAGTGCTGTAAGACCGATCACTGCGTATTGTGCTTTCAGTTTCTGACTTACGGCCAGCCAGATAAGAACACCAGCCAACACTATAAAGACAATCGTCCGCAACAGATCACTGCTATAAAGTGCCTTGCGGTCTTTCACCAGGGCATTGTTCAGCGAACTGGCAATGCTGTTGGCCTGCTGCATCATCTGCTCTGTAGGTTGTCCGCCCTGGCCTACCATCTGTGTCAGGATATAGCCCAGCTGTTTGTCGCGGTCAATTTTAAAATCAGCATTGAAATAATCCAGTGCCAGTATTACTATCAGTGCACCTACACCAATACCTGCAAACTTCAGTTTTTTCAGCAGTTCAGGTTTGGCAATATTGCCATAGAATATCTGCTGCAAACTCATACAGGCCACCAGTACCATCGTGATCTGTGGTATCACCAATGCCATGGCGGGTGCACGGAATTTATTGTAATAAGGAAGATGATCGAACAGGAAATAGTTAATGGAAGGGAAATGTCTTCCCCATGATAATACGATACCGATCACCGTAGCTGCTACAAGCCAGCCAAGATGCCAGCCACGTACTACAAACAAACCGGCAATGAACAACATGCATATAATGGCGCCAAAGTATACAGGACCGGAAGTAAAAGGCTGATCACCCCAGTAGGTAGACATGGCGCGCTGGTACAGGTAATTGGCCGCCTGCGGAGGCAGTTGTGATTCCTGTAAAGCTTCCTGTGAATGGCTGTCTTCACCCAGTTCAGCAGCTCCGCTGCCACCACCACGGGAAGCGGCTACTGCCAGCGTAGTGGTTTCACCAATGCCATAGCTCCACTGGAAGGCATAATCTTTATCCAGGCCGCCTTTTGATTTGTTTTTATCAGTATTCAGGCTGGCCTGTGCTTTTTGCTGGGTGCTGTCCTTTTCAGGTGTCAGTTCTGAACGGCCGCCACGCATGGTTTCTTTGGCATATTCGTTATTGGGCAACAGTATCACTGAGAAGGAAAGCAACCCGATGGCCAGTGCCACAACTGCCAGCGAACCACCTATCAGCAGGTGTTTGATCTGTTTTTGCCGGATGGTATGTATGGCATAAGCTACGGCCATACAGCCTATAATGAGAAATACATAGTAAGTGATCTGTACGTGGTTCTGATTGATCATCAGGGTACCGAATAACAGGGTTGCTGCAAATCCCAGGAAATATTTTCGCTGGGCCAGCCACACAATACCTGCCAGTACTGCGGGTGCATATCCCATGGCAGCCAGTTTGGTTACGTGTCCTGTTTCAACCAGTATAGGGTTATACGAACAGAAGGCATAGGCCAGTGCTCCGAAAATACCTATCCATGGGCGTAACCGCATGGCCATACAGAGTATGTAAAAGCTGATACAGCAAAGGAAGAACAAGCTGGCGGGAGAGGGTAGGAACAGGGTAAAGATGTAATGCGCCCAGGTAAGTGAAATATTATATTTAGAGCCGATAGCGATCTGGTAAGCAGGCATACCGCTGAATACGCTATTGGTCCATAAAGGCAGGTGCCCGTGTTTTTCCTGGAATTCAACTGATTGCTGTTTGGCACCAATGGTCCCCAGCATATCGTACTGGTTTACCACCAATCCTTTTAAGGCTGGCAGACAGTAAACACAGGAAATCACTAAAAAAATACCAATGGCCAGGGCATGTGGCGTAAGACGTTGCAGCAGAGTCTTTTTCATTATATCTTAACTGGTTAATAGAATGGGCAAAATAATGCAATTTTACAGCAAGTTGATATATGCAGAAATTAATATTTTTCGCACGTGTGGCTTTTATTTGTAATGTCTGTTTTGTGCTTACCTGGTTTATGCGCGCTGCACCGGGTCTGCAACAGGGCCAAATTGCATCCTCCATCATTGTGCTGGGAGTAGGACTTGCCATTATACTGAATTGTTTAACCTCACTGGTGGCCGTTGTGATGCTGTTGCGCAAAAAGGTAACAGGTACAACGTTTCCATATTGGCTATTTATTATTAATTTCCTTTTTTTCATCGCCCAGTTAATACTGATTCTTAAATGATCCATAATATACTGAAGGATAAGCCTACTAAATTATTTTTGTCATTTACCGCCTTTTTTGTTGCCAACGCGCTGATTGCCGAATGTATCGGGGGCAAGATATTTTCACTGGAAAAACTATTTGGGGTATCGCCGGTACATTTTTCTTTTTTCGGGCAAAAAGACCTTTCCTTCAACCTGACCTGTGGGGTAATACTGTGGCCGCTGGAGTTTGTGATGACGGATATTGTGAATGAATACTATGGACCCAGGGCGGTGCGTCGTATTTCCTATACCGCTGTAGCACTTATTTCATATGCTTTCCTGATGTTTTACCTGGCTATTGAAGTTCCTCCTGCCGATTTCTGGTATGGCAGTTCTGTACAGGATGGTGTTCCTAATATGGACAATGCGTTCAATGTGATCTTCGGACAGGGAATGTGGATCATTTTCGGAAGTCTTGCGGCCTTCCTGGTAAGCCAGATTGTGGATGTAACCGTATTTCACCGTATTAAAAAAGTAACCGGCGATGAAAAGATGTGGTTAAGAGCTACAGGTTCAACACTGGTATCACAATTGGTAGACAGTTTTATCGTGTTGTTTATTGCGTTTAAGCTGGGCAAAGGATGGAGCTGGCAACTGGTACTGGCCGTTTGCTGTGTGAATTATATCTACAAATTTACCATGGCCATTTTGCTGACCCCCGTGATCTATATCGCTGAAAAGAGAATCGAAAAATACCTGGGACATGAAACTGCCCGCAAAATGAAACTGGCCGCTATGGGAAAGAAAGAAGAATAATGTGCAAATTTGCTAATGTGCGGATTGAAGTACAGGTTACCGGGTGCCGGTTACAGGTATCCGGTTGTAAAAACCAGAATGATGTAATGATCAGTGCAAACAATCCAACCATCAAGCCATCTTGCTATTACTCACCGCTAACACCTGATCCCGGAAATACTTACAACCTGTAACTTAAAACGTACAACGTTAGCCCGACACCTCCTGTGCCCATTTATCCCTGTCATCAGGACTGAATTTCCACGGAGCAAAGTTGTTCTCCACATTGCCAAACATCACGTTCCATTCCTGCGGAGCATTGCTTTCTTCCATCACCAGTGAACGGCGTAATTCAAGAATGATCTCCAGCGGGCTGATGCTTACAGGGCATTCCTGCACACATGCATTACAGGTAGTGCAGGCGCGCAGCTCTTCGGTAGTGATATAGTTATGTAACAGTGTTTTTCCGTCGTCTTTAAACTCGCCGTTTTGATTGATATTATTACCCACTTCTTCCAGTCTGTCGCGGGTGGCCATCATGATCTTACGGGGAGACAACAATTTGCCGGTCTGTGTAGCAGGACAGGCAGCACTGCATCGGCCACATTCTGTACAGCTGTAGGCATCCAGCAGGTTGCGCCAGCTCAGATCCATAACGTCTCTCGCTCCGAATTTATCGGGGGCTGCTGCTTCGGCTGGTGCTAATTCCGGTTGCATGGCATACAATACTTCGTTTTGTATGGATACCATGTTACGTATTTTACCCTCGGGCCACAGGCGTGCATAATAGGCGTTGGGAAAAGCCAGCAGAATATGCAGGTGTTTGGAATAGGGCAGGTAATTCAGAAAAGCAAAAATGCCCATTATATGCAGCCACCAGCAGATCCTCTCCACTACTACCAGTCCTTTTACGCTCAGGCCGGCCAGTAATGGCTGCAGGTATTGTGATACCACAAAATTGCCGGTAATATGTTCACCATAATGACCGTATGCCTGTTGTTGCAGCAGCGTGTCTGATGCATTCATCAGCAGGAACAGGCTCATCAGGATGATCTCGGTAAACAGAATATAATTGGCGTCGCTGCGGGGCCAGCCGTCCAGGTCGCGACTGATAAAGCGTTTTAACTTCAGGATGTTCCTGCGTACCAGGAAAATGACGCAGGCCAGCCATACACCCAATGCCAGCAACTCAAAGGCGTTGATCAGGAAAATATAAAAACCTCCCAGCAGCCCGGCAAAAATGCGGTGGGTGCCTGCAACCCCATCAATAAATATTTCCAGTACTTCAATATTGATGATCACGAAGCCTGCATATACCACAAAGTGCATTACAGCTACCAGTGGATTGCGGAACATCTTTTTCTGACCAAATGCCAGCAGCAATAGGTTTTTCCATCTTTCACCGGGATGATCATTATACGCCTCATCCTTTCCCAGTAAAATATTCCGGCGGATAGCTCCGGCTTTTTTTGCAAACAGCCAGATGGCCAGACAGGCAGCAGCCAGAAACAATATTTGTTGCAGGTACATCATGTACTAAACAATTGATGGCTGCTAAGATAAGCGATTTGCCTGAACCGGGGGATAGAGAGCGTTTGATAATGAGGGAATTTGAAAATGAGCTGATTTGAAAATTTGATACTGAGAAGGGATGGCTTAATGGTTGGATTGTTTGATTGTTGAGAAGAAGTCCGGAAGAAAGAACCACGCAAAGCCGCAACTTGTATTTTGCCCGCCGATGTATTCGGCGTTAGGCGTTCTGCATTACCTGCAAATTATAACATCCTCCCGCATCTCCATATTGGTTTATTGCCAGCCAGCTATTAGCTTTGGACAAAAATTACGGCATGACCAGGAATTATATATTAGATAAAGACACCGCAGCCCGGAAATTGCAACGGATGGCCTATGAGATTGTTGAAAGTAACCTGGACGAGCAACATATTATCCTGGCCGGTATCCGCGACAATGGCAGTGTTATTGCCGCTACTGTGCAACAATTACTACAATCCATTGCGCCATTTTCTACTGAACTGATCCATCTTTCCCTGGATAAAAGAAATCCCAAAGAGATCAACCTTAGCGCCACAGTTGATTTTAATAATACAGTGATCATTTTGATAGATGACGTGGCCAATAGCGGTAAAACCCTGTTGTATGCTATGAAACCATTCCTGGCCTTTCATCCTAAAAAGATACAAACACTGGCACTGGTTGACAGAACGCACAAAACCTTCCCCGTTAAAACCGATTATGTGGGACTATCTGTAGCAACTACTTTACTGGAACATATTTATGTGGAAGTAGAAGGCGATGCCGTAACAGGCGCGTACCTGGAGTAGAGCGCGTGAAAACAGTTCCGGGTTACGTGTTTCTGGTTGCTGGTTTTGCAATTCCCCAATTCCTGATTAATCTGTCAGCCTTTTCCTATCTGTATGCACCCGCGGCTATCCATTGCCTCTTGGCCTTTTAAGACTTCCGGCCTTATCTCTGCCCATAACCATTTTCAAATTAGCATGCACCTCACTTCTTCTCAAACAACACATACATATATCGGAAATTGATGATCATTTCGCGGAACTGGGTCATTACATCCTGTCCGAGGTTGCCATAATAAAATTTGTCAGTACTGCCTGCATGTACTGTTTTTACCGCTATATTTTTTACCGTGGTCTGTAGTCCGTTGATGTTAAAGGTTACCGAAGGCAAACGGTAAGCGGTAGTATGATGAGTGCCGCCTGCACCACCTTCACGCAATTCAAAAGCAGTACCGTTCTGTGTAACAGTGGATTGATATTTTCTGTAGTAGGGCTGGTTCAGCGCAGTGGTTTGGGCACCGGTATCAAATGTAAATGCCAGCGTATCGCCGTTCACTACGGTATTCAGTACAGGAACCAGTCCGTCAATACCAAAATTGCCAATGCTGTTTTTAGTGGCATCACGGGGAATGGTAATGGTATCATTTTTACCAATGCGTACTTCCTGCAACTGTTCTATCACCGGGAAGCCGATAATGCCATCAATTTTATAAACGCCATTCAGAAAAGACAGGGCACTGTCCGGAAATACCATAAACACCACATTGTTGAGTGTAATAGTGCCCAGCTTCAGCGATTTGGCCACTGCCAGATCGGCCGTAACCTGCAGACCGGTAATGGCGCGCACTTTAAAACGGGTATGCAGCAGTTGCAGATTGCTTTTGGCCGCGTAGGTTTCACTGATCACAGAGATATTGGCACCGGTATCAAATACAAACAGAAAAGTACTGTCACCAAATTGTACAGGAATGTTTAGCAGGCGTGCCATATCACGTTTACCGGCAATACGGGTAGTATTATCAATAATGGCTTGTTGCGGTGGTACATTCTGCAAGCCTTTCCAGATAGCATCGGCATTCATGATCTCTTCTTTTTCTTCAGCCGACAATACATCTGTGTACCGGGTGAGCATTAGCTGGCTTACTTCATGTGCAAGACGGTATTGATAGAGTTTAATATGATTGTCAATCTGCTTGGAAAGCAGTGAACTCATTTCTTTATCAGAAAACTCGCGGATGTGTTTGTTGTATACCTGTGTGATCTCCTCGCTGGACAACTCAAGGTTATGAAAAAAGTTATGGACAAATGCCAGGTAGTATAATTTACGGGCGTCGGAAAGCTTTTTGTACTGTCTGTGCTGCAACTCATCGCGTAGTTTAAAAAAATCACGGTTTTGCAGCAGACTATCCAGTCTGTCAGAAGATACGGCCATGCTGTTAACACCGGGTAGTAATAATGCTACGATCAGCAGGTATTTCATATACATCACCATTAATCGAACCTCCTGTTAAAGTTACCCGGTTTTTTATATGTTTAATAACAAATGGCGTTGGTTTTTGTTAAAAAGTGACAGTTAATAAGTAAATAAGCCCTCAGGCTATCCTGCATTTGTCCCTGCACTATTTACCTATCTTTGCGTCATCTATAATTTTTTGATCTTTCAGCACGGAAATATGACAACACCTTTTAATACAGAAGCGATCAATCAACTGATCAGAACCCGCAGAAGCGTTTTTACACAGCAATTTGAACCCGGAAAGGTAATCCCTGACGAAATTGTTGAACAAGCCCTTGAAAATGCCAACTGGGCACCTACACATAAACTGTCTGAACCCTGGCGTTTTACCGTATTTACGGGTGCCGGACTGCAGGTATTGGCCGAAAAACAAGCTGCTATTTATAAGGAATTTGCGGGTCCGAAATTCAAACAACCCAAATATGAGCAGATGCTGGTGCTACCGCAGCAATGTTCACATATCATTGCCATAGGCTGCCATCCTGATCCCAGCCTGCCGGTAATGGAAGAAATTGCCGCAGTGGCCTGTGCTGTACAGAATATCTATCTTACCGCATCTGCATACGGCATTGGTGGTTACTGGAGTACCGGGGGCATTACCTTTATTGAAGAAGCAAAACCCCTGTTCAACCTGGGTGCGGAAGACCTGTTCATGGGATTCTTTTACATGGGTTATGTACGGGTGCCATCCGCTTCCGGCAAACGCAAACCTGTGGCAGAGAAAGTACAATGGGTGAGGGGATAGGTTGTAATGTCATTTCGTTGAATTAAACAGTTGGCCAAACACCAGCCAGGGTTCTTTCCCCGGCGGGCGTATCACCAGTCCGAATCAGCATTACTTTACGCCATTGATCTGTTATTTCCGCTTTTATATTCTTTAACATCGCTGCACAAAAACAAACTCCATAGTAACAAGAGAAAATGTTTTGTGCAGCAATGTTGTTTTTTGTCCTTGTAAACACACAACGTACTGCGTTGTATGCTTCTTTCCATGTTTCCTGCACTTTACTTTTTCTGGCTTACTTTTGCAGTATAATTGAAGAACAGCATGGCATATAAAAACCAGCAGCATTTTATTGATACATTAGAACAGGCCGGTGAGTTGCTCCGTATTAAAACATACGTAAATCCCAGGCTGGAAATAGCAGAGATCACAGACCGTATCAGCAAAACCCCGGGTGGTGGCAAAGCCCTGTTATTTGAAAATACAGGATATCCTTTTCCTGTATTGATGAATGCTTATGGCAGCGAACGCCGGATGTGCCTAGCACTGGGCGTTGAGCACCTGGATGATATTACCCGTGAAATAGAAGACCTTTTCAAACTGTTGTCCGCTCCTAAAGAAAGCATCATGGACAAACTGAAGCTGTTGCCCAAACTGGGACAGTTTGCATCCTGGATGCCGAAAGTAAAAAGCGGCAGGGGAGAATGCCAGGAAGTGGTGCTGAGCAATCCTGATATAACACAGTTGCCCGTTATTACCTGCTGGCCCAAAGATGGTGGCCCGTTTGTGACCCTGCCCGTTATTCATACCAAAGATCCCAATACACAGGCACGCAACGTAGGCATGTACCGTATGCAGGTATTTGGACCTGCGTTGACAGGCATGCACTGGCATAAACACAAAGTAAGCGCCAGGCATTTCAATGAATATAAAAAATTAGGTAAAAAAATGCCGGTAGCTGTAGCACTGGGGGGAGATCCTGCTTATGCTTATTCTGCCACAGCTCCTTTACCGGAAAATGTTGATGAATACATGCTGGCCGGTTTTCTGCGCAAGAAAAAAGTAGAACTGGTGAAATGTATTACACAGCCGGAAATAGAAGTGCCTGCTGATGCTGATTTTATTATAGAAGGCTATGTTGATCCCAATGATGATTTGTTGTGGGAAGGCCCTTTTGGAGATCATACGGGTTATTATTCCTTGCCCGACTGGTACCCGAAATTTCATATCACTGCCATTACACATAAAAAGAATGCGGTATATCCCGCCACAATTGTAGGTATACCCCCGCAGGAAGATGCCTGGCTGGGAAAAGCCACTGAACGTATTTTCCTGGCGCCGATCAAAATGGCCATGGTGCCTGAAATGATCGATATGGATATGCCGGTGGAAGGCGTGTTCCACAACCTGGTGATTGCTCAGATCCAGAAAGAATATGCAGGACAGGCACTGAAAGTAATGAATGCTATGTGGGGAGCAGGACAGATGATGTTCAACAAAATACTGGTGCTGGCCGATGAAAAGGTGAAGATCCAGGATTATAAAGCACTGTCGCAATACGTTTTCCGCAATATGAACCCTGCTACGGATATTTATTTTTCACAGGGCCCTATGGATGTGCTGGACCACAGTTGCAGTAAACTGGGGTTTGGCGGTAAAATGTGTATTGATGGTACCCGCAAGTGGGAAGAGGAAACGGATGATGCATTTGATCTGCTGAACACACCATTGCAATCCGGCGCAGCAATAGAAAAAGCGCTGATAGCAGCATTTCCTGAGATTAAAGCTGTAAATACGGCATTACTGGCACAGGATATTGCCTGCCTGGTGATATCGGTGGAAAAGAACAAAAGAGGACATATCAGAAGTCTGCACGAAAATATCTGCAGCACCATTGAACAGGTAGAAGGTGTGAAAATGATACTGTATGTTGAACATACGGTAGATGCACATGAGCTGACGGTTGCATTGTGGCGTTTCTGCAATAATCTTGATCCCAAACGCGATAATATCCTGTTTCAGCAACCTGCCCGTACACAGGAAGGGAAAACATGGGCCTGTATGGGCCTGGATGGCACTATCAAAACCAAAGAGCTGGACGGTTTTCAGCGCGACTGGCCGAATATTATCGTGGCAGATGATGCTACAATAGCTGCTGTAGATGCCAAATGGAACGACCTGGATATCGGCGCTTTCCTTCCATCGCCTTCTTTAAAGTTCAAAGATCAGATGTATGGGGAAGAAGCAGTAGCTGGTAAGTTGTAGGTTATTGGTAGTAAATTATAAGTAACAATATTAAGGTCGCGACCGCCATGCAGTCGCGACCTTATTTTATCAGAAAGCTGCAGCAACCTATAACTTACAACTACAACTTATCACTCGTTACGCTTTCTTCTTAAACACGATCTGCTCATTCAATCGCGTGAACAGTTTTTTATAGAACTCTTTAAAGGCATCGTATTCCTCTGCTGCATACACCGGGCGTTTAAATTCCAGTATAATACGGTATCCAAGAGTGTTGCCGTTTACCTGTAATACCCGTTTGAAGATAATACTGGTATCGGGCATGATCATGGTCATGTTCTTGGGAGGATCTTCAAACGTATAACCTTCCGGAATATTGATATTACCTACCAGCATATAATACTGGTTGCAGCCAAAATCAATATTGGTCTGACGCAGATCCTGTACAAAAGGATTTTTTTCCAGCCCGGTAAACAGGTTCAGGTTTACAAACTTATAATCACCGGATGAACTGACAGGCTGTGAAAATTTAAATTTCTGCTCTAACGGAAGAGAGTCTACCTCATCATTCACTACTTCCAGGTCCTGCACATGCAGGTTACTCTGGTTGGCAGTAAGATAGCTGCTGATGAATTTTTCCTTGCTTTGTTTCAGGCTTCTGATACGCGGGTTTTTGGCATAATCAAAACTGGTCAGTGATACTTCGCCCGACAGAGAATCCTGTTCGCTGACAAGGGCATTCATGATCACATACTGTTTGTTCTGGCTAAGGCCATCCCATAAGGTTACAAAACCAGGATTGTCTTTATCTACCAGGAATGCCTCTGTGCCTATCACATCGTGCGGAATTAGTCCGGGTGGGTTATACTTGTCAGTAGCATCAAGTATATAAGGCTTGTTGCCGATCTGTGCAAACACCAGCAGTTTGTTAAATTGTTTCAGGAAAGGATAGGCTGAAAATACCTGTCCATGGGTACGTGTGCTGCTTAAAATGGGGTATGATTCAATACCGGCGTCTTTCAGCAGATTCAGTAAAATGAAGTTGATATCACCGGAAGAGCCAGAACGTTTGCTCCAACAATCCTTTACACTTTCACAATAAAAATCATTCACGCCGTTCCATTCCATGTATTGTTGTACATAGCGGAAAATAGCGAACAGTTTATCAGTGGGTGTGGCTGCCTTAGCCAGTTGCTTGGTCAGCTCATCACCTTTGGGAATATTCTTTTTGATCTGGGCGCCAAAATAATCGCTTTCCATCAGCGAGGTAGCCAGCCTGGGCCAGGTGTTGCGGAAGTCTTTTACACTGTGGTCAGGGTAGATGATCTGCGCCAGTTGAAATTCAACCCGCTGCAGGTAATCACCGGCAGCACCCATGTAAGGCTCAAACTTCAGCCCGGGAATGTTGCGCATCTTATAGGTAAACTCCTGGTTTTTGTATTCCAGTGAGCCACTGGCGTTGGATACACTTCCACGGTATTCATCCTGTTTGGCCTCTACCGGCAGGCTAATGTGTTTACTGGTGGTAAACTGGAAGTATTCCGGAATGGCAATACGGAATGAGCTGATCCTGGTAGGAATACGGTCCTGGAATATCCAGGGATCAATGTGATCAGAAGTTTCACGGATCACTGTGTATTGATACTCGATAATGGTGCCTGGTTTAATATCGGGAAAGGTGAATGTGATAGAGGAGTGGCTGGCATCGGCCTTTTGTTTAAAGATGTTCTTTTTTTCTACTTTGGTAGCCACCACTTTACCGTTGGCATCCAGGTTGTAGGTATAGGCGTCCAGGTCCAGTACTTTTTCATAACGGTCGTCGCTGATATAATACAGCTTGATGTTGGCAAGGTCAAACGAGCTTTCACGGAACAGCTTAATACGTCTGCGGATCTCTTTCTTCATTGCAAACAGCGACAAGGTACCTTTCTGGTAGGTAATATCGCCATAATCTACCAGCACCATGGCATCCGCTTCTTTATCAATATCGCATTCTTTCATTTGCAGTTCGGCTGGTTCTACTTTGCCAAAGGCCGGGATTTCTTTATCGCGCTGCGCCAGCAACAGCATAGCGGGCAGCATAAGTAAGGTTACAATGATTAATTTTTTCATTATCGGTGTTTAAGGGTAAAAATGTTAATGCAGAAATGGTCAGCGTGATCAGTCGGTAAGAATGATCAGTTTTTCTGCTTCGTTTTTGTTCACTTCTTTAATAAAATCGGCAACGCGTGTATACTCTGAAGGAGCAATGATGTGCTTTTTTAAAGAAAGCTGAGATACAATGATCACTTCATTGCGCTGTTCATTTTTGATCACCTCATTTTTGTAGTAACCAAAAGCGGTGCTGATCTCCTTCGTGGCAGGAAGATTGCCGAGACTGAATCCTGCAGGTAATACATATACAGTAGTATCTGTTTTTTCATAAGGAAAATCAAACAGGTAATCTGTTTTGCGTTCATTATTCAATTTCAGATCTTCATCGCATATTTTATTCACCCGCGGACGGAAGAACAATTTGTTGCCGGAGCGGAAATCGAACAATTGCTCGTATGCCAGGCTAAGCCGGAACAATTTGCCGGTAGCAGAATCGCCTGCTGCAGTGAAACGGAACTCATCGGGTGATTTGTAATTCAGGGCATTTACAAAAAATGTTTTCTGGCGTTCGCGTTCCAGTTGTGTAATGTAATGATAGGTTTCCCAGAAATCGCCGGTGCAGTAAATAGACGACTGGATGGCTGACTCGCCTTCCTTATTCAGGGAAACCACTGTTTTGGTGGTCAGTATATTGTTCCTGCTGTTACTTCTGGGGGTTGGTACCAGTATGCCACCTTGTTCAGTGAGCAGCAGTGCATTTTTGTTTTCGGTAAAATTGCCCAGAAAACCGGTTTCACTGATATTGCTGGTACATTCCAGCCATACGGAATCTTTACCCTGTGGTATGCACAGAATAACGTGATTGAACGGATCAGCCGGAAAAGCAGGATCAGCAGGAGCTTTGGAAGCACCTCCGTTGATCAGGGCCGGGTATGATTTGATGCCAACGGTTTTCAGCATATAGCGCATGTAATTGGTCAGCGCTTTACAATCGCCATACTTCTTTTCATCCACAAACGATACCGCAAAAGGTTTAAAACCGCCGATACCCAACTGAATGCTCACGTACCGCATGGTTTGCTTCAGGTGATTGTACAGTATTTTTATTTTTTCGCGGTCATCTTTGCAGGTAGCTACCAAAGCTTTGATCTGTTCTGCACGGGCTGGTGTAAACGGGTTGGCATCCTCGTACAATTTATAGTTCCATTCACCAAAGTCTTTCCAGGATGTAAAGTTGCCGGGATAACCATCGTATTCAAATGCAAGTGGTATTATTTCCACCCTGGGCGCATAATTACGGCTTTCATAGCCACCATATTCCGCACGACGGGCTACCAGGTTTTTCACTTCCCATACATAGGTTTTGATATTGTTCTGGGTAGTGATGGCCGGTTTTAGTTCAATGTTCTGAACACGATGACGGATATCCATGTTCTGGGGCATCCTGATGGTGTAGCGTGCCTGTTGCGATGCTTCACCGGAACCGCCAAAATAAAAAGAAGGTAAAATGATATGTCCGCTTATACGTTCTTCGGTAGTGATCTCAATGGTACAGGGATAGGTCTGGGCAGGAATGTCCAGTGTCATGATCCCGGCATCTGTAAACAGCGACATGCGGTCATCATAGCTGCTGACCTCAAAGTCTTTCTTTTTGTATTTCTTGATCTCTACACCAAAGGAGTTGTACAGTTTTATTTCTACATCTTCCACCTTGGTTTGCTTATTGAAGAAGTGGCGTTGATACAGGTGATGGGCTGCATCTTTGTTCAGCAGGGTAATTACCTGGTGTGTGGTCTGAACATACTTTGCCGCAGACTGAACGTCTACTACCGACTCATCCAGCCGGTAAACGGCATCCGCGTCTTTTTTCAGGCTGTCGGGAATGGTGTAGGCCGAATACAATTGCAGGCTGTTACCAATGCCCTGCGCCGAAAGCATTGTGCCAGCCAGTAATAAATACACTAAGGTGAATAAATGTCTCATGGGTTTAAGGGTTATTGTTTCTTCCGTAATACAATTTGTTCGTTCAGGATGCCGATCATTTTTTTATAGAATTCTTTCAGATAGGGGTATTCGTCGGCTGTAAAAATGCTGTGCATAAGGTCTATTTTGTAGCGAATAGATAACATGTGTTCCGAACGCGCTATTTCACGCGAAAAAGTAACGCTGGTATCCGGCATAATCAGTCGCAGGTTTTTGGGCAGGGCTTCCGGTTCCATGTTATCAGGAATAGCAATATTTAGACTGATTACATGGTTCTGCCGGCAGTTGTAATCCACATTGCTGAAACGGACGTCCGAAATGAAGGGGTTCTTTTCAAAGCCACTGAACAGGTTGGTATTGATCAGGGTGTAATCTCCACTCACATTAGCTGGTAGTGAAAACAGGAAATGTTGTGACAGGGGCAGGGAATCGTTGTCAATATTCTCCATCTGCAAACTGTCCAGTTTCATTTCAGGAAAAGGACCGGTAAAATATTTCTCTGTATAGGTTTTCTGACGCAGGTTGTAATCCTTGCACCGTTGCAGGCGTGAATAATCGTAGCTGTAAACAGAAGCGTTGCCATCCATCGCACCGGTTGTATTTACCCTGGCCATTACAGCTACCAGATTTTTATTCATGTGTGCATTGTCTTCCAGCCTGATGATGCTGCCTTTACTGCGTTTGCGGCTTACAATGAATGCATCGGTATTGATAGCGCTCAGCGGTATCAGGTCGGGAGGTGTATAGTCGGAAGCATCCAGCACATACGTTTTTTCACCAATGGTAACATAGGCCATAACGCAATTGAACTGGTCAATAAACGGATAATTGCTGTTGATCTTTCCATTGCCATGTTTGCTCACCAGCAGGGGAGATACGTCCAGGTCGGCCGATTTCAGCAGGTTGATCAGGATCATGTTCACCTCTCCGCTGGTACCCTTGCGTTTATCCCAGGCATCTTTAATACCGTCTGAAGAACCACGACTGTCATAACCGTTCCAGTTCATGGTTTTGTTGACAAATTCATAAATCATCTTCATTTTCCGGTACTGATCAGGTATTGTTTTTACAGTGTTCAGCAATTCGCTGGTTCCGGAAAGGTTTTTACCCAGTTGTTGACCCAGGTATGGACTGCTCATCTGTTCACGACCCAGTTCATCCCAGGTGGTCATATAGCGCATACGGCTGCCAAACATACCCTGGTAACCCGAAAGCTGGAATTGCACACGCTGCACATAGTCGCGGCGTGAATCCATAAAAGGCTCATCGCGTAAACCGGCAATGTTGTTCATTTCAAACAATATTTTGCCTTCATATTTATCGGGTTTTACCACAATTGGCAGATCGCTTCTTTTATACACCTGGTAAGCAAATTCTGAATTGGGTAAAATAGTGAGGTAGTAACTGCTGAGCATGGTGGGAATATCGCTCTGGAACGACCAGTCATCCAGTCCGCCATAATGTTTCATGGTGCTTACATACTGGTATTCCAGGATGCTGCCCACTTTTACATCGGGAATGGCAAATTTCACTACAGAAACACGTTCGTTCAGTTTTTGCCTGAATACAGAAGCAGGCGCCACCGTTTGGGTAAAAAGCAACCCTGTTTCATTGAAATTATAAACACTGGCCTGTATATCGCTGATGTTCTCAAAATCTTCCTTACTGTAATAATAGATCTCGATATTACCACGCCTGATGCCTTTTTCTTTCAGGATCTTCATACGGATCCTGCGCGTGGTAACCAGGTTATGGTCGCCGTTGTGGTCGGCAATAGCTTTGTCAAAAATAATAATGGCGTCCGCTTCAGGGTCGAAGGAACATTCTTTCAGTTTCTGTTCCTCATCGGTAATAATTCCAAAATCAGGAACCTTGGTTTGGGCAACGGTAAGCAGACTTAATACCGAGAAAATACAACTCAGCAAAAACAGTTTCATGGTTCTGGGCTTTGTTCAAGGGGTTTAAATATATAGAAACAGTAACCTGTTTGTTTTTGTTAAGGGCTGTAGTGTTCCCAAAAGGATATTTTAGTATATGTCGTTCCCGCAGAGTAGTTTTGTTATCTAGCCGGGCGCACCATGCTGCGGAAAATAATAACGTCAGCAAAATAATAAAAATTTGCCCGGATAAACGTTAAAAAGCACCTGAACATGTTCGTGACCAGATTTTCCTGGGTTTTTAGCTGTTTGTTACTGGCCGGTGTTTGCGCTGCCCAGCCCGCTACCACTAAAAAGGCCGTATCCACCCGGCAAGCAGATCCTGCAAATACACAAAAAAACAATATATCAAACACCCTTTTGTGGGAGATCAGTGGAAACGGACTGGCCAAACCCTCGTACCTGTTTGGTACTATGCATATACTGTGTGCAGACGACGCACGTATGAGCGATGGGTTGAAAGATATTATTAAAAAAACTGATGTTGTATACCTGGAACTGGATATGGACAACAAGCAGGAGGTAATGGGGGCTATTGATTACCTGCGTATGAATGATGGCGTAAAGCTGTCGGACCTGGTGACCAAAGAGGAATATGCAAGGGTTGAAAACTATTTTAAAAACAGCAAATTCCCATTACCGGCATTTATGTTGAACCGGTTTAAACCATACCTGGTAACTGCACTGATCAGCGAACAACTGATGGACTGTGAAAAGAAAAATGGTATGGAAGAAAGGATCATGGATGAAGCCCGCAAGTATTCCCGCGACATAGAAGGACTGGAAACCATGAAATTCCAGGCAGGTCTGTTCGATAGTATTCCTTACCAGAAACAGGCAAAAGAACTGGTTCAGTATATTGATAGCCTGGGCAACTATAAAAAGGTGAACCTGCAGATGGTGGATGCCTATAAAAAACAGGATCTGCAATATATGGACGAACTGATCCATAAAAGTGACCCCGGACTGGAAGAATACCTCGACCTGCTGGTATACAGTCGTAACCGCAATTGGGTAAAGCAGATGCCGGAGATCATGAATGATAAATCTGCTTTGTTTGCAGTAGGCGCAGGACATTTACCGGGCGATAATGGCGTGATCAGCTTGCTGAAAAAAGCAGGATATACTGTAAAACCTTTAAAAAATTAAATATCAAATAAGTTTTGTAATAAGCTAACAGATAGTCTTTTATGTTAAAATGCCCCATAGCGTAAGCCTGGGGCATTTTTATATATGAAAAAGCTTTGGTTAAAACTGTTCCAGGCCACTGAAGAAAAAGCTGCCTTCGATAGCTGCATTTTCATCGCTGTCGCTACCGTGTACAGCGTTTTCGCCTACGGAAGTAGCATATAATTTACGGATAGTACCTTCATCAGCCTGGGCGGGATTGGTAGCACCAATCACTTTACGGAAATCAGCCACTGCATTGTCTTTTTCCAGTATTGCTGCAATGATAACACCGCTGCTCATAAACTCCACCAGTTCACCATAGAAGGGTCTTTCTTTGTGAACAGCATAAAATTCACCGGCTTTCTCAGCGCTCAGCCTTGTTTGTTTCAGTGCCACAACACGGAAACCGGCTTTAATAATATGATTCAGGATAGCACCGGCATGACCATTTTTCATTGCATCCGGCTTAATCATTGTAAACGTTCTGTTGCTCATAACTATTTCGTCCATTTAGGGCGCAAATATAGTGTTTCTGTTTGTTTGCCCGTCTTCCAATCATTTAAAATACATATTAATACAGGGATAATAATCCGCAATACTGTGGCTGAAAATGGGATTGTTTTATTTGTGGGTAAATTTTAAATAAAATCTGCAAATCATTGATATGTAGATTGTTGTATTGAATTTGAAAGCGATTGAATACATATGTCGGCTGCTGATTTTTTACCCCACAGACAAAATGCAGCCACGCGGCAGGGTTGATGGCCTGGTTTTTTTAGGTACTGGGCAGATTATTAATGTTGTTAACTAACCTAAAAACACGGAAACTATGAACAAGATTGTGATGGCCATTTGCCTGGCAACAGGCGTTTCAGTAATTGCCTGTAACGACAGCGGTAACCAGGACAGCGTAAAACAGGCTGAAGATTCAAATGCAGTAAAATCAAGAAATGATTCTATGGCAATGGCGGTGGATAAGGATGCTGCCGATTTTGCAGTGGAAGCAGCCAATGGCGGTATGATGGAAGTGGCCCTGGGTAAACTGGCGCAGCAAAAAGGAGTGGACAAACGTGTAAAAAGCTTTGGAGAAATGATGGTAACCGATCATACGGCTGCCAATGATAAATTGAAAAGTCTGGCAATGTCCAAAAACATTACCCTGCCCGATAGCATGGGAACCGATGCCCGCAAACATTATGACGATCTGCAGAAAAAAACAGGACATGATTTTGACAAAGCATATATCAGCATGATGGAAGATGACCATAAAAAAGACGTAGACGCATTTATGAAAGCATCACAGAACCTGAAAGACGCAGACCTGAAAACATTTGCTTCAGAAACACTGCCCACATTGCAGAAACATCTTGATTCCGTAACAGTGATTAACAAAGCCCTGAAGGGTAAGCACTAATACACTTCAGCGTTTTGAGTACAAAAGCCCCGCAGGGGCTTTTGTTGTTTTAAACCCTGGTAGTCTCTGTAGCTGATTAGTAACATACCCGTTTTAGTAGTGACTTGTCATTCTAACACGGGCAGCCCTCGTCACCGGTTGGAAACATGCCTGCCACCACAGCGCCCCGTCATTTCGACCGAAGGGAGAAATCCGAAACCCACGCCTGGAATAAGCAGCATTAAATGCAGCCTGCTGTTTTGATAGTACCCTGTTATTCTAACACGGGCAGCCCTCGTCACCGGTTGGAAACATGCCTGCCACCACAGCGTCCCGTCATTTCGACCGAAGGGAGAAATCCGAAACCTACGCCCTGAATAAGCAGCATTAAATGTAACCAGGCTGTCACTCGCACCCCGTATTTCTGCCTTCGCCATATTTCACTGTTAATGCAGTCCGCTACAGGCCCGGTTGCAATGACGGGGTGGTTGATGATTATTGTTTATATTTATTACCGGTTACCTGTATGCGTCTTTCCCTTCATAACAGCTAAAACCAAGGTTATGGACCCCTTATCCAGAAAATTTCAGACAAATCTGAAATCATTAAACAAAACAATTCTCAAACAAAGCAACTACCAGTTCGACCTGGGTAATTTCCTCGATACCAACTTCCGCATTTCCACCAGCAATATTTACGGACTCACCAATAAAAAAACGCTTCCGCACGCCAGGACATTTATTGACGATGAGATCAGGGATAAGATCAAACAGGTGATCAGCCAGGACAAGCCATCGAATCCTGATATCGCCCGCAACCTGCTGATAGAACTGTTGCGACGAAAAGTGCTGTATGTTGGTAGCGAATGCGAAAGGGAAGCCTTTATTGGAGTAGAGGCGGAGTTTGACGATCTGAGAGCAGTGATGAAAAGCGAATACCTGGAGTTGCATAAGGTCACACCACCCACGTTAAAGAACCTGATGAAGGAATGGGATACCCACAAACCCACCATTGTTTTTATTTCCTGTCATGGATTGCCCGAACACCTGTACCTGCAGAATGAGCAGGGAGGCTGTAAGGAATACAGCAATGTATCATTGTTCAAATTTTTCCAGGCAAGATCATCTTACACGCAATGCGTTATCCTCAGCGCCTGTGAGTCACTGCAACTGGGTGAACTGATCAAAGATGAATGCAGGAACGTGATCTGTATCAACCGGAAGGTAGATATCAATACTGCCCGCATATTTTGCAATGTACTGTTTGAATACCTGAACGATCATTCACTTGACAATAGCCCCGTGTATGAAAAAGCATTCGGGCACGCCACTGAATATGTAGGACATGAAGAACTGCAGGATTCCTTTGCATTTAAATTCCTGAAGGGAAATAAAATATAACCCATACAAATGGCAGATTATCAATACGCGGCAGAAGGCATTGACTATGCCGGTTTGCCCAAAACAATTGCGGAACGTACACCCCGGCTGGTCAGCGAACTGGTGGCAAAGGAAAACTTTGTAGTAGATGTGCACACACATTATTTTGATATGTTGTGCATCAACAAGAAGTATTTCCTGATCAGGATGATCAAAGATTTCCTGGGGTTAAAATCTGTGGCAAACGGCGAAACCATGCAACTGAGCATTGATGAAGTATATGATATGCCGGAGCAGTCAGCAGACAACTGGAACCAGGAACTGCTGGAGCAGATAGATAAAAAGGAAGTACAGTTTATCAACTTGCAGGAAGACAAAAAAGGTTTTGTTGATCTTATTGCTGCACGCAAGCTGCTGGGTATAAAAACAATGGCGGATATGTACTGGTATTACCTGGATAAATGCTCGCTGGCAAAGTCGTTTGACAATATACCCAATGACAATGTACTGACCTCTGTACTGATGATGGACCTGGAAATGGGATGGGAAACCAGTTTGCCCAAAACGTTTTACGAACAGGTGGAAGAGGTAAAGGAGATGACGAAGCAATTTCCGGTATTACCGTTTCTGGCCTGCGATCCGCGCCGCGCAAAAACGCCTGATCCCAAAAATGATCTGTACCGGCTGTTCAGCAAAGCCTTTTGTGAAGGCACACCATTTTTCGGGATTAAGATATACCCGGCTATGGGTTATCATCCGTCTGACTATCGCTTATGGCCCATTTATGAGATCTGCGAACGGTATGAGATCCCTATTATTTCGCACAATGGTGGGGGAGCTGTATCAACCGGCAGACGCGATTTTAAAATATACGCCGGCGGGGAAGAGATACGTATTCAGGGTAGCAGCCGTGAAGATGTGGCTTACCAGTTAAATGATCCGTTGAAATGGGAGATAGCCCTGAAAAAGTTCCCGAAACTGAAACTGGACCTGGCGCATTTTGGTTCGGCCGGTGCATGGCGACCCAAACCGGATGCACAAAACCGGAAAGCCACCATTATTCGCCTGATGAATGAGTATCCGAATGTGTATGCAGATTTTTCATTCAGCCTGGCCGATCTGAAAGCTTCCCGGAATTTAAAAAATACATTAGTAAATGATGAACTGGTAAGGTCGCGCACTTTATTTGGCTCCGATTTCTGGGTAGTAAGCCCGGAAGGGAATCTGCACCTGTTGCAGAATGATTTTATCAACCTGCTGGATGAGAACTTTCTGCAACTGGGTCTTAAAACAATGCTCTGCAAAACCAACCCGATGAAGTTCTTGTTTGGAAAATAATTCCATTACCGGCATGCTGCAGATCATAGAAGCTAACTCTCCTTAGGATTAGGTTTTCCCTTGCCGGTGGTGATCAGTTGCAGTAAACTGTTCTGCAGGTAATCGGTCCATGCATTAAAGCAGATCTCATAACACTCATACGCCGGAACCAATCCCTGGTGGGTAAAACGGATCCGGGTCTGGTTTCCCTCAGGGGAAATATCAAAATGAATGGTATTGCCTTTCCACTCGCTTTGATCTTTGATGAAATTAAAATAGTTATCCAGCACCAGCCACACTACTTTTTTATCAGGCACCAGCTCTGTTATACGCATGCGGCAGGAATGCACATCCTTATAATGATAGTCAAATTCATCATGAAGTTTGTCAGTTCCGCCTTTCACTTCCTCAGACCACCAGCCGCGGACATTGTTGATAGCATTAAAAGCTTCATGGGCGGTATGATCGGTAAGCAGGGTAACGGTAAAATCCTGTTGTTGCATAAATCTTTGTTTATGATGAATGATAACTATTGCGGAAATCCCGGTTGTCCTTTGCCGGTATTGATAAAAGGAAGCAGGCTGCGTTGCAGATAATAGTTCCAGCCATTGGTACAGGCACTATAGCATTCAATGTCCGGAACAAGCCCGTGGTGTGTGAAGCGCAGCAATGTCTGGTCATCTTGTTGAGAGATATCAAAACTGATCTCAGTGCCGGTCCATTCGCCGGTGTCGGTCAGGAAGTTCAGGCAACTGTCGGTGACCAGCCATACAACCTTTTTACCGGGAACTACTTCGGTAAGCTGTTGCCTGGAATAATGTACATCGCGAAAACGTACAGCAAATTCATCATCCACCTGCTGCGAACTGCCTTCAAATGCATCAGACCACCAGGCAGGAACATTCATAATGGCATTAAAAACAGCATCCGGCGATTGGTTAATGAGTAAATCGGTAGTAAAATTCATATGACGGTGATTTTGATAGTGTGGAAATACAATACAAAGGTATTGGCCGGATTTTTCTCTGGCAGGGGGTGAAAAAGACATTCTGATGGGTTGATCCGGACAAGGCAACTTGCTAACTTTGCAGAAAAGAGCACATGAAGCGGCTTACTATTTTGGTTCCTGAAGGAGAAAATAACCTCAGCAGCATTGTGGGAGCCTATAAGATCTTTTCCCGTGCCAATCGTTACCAGGAAGAACGTGGAAGGAGTGCCGTGTTTATGATTGAACTGGCGGGCGTTTCTCCGGAAATTACCTTTCACAACGGTCTGTTTTCAGTAAAGCCGCATATCCATATTTCAGCCATCAGTTATACCGACCTGGTGATCATTCCTTCACTGAACCATAATTATGAACAGACGGTAGCAGGGAATCAGCCAATGATCGATTGGATTGTGCAGCAATACAAGAGCGGTGCAGCTATTGCCAGTATCTGCACAGGTGCTTTTCTGCTGGCAGCATCCGGGTTGCTGGATGGTAAAAGCTGTTCTACCCATTGGTCGGCTGCTGATCATTTCAGAACAAGGTTTCCACAGGTAAATGTACAGCCGGACAGATTAATTACGGATGAGCATGGCATTTATACCAACGGCGGTGCGTATTCTTTCCTGAACCTGGTGATCTACCTGGTAGAAAAGTATTACGACCGGGAAACCGCTGTGTTCTGCGCCAAGGTATTCCAGATAGAGATAGACCGTCAACGTCAATCGGCCTTTATCATCTTCAAGGGACAAAAACAACATGGAGATGATATGGTACAACAGGCGCAGGTGTACATAGAGGAGCACCTGGATGAAAAAATATCGGTAGACCAGTTGTCGGCCCGGTTTGCTGCCGGCAGACGCAATTTTGACCGGCGTTTTATCAAAGCTACCGGCAACACACCATTAGAATATGCACAAAGAGTAAAAATAGAAGCAGCCAAAAAAGCACTGGAAGCCAGCCGTAAAACCATTCATGAAGTGATGTACGAGGTAGGTTATGCAGACCTGAAAGCTTTTCGTGAAGTGTTCCGGAAGATCACCGGTATGTCACCACTGGAATACAGGAATAAGTACAACAGGGAGGTAAATGCCTGAATATAAAGGGGTATTGCAGCTACGCCTGCCATTGCGCCTGATTGCGTATCTTTACAGTATGAACAATTGGATATCCGTAACTGCTACGGAAGACGTGTATAAGATACTGGAAGAATCTGTAAAAAAGCCCCAGATCATTTTTAAAGACAGTATTACCTGCGGCATCAGTGCGCATGCCAAAGAAAAGCTACAAAACGGGTATACACAGCTTGAAGGAAAGGCAGATTTTCATTACCTGGATTTACTGGGTTTTCGTCCTGTATCCAATCTCATTGCACAGGAATTGAAAGTAACCCATCAATCTCCCCAGATCATAGTATTGAAAGACAAAAAGGTTGTGTATACTACTTCACACCACGCCATTGACCCGGCGGTAATAGCTAAACATTTATAGACAACACTGATCACTGCAGTCATTGTCATACCATCGGTGCCGTTTATGCCGGTCTGGTTATTTTTTGCCGGAAATGCCGCCTTGTACCCTGATCCTGGTACCATTTGCCTTGCATCTTTGTCCCTGCTTTCCTGCATCCTTCCTGCGGTTTAAAGCGTATAAACTAAGGGTTTCCTGTCCGGGGTTGTAAAAGAAGGATAGGAAAAGACTGCTATTTGAACGGAGCAAAGGGCGGGCAGAGTAGGTGTGCGGCAGCAGGAGTTTAGACAGCTTGTCCAAAGGTGACCAGGTTATTATCCGGGTCCAGCAAGGAAAATTCTTTCTGCATCCAGGGTTTTACCTGCAGGGGACCTGCCGGGTGTATGGGCCATCCATTGGTCTGTGCTTCCTGGTACAGGGAATCAATGGCATTGGTGCGGATATATACCTGGCCGTAATTGGTAGCGGGATCCAGATCTTTAAACTCAAAAAAATGGATCTCGATATGATCCTTTTGCACCATCAGGTAGCCGTCATAATCAGCACGTCCCAATTCTTTGAATCCCAGTTTATTCAGGTAAAAGTCACGGGTAACAGCTTTGTTGCGCATGGGCAGTTTGGGATGGATGGCGGTAAGCATAATGGTATTTGTAATAAATGTAAATCAATTTTGCGCTACCATCCGCTATATTTTCATTGTGAAATTGTTGCAGGGCATAGGTAGTTACCAGCCGTATATCAAAGTATACATAATTCCGGAGAAGAAAGCTTTTTGCAGCACCAGAATACCGGTTTGCAGAAGATAACAACCCGTTTGCGGAAAAGATCAATAGGAACGACCGGATAAAAATAGTTTTGGTAAAATTTTAGAACGCAATGAAAAGCATAGCCCTGTGCATCCTATTCAACCTGTTAAGTGTATGCGTACTGTCTCAGAAAAAAGAAGGAGAGATACTGAACGAAACGACCAGGGCAAAAATAATCGATTCATTATGTGCTATTTTGAAATCAAAGTATGTATATCCCGGTAAAGCCAACCTGTATATCAGTAGTATGAAAGCCAATCAGCAAAAGGGCGCTTATAAAGGTATTACTGATGCCCGTATGCTGGCAAATACGCTTGAAAAAGAACTAAGAACCATTAATAATGACAAGCATCTGCGTATTGTATTTGATCCAATGCTGGAAAAAGACATAACGGAGTTCACTGTTTCCAAAGCCGGTGCTGATGATATCCGGAAAAGAGATTCAGTGAATGATGCCAGGCAAAACTTTCATCTCCGGAAGATTGAAATACTGCCTGCTAATATTGCATACATAGACATAACAGGATTTGCAAGGTTTAACAGCATGGCGGCATTTCAGTTAAGATCCATGCTGCAGTTTATTGCTAATACAGATGCCGTGATCATTGATCTGCGAAACAACTTTGGTGGCGATGGTACAATGATGAAAGAACTGGCAGGTTACTTTTTCTCCCGTAAAACCTATACCGGGAAAACGTACAATAGAATCGAGGATACATGGAATAAAGAATTTTTGGGCAGTGATGAGAAAAGAGAAACCTGTTTAGCCAACGTACCGGTCTGCATTTTAACCAGCAGAAGAACTTTTTCGGCAGCCGAAGGATTTGCTTATGGAATGCAAAGTTTGGGCAGGGCATCGATCATCGGGGATACAACCCGTGGTGCAGCGCATCTCACCAGGAGTTTTGGCCTGGGCAATGGCCTGGTAGCTTTTATCCCGTTTCAGCGGTATGAAAATAATATCACCGGAACGGATTGGGAGGGCACCGGTGTAATCCCGAACCTAAGTTGTAAAGAGGAAAATTCGGTGATAATGGCCCAACAGCAGATCCTGCAACAGCAATTGACTAAAACAACCGATGATCAGGAAATTTTAAAGCTCAAATGGCTGATCAATTACTATGCATCACAGACCAACACTTTATTTCCGGATCCGGCAAAGTTTGCTGCTGCAACCGGCAGGTATGCAGAGTTTGAGATTGCTGTAAAGAATGGCCGGTTATATTTCAGGGATACCAATCAAAGAGGCAGCACTCCTGAGCCTATGCAGTGGATAGCAGGTAACCTTTTCCAGGCAGGCAAAGATTACCAGGTTGAGTTAATACCGGATCTGCATGCAGATATCGCAGCCATCAGCATTTTCTGGAGTGATGGGTATCATGAGCTGTAATAGACAGTATTTAATCTGACAGTGAGGGATTATTAGTTTTATAGGGTCAGGATATATTTTACGCTGCTGGTG